>Ga0315308_1000164_pt1 | contig 35849 bp, 74 predicted proteins | sample TDP3_MG_FD_203078 | JGI IMG/M metagenome (GOLD analysis project Ga0315308, IMG submission 203078) | Freshwater sediment microbial communities from Lake Towuti, South Sulawesi, Indonesia - TDP3 | ecosystem: Environmental > Aquatic > Freshwater > Lake > Sediment | place: Indonesia: South Sulawesi...
TACGATAAGACATGATCTGAAGGCACCAAAGAGCAGTGTTGACATCTGAGACAAACTTCTTGAGGACATCAAAAGATCTTATGAAGACAATCAGATTCAAGCGATTCTCTCTGAAGATGTAGAGGTACACAAGGTTACATGGAGGTTCTCCAATCTCTAATTCTGGGAAGAAACAATAAGCCCTTCTCGTGAAAGCATCAAGGTCAAACATGTTCTCAATCCTTGAGAACTCCCTGTTGATCCAGGCATGAATGACTTTGAAGTGGGAGATTGCCTTCTCTTCAGGAGCCATGAAGTGAATGGAGAACCTTACATTGAGGATCTCTTTGTAGTCATCTCCATCAACTGTGACTTCTGAACCATCCTTCCAAATCTTCTGGAGGAGACGATCTCTCTTGTGAAGAATGATCTTTTGAGCCTGAGGCAAACCTATCTCCTCAGGAGTCCAATCTTTGTGAGGGAGATTCAAGTGCCTTCATCACCGCCTTTCCAATGACTTTCGAGAGAAGAGGAGGGACTTCAATGACCTGAACCAATTTCCCTTTACGATAAGTGTAATGGGTTCCTTCTTCACAAAGAACAGTCCTTGCGCAAGGCCAGAGACAACACTCAGAGCATCCCATTTCTCTTCTTCCTCTTCTTTGCTTTTCTCCTCTTGTCCCTCCCCTTCAATCCCTGATCCTCCAGAAGATATCATTATTCCAGGCTGCCTCAGTCAATTTCTCCCAATCCAATTCACCTTCTGGGATGTAGACTGGAATGACATCATCTTTCAGATCTTTAAGGATCTCCTCTCTTGTTGAAGAGGGGAAGTCAAAGTAGTTGACAATTCTCTCTTCTTCATCAGGCACAGGCCATCTTCCACAACTCTTGAAGAGACAGGAGAAAGCCTCTGATAGAGTGTAAGCATGATGATAGACACACTTCTTTGCAATGTCACAAGCAGGTCGGCAGTAGGCTCCAAGGACTGGAAAGGCAAGATAGAGTCTGTTCCACATGAGCCAGAAAGCAGCAACTGTGTCTGGTTGCTCACAGAACATGAGTCTCCTCGCACATTGAGTTTGAAAGGCAAGATAGTTGATTGTGATGTAGAAATTGTGGGTCATTCCAAGTGGGAGAATGCTCCTTGCAGACTGCCAAGAAGACCTACCAGTTAGAAGGATTTCCTTGTAAAGGTACTTTGTCAGATCGAAGTGTCTTTTCACCTTGTCTCTGAGTTCCTCATTCTTCCAGATGTCCCTTGGAATTCTGAATCCAGCATCAAGCCTTGAATTGTCTCTGACCCCTTGGGATGCAATTGCTGCTCCGACTCTGATCCTCGCAATCTGATCAAATGCTGATCTTGAGACTCCTCTGACAAGAAAGGTGAACTTGGGAGCCTCCAAAGCATTTGTTAGAGTCTGATGGGTCAAGACTGCTTCGAGGACTTTCTTTCTTCCTTGATCTGAAGTTATGTGCCACTTCTCTTCATACTCTTCATTGCCCCATGTTGCTGTTACCATGTCAAAGATGGATCTGTAAGGATTCTTCGGAAAGTCAATCATCCTGACTTTGATTCCTCTCACACCTTCGTAGAAAGTTGTGTTTATGTCAAGGGTTTTCTCTGCTTCAGTTCCCATTACTTCTCTCAATTGCTTGAGTTCTTCATCCCTCATCTTTCTTCTCCTTCCTCTCTTTGTTCGCTTCAATCCTTGCCTCTCCTGTAAGTTTCTCAAAGATGAACTGATCCCACAAAGGACGGATCCTCTGTTTCAATTCATTGTCATAAAGGACCCTACCCTTCATTGTTGCTCTCATCACCTTGCTAAATTCTCCTTCTCCGAAAGTCCAAGTCTCTTTCTGATCTTCAAGGTCAAGAACTTTCTTTTCCTCTTCCTTCCATGACCTGAAGAAATCAGAGAACTGAGGATCTTTGGCAAGGAAGTCTCGGAATTCCTTCCAGATTAACTTGACTGTCACATCCATCACCTCCTAATCTTCAAACAATTCTCCTTTCACTTCTTTATCAACAATGGGAGCATGACAGAAAGGACATTCCTCCAAGACATTGGGTCCTTTCGAGTAGTAAATGTAACCGATGCGATAGTGAGGAATGTGACCCAACCTTCCTTTCTCCATGTCTGCATGAAAACCTTCTTCAACTGCTTCCTTCAAAGTCTGACAACAGAAACTTGTTCTTTCAGAGATCTGATTCGGACCTGTCTTCTTCCAATAAATCACACATTTCTTCATTGAGTCATCACCTCAAAGATCTCCCAAAGAGAGTGGACTCTTTGGACTGAAGTTGAGAGAACCCCTCGATTGTAAGGTCTGTCAAGGAGGAGAACAAAGAAACCTGCTTTCACAAGCCTTGAGGCCTGTTCAGGATCATCTTCAACAACAATGGGCATCTTGGAGAACATTCTCCTCAGTTCATTCTCTTTCTCACCCTCACTCCAGAAGATTCCATCAAAGACGATCTTGTGTTCTCTCAGCCATGAAATCGTGTCAGCATAAAGTCTCTTGTGTGTTTGAACAGGTCTCCTTGTCAAGATGATGATCTTGTAACCTCTTCCTTTCAAGGTCTTTGTAACCTCTTCGGCTCCTTCCATTGGAGGAACAGTGAGTTCCTGTCCTTCTTCACGATACTTCCTCTTGAAGTCGTCATATCTCCTCCTCTCCAATCCTGAAGCAATTGCTCCCAAACTCTTGACTTGTTCAAAGATGATTGGACCTCCCACAATCTTCACATTCTTGTTGAGGTAGGAAATCCAATGTTCAGGGTACTTGCAGAGGACTCCATCAAGATCAAAGACAATTATCTTCTGATCTACATCCAAAGGTTCTTCAAGAGGCAAGGTTGCCATCTTGAATTTGGTCCAGTTTACTTCACTCTTCCTGAAGAACTCCTCAACAAACTCCTGAGGAGTGATGTGCCAAAGAAGAGCAATGTTGATCAGAAACTTGAAGATGTCAATCAGTTCTTCATTGATTCCAGAAATGCTCGGAGGAACATCTTCTTGAAGGACCTTCTTCCACTTACCTGTTGCTTTCAAGAGTTCATCTATTTCAGTTGTGATGTGAAGAGCATAGGCTTTGGTGAGTTCAATCCTTTCTCCATCAGTAAGATTGTGGAAGTCTTTCACAACTGCTTCCTGAAAATCAAGGTTCTCGTTCCACATGACTCCGAGGAGACTTGCTTTCTCTTTTGAAAGGGTTCCGGTGTCCGGATCTTTTATGAGGCTCTTCAATGCTCCAATCTTTGTCTGACCTGGCGATCTGGCTCCAGCATCTTTTGCAGATTGGTCTGTACCTTCCTTTGAAGAAGATTGTGACGGTGATGTCATCTCTCTTGCAGTCCTCCTTCCATGGATTCTGGCATCTCTCTCTTTGCATGTTCTGATGCCTCCTTTATCAAGTCATGGATCTTGAGTCTTCCATCCCATGCTCCATACCTGCCGAAGAAAGTGATGTTCTCTTCTTTGATCCATGAAGCCTCCTGAGTCATACCTATCTTTCCATACTTTAAGGTTTTCATTTTCTCAACAGAGACGAGAACTCCATCTTCAAGAGGCACTCCTTCCAAACCAAAGTTGTAGACCCCAGGGGCTTTCTCCCAATCCAGAGTTGATTCCAGACCAACAACCTTCCTGTCTTCACTTTTTGTGAGCCTGTACCAAGGAACATGAGGATCCGGGTAGATGATGTAATCAAAGGAGTTCTTCCAAACAAAAGGATAGTCAATCTTTGCTTTCAGGATTGTTATGGGTTTGTAGAAGAATAGATTGCTCCTGTCCTCTCTCTTCCAGACCATACTCCAGAAAAGGGGTTGAGGAATTGTGACAACCAAGTTATCAAATTTGACAATTCCAGATTCTTGACGTTCTTCATTCACAATCAGCATTTCTTTGTTTTCAAGAGAGACTCGTTCCACTTTAGCAGAAGTCATGTAATCCCAGAGGTCTTCAATCAAGTCTTGTTCGAGAAGATGGAAGTCAAGATCGAAGACTGTGAAGAACTGCCTTCCAGAACTCATGGCGTGGGGTTGAGCAAGAGTTCCAATTCCTCTTGTCTTCTCCCAGTACATCTGGATCATCTGAGAAGTTGGATGAACAAAGTCTCCTTTGTACCAAACTCCAACAGCAATTGGTTTCCTTGAAGGAACCTTGCCTCTGACTTCCCTTAAGAATCTTTCTGTCCAAGGTGTGTCATAGATGTACTGAGGAAGTGGGATGTCCCATGAGTCCTGCCTTTCTTCAAGATCTGTCCCAGCAATGATCTCAGATTTTCTGTGGAACCAAGTCCAGATGAGACCTGCCATTCCTCCTCCAATCACATAACTCATTTCCTTTCCCACCAAATCTCTCCTTCAACAATGATTTTGTTGATTCCTGCTTGTCGTATCATCCTGAAGCAAACAGGACATGGAGATGAAGTGATGTAGATCTCACTTCCCAAGATGTTAACTCCATTCCTTGCAGCAAAGATGATTGCGTTCATCTCAGCGTGGACTGATCTACACATCTCGTAGAGAGTCCCATGAGACGCATTTGGTCTTGCACATCCTCCAAGTTCCTCACAATGAGGTTCTCCAATGGGAGAGCCACAGTATCCCATTGTCAATAAGATGTTATCCCTGACAATTACACATCCATTCCTGCCATTCTCTTTCAAGCATGTGGATCTCTCTTTTGAAAGCCTGGCTATTGACGTCCAATAGTCTTTCCAAGAAAGTCTTTGACTCAACTCCTCTTCACCTTCTTTGCATCAAGGATGTCAACACAAGCACCACATGTAGAACAAACTATGAAGATCCTATCTTCTTTCAGGCAGTCATTGTAGCCTGCTCCACATTTCCTGAGATGTCCTTTTGCTTGCTCACTTAGACTCTCCCAATAAGATACTTCTCCTGACCATTCTCTGATGAGAGCCTTTGAGACTCTGAGTTCATCAGAGATGTTTGCCGGAGGCTTGAAGTTCCGACCATACTTCTCCATGACATTGAGAGAGACAAAGAAGTCATCAAGATCATTCCTGAGTTCTTCTCTGTCTTCCATGAGTTGCCAGAGATAGGCTATCTCATGAGGTTCCAGTCCCATCAAGATGGTCATCACGTAGTCCAAAGCAACTTCATTGTTTGAGATTGCCCAAAGATCCCAATTGACACGAGTTCCATGGACAGGTCCCTCTCCCTCCATGCATTCTGTTCCATCAAGGATGGAAACATCAACTTTCACCATGTCATTTAAGGTAACAAGATTCATGTGAAGACACTTTACCATCTCATCCCATTTGGCAGGATTATTCATGTCTTCAATCTTGGTGATCCCGTGAACATGTCTTTTCTTCATTCTGAGGAACCCCATCTTTGTCTTGACCGCTCCAGTGTAGATGACAAACTCATGTGTCTTGGGAGGTCCAATGGTTATGAGGAAATTCTTTGGATTCTTGACTTCCTTTGTGAGGGGAATGTTAAGGTGCTTCCCTCCAAGGCCAGCAAAAGTCCCATGAGTGAAGAAGGTCGGTCTCTCAAAGAAGTCAATCACATCACGGTATCCAATTCCATACTCTTGAAGGACCTTAACTGGTACCCAGCCATATCTGGACTCAACAATGAAGACAGGAGTGCAGGGGAAGACCTTTCTCAGAAATGATCTGAGGTCAAGGAGAGTTTCTGCTTTTGTTAAAGATCCTGGAGGAGTTGTCCAGAATGGGAGGTTTATCTTCACCAGGATCCTGTCACATTCATGGACTCTGTTGAAGAGATCAAAGTTGTCATGGAGGAATCCTCCAAAGTTGGCATGTTCTGATGCCTTGTCTATCGAAACAACAATCTCTCTTTTGTCTTTATATCGCATATCCAATCCTCTTCAAATAGTCTTTGATTGAGAAAGCCGCAACATCCGGCTTTGTAACAGAAGTATCGAATCTCATCTTGAACCAGAAGGGACACTTCTCGTACCATTCTTCAAAGAAGTGGGTGAGAGCATCCAACTGAACTTCAGTGAGATGATACTTCAGGTCAGCAATTGGATCTGTGTTAACTCGGCTCAAGATGATCTTTGGAGGACAAGTTAAATAGACAAGAAGGACGTCAAATTCCTGGGTCATCTTCCTGTCGATCTCCAGGAGTTCTTCAAGATCAATCTGTCTTCCAAACAACTTTCCGTAAGCATACTGGGTTCCAGTCCACCTCTCAAATGATAGAGATCTGTGATTGATGAGTTCATTGACAGTTCTCTTCACAGTTGTCTTGCCCGAGTTTTCCGGACCCTCATAGATGATGATTGGGAGAGTCACGGGTATGCAACCACCTCAAAAGGTTCTTTCTTCAGTTCTTTGAAGACTTGATGCTTTGCAAGTTCCTTGAACTGCATGAGATAGTTCTGTTTCACATACTCAACATGATGAGGTTCCAAGCCTCCCCTGAGGATGTAAGCAGGATGCCAGATTCCGAAGACATCAACACCAGACCACTTGGTCCACTCATTGTTCTTCCCTTTGAAGGCTCTCAAAGCAATTCCTCCAATTGGAACAATCAGTTGAGGTTTCACATAAGTGACTTCCCTCATTATGAACTTCTTGCAAGCCATGATTGATTCTCTACTTGGAGTAACATTCTCTGAAGTTGAGCACTTCACAATGTTTGTGACAAAGACATCCTTTCTTTGGATTCCCACCTTAGCAAGCATCTGAATGAAGAGTCTGTCATTGGAGTTCTCCCAAGTCCCAAAGATTTTGGGTTCTTTGAACCTGACTCTCCTGAAAGAAGGATTCTGGGCTATGAAGATCACATGGTTCTCTGGATTGCCATGTCCGAGAAGGCGATCTCCAGGCTTGTTCAAAGAGAGTTTTGCAAGTTCACAGGCTGTACACTCCTGGACATCATCAAAGAGTCTCCTCATCTTTTGTTCCAGAGGTAAGTTGGGATCTTCCATGAAAGCATCAAGGCTCATCTGTCAAGCACCTCTCCGTAGATGGGACCGTAAAGTCCCTTCTCTTTCCTGATTTCTTCCACTGCATCTGAGTTAATGATGTCCAACTCTTTCTCTGTCAAACCTGCTCCAAATCCATGTTGATGAAGAACGTTGATCTTTTCCACGGCAATCTCAAGTTCTTCATGTGAGAACTCAATCTCTTTAGCAATCCTCTTTCCTGTCTTTGAATTCCACCGAGTGATGCTTTTCAACTCTTCTTTTCCTCCTTTGTAATTGCATCTATGAATCCTGAGTTTACAGCAAGGATGACTGGAACTTGGACTGGGACAAGACCGGGCCACCTTGCTCGCAAAATCCTTCTGGACCCAGATCCGAATTGATCGACAAGTTCTTTTGTTGGACCAAGAAGGTGAAGAACATGCTTCATGTTGTACATGATGGAGTCTCCTCCATAAGGATCTCCAAATCCTGAGGATGTGGGATCTTTTGTGGTGTGATGAGTCACAATCATTCCAATCCCAAAGTTCTCAACAAGGTTCTCAAACCTGCCCCACAAAACATTCATGCATGCTCTTTGTGAAGAAATGTTCTGGTTGGGAGGAACTGGAACCTCTTTCTTGAAGCCTGAGGTCATGGAATCAATGATGATGATTCCGTAGTTCATCTTCTTTTCAAGGATTGCTATTGGCGACTCAAGAGGATCGGTCTCATCCCAGAAGTTTGGAACAACACGTTTGGGACTCTTCTTCAGTTCAAGGCCAATACCGAAGAGTTCAAACAACGTGACAAGAGATCTTGGAAAGAGGAAGTCAATCTGGAAGTCTCGATTGAACCTTTTCTTGAAGTATTCATGGAACCTAACTTGAACGCCTTCTTTTAGGAAGTCTGCCTCAACATTGATGTAGAGAGCGGGTCTTCCAAGACCTCCTTGTTCCTTTGGAATGTTGGAGACAACTCCTGTTTGATAGGCGAGCCAAGTCTTGCCAATCTCAGGTTTACCTGTGTAACCTGTCACTATGCTGAGAGGCAATCCTCCCTTTGTGATGTCATCAAGGATCTTCACCTGAAAAGAAAGGTATCCTGTGGGTTCAATTGTTGCATACTTCTGGAACTCAGGTCTTCCAAGGGTTGTCATGAAGGCATCGTAGAAGGACTTCTCATTGACTTTCAACCAGAAGATGAGAGCAATCACATGTTTGCACATCATCTTCTTAAAATGGTAGTCTTCACAAGAACAATTGTACTCTCCAGATCCAGAATTTACTGATGGAGTCCTTGTGAACTCATCTTTCGTCTTAATCTTTGCAGTCATCTTTTTCCCAGAGGCTGTAATATCAGAAGTTCTCAAGGAGATTGAGAGAGCAGCAACCATCCTTTCCAGAGTTGTGAAAGGGATGAGTTTAGAGTCCTGCTCATCAAAGATTGGCATCCGATCAACCTTCTTTTGTAGCCTCTCTAATTGGAGAAACCAGTCCTGCTATCTTCATGAACTCTTGCCTGTCTGCCTCTGACATCATGACCCAGATCTTCTCAAAAGAGAAGGCATCGGGTTTGTGTCCTGACAAGAGGAGATCAGCAAGGATCTCTTCCCAAGGTCTGAACTCAACTTTCTTTGGTCTAACCAAGATGAACCTATCCCATGTGACTACAAGGAGATCTCCTTCCTTGATCTCATGATAGGTCCTGTATGGTTCTGGAATTGTCATCAATCCTTTTGAAGAGATGACTGATTGTTCTCTTTCACTCGGCACTTACCATTCCTCCTAACTTCTTTCTCCTTCTTGCTTTATAAGGGTATATACCCAGGTATACACTGACAGATTTCAATCCTCCGACCACATCTTCTTCAACTTGTCAAAGATGGTGATCATCTCTTTCTCAATCTCCAGGATGTCAGTTCCCAATTCGTGTCTTGATTTCACCCATTTCTCACAGAAGAACTCCAGACGATAAACAAGATCAACATCATTCTTCGGTTCTTCTGCTTCAGCACCATCTAACAGGATCTTCTTCAGAACATCTTTCGATTCTTCAGTTCCTTGAGCCTCAACAAGTTGACGATTGAATGATGGAAAAGCGATGATGTTTCCTCGCTTGTCCCTCAAGAAAACAACCTCGGTATGATGCCCATCCTTCAAAGGAAACTTCAATCTCTCACCTCCTTCCTGTCTTCATAATGGGTGAAGAGGACCTTCTTAAGGAGTTCAAGTCTTGTGGGACCCAGCCCTTTGATTTTGATTCCCTGCTGGATGTTGTAGAAGAGATTGTAAGGAGATCCTGAGTTCTTGAGGAGTTGATCTGAAGTCTCTCCTCCAATCCCAGCAAATCCTTCCACCAAGAATCTCTGTTGTTCTTTGATGGATCTCAACTTCCTCTTTGGTCTTGATCCATAAATCTTTGGAGGTTCCCTGGGTTTCCCAAGATAAGATGAGATGGCATAGATGATGAGGGGAGTCATATCTTTGTCTTGAATCCAGATCAAGTTCATGTGCCATGATAAAGGAACCATCACCATTCCTGAAAGAAGGGAGTTCATCTGCCAATCTCTCCTCTTCACAATGTCAAGAAGGGATCCCTCAATTAAGAGGAACAAGTCTATTCTGGATCCTTCAGGCAAGACATTCCGAGTCTCAGCATACATTTGCTCCATCTCTTTGAAGAGTTGACCTGAAGAGATTGAGCCTGCAAAATCACCCATGCTCTTCCTCTCAATCAGGACATTGCCTTTCTCTCCTGAGATGAGGAGATCTCCTGCTCTGAGTGGGACAATCTTTATTGGAAAGTCCTTGATCTTCTTCAGGACCTTCTCAAACCGTTTCCTTTCCTGTGTGTCAAGAAGGACCTTGAACTGATCTTCACTCACTCCTCTTGCCTCCTGTCCACAGTGCTTTGTTGATTCCCTGAAGGGTGAGATCGAGTTCCTTGATTGCTCTCTCCAATCCAGAATCTCCTGCTTCAGTTCTGATTGAAGAAAGGGCATCTTTGAACCCTTCAAGATAAGTATCTTTCAGAATGTCTTGTTCAACAAGTCTTTTGAAGATGGTGATTGTCGGAGGAGGATACTCCAAGTCTTCATCAATCCTATTGATCCTCCTGCTGACTTTGAGACTCATTGACAGAGCCTCAAGGAGCCTTTCAGAAGTGGCTCCACTTAACTTCCCTTCAAGAGTCTGGGTTATGAGGTTGTTCAGGTCAGCAAAGATCTTCTTTTCATGTTCTCTGTGAGCCATGAGTTGCTTTCGTTTCCTCCCACGGTAAGTTGCTCTATGACATTCAGCACATCTGAGTTCAAGGTTGTCAAGAGAGACATTCTCAGCATTCCCATCAATATGATGTCTGTGGAATCCATTGGCAAGACTATTGCCACAGTGACAGACTCCTTCCTGGAACATGTAGACAACTGTCACTTGCCAGTCTTTGAAGTCCTTCCTCTCAACATGCCTCTCTTTCTTTGACAATCAGATTTCCTCTCCTCTTACTCTCTTCAATCACAACCTTGAGGACCTGACAGGTTTGGGAGCAAGGTCTGATGAAGAAGGTTGTTCCCTCCTTCCAAGTCTCACATCCACAAGGCCATTTGTGGGTTGCTTTCTCCATCATTTCACCTTCGGTTTCAGGTAATCAGCCTTCTCTTCTTCAGACATCTCATGGATCTCTCCAACATTCTCTGCTCTTGCTCCCATTCCTTCTTCAGTAACAAGCCAGACTTCAACCTCAATGGAGTCAAGTTTTCCTCCAGCAAGGACTCTCCCTTCTTTGTCAAAGATGTCGACATACTTGCCCAAGAAAGGAACTGCTTTCTCAACAGCCTTCCTAACAGCATCAAGGTCTGGAAGCCTGCTCAATTCAATACCTCCTCGGCTCTAACTTCTTGAACTCTCCCTCAATCATGTCAATTATCCTGGTGAGAGGAACCTCTTTCTTGAAAGAACATGCTGCAGCGTTTGGGTGTCCTCCTCCCTGAAGACATTCGCTCCTGAACAACTGAGAAACTGAACTGTAGACTTTGCCAAGATCCCATGAGATGTTGGTTCCAGTCTCAGGATTCCTTCCATTGACAAGAACAAGATTAGGGAATCCTATGTTGATTGCTGTAACTCCTTTCTTGTATCGTCTTGAGAGGAGTCTCGCAAGATCTGAACCTATGTTCCAACGGTGATTCAGGATCACATAAGCATGGGAAGCAAAGTCTCTTACCTCATATCTTTCGTTCTTGATCATGTCAATGATGACTTCTGTGAGACTCCTCTCCCATCTTCTTATGAGAGCACAGTTAGGGGCCTTGGCATCAATGAAGGGATCCTCACCGAAGAAGACAGCAAAATCTTTCAGTCCATCTATCTCTTCACAGGCTTTGAGACAGATTGGTCCTGAAAGGTCAAAAACAACCTTCCTTGGAACATTGAAGAACCTTCCTATGATTGTGGGCATTGGTACTCTCGCCTCTCCTCCCCATTCCTCAGGTCCAAGGGGTTGTTCCTTGAACCAATTGCAGAACAAAGAAGGGAACTCATCTCTGAGTTCATTGAGCACTCCTTGTCCTCCTGAAGTTGTCACAGCAACATCCGCGTAGATTCCAAGGAGAGCCCAGACTTTGTTCCAAGTTAGATGGAGGTAATCGAGGTCTTCCAAGGCTTCTTTCAGGAGTCCATAGACAAGGCCTGCAGCACAGTTGTCTTTTGTCCAGATGATGTTTAGGTTCTCTGAAAGTTCAATGGGTTTTGTGATGTTGGGAACCATGAAGTGGTTCTTGTCAAGAAGGAGGACACCTGGAGGATGATGATCAATGTGGGTTACCTTGATTCCTTGCTCAGCCCAGAAGTTCTCCCTCATCAAGGTTTCTTCATCGGTCCCAAGATCAGCAACAAAGATGGCTTTCACATCTCCCAATGAGAACTGAGCATCCTTTGGAATCCCAAACTGATACCAAGGAGGGAAGAAAACCTCAACTTGCAATCCTTCTACATCAAGCATGTTCCTCAGGATGTGTGCTGAGAAGACACCATCAGGATCATCATGAGCAAAGATCAATGCTTTCATAACTCTCTTGCCTCATCAAGTTTCTTTATGATCTCCTGAATGTATGCAACGTTCTTATCGAGTTGCTCCCTTGACATCTCACCTTTGTAATGCCACTCAGCCCAAAGAGCCTTCTTCTGGTCCAGAATGTCCTTTATGGCTTCAATCTGTTTCTCAGTGAGTTCCACCAAGTAAGTCATTTCAAGATCATCTTCTGAATGCTTTGTCTAACTTGCATCAAGAGTTGCTCAAGTTGTTCTGCAAGATCCCTCTGATTTGACCAGACTTCAGGACCGAGTTCAATTCCGGCATTCTGTCTTCTCTTCGGATCCTTCCAGTCTTCCTTCAATGCCCAAGAAACCTGAATCCTAAGGTTGTTCTTTTCTTGGGAGCCTGTACTTCCTCTGTCCGCTCTCTTCAAACTCCTCCGCTCCACTCTTTGAGAGAAGGATTGGAAGAGGAGTCTTCACCTTCTGGAATGTGTGCCATCTCTCCAAGTCTTCCCTTGTCATGCTTGGGAAGGTTTGGAGCATGTTTGTGAAAGTCTGGACTTCCGCCTGATCCACAAACTCTTGAGCCTTCTCTTTCAATGGAACTGCTTCTGGAATCATCCCTGTCAGAATGTTCAAAGATTGAATGTTGAACTCACCTTGTTCATTCAAAGAACCCCGTGCTTTGATCACGCTTCCCATCAGGTCCTTGTACTCTTTTGAGAGCCTTGGTGGGATTGAGACCATGACTTCTCCTGAGTTGTCTGCTGCAATGTATCTTGACCAAGTGTGTACTGCTGGTTCTACGGGACCATCCTTCTCACAGTTCGGAGGTCCTTCTTTGGGAAGACTCTTGTAGCAAATGGGACATCCCATGTAGGTTGTCTCCCTGATCTTGACACCCACAGCAACCTGGATGTTTGCCCACTCTCCTTCAGTGAGATCTGAAGCATTGGAGATGGGACCCGTGATTGTCTCCACATCTGAGGGTTGGACTTCTGTTCCCATGACCTCTCTAACGTAGAGTTGAGCCATGAGATTCAAAAGGACTTCAGAGATGGGATCCACATTTGCAACATTCGGATAGTGCTCCTTTGCCCACTTTGAGACCTCTTCTTTGTTCAGGTTGTACTTCTTGAACAGATCTACCAATCTAACTCCTCCTTATCCGTATATACCAGAGTATATCTTTGCCTTTATAAAACTATCTCTCCTTGTCTTGAGGAAGGTGAACCTCCCTCTGCCTCTGGACTTTCCTCTTGACTTTGATCTTTGGAGCCTTCTCAGAGATGATCTCTTTGTATTCTGTTTCCTTCTCAATCTCTTCAGTTGTTGTCAAACCCATCTTCTTCACCATCAAACTTTTTAATGGAGATGCTCCTATATATGAATGATCAAAATGCCCGAAAGAAACATTGACATGAGGATTGAGGCAAGGAGAGCCAAAGTTTACTACCTCTTCATGATGGGAAAGACTCTCAGAGAGATTTCTGAGACTCTTCAGATAGGTGAGACAACCATAGACAGAGACCTTGAGGCAATCAGAAAGGAGATCTCCTTTGATGAGAAAACAGTTCATGAACCCATAAACTGGGACAAAGTCCGACAAGATGCACTTGACTCTTTGAAGATGATCAAAGTCATGCTCCTGAATGCCCTCCAAGAATCCAATGGAAAGCCTTGGACCCAAGCAAGGATCTTGAGCATAATGAAGGACATAGACATCAGGATCCTTGAGAGAGTTGCTCAACCTCCAGCAACAAAGGTTGACATTAAGATGTGGCGTGAAGATGCCCTCACCATAGTAGGATTCATCAAAGACAAACATCCAGAATTCCTCTCTGAGTTCAAAGCCTACCTCAAGATGGCAAAACAACAAGGCAAGAAAGAGATCAACGTGCCCACAAAGACCAGTACAGGATCAACAGAAGAAAGAGCATGAAGACAATCCCATAGTAGAGGCCATACTTGAAGCCTCTGTTCCTCTCCTTCCTGAAGAGTTCTTTCTGGGTGGGTGCTACCATGGGTCCCAAGACAACAGAAGGCAAAGGAACCACAATCTTCTTCGGCTTGACCTTCTCGGTGAAGAGAGGAACTTTGATCTTCTCAAGGATTTTCTTGTACCTGTAGAAGAACTCACCAACCTCAAGTTCTGCAAGTTCTTCTGTCCTCTTCTTCACCCACCCACTCAAGTAACCAAGGTCATTGGGTTCATCAGTGAATCCCATGTACTTCTGTCCACATGGCTTCACAGCCTTCTTATCTACATTTGCTGCAAATTGTGTCAAGATCATGATTCTGAGATGATTGAAGTTCCTTCCGAGGTTGAGAATCCTCATCACTTCTTCAAAAGCCTTACCCTTCAGTCTCCCCTCAGGCAAGTAAACTTGAGATTCTTCAAAGACAAGGACGGTTGGAACTCTCTTTGATCTGGGAAGGGAGATTGTCTGCATGAAGAGTCTCTGACAGAACTTCTGGACAAATGTCTGTTGTTCAGAAACGTAGAGGATCTTGATGTCATAGACAAGAGAGGATTTTGGGATCTCAATAACTATGGGAACTGGTCTTTCAATCTCCTGAATCTTCTTGATGGGTCCGTCAACAATCCAGGCTTCAGAAGGATCAAAGACAAAGACACGGACTTTCTCTTTGAGGAGTCTCTTCACCAGACATTTGGCAAGGTTTGACTTCCCAGATCCTGGCATTCCAGAAATGAAGGTTCCAGACCTCAGAGCCTCATCTACATCAAACATGATGCTTTCCATCTTACTTCCAACACCCTACCGAAGAAGGATTCTCTTACCTGCTTTATAAAACTTAGTAGATTTGACTTGAGAACGGAAAACTTTGTGAGTTTTGCACTTTCTTAGTGGACTGCAAGGACCGGTGCTTACTGTACTGTACAGAAGTAAGTTACTAAGAATGTAAGGTTGTTCTTTGTCCCCTCCGCTCAGACAGGTGAACCTTTCCCTACCTTCCTTTCCTTCCCATTCGGTTTATAAAGGTTTCTGGGTTTTCTTTGAGGGCAGAATACTGTGATTTCTGCAACTCAATCCGGAAATGTGGATCTCATCATCATTGCATTTTCCTTCCGAATTGGAAGGACAGTAAAGAGAAAAGCAGATCACTTGCGTTGTTATGTTCTCGAATTTTGCTTGCCTTACTTTGAAATCTCGGCAAGTTCCGTTCTTCAATGTCACTGATGTCCGCTTGCATATTCCATTCAAATAGGACCTGCAGTCACTGGCTTGACATCTAACCAAGACCATCTTCTTCACCTCCATCATCAAGTTCTCCAATTGCCCAAAGGTCCTCAAAGAACATGAGGATCTCTTCTCCGAGGTTGTCTTCTCTGGCAATCCACTCAACTGCCTTCAAGTCATCATGCTTGCTGACGACCTTGTTGATCTGGAGGATCTTCCTTGCTTGAGAATAGAATCCATCAATGGCAATTGCTTTTCTTGTAGAATGGATCTTTGGGAAGACCTTGAAGATGAGTTGATGTCTGATCTCTTCTGGTTCAATCTTGACTTGTGAGATTGGATACCACTTGTTCCTTCCTGGACTCCACTCACAGTAGCCATCCTCTTCCCAAGTTGATTTGGTACGAAGAAGGTACTTCACAATTGATCACCTTCGTAGGTTCCACATGCGAAAGCAAAGAGAGTTGCAAGATTCACTCTGGCAATCAATCTCTCATCCCGAATTATGTAAACATTGATCTCTCCATCAATCCCAGCATTGTCAAATCTCTCTCCATCAATTGCAACAGAGACATCTTGTTCGTCTGGTTCATGCCAGTCTTCTCGAACATTCAGGTCTTTGGCAAGTTGCTGGAGTTGTTTCTTTGTTTTGATCTCTCTCAATCTTTCACCTCCTGCTACATAGTTTGAACCTTCTTCCGTATCCTTTTCTCTCCTTCCTTATCTTCTCGGTCTCTTCCATGCTCCATTTGAAGCAGGAATCACAGTGAAGAAGGTGCTGGGTTGCTTCATAGCCAGCCAAAGCACCTTCTTCAGCAACAAGGTCTCTCATGGGTTTCTTGAGGATTCTCCTCACTTCTTCACATTCCAATCCTATTCCTCCATCTCTCTCTTCTGATTGCTTTCCTAATAACATCTCCTGCAGGATTACTTTCACTTGATATCCAGGTGAATGAAACAAAAAGATGCTTGTCATTGATTGCCTTTCGGATCTTCTCAATTATGGGGATCAAGTTCGGGGCTCTCACATTCCATTCTCCTGTGATGCCATTCAAGACAAGTTGGGAGTCAGAGAAGAGTTCAACAATGCTTGAATTGGGTAGATCAAAGAGGGCTCTCAAGACTGCATAGAACTCGGATTCATTCATTGTCTTGAGTTCAGAAATCACAGTGATGTTCTCAACCTTCTTGAATGGCGTCATGACTACCCAAGCAATCCTTCCATGCAATCCTCCGTCACAATAGACTCTGATGACATCAGGCATCTTCTTCACTCCATCCATTCTATCCAGTCATTGAGTTCCTTTGTCTTCTCAAGTTCCATGAATTCCAAAGATCCTGTGAGAGCAACTTTGCCTTGATGCTCGCATCCATTCAATTCATGGATGAAGACGAGTCCGTCTTCCCGTCCAACATAGACATGGCACTTCTTGCAACGTCCTGCTTTGGGAACAAAAGTCATCCAAAGTTCACCTTCTTTCCAAAGGCCTTCTCCATCCTTTCTTGTTCTCTCTTGATCTCTTCTTCACTTGGCTTTATGAAGTTCCTCTTTTCAGGAGGTCCGAACTGTTCAAACCTCAGGATCCGAAGATGGGAGTCTTCAAGGAACTTGTCAAAGTCTCCGTCAAGCCAAGGAGGCATCCACGCTCCAGAACGACAGACATGCCCCATCATGGGAAGCCAGTGTTCATCTGGAAGAATCATTGGAAGTGATTCAAAGGAACATGTCTTGACCCGATTCATTATGCCGAAAGGAAGTTTGATGTCGTTCTTCTTCACCCACTTCGGATAAACCCAGATGTATTGGACTGTCGGAAAGTTCCTAAGGTATTCAAGAGCCCAGTTCTCACAGGTGATCATGTTCTCTTCTTTGATCTTGAAGAGGTCATGGTGAGAGTCAAAGTTGATCAACAAATCTGGAACGAATCCTGAGTAGAAAGCATAGGCATGGAGATGTGACTCAGTTGCAAAGAGTGCAGGAGGATAGATGCTCAATTCCTTAATGAAAGGCCAGAATATCTTCAGGTGATCTGCCAACTTGAACTGATCCATGAGTCCTTGTTCTATGGCTCTGATCTGCCAAAGAGTCTCTATGAAGAACTTGTTTTCTTTGTGTCCCATGTCAAACTGATCTGTGTCAATAAAGAAATCCCAGTCAACAGAGATAGCAACTTTAATGCCCTTTTGCTTTGCCATAGGTCTTCACCTCCTCAGGTCTCTTCTCAAGACGATACCTCTTATCAATCAGGATTCCATAGCCTTTGATGAAAGGTGGAATCCAGATCCTCGTTCCCTTCTTGTTCTTGAATCTTGGAGCCCTCAGATGTCTCCAATGTCCCCTAACCCAGAACTTGTGGGAATACTCAAAGTGCCTTCCGAGTTTGAGTTCATTGATGTACCTTCTAAGAGGTCCCTTCACTTTGATGATCCGAGTTGGGATCTTGAGTCCCTTACCTTTCTTTGCCGCCTTCCTGCTCTCTTCGTGGAATCTGGTGACTTCAACCATTTCAATGTCAGGATCATATAGGAAGTCAAGGAAGTTCATGACAAACTCCCTGATCTTCTTCCTCTCGGGCTGCCAGATCGCTTCATCTTTCCTGCCAGAGAGATCAGGATAGTCACGATAGAGACTGAACTTCAAATGTCCTGCTCCTCCCACTGCAGTCTCAAAGACGGAGTAGATGTAGATGTATGGATCTGGTCTGTCTGGAGGCTGAGGGACGTTCACGTGTCCTCCTTTTGTCTTGTAAGATCCGCTTTCTACAATGAGGAATCCAAAGTACCTCGTGTCGAGTTTGATCATGTTCCCAAGGTCATCTTTGTGGTAGATCTCAGGCAAGACAATCTCGGTGTCAATGAAAGTCACCGGGAATGGAAGTCTTGTTTCCCTCACTTTGTTGTCTGTCTTCACAAGAAGATCAACAACTTCATCTTCCAACTCAAAGGCTTTAACAACTGTCAAGAGACGGATCATGGCATTCAGATCAGCATCAGCCTCAGTGTCCGAATACGAGGAATAGTCTGAGATCACCTTGTTATGGATCTTCAGGAGGCTGGAAGCAAGGACAAAGTGCTTCATGATGTTGCTCAATCTCCTCCATTTCCTTGGTTGGAAATACGGAGATATGATCACATTCTTTGGAGGAGGAGGGACTTTGTGGAAAGGAACGATGGGAGGAATGGCGCTGAAGGTTTCAATTCCTTCTTTTTCATACTTCTGTCTGATGTACTTCAAGACTTCAGGATCCTTGTTTTCTGAAGAGATTTCTGTGAAACCTCCTTCCAGGTTCTTCACTTGAACTTTGAGGTCCGCATATTCTCGTTGTAATTGTTCGGTCAAGTTGAGAACTCCTGTCCTAACAAAGAAACATTGTTTCTCAGACATCAGAAGATCACCTCAATCACAAAAGTTTCAATGCCTTGATTGTGAAGACGGACCATGAGGATCCTGTGCTGAAGAGGATTCTCTGTGTAGACTTGGATCAAATGTCCTATTCTGTCAATCCAACATTCTTGATAGATGACATTCTCACCTTTCAGAACTTCTTTGACTCTCTCAAGATCCTCAGGCTTTACCAGGAAATAAGGTTTGTTCATTTCTTCACCTTCAAACAAGCAACAGTTAACATTGGCTTTCCATCAATCCTCTTATGAGCATGGATCTTGATTTTCACTCCATGTACAATGACCTCTGCTTTGTCATCTGGCATTCCGTCTTCAATTCCATATTTGAGTTCTATGCCCCGTTCCTTCAATTCAGATTTCTTGAGCATCATTTCATCACCTTCTGCAGGAACTCCTGCCATTTCTCTTGCTCCACTCTTACACCTTGAATGTTGTATCGCATAACTAATCCAATGATGAATCCTACTTTGAAGGAATTGTGTTTCAATGCCTTTTCAACTGCTCTTGCATCATCTGCAGCAAGGACATTCCTCATAGAAAGCCAGTCAAGGATCTCCCTCGGTGTCATGAAGTTGAGATCTTTGTTCCCTTCAACGATGATGCCACTTGGAGTTTCAGTCTGAAGTCTCCTCTCTTCAATCCAACCCATGACTTCTTGGATGCCGTAGAAGACATCTTTCTTGTCTGGCAATCTAACCGAGTAGAAGTCAAGATGTATGATCTTGTTGTCCCAGAGGAGTTCATACCTGATGTCATAGCCTCTCCAAGGACCCATGGTGATTACAACGGTCCATTCTTCACAGGAATCAGCAAATAACTTTGCAATCTCAAGTTCTCCTCTGTCAAACTTGTCCGCCTTCTCTTTGTAGAAGACTCTCGGATGATCTGTAGGGATCCAATCTGAGCGTGGTTCTAACCTCTCCATGCTTTCACCTCCTGTCATTCCTCTGTCAGAGTTCGTTGCTGGATTATGGTGAAGTAGCCTCCCATGATGTAGACAGAAGTCTTTGTTGTCTCAAAGTCTTCTCTCATGGGTGTCAAAATGAGATTGATCTTTATCCCCTGTCCTTCAGCACTGATTTCAAGATTGTGTCCTTCAGTGAGTTTCATGATCTCCTTCACATCAACCTTCTCTGTTCCTTCGTACTTGAAGAGGACCTTGTCAATTCTGCCTGAAAGTTTCTTTTCCTCAAGCAATTCAATCACCTCCTCCTGTCAGTTATATGCGGTCCATCATTTCTTTGCAATCTTCAACACCATACTCTGTTATGCAGTCCCTGCAAACAAAGAGGAGAACTGTTGTCTCACCCTTCAATCTCCTTCCTTTCTCTTTGAGTTTCTCACAAAGAGTGCACTTCTTCAGAGGTCTTCCAGTTAGCCTGAGCCCCTCCATGACCATGAACGAAGGCAAGTCCGAAGAGACCTTGTCAATCTTTACATCAGAACCTTTGATCTTCTCAAGAGACTTTACATTCACAAGCCATGCATTCTGGAATGTCTCATCTACAGCCAATCTGACTTTCTTCCAAGGCATTCATCTCACCTCAGATTTCCTTCCAGGCTTCATTCACTCCAATTGCTTCCTTCTTGCAAGGACAAGAAATGAGTTGTCTTCCACATTTTGGACATCGTTCTACATCGCATCCGAAGTGATGGAGATTCCCAAGTTTGTTGATGATTCCACAGTCATGACATCTCACATTCCAGTCAAACTCTGTGGTGTCCCTTGGATAGGTGTTGCCATCTATCTGGATGCATCTGAACTCCAAAGAACAACTTTCTGATCCTATCATCTCTTGATGACAATCTTTGCATTCTACCACCTTCTCACCTCCTAATCAAAGGATCCTGTGTATCTCCAGAAGAGTTGCAGATTGACATCAAAGAAGAACTCTCCTGAAGAACAGTCATAGTCATCCACTTCTTTGATGAAAAGGTCTTCTGACTTCTTTGCCAGAACATAAGACTCCCTGATGAATTCAGGTCCATATCTGATCTGGAACCAACCCTTCTCCTCAATTCCTTTCTTGATCATTTCAAGGATCTCAAGTCTGTTGTCTTTGAACTCCCTGACACCTTTGTTCAAGATTTTCTTGAATCTGGGTTCATCAGTTGCTTTTGTCCAAACAGGACCTATCATTCCCTTCTTTGTCATTCTCTCACCTTCAACTGCTCTTCAATGTTCCTTGCTCTTTTCCTTGCTTCAGTCCATCCTCTCAGGCTCCAACCCACCATGATTCCTATGCAGATTCCAGAAACGTAGAAGGACAGATAGGGCAAGTTCATTTCTTTGTCTCCTTTTCAGGGATTATGTGAAGAATGGGTTCCTCTTCAATGCTGAAAGTAGCATCAATGAGTTCAACTTCTCCTACAGAACGGACTCCAGCCATGACAAAGCCTTTCTTTGGATTGTCAGGATTGGGTTCCAGATAGATGGCTTTACTCATGAGCAATGGTCTGATTTGGGCAATAAGACCTCCATAGGTAGCAAAGTTCACTTCTTTGCTGACCTTGTGCCTTCCTATGTTGATGAGTTTTGCTTTCATGTTCTCATCTCAATGACGACTTCTTCTCCTGCAAGAAGGACTTCTCTGATTCTTCTGATCTCTGGAAGGATGGCTTTTCTTTTGGGTCCTCCCTTTTGAGTTCCCTCAAGGATTCTCTCAATTTCTATGAGGGAAGTAAAGATGTTGTCGATTTGTTTAGATGTGAATGCTCTCATCTTCATTCCTCAATTGGGACTTTAACGAAGGGTCCTCTCTCTTCATTCCATCTGTAAGCCTTGAGTTTGATATGTTCTTCAGCCTTACACACTGCTATTGGCAATCTTCTGTACCTCCACCTTGAAGCCCCAATGTCCAAGGGCATCAGCAAACTCCTGAGCAATCTCTTCATCTTTGAGACTGAAAGACTTTGAGAAGGACTTTCCCCTGAAAGTGAATTTCACTTTGATCATTCTTTCACCTTCTCAAGGAGATCCGTCAATTCCTGGACAATTCTCTCCAACCTTTCAATAAGGGAATCCATGTTCTTCTCATGCTCCTGTAAGGTTGTTATGAGAAGGTCCAAGAAACTTGCTCTTCCAACATCTTCTTGTCTTGACACTCTCTTTGTCCACCTCCTAACTGCCGAAGAGGAGTTCATTCTCCTCCTCGGAATATGTCGTCTCCGGTCAGTATCTTGCTCCTCTTCTTGGGTTTCTGTTCCGCCTTTGCCAACTCTTCCTCAACCTTCTTTGAGAAGAGTGCTTCCTCAGGTTTCAGTAGGACGTCGGTGGTGATCTTGTGTCCAGGAACTCTTTTCTTGATCTCTCTGACTGCCGGTCCCAAAGTCGTGAGTTCTCCTGCTATGTTCTCAAGTCTTGAGATGATAGGTCTCTCTTCACGGTTCTCCACCTGTCCCTTCTTGAGTTCTCCATGGGTCCTAACCCAGGAGACAGCGTTGCTGAGTCCCCAAAGATCCATGTCTTCAACGTTCTCCATGATCATTTCTTTCAGGTACTTTGGAAGGCCAACTGTCTCCTCATACGCTGAAAGTATTGCCTCCATCTCCTTCTTGTCAAGTCTCACGTTCATGGCATCTTCAATGATTGGATCAATTATGTCTGCAGAATCCATGATTGTCTTGATTGCTGTCTTGATGTCATCTTTCTGGATCTCTGTTCCCTGAACATGGACCGCTTTGGCTGACAGGTCATCCAGTTTCCTGTATGGCTCTGGAATCGGCATCTTGTTCAAGTCAATTCCAAAGAACTTTGCTGGTCTGAACCAGTAAGCCCAATTGTGGCATGGAGCCCTCTGTCCTTCTTTTCCTGCATAGACAACTTCAAATCTTGTGTAGATGTAGACAGCACATCTGCCTTTTGGTTTGTTGACACCAGCATCAATGCCAACATAAGATCTCACATAGTTGCTGTGCACTGGAAGAGAATAGGTCCAGTACCTCTCAATTCCTCTGTCGTAGAACTGAGCATCTGGAACTGCCTCTCTGATTGCCTCTTCAACAATGCCTTTAATGTCCGAGTATGGAATCTGCTTGTGCTGGTCAGTAACAACAGCATCAATGGACCCATCGTCAGCAAAGATAAGTTTGAAAGTCCTTGCTTTACCATCTTCTTCGTATTCCTTCAGGTTCCTTGTGAGAAGGTCACTTCTCTTCTCTGGATCGAGATCCCAGACTTCTGGTCTCTTCAGTTTGTGCTTACCTCTTAGATAGAGGTACACTGAACTCCTTGCTCCTCTCTTCTCAACCTTCACTCTCCTCCCATCGTCTCCGACAAGAGTGGTGAAGGAATCTTCTTTGTCTTCGAGGATCTGAACTGGTCGGATCAGACTCTCTTGATAGATTCCGTCTTCAGGCATCTTTCTTCAACACCTCCTTATTTCTAACTTGTTCTTTGCCCAGTAGGTTCTTGCCTACAATGGGTATCAAAGAAGGGAGGTCCATGTAGGCCTCACCGAAATAGTAATCTTCAGTTGGTTTCCACTTAAAGTGGTATTTGTGGAAATGATCTTGAGCCTCTTTCTTTGAGAAGACTTCTGTTCCGCAAATCTGACATTTGGCAGCCGCGACTGCGGTCAAAGAAGGGCAGTCATCCTGACCTTCTCCAAGACATTCTTCACGGCATTCCTTCCTTGTTACTTTGTCAATTGGTTTGGCAAACTTCTTGCAGAAAGGCATCGGAATCAAGGTTTCTTCCTCCTGATCCTACCCAATCTTTCAAGCACCACAATCATTGAATTGTCTGGGTCAAATCTGGTACAGAAGTCAACCCAAAGAACAATCTTCGACATGGGAACAACACAGACTTCTTTATGCAAACAGACATGGCATAGACTCTCCATTGTCCCTTCATAGCCTTTGAGCAAACATCTGCTCTTTTCTTCTGACAAGTCTCTTACCTCTTATCTGGTATATACCTCAGTATACACTCTTGCTGTATAAAGGTTTCACTTCTGCATCTGATCAAGAAGGAGTTGAATCTCTTTCTCTGAGACTTCAAGCCTTACGAGGCTCATGAGGATTGAGAAAGGGAATCCTATCTTCAGTCCCGATTCTGATTTGAGATCTCTCTCAATCATTCCCGCAAGTTCCAGAGTCCTTGGATCCTTGCATGTCTTCTTCACCATCTCAACAAGGTCTCCACATTTTGCCTTGTAGATTTCATTGACCAGGGTCAAGGTTATCGCTGAATCCCACCTCAGGACTCCGACAGCACTGAAGATTCGTGCTCCTCCTTTCTTCGGAAAGTTCAGTTCACTTGACAAAGAAACACCTCCTATTCAGTTACTTCAAAGGCATCAGGTCCATTGAAGATGAGATCCGCATAGAGACCTCTGTTCTTTTCAATCCAGTCTTGAGCAACTTTGAACCCTATTCGAGCACAAAGATTGCCCACAGCCCGATAGTCAAGCATGTTTGTGAGCCCAGAGTCCCTGACCGCTGAGATCCCTTCGAGGACCTTCTTTGGAATCTGTGGTTTTCTCATCACATTCACCTCCTATCAACAACTATCATGATCCTCTCTTCATCTATGACAAGAGGATTCTCATAGGGTTCTCCATAGGCAGAGTTGTATTTGACCCAGAATTTCACGGTGATCTCCCTCCCTCCCTTTGAGGTGAAGATTGCTTTATGAGGACTCCTACGTATGAGTTCAGGCCAATCTTCAATCTCTTCTTTGTTGAAGGGATTGAAAGTACATTCTAAACTCCAGATTGACTTTTCTTCTGGACGTTCATCTCCAAAGATTTTGTTGACCAAGTCTCTGAGTTCCTCATCAACAAGAAGGATTCTCCAATCCGTCATTTTCTCACCTCCTCAAATTGATTCTATGACTTGAATTTCATGGACTGCGAAGTATTCTTGAAAGAGATCATCAACTTTTCCTTCTTCAACAATGTCATCTTGAATGAGTTTCTTCTTGAGAGCGGCAACCAAATCTGATTCTGAAGGTGCTTGATAGACTTCAACACTCACAGATTCAGAAAGGGATTCAAAGCCGACTTCTTGAAGAGTCAGGACAACAAACAGTTTCAAGCCTTTCACCTCCTCTTCTTGAACTTCTTTTCAGCCTCCTCAATCTTTATCCTGCTAACACCTATGACAAGGTGATGGAGAGTTTCTGAGGCATGATCGTAGATAGGAACTGAAATGTCAACTTGTTTGGGATATTCTGGAGGAATCTCTCCAGTCTCTTGAACATATTTGTCAGTTGCCTTCTTGTATAAGAGTTTCATCTCGGCAATGTCGTAGAGAGGAATTCCTGCAAGTCTTGCTGCTCTTCTAATCAATTCCCAACAATCATGGAATTTATCTCTGTTCTGTGGTTCCATCCTATCTTCATGTTTCTCAAAGATGTAATAGACAGGTCCCCATTGATCCTTCCTCTTGACGGCAAAGACAACTTCTCCTTTCTTGTTCTTCCAGATCAAAGAAGGATCCATGATGTCAGTCTCTGGTATTTCATTGTCTTCGTTCATACTCCTCCAAATCCTCCTTTGTTAATTCTCCTTTCCTCATCTTCTCAAGAAGAGCGGCTAACTTGTCCTTTCTCTTGCATTCCTCTTTCTCTTCCTGAATCTTCTTCATTTCCTTTCTTGCTTTGGGCATTCAAGGTCGCCACACATACTTTTCTGCAAAGTGCGGAAAGAGGACTTCAGCAACCTTCTTTGAAAGTTTGGTGCCATTGCTCAAGACTTCTCTCCACTCAAGGTCATGGTTCTTTCCAGCAACACTTCCTATGTAAGCAGCCCAATCATTCATTGCTCCTTTCACTGCTACAACAATCACATGACTGTCAAGAGCCTTCCACTCTTCTCTTTCTTCACTGACAATCTCAGCCTCTTCAAAGCCACTTTCTGCAGAAGGGATCTGATCAATGACTTCTTCAAGTCTCTTCTTTGCAACTTCCCTTGGAATCTCATTCATGGCTGTGATCTCAACCACAAATCTGTAGGTCACATAAGACATGTTCTCACCTCCTTATCAAATGAGACACTTTGTTGAATCCTCCTTTCGGATAAAGAAGGACATAGAGTTCCGGAAAACACTTCTTTGGTGTACAAGAAGGATTCACTGGCTTGATTCCCAATCCTTTGCTCTCTTCTTTGGTGATCTGGACAGCCGCTCTGCTACAACCACACCTTTCAATCAAGATCCTGAACTCGATTCTTGCTTTCTCTCTGTTCATCAGCATCTCCTCCTATTCAACAGTTATTGGAATTGGTCGAATGCGAGGTTTCTTCTCACATAGGACAATGAACCTTCTCCTTCCTTGGAGATCTCCTGCTCCAATCTCATTGATGCCGTAGAAGGACTTGCAGTAGAAACACTCTCTGACATCCATTGCTTTCTCTCCTTCTCCTGTGAATCCTTCTTCCTTCTGTTTCTGCCGAATATAGTCGAGTCTTTCTTTGCCTGGACATCCTTCTGGAAGTTCATTGTAATGGATCCAAACATGCTTGCTCATTGGATCACCTCCTTTGAGAGTCTCTCAATAACATTTGAGATGAACTTTCCGAGGTCAAGATTCTCCACTCCTGCTCTCCCGACTTCCTCTTCGAGGATTGTTTCAAGAGGGAGTTCAATCTCAAAGACTTTGGTCTGATCGAAGTCCTCATTGATTGCATTTCCGAGGGAATCATAGAAATCCTCTTCAGCAACACCTGTGAATTCCTTGAACTCCTTCTTCAGGTCATCATTGTTGAAGAAGACCTTGACATCTTGGACTATGAGTTCAGAGGTCTCTACCAAGACGTACATCTTCATGGAATCACCTCCCTCATTCCAACTTCACGAAGTGAAGAGTCACGTCTGATTCTCCATCTGAGAAGTCTCCTGTTTCCTTGTTCTCATTCTCTGCAGTAAAGAGGAGTTGCCTTGCTTCCTCTTTCCTGATGTTATCTGCCTTGCCTTTTAACTTTGAAGCCCTCACGGTATTTGTACATCCTTTGAAGTTTGTGACAATCACATAGATCCATTCGCCTTCGGATGTCTTTGGCTTGACCTGAGTCTCCGTTAACATCACTTCACCTCCTTTGAGATCTCCTCTTTGATCTTCTTCTTCACATTCAGGGTGAACTCCTCAAGGAAGGCTGCAAATCTCCTTGCATCTTCCAGAGATTTCGCATACATCTTGAAAGTGGATCCATCTGCGAGTTTGAAGTTGAATTCAATGAAGATCCGTTGCTCTATGAGTTCCTTGATGATTTTGTCAAGAAGTTCATCAGCCTCTTCCATCTTACTTCTCTCTCCCGAATCTCCAGGTCAAAGCCTCTCTCACTTTCTTTGCATCTTCAGGATCTGCTCCAATCTCTTCAAGAGCCATGTCATAGACATCCTTCTGTTCCTCTTCATTCTCAAGAGGGGTGAACTCAACATCTGCATCCCAAAGTTTTCCTGCTTCCGAAAGTTGTCTTATGTAGTCCTCCAATGCTCCCTCAACAATCTTGACAATCTCTTCAGCATTCCAGTTCACTGTGACATCAAAGACTGTTTTCAACTTGTGGGCAAGTTCCTTCAGATCATAGGATCTCCTCTTCGGATTCTCCTGATACTGCTTGTTGATCTGGAACTTGATCTCTTTGGGACCCACACTCTCAAGGCATTCTTCCAGGTCGTCAATGAATCTTTCGTAGATCTCATCAATGAGTTCCCGGATCTTCTCATCCATGAACTTCTGGACAAGAGAGATTAACTGTTCTTTGGGAGACTGTGATGTGACTTCTGTCTCAATTTCAACTCTGAGTTCTTCCCTTGCCTGCTCATCGAAGAGTCTCTTGAGTTCTTCATCTGGTGGAAGAGGAGGTTTGATTGGAATGTTGTGGATTCTCATGAACTCAATCACGTAGATCCCAAGGCCCACAGGTTCTCCCTTCTCATTCTTGAAAGCAGTGCTTAGAGCCTCCAACTCATAGGTCTTGTTTCGTCTCCATGTCTCTATGTCGACTTGATCCATGAGGTTGTATCTCTCAAGGAACTCAAGTCTCTTCTGAGCATAAGGATTGCTCAGAGGTCTTCTTTGCTCAATGTCATTTGGGAATCCAAGTCTCTCTCCAATACTTGGAAAGAGTCCTGTAAGATAGATGTTCTTCCAAGTTGTTGGTGGAAACTTGAAGGGAAGATGCCTTGAATTCATGGTTCCGAATTCAATGGTCCTGAGCATGTCGTCGCCATAGACATCGGCATCGCACATGAAGAGGAGATTCTTGTGATTCTTCATCCTCTCTGTCAAAGCCCAGATTGCTCGATTGAAGTTTCCTCCAACAGTCACAATCATTGAGTTTGTGAGTTCTGAGATTCCAAGTTCCACAAGTCTGGTTGCCGCTGCATTCTTCTCAATGACAAGGACGTTCTGGGTTGCCTCAAGTTCATATCTCTCCAAGGTCCTTGCAATTGTCTCAGTGAATCCCACCTTCTTCTCCTTGTTGTAGTAGGACCAACTGTGAGCGTCAAAGATGAATCCTCTTGAGAGATTTCCCATTGTGAAGTCATCACGATCTATGTCTGCAAGAATCTCCATGTCATTGATTGAGTCCAAGATTGCTCCATAGATAGTCTCAGGTTTCAGGTTCGTGAAAGGTTCTATCAAGTGTGGAGTTTGAAGCATGGTGTAATAGAACTCCCTCAGTTCAAGTTTTGCTCCAAGACTGAGTTCAGCACATTTTGCTGCTCTCTGAACATAGGCTTTCCATGGATCATGTTCTGTTTCTCTCTTCAACAGGATGAAGCCTGTCTCAGGAGAGAAGAACTCAACTTCATTACCACTTGTCTGCTGGCCAAGATAAGTAATGTTGTTCTTCACTGCATCCATAAGGTCCTTCCTTCGATCTGTTCCTCCGACAAGAAATACTTCCATTCTGTTTGACGTCTTTCAATTCCTCCTTACTTTCTTCATCGGCTGCAAGGTTCTACTCGCAACCGCTAATGAGAAAGAAGGACAATGAGGTTGTGGAGCATGCCGTACCAAGACATTCCCACAGCCAAGATCCGAATTAATTGCCACTTCTTTGTTGGTTCAAGAGAGACCAGGATCAAGTTCATTCCAGAGAAGATCAACAAGGCATTGGTGAGAGTGTACTGAGCATTGATCTCAACAAATCCGTTACGAATACCGTAACATGTTGTAGCATAGTCTCCAAGAACTCCAATTAAGAGGACAATCTGTGCTATTGCCCACCACTTCCATCTTTTAAAGTCAATCTTCCTCTTCACTTTCTTGACTTGGATCACGAAGACACGATCTGGGACTGTCCTCTCTCTCTTCCTCTTAGATGTATGGGTTCGGGGCATTTGAAGTCTTCCTCCTTGTAAGTAAATCGACAATGAAGTCCCGATAGAACTCACATCTGACTCTTGAGAAGTGCTGAAGAAGGGCCTGTCCAACTTCCTTTGACCACTCCTCTTCCATCTTTCTTGCTTCAAGATAGTCAATCTTCACCAAGTCTTCAAGTTCCATTCCAATCGGCAGAACATCATAAAGAGTGAATTTCCCATTCCTTGAATCCCAGAGATGGTTCTTGCAGTGGAATCCTTTTTCTTTCAAGACTTTGTCAAAGAACTTTGTGAGCCTGTATCTCAAGTTCTGGTATCTGGTAAGATGGTGAAGAAGAGGATCAATCTCAATCTTGAGGGAAGTTATCTTCCTCAACTCTTGTTCTTGTCTCCTATTTGCTACAAAGACTTGGATAGGTTCTTCCAGAACAATGTCCTGATCTTTCACCCTCCACTCATTCTCAACTATCCACATAGGATTGTAAATAAATGACGGAAAGTCTGATCCATATTCAGCCTCACAAATCTCTTTCTTCACAAGACGACTCCACTCATACGGAAAGAGTTTCTCCAACTCCCACCAGGTGATCTTGTAGAGGACAGGTCTCACCTTGTACTTGCTCCTCAACCAAAAGAATGGGAACTTCAAATAACAATCATGAGAAACCATGATCATGGGTAAGTCTGGCATGGCAGAAAGATGTCTCTCAGGCAAAGAAGAGAAACAGATCATGTTTGGATGGGAGATTGTCTTGTGCTTGAAGTCTCTCTTGAGATGTTCTTCGTTCCCTGTCAAGAATCCATCCCTCAAGACATTCTTTAGGACAACATAAGGAATTGTATGGATCAAAGATTTGCTTTCCAAGTAAGAAGGCAAGAATAAGTCTCCATTGATCCCTTCCATGAAAGTCCTCAGTTCTTTGTCAGAACTCCCAAGTTTCAACAGAGCATCTGAGATTTTCAATTCAATCACCTATGCTATTTTCTCAAATTCAGGAACGATCCTGTCTCTTATATGAAGAAGATGATTTGCTGCAAGATCATGTCCCAGATCCAGAAGATGTTCAATCACTGGTTCCAACTCTTCTTTGATTGCTTCAATCAGTTCGTACCTTTCCTCTCTCTTTGTCTTTTCGTCCAAGTTGATCACCTCCTATTTGAAGAATGAGACTTTGAACTTTCCATCCTTCTCAACAATGTCAACAGAGAAGGGATAGTCTTTTCCAAACCTTGAAGTGAACTCTCTTGAGACTGCCTTCTGAACCCACTCAACAGCAACTCTTGATCTTGTCTCAAAATCTTCAATGTCCTCAGATCCGAAAGTATCAATGAGGTAGTCAAGACCAAGAGCCATCAATGCCTGAGTTTGTTCTTCGGGAGAAAGGAACTTCAAGGCTCTCAACACCGCAGCGTTCATGATGTATCCACTTCCCAACTCTTTCACCTCCTCTCCTTCTCAGGTTGGATGTCAAGAGCAACCCCACCGTCTTCTGTCTTCTGAACAGCAACAAAGAGTCTGGTAGGTTCCTCTTTCCCAAACCTGAAAGTGCAAGGACATGGGCGATTCATCTTTCTTCCAGTTCCTTTGCATTGATCACACTTGGGATCTGGATCTCCGAATGTGATCTTCACAGAAGTTGCTTCAACTCTTTTCACATGAATCTTTGACGTTCCAATCCCTCCTTTCAGAATTTCTGATTAATGTAGAAGAACTTGATGTCTCCTATGACTTCCTGAACTCGGATCTCTGTTGGTTCAGTGATGATGTCCTTCTGAGCCCTGAAAGTATCTGAATTCACCCATTTGTTGAATGCGGATTTGTGGTCTCTTGCTTCTTCAAATGAGAGGACCACAAGGTTGTTCTCTGACTCATCTGTTTCTCCGTAGATGATGAACTTCTTCAATCACACACCTCCCTTTCAGCATAGGACAGGTTTGAGGAGTCAGAGGCCGGCACATCTGGTTCCGTGAACCCAGCCGTTTCGCATGGCGTGTCTCTCCTGTCCTATTTTACTGAGGTTTTGATCCTATCTCTGTGATTATGAAGTTGCATTGGTATCTCTTCCCTTTGAAGACTGCTTTGCCTTGAGCATGGTATCCTCGACTTCCAGTGCTGAAAGTCTTCTTGTTCAGGACAAAGCCTGCTTTCTCTCCTTCAATCTCCACATTAACAGTGTCCATTACCTCACCTCCTACCAATGAAGATGGACTGTGATCAATCCGAATTCTCTCAGTCCCCTAACTTGCTTGACGTATTCCTTTCCTTTGTCTGTTGCTCTGATGAAGTTTCCTTCGATCTCAACAAGTCCCTGTTCCTTCAAGTCCTTGAGATACTCTTGAAGGATCTTGAAGTTAAGATTTGCTCCGTAGACGATCTGAGTTTTCCTGGCTCCGTGTCTTGCGATGTTGATGATCTCTGCTGCGATCTGAATGTTTGACCTTCTTCCTTCTTGCATTCAACTCCACCTCCTTTCTTGTCCTCCAAAGAAAGTTCCTATACTGTCTGATGTTGTGTTGGATGATCTTTTCTGTCTGTCTGGTTCTCTTCTTGAACTGGCGCAAGTCCCCTCAGATACCTCCTCCGTCTTGAATTCAGTCTCATCACTCTTCTCAAAGAAGGTGTTTGAACATCGTTCTCAACTATCAGAGGTTCTTTGAGCCACTTGTACCTACAGATTCTTTGCATTCTGCTTCCAACTCCTCCAGAAAGATTGATACAGGCAGGAGCAATTCATGGAGTCTCCTGCCCTTCTCTGTTGCCGAATAGACCTTTGTTTCGGGATTCCTTACAACAAGTCCAAGTTCCCTCATGTCTTCAAGCACTGAATAAACGGTGCTCCAAGACGTGTCCAGTTGACTCTGGACACCTGAAACATTTGATTCTCCGTCAACGATTCTCTGGAGGACTTCACTGAAGAGTTCCAGACGACCTCTCCTCGGTCCCAGCAAGCCCAATCTTGCTTCACCTCCTATTTGTTGTTGCTCTGTGCCCACTTGATAAGGGACAGCGCTTCCTGGACCTGCTGAAGGTTGTTCACTCTGACGTAACCGAATCCTCTCTTGTCGTAGGTCTTCTTCAAGCCGGTGTTTGCTTCCTTCAGTTTCTTTGGCAAATGAAGGGTTATCTGTCTCTTGCCTCTCTCAAGAGCAACAACACGGTTCCCATTGGAGTAGGTTGTCCGACTTGGGAACTTCTTTTCCTTGAGGCCAAGTTCCTTGATTCCTTTGACCAACTCTTCGTAGACCTTGTCAAGAAGGGCTTTCGGCTTTGTCATCTTAGGTTTTACTACCTTCGTCTCAGCAGGAACCTCGGCGGCTCCTTCTTTGACTGGGGCTCCAACCTCAACTTTCGTTTCTCCTGTAGTCTCCATCTTCACATACACCTCCATTCCTATTTGGTTTACTCCCAAGAAGGCTTTGCTTCCTGGGACTCGTAACCTCTCTCAGAAAAACAAGAGGAGTTGATGTTTCCACCAATCTCCTCTTAAAGGGGATAGGAGCCTTTGTCCCAATATCCCACTCAGAGGCTGGATACTAACTGGCGGCTCCATGAGCACAGCCTTCAACTCAGCAAGGATCTTTGACCCGTGACTCATTGGGTTCCAATTGTTCCCAGGAGATTATCCCTTCTCTCCTGATGCTCCTGGATTAGGGATGACCTTTATCTCAACTCTTTGACTGCTTCCACAACCCTTTGAACAAAGAAGTGTTGAAGTCTTTGCTGGAAGATCAACTGAGGGAGATCTCCCTTCAAATGGAAGGAATTATCCTCCAGGTGATGACCAGTCTGTACCTCAGATCAGAAGTGGGTTGTCTTGGAAGATAACACAGCCAACTTCACTGTTTCAATTGATCTGGTTCAACTTCCATCTTACGTCCAGAAGTTTGAGTGCGCAACCTCTTTGTAAGCGCCACCGAAGCCTCAACTCAGATGTCAGACTGAGGAGACTCCTGACTTGTTTGCTTGCTCTTCTCTTCCATCACCCTCTGAGAGACTTGATCTGTTTTCCAGTTTACTTCTCTCTACTGTGGAGATAGATGTATGCTCTTATAAGTCTTTCTCTAACCTGCTTGCTCCTGCATCAGAGCAAACCATCTGTCCTGATCTGAATGATCCTGCCTGTTCTGGCTTCCTCAGGATTTTCTCAACAGCATTTCTCTGTCAGAGACATGGACTGTGGACAGGAACAAGCCTCTTTTCTTCCACAGTGTATACTGAAACTCATTGAGTATAGACAGGACATCATAGTTCCCAGCCCATGATGAAGGGAAGGAAGCACACCATAAGTGTCTTGTATAAGCAAGGCAGGTCCGTTCAGAACCTGATCTGCCAACAGAAGGATTCTTGACAGGGAGACAGAGAAAGGACTGTCGCGGTTAATACCGTATGACAACATTGTAGAACAACTGCCTTCCCAGATGGTAGTCTAACTGATTTAGCAGGAAGTACAACTGATTAGAAAGGCAACTGTTTCACAACATTGACGAACTCCCAGTTGACCTTGTTTAACAACATTGTCAAACCACCTTCTGAGAATCCTTCAGCCAGTAAGTCTCCTATCTTCACTCATGAGAAAAAGGGAGAGGTCAGTCGTAGTACCGAAGAAGGGTAGCCAACTTCGGATCCGTGACCTTCCTCTTGAACTTGGGAGTTCCATCAGTCTCAAAGTGTATCTCGACTTCAACTCCTTCTATCTTCGTCTTCTGAACTTTTGAAGTCAATCTTTCTTCACCTCCTTCCTGAAGTTCTTCACTGCTTGTTTGACCCAGAGCCTTAATTCCTCAAGACTCTTCCTTTCCGACCTGTCTGTCACGCTTCCACCTCCTAACTGGTTTTAGGAAAGAAACTTGGGAATTGAGTGTAGTTCAGATCCTATTTCTGAACTCATCGGTTGTGTTGAGCGAACTCTTTGACTGTCTCTTGGAACTTGGAAATCTCTGTCAATGAGTAGAGTCGGATGTAAGTGAAGCCTCTGGAATCTTTTGTCACGATGAATCCATTGACTTTCGTCTTACCTTCCTCTTCGGAAAGTAGTGGTTTTATGAACTGAAGTTCTGGTGAGTGGACCAGAACGTAGTGCTTACGAAGTTCTAAAGCCACGACTCGTCTTGGGTTGCTGAATGTGATTCTACTCTTCTTCGTCTCTTTCGTTAGGTCCAGGTCTTTTAGGTCTTCGACTGCCTTGACTGCCTCTCTGTATAGAGCACTTATCTTCTCGATACTTCCTTTCTTTGCCATCTTTCCACCTCCTTATTATTTCTACTCATAGAGTAGACAGGTAGGTATATAAGGTTTAAGAAGGTTAGATACTTACTTGTCTTCTTTACCTCTGGTATAGATTCAACCTCCAGATCGAGATCTCCCTTCATCTTCTAACCTTTCTGACAGATTCTTCTTTGTCTCTTCCACAGATGGACTTCTGCTCTATATTTGGACTCTATACTTCTGTTCTTTATTGGAGGTACTTACCTCAGATACTTATTCTCAGTATAGATTTTTTCTTCATTTTTTCTTGATTCTTCTAAGCAATGTTCACATACAGGAGGCAGGATTCCTTTCTCCTCTCTTCTCTGTCTAATGTCTGCAATCAGGAGGCAATTTTGAGTCACATGAAGACAGGTGGATGTTCACACAGAACAGGTGGGTTTGAGGAAGACTTAATTCCTTGGAGTCCCTTTCTCTGTCATGTGATTGCAAGATGGCAAGCAAAGATCTGGTTGAGACTTTGAAGAAGTCAAGGTCCTCTCTGGCAAAGGAACTCTATCCTGTCCTGGAAGCAGCAGATGGAGAAGTTGTTGATGGATTCCACAGGTTGGAGGCAGGATGGGAGTCAAAGAGGATCCTGCCAAATGTGAAGACAAGACTTGAGAAACTTGTTGCAAGAGCCTTGGCTCATCATCGAAGGACCATGACTTTCAGGGAGAGGAGGGAACTCTATGACAACATTGCTGAGGAACTCATCAAAGAAGGATTTGCAGTTCCTGAACCTTCACCCACCATTCCTCCAGAGAAAAGGGATAGGCCAAAGGTCATACCCAAAGTTGCTGAACTCCTTTGTGTCTCAGAACATTCAGTTGCTCAATACATTTCAGACAAGTACAAGAGAGGTACAATCTGGAGGAAGGAGGAACTTCCAAAAGGCAAGTCGAAGAGATCCCTCTTTGAGATCAGAGGAGAGATCCTTGAAGTCCTTGGTGAAGAGAAGGGGATGAAACCCACAAGGCTGATGTACAAGACTAACCTGAGTTGGCGTCCCCTGATGAAGCACTTCTCATTCTTGTATTCAAAAGGATTGATTGATGTGAGTGGTGAAGGATCTCCTCTTTACTTCCTGACAGAGAAGGGACACGACATCCTCCAGAGATATGAAGATTTGAAAGGATGGCTCTTAATTGGTCCTTAGTCAAGAAGAAAAGGAGACAGTTGCAAGGCTCAGAAGAAAGTTGACCATCCATCAAACTTCAGAAGTCACAGGACTTTCAGCAACTACAATTGAGAAATACTCTAAAGGTTCAAGGATCAAAATTAAGTCCAACAGGTCTCGTCTTGAGATCATCCATGATCTCCTCTTTGTTGTCAATGAGTCAAAGGTTGGAGTGAGGAAAACAAGGATCATGTACAGAGGCAACTTGAGTGATGAACAGTTGAAGAAGTACATGAATCTCCTCATCATCAACAAATTCATTGAGTGCAATCCTGAAGGGATCTGGAAGATCACCAGGAAAGGGAAGAAGTGGCTCAGGCTCTATGAGGAACTGATGAAGTCATTCAAAAGGAGTTAAGACTTATAAAGCAAGAATGGGAACCTTCTAAGAGGATAGGAGCCAACTCGTTGGAGGAGTCCAACTCCTCTGAGGTCTTGCCAATCAATTCACCATGACTAAAGTCTTCAGGCGCCTCTGTTGGCTTCCTATCCAAAGAAAGGATCAGAGAACACAACCATGAACTCAACAAACTCGGCGATGATGAAGTTCCTCTATGCTGAGTTTGTGTGATGTTCTTACCCGACTCTGAGCCGGAAGTGTCAAAGAAATGTTCA
>Ga0315308_1000165_pt1 | contig 35831 bp, 44 predicted proteins | sample TDP3_MG_FD_203078 | JGI IMG/M metagenome (GOLD analysis project Ga0315308, IMG submission 203078) | Freshwater sediment microbial communities from Lake Towuti, South Sulawesi, Indonesia - TDP3 | ecosystem: Environmental > Aquatic > Freshwater > Lake > Sediment | place: Indonesia: South Sulawesi...
GCCTTCTGCTGCAACTGGTGTTCTTATGCGGGAGCAGACCTGGCTGGCACAAGCCGTTTTGAATACCCAACAAACATAAGGATAATCCGAGTAATGTGTACGGGAAGAATGGATCCAACATTTGTGCTAGAAGCCTTGAGAATGGGAGCGGACGGGATAATAATCGCGGGTTGCCACCCTGGTGATTGCCATTATCAGAAAGGAAACTACATGATGGAGAAAAGATTTGACTACATAAAGAAGGCTGTGAAGAGCATAGGAATCGAACCCGAACGCGTAAAACTGGAATGGGTTTCAGCAAGCGAAGGAGCAAAATTCGCTGCATTAGTCAGGGAGACGACACAGCAAATAAAACGGTTAGGGCCAAGTCCCTTCAGACTTATGCATAACCCGAAACAGGTGAAGAGATGAGCGAAAGAGAAATTTTAACAAGAAAAGCCAATGCGGCAATAGATGCTTTCAAATCCCAGAGACTGCGATGGGTTACGGGAAGATCACAAGTAAAGGTGGAAATCGACGAGGAGAGATATCGACGAGTTGTAGATTCAATAATGCAGGACGAGATCGAAAGACACATGATAATCGGAGCCATAAAAGAGAAGGGCGCGCTCACGGTGGAGGAGCTTTCGCAATCAACCGGTCTTCAACCAAGCAGAATAATGCAGCACATAATAGCCCTTAGAAGAAACGGCGTAATAAACGAAGCGGGAGAGAAAAACAGGCAGTATCTTTATCAACTTGTTTGAAGCGCATTAAACCTACAGTTTCTCTATGCACTCTGGATGAACAGCCCCGGGAAAGTCATGGTCGTAAAAGTAGATTTTGCCGTTTTCAACATCAACTTCAACACGGTCATGAACTGTTGCCCTATTTAAAAGATTCTGGTAATCTTCTCTACTTGAAATTTGAGTTTTTATAAGAAATTTTTCTTTTATACTTAACGGTTTCTCACAAACTTCACATAACATTCCAACAATGCGAATCAATTCGAAGCTTTTGCCCTTCAACTCTTCAAACGTGACTTCCGACAAGCTCTTCTTCAAGAATTTCTCCATCCTAATTATTCACAGTCCAAGGATATATTTGTTATATTTTGGGAAGCTTAATCTAGCATTGGATATCGAACTCTGCTAGCAATTATTTTTATATACGGCTTTGATATGGAGTTAGTTTTCTGAAGGAAGTGAAAGCCTTGTCTGAAAAACCTAGGGTAGATACGGAAAAGGCGAAGGAGATGCAAGAGCGCGCAAGAGAGAGAAATCTCATTCTTCAGGAGATGAAAAATCACGGTCCATCGACTATAGATGAACTGTCAAAGGCTACTAGCATGGAAAAGTCGAAACTCTTAATGCATCTGATTGCCATGAGGCAGTTTGGAAAAGTACTAATTATGGGCGAGCGCGACAATCAGCTTGTATACGGCTTGCCGCAAGAAATCAAGTCTTAACATAGGCAATGGGCTTAATCTTGTTATGTTGCCTTTTTTGCTGTTTACCTTTTCATTAAGTATTCGTGTATGGCTCTTGCTGCTTTTTTTCCGGCTCCCATGGCGCTTATGACTGTTGCTTCGCCAGTCACTATGTCTCCACCCGCATAGACGCCTTCAATGCTTGTTTCACCATTCTCATCCGTCACAATCGTACCCCACTTCGTAACCTCCAAACCTTCAGTTGTCCGCTGGATAATCGGGTTAGGAGTTCTTCCAATCGCAACAATAACCGTGTCAGTATCCATAACAAACTCAGAACCCTTAACAGGAACAGGTCTCCGCCTACCAGACTCGTCTGGAGCCCCAAGCTCCATGCAGATGCATTCCATGGCCCTAACCCAACCCTTCTCATCACCAATAAACCTCGTCGGCGCAGCCAAAAACTTACAGACTATCCCTTCTTCCTCGGCGTTCTCAATCTCTTCTTTTCTCGCTGGCAACTCCTCTCGTGAACGACGATAAACAATGCAAACTTCCTCTGCACCAAGGCGTAAAGCTGAACGGGCCGAATCCATGGCTACGTTGCCGCCGCCAATAACAGAAACATGCTTGCCAATCCTTATGGGCGTGTCATACTCCGGAAAGGCATAAGCCTTCATCAAATTAACCCTAATCAAGAATTCATTAGCAGAATAAATCCCACCAAGATTCTCCCCAGGCAAACCCATAAATTGAGGCAAGCCAGCCCCGGTGCCAATGAAAATCGCACCAAAACCCTTCTCTTTAAGCAATTCGGGAATAGTGTATACCCTACCAACGAGATAACCAAGGTCAAGCTCGACACCCAACTTCTCTATGTAATCAACCTCCGCCTGAACAATGCGCTTTGGCAGACGAAATTCCGGGATGCCATAAACCAATACGCCGCCCGGAAGGTGGAGAGCCTCAAAAATCACAACTTCATACCCAAGCCTTGCCAAGTCGGCCGCGGCAGTAAGACCAGCTGGACCGGCACCTATTACTGCAACCTTTTTACCTGTTGGCGGCGCCTTCTCTGGCAGTGTAACGCCTCTTTCTCTTTCCCAGTCAGCCACAAACCTTTCCAATCTTCCAACGCTTACTGGGTCGCCAACCTTTCCAAGAACACAGAAATTTTGGCATTGCTCCTCCTGTGGGCATACGCGCCCGCAAATTGCTGGGAGACTGTTTTTCTCCTTAATCTTTCTTATCGCTTCTTCATACTTTCCTTCACGTAGCAATTTAGTGAAGGCTGGGATGTCGACTTCCACAGGGCAGCCTTGTACACATTGTGGCTTTGGACACTGTAAGCAGCGGTTTGCCTCTTCTAAAGCTTGTTCTTCTGTGTAGCCCAAAGCAACCTCGTTGAAATTTCGCCTACGCACTTCTGGCTTCTGTTTGGGCATGGGCATGGCTTCTTTCTTAATCTTGGGTTTGGGCTTACTTTCCGCCACTGCTACAGCCTCCTACTCTCTCCCACAAAAGCGAGCTTAACCTTTCTTCCGGAAGGAACAACCTCTGTCTCTTTATCAACTCGTCAAAATCCACTTCGTGACCATCAAATTCGGGTCCATCCACACATCCGAATTTCATTTTTCCACCTACCGTGACTCTGCATACTCCGCACATCCCCATCCCATCCATCATTATAGGCGTCAAAGTTACAATCGTAGGTACGCCGAACGGCTTCGTGATTTCGCAAACATTTTTCATCATGACAACAGGCCCCATGGCGATGCAGCGGTCAAACTTTTCTTTTCCGAGAATTTCCTTTAGGAAGTCAAGTCCCTTGTAGCCTTTGGAGCCGTCGTCCGTTGCCACATAGAGTTTGTGGCTTAGGGCCTTCATTTCCTCTTCGAAGAAGAGTGATTCCTTTATCCTTGCTCCAATAACGGAAGTGACGATGTTTCCAGCTTCTCGTAAGCCTTGAACCTGTAGAAACACCGGCGCAATCATCACTCCACCAGCAACGCACAAAACTTTTCCGAATTTTTTGATTTCTGATGGGTTTCCAAGGGGTCCAGTAATGTTGTGTATGTAGTCGCCTTCTTTTAGAAGCCCGAGCTGTTTTGTTGTTTTGCCGACTTCGTTGAACACGATTGTTACTGTTCCCTTCTTTTGGTCGTAGCCAGCTATTGTTAGTGGTATGCGCTCGCCTTTTTCGTCTATGATTAGTATTATGAATTGGCCGGGTTTGGCTTTCTCAGCTACTTGTGGAGCGTAAACCTCGAATAGCTTGACTTTTGGAGCTAACTCCTTCTCGGTTATGATCTTATACACGTGCTTTAGCCTCCGCTGTTGTCAGTTTTAAAGGCGGCATGGAAGCTATCCTCTTGAAAAAATCGTCCAGTTTCTGATTGAATTCTCCAACACATCGCGGCGAGACTGTGAAAAGTTCAAAACGCTCAAGCAAATTCATTTTCCTTAGAGCGCCCGTCAGCACGGTGACGTTTCTTGCGGCGGTTTCCATGCCTTCTTGGAGTTTGCAGTCTTTTTCTGGGCATACGACAGCCATCACGCCGTCAAAGCCGCTATACAATGCCTCAACAACATGGACTGGGTCGAGCGCTTTAAAACACGGAATTTCCATGGCAACAGCTTTCTTCTTAAATAGTAGGCATTCCGGGTCGTCTAAGGCTGAGAACTCTGACCATTGACAACAGAAGACGAGAATTGCTGGGAATTTGCCTTCTGCTTTTAGCTTTCTGACCGATTCTCCGTAAAGTGTTATCAACTTGCTAATGTTTTCAAATTCAAAACCTTTAATCTCGATTGCCAGATGCGGACAAACTAGGGCGCATGCTCCGCAGCCAACGCATAAGTCGAGATTTATTTTGGGGGTTGCGAATTCTTCTGCTTCTATGGCATCGTATGGGCAGATGAAGACGCATTTGTCGCAACCCACACATTTTTCTGTTTCATAAACCGCTTTTCGCGAATATCTTATCACTTGTAAGGCGTCTTTGCTGAAGCCTAACTGCTTAAGCACTGCTCTGCCCAGCGTCAGCCTTCTAGCGTTTATCTTGGTGCCTTGCTTAAACCTGCAGAATTCATCTTCACACTGGATGGAGACAACGTTTTTTATGCCAGATTTCAAAGCTTGGAAAATGAACTCTGTTTGGACCCGCCCAGAACATGGCAAACGCAACGGTATATAGTTGCTTATGTTTAAGCATTGATTTTGTAGGATTTCTTCAATTTTGCATGTTGCGGGTGAGTTCCCCCTACACATGAGAACGAGCGTATCGCTTTTGCTTCTCTCTTGCATACAATTAACATACGTCAGCAGACTTTCATAATCATAATAGACTATTTCTATGGCTAGGGATGGACACGCGCTATAACATAATCCGCAAACTTGGCATTTTTGCAAATCTATTTCCACTTCGCCTGTTTCTGAATCGCGTTTTATGGCTTCGTAGGGACAGATGGAATGGCATATTGAACATTTGCTACAATAATCTTGGTTAATTTTTATTGCGGCAGCACATGCCTCACTCATTTAGTATTTCTCCATGCTTGCCTATTGTTTCAAGCTATGCCTTTGTCAACTTAGGTTTAGAAGTTTTTGAAAAGGGGTTCCGAAAATATAATGGTTTTGGAGTGTCTTCTACGTTTTGTAATAATATGGTCTTCGAATGTAGCCGTAGGCATCAAGAGCTGCTGTTATGCCCTGTCCCACAGCTGTTCCAACCTGTTTGACCGGGTGATTTGTGACGTCTCCTGCAGCGTAGACTCCTTCTATGTTTGTTCGCTGCCGAATATCAACTGCGATGTAGCCTCCTTTGTCAACATCAACACCTGCTTCTTTGGCGAGTTGACTGTTGGGCGCTTCACCTATCTGGACAAAGACGCCGTCAACGAGCATTTCCTTGGTTTCTCCAGTCTTGTTATTGAAAACTGTTACTTTGTTGACTAATTTTTCGCCTCTGATTTCTTTTACTTCGGTGTTCCACAAAATTTCCACATTCTCTTTTCTCTTTAATGCCGTGACAAGGGCTTCTTCAGCACGAAAAGAATCTCTGCGATGGGCAACTTTAACCTCTGACGCAAGCTCCGCTATGTATAGGGCTGTTATTACTGCTGAGTTTCCGCCGCCGACAACGAGCACACGCTTACCCTTGAATAATGGACCGTCACAGATGCCGCAGTAGCTCACACCTCTTCCGCGAAATTCTTTTTCGCCTGGAACGCCAATCTCACGGTAGTGCGAGCCAGACGCAATTATAACTGCTTTTGCTTCATAGGTGGTTTTGTTGGTTTCTACGATTTTTTTCTCACCCTTAAGGTCTAGGCTTAGGACTCTTTCGAATTCGTGGATCACCACGCCTGTGCTTCTGCAGTGAACTGCCATTTTCTTGGCTAGATCGATTCCGCTTATGCTTTGAAACCCCGGATAATTCTCAACTAATGGAGCGTCTACCGTTGTGCCCCCAGCCATCTTTCCCTCCAAAACGAGCGTTTTTAGTTCGCTTCTTGCGCCGTAAATTCCAGCGGCTAAACCAGCAGCACCAGCACCAACAACAATTAAATCCCAACTTTCCATTCGGAACAACCCTTGAACAAATTGATCTAGTAATTAGAGATTTATCAAGCATTCGCAACTTGATGCAACTGCGCTTCATTTAAAAAGTATGGACACCACAAGATACTAGGGTTTCATATGGAGTTAAAAGGAAGAACCGCGCTCATAACGGGCAGTACTGGTAGTGGGATTGGTAGAAGCACGGCGTTTTGTTTAGCCTCAGAAGGTGCTAACATTATCCTCAACTATGGAACTTATCATCGAACTGGTCATGCGCTTAAGGATGCTGAGGAGAACGCCATAAAAGTTGCAGAGGTGGTCGAGGAGTTGGGAGGAAAACCATTGATGTTTCCAGCCGATACTCGTGAACCAGATCAAGTCAAGGCGATGGTAGATGCTGGAATAGAAAAGTTCGGAGCAATCGACATCTTGGTGAATAATGCTGGTGGAGACTGGTTGATACAGGATATTACAGAGATCAAGCCAGATCATTGGCGTTCTGTCTTGCAGGCGGAGATCGACGGTGCGTTTTACTGTATCAAATGCGTGTTGGCTGGAATGCGCGAGAGGATGTGGGGAAGGATCATTAACATAAGCATGGAGGGCGCCTTGAATTGGACTGGCTATTTAGCTGAGGATTATGTCCTAGGAAAGGCCGCTCGAACCTGGATGGTACGTGCCTGGGCTAAGCACGAGGTTAAGTATGGAATAACGATAAACGCCATAGAACCAGGGCCGATTGCGCACATGACGCTTGAGGAGGCAATTGACGCAGTCAAAAATGGAAACGCATGGAGAGAGCGAAAGAAGCCGGGACCCCATGACATAGCAGAACTTATTGCTTTTCTCTGTTCAGAGAAATCCAAGTTCATCAGTGGCAGCGTGTTCGTGTTTCCAAATCTCGAGAACAAGTGATAATCAACTATACGAGATATTTAGAACACTTTGAGCAGGTGAGGCGTGGTTCCCCAGCTAAAGAGGAGCGTTATAGGGCAAGTGTGAGTAACTCTGCTATGTCCATGATTTGGATTTTGCCTTCGTTTCCCGTGATTTTGACTGCATCTTCTATTGTTAGTAGGCAGAAGGGGCATGCCACAGCCAAGATTTCTGCGCCAGATTCAACAGCATCCTTGACTCGAATTTCTGCCAAGCGTGGGCCTGGTATGTCAACCCACATTCTTCCGCCTCCGCCTTCGCAGCAGAGACTTCTAGCCCTTGAACGGTCAAACTCCAATAGCTTTGCGCCTGGCACGTTTTCAACGACTTTTCGTGGCTCGTCGTAGATGCCGTTTTGTTTGCCTAGGAAGCATGGGTCGTGATAGATGACCTTTTTATTCACTTCCTTTGTGAAGGTGAGTTTTTTGTTTTCGATTAGTTTGGCAAGCAGTTGCGTGTGATGTTGCACCTCGAAGCTGGTTTGGTTGTACCTGTTTTTGAAGGCGTGGAAGCCGTGGGGACAGTTTGTAACCACTTGTTTTATGTTGTATTTGTTGAAGATTTTCATGTTCTCCTCGACTAGAAACTCGAACAAGCCCTTTTCGCCCATGCCATAGACTTCGCTTCCGCAGCAGCTCTCCTCGTCTCCTAAAACGCCAAAGTTTAATCCAGCCTTTTCGAGGCATGTGGCAAGGCTTTTTGCTACGTTTTGAATTCTCGGGTCGTAGGCTGATGTGCAACCGACATAGTATAAGATTTCTGCACCTTTTGAAATGTGCTTAACGTTTAGGCCTTGGCTCCACTCAGACCGTTTGCTGCGTATTCTCGCCCATGGATTGCCGTTTTTGAAGATGCTTTCTAAGGCGTCTCGGATGGTTGGGGCGATTTGTCCTTCTTCAACGGCCATGCTACGAATGTCAATCAAAAATTCATACGGGTTCAGGTCTTTTGGGCAGCGGATGCCGCAGGTGGAGCATGTTGTGCAGCTCCATAACTCGTTCTGGGGATGTACGGTCAACTTGCCCATGGCGGAAACTTCACGCATATACTTTCTAACGTTTAGGTTAGCCTTTCTCGCAACAGGACAGCTTCCAGTGCACATTCCACACTGAATGCATTCAAGAAGCTTATGTTTTTGGACCAGCTCCTGAGCGTTCATTTTGTACATCACTTTTTACTGAAGTGAGGGAGTAAGATTTTTAATAAGTATTTTCCCCAGTATCATTAAAAACGAATCGTGAAAGTGGAGTTTGCCCCAGATGGAGAAGAAACCGCCTAGAATCGGCATTTTTGTCTGTGAATGTGGCGGAAACATAGGCGACGTTATAGATGTTAAGGCTGTTGTTGACGCTGTTAAAGACTGGGAAGGAGTTGTTGTAGCCAAGTATCACAAATATTTATGCTCAAAGCCAGCTCAGGAATTGATTCTCGAAGCTGTAAATAAGGAGAGTTTGGACAGAGTTGTGGTCGCCAGCTGCACGCCTAGAATGCACCTCGCAACATTCCAGAGCGTTTTGGAACGGGCTGGCTTGAATCCCTACATGCTCGAGTTTGTAAACATTAGGGAGCAAGCCTCATGGGTTCACGGGCCGCATGCGTCGGCGGAAGCCACGAGAAAAGCCATAAGCCTGATTAGGGGTGGATATGAGCGAAGCCTAGAGCTTGAGCCGCTAGAAACCATAAGCGAAAAGGGCTCAAGGGAGATTCTCATCATAGGCGGTGGAATAGCCGGAATCACAGCCGCCCTTGAGCTTGGTTACTTGGACTTTAAGGTTCACCTCGTTGAGAGAAGACCCAGCATAGGCGGCAACATGGCAAAGCTCACAAAGGTTTTTCCAACCCTTGACTGCGCTCAGTGTATCTTAACTCCTAGGATGGCTGAGGTTGGGAGAAACCCAAACGTGAACCTGCTTACTTACGCGGAAGTGCAAGATGTCGGTGGACGACCGGGCAATTACGCCGTTAAGGTTTTTATGAAGCCCCGGGGCGTGGATGTTGAGAAGTGCAGAAGCTGTGGCGTGTGCGCAAAGGTTTGCCCGGTAACTGTTCCAGACGAGTTTAATGAAGGCCTGTCGCAGAGAAAAGCTGCTTACATAGAGTTTCCGCAGGCTGTTCCGTCAGCCTACACTGTTGATTTTGACGCTTGCACAAAATGTGGAAAGTGTGAGAAGCTCTGTCCAGCTAAAGCCATAAGCCTGGAGGATCCGGGCAAAACGGTTGAGCTGAACGTGGGCTCCATAATCCTGGCTACGGGGTACGAGCTTTATGATGCTAGAAATTTGGAGATTTATGGTTATGGCAATTACAAAGATGTTATTACAATGATGGATTTGGAGAGGCTTACCTCTGCCACGGGGCCTACGGAGGGATATATTAAGAGGGCTGATGGCAGCGACGTGCGTAAAATGGCGATCGTGCTTTGTGCTGGTTCTAGGGATAAGAATTACGTTCCTTATTGCAGCCGCATTTGCTGCATGTATTCGCTTAAGCAGGCTTTTGTGCTTAAGAAGATGCTCGGTATCGACGTGACCATTTATTATACGGATATTAGGGCGACTGGGAAGGGCTACGAAGACCTCTACTGGCGAGACGAGGAAGCCGGAGTCGTTTTCATACGGGGAAAGGTGGCTGAGGTTTATAAGAGCAATAATGGGAAGCTTGTTGTTTTGGCTGAGGACACGCTGACGGGCGAGAATAGGGAAGACGAGTTTGATGTGGTGGCTTTGGCTACGCCTATGGTTCCGCCTGCTGGGCTGAAGGAGCTTGCTGATAAGATGAAGGTTGCCACTGGCGAGGATGGTTTTGTGACGGAGAAGCATCCTAAGCTTGACCCTGTGGATTCGCTTGTCACTGGGATTTTTGCGTGTGGTTGTGCCCTGAGTCCGAAGGATGTGCGTGACACGGTTTCTGATGGTTTGGGGGCTGCGGCTAAGGCTTCGCTTTTCCTTAAGGGGGAGTATGTTACTACGAGTCCTGAGAAGGCTTTTGTGGTTGCTGATTTGTGCAACGGTTGTGGCGACTGCGTTCCGATATGCCCTGTTAACGCCATTTCGATGCAGGATGGAAAAGCCGAGATCAACCCGTTCCAGTGTGTTGGTTGTGGCGCTTGTGTTCCTGTCTGTCCGAAGGAGGCTATTGATTTTAAGAATTCGACGGCTAGACAGATTTTGGCGACTTTGCGCGGGGTGTTGGTGGATAAGGGGGCTGGTGAGGTGCGGGTTGTGGCTTTTGTTGATCGGAATGTGGGTTACACGGGTTTGGATTTTTTGGGTTTGGATAGGACGAATTATCCTGAGGATGTTAGGGTCGTGGCGGTTCCTTCTACGGCTATTTTGGGTTTGAAGCATTTGCTTTTTGCTTTTGCTTTTGGTGCTGATGGGGTTTTGGTGATTGAGGGTTCGCAGGAGATTGATGAGAAGTTTACGAAGAAGAGGATGATTGACATGGGAAGAGAGTTAGCCAAGTATGGCATTGAGAGTATGCGTGTGCGTTATAGTTATGTGCCTTTGCCTGCTTATAAGAAGGCTGCCGAGTTGTTTGGTATGTTTGTGGATAGGGTTAGGAAGTTTGGTCCGTTGGCGGATGAGAAGCGTGATGCGATTAAGGAGAAGTTGCAGGTTTAAGGTGTGTGTTCTGTTGCTCTGTGGTGACTAGACCCCCCTTATATATAGGTTCAACTTTTGATTGGGTTCATGCTATTGTGAGTGAAGAGGTCTCTCTGCTGCTCTAGCCCTCCCTTATATATAGATTGAACTTCTTATATAGATTGAACTTCTGGTTGGAGACTTGGTGGGGGGTTTCACCTCCTTTGCTAGAGGGTTTTGTGTTGTTGAATTTAAAGGTGGTATCAGAAGTTTGATTAGTGGTAGAGATGATTGACTGGATTTTTCTGCATAAAAAGGTAGGTTGGGAATTGGCTTGTGCGATTTATTCGCCTTTTTCAAACAGTAAGTAGTGGGTGATCCAGATGTCGCGGCCAGTCACTTGATAGGTGTGGAGGCGCCAGCCCTTCCTTTGGTATTCCTCAATTGTTTTACCTACGTCGTTGTGGTGTCCGACTTGCACGCATTCCCATTCTTTCAACTTAGCTCACCTTTTCGACGATTAAAAGGAAGTCCACGCTGGCGGCCATTCCGGTAACGCGTGCGCCAGTAACGTTTGGGATGATTGCGACAACTTCACCCTCTAGGCTATTCAAGAACTGCTCTAGCTTGGTCTGGTCTGATGTCATTTTAATATTGAATCTGTGAACTCTGTATTTGGCTTTCATTCTTTCACCTTCTTAGCACATCAGAATAAGTCAGCTCATAAAAAAGTTTAGATGACATTTTCGACTGTTTGTAGGAATGATTCCATTACTTTTCTTATGAGGGGTGTGCATAGGTTTTCTTTTATGTTTTGGTCTCTGAATTTGCGTATGCCTTCTAGTGTTGTTAGTTGGGTTTTTGTTAGGTTGCTGCAGTGGATGCTGCCGTATTGGTCGACGATTTGGTTTAGGAACTGGAAGATTCGACGTTGTGTATATACGAATGGCGTGCGTGGGTTTTCGCGTCCGTATTTTTGGGATAAGCCCATTATGGCGACGTTTATGGCTCCGCAGATGCCGCCTGTTCTGGCGATGCCGCCGCCGTAGGCAGTAACAGTCTTAGGAGTTACGTCGATTTTGTAGTATTCTCTGAAAATTGCCATGTAAACGGATTCGGCGCAGTTCCAACCCTCAACGTTAAAATAGTGTAGGGCTTTGTTTACAATTGTTTCTTTGGTTTTGGCGTTTGACATGGGAATAAAATTAGATTTTAATGGATTTAAAGGTATATGTGGAAGGTCTCTAGATTTGTTGTGACTGAAAATTTCCTTTTGTTTAAACAACAATTGCCTCTTTGTAGATTTGTCGCATGTTCAGAATTTTGTTTTCTCGGATAATTGTCTATGGCGAACATTTGTTCAGCCTAAGGCTTTCATTAATTCTTTTTCGTCGACGATTTCGTCTTTTTCTTCTATAGCCTTTCTTTCTTCTTTAGTGGGTTCTTCGAGTGGAACGAGTTTTTCAACTAGTTCTTTGTAGAGGAGTCTGAGTTCTTTTAGTTCTTCTCTAATGTCTTTAAGTACTTTAACGCTCATTGGTTAAGCCTCAGTAATTATGATATTGCCTTTGTAATTATCAATTGTTGTGAATTTTAGTTTTGTGCGGTTAAAATGTAACTTTTCAGACAGTTATTTCCACCAGCTCTCTTTTTCGTTTAAGCTGGTTTTTATCATATCTGGAAGAATCATCAGGAAGATTTATTGGTTTGGAAAGCATGTTACAAAGCAACTCTTAAAAACTGCGACCTACCTAACGAAATATGGGATTGCTAATGAAGGCAGAAAGAATCGACAAGGTTTTGCAAGAGCTGGAGCAGATTAGGAAGTGGAGAAGAGAGAGAGGAGATCTTTTTATTGAGGCTGTATTGGAAGCGAGCAAGAGAATAAAAGACAGATATGAAAAATGGTATGAAAAAGCGATAGCCGAGTTATACAAAGAAATTGAGCTAATGAATGAGCTTGTTCCGTATGAAGAGCTGGAAAAACAGAAATCGGATCTTCTCGCACTCGAAGAAAGATTCAGAAAAAACAAGAAGGAACTTGGCGTTTTTGTGGCAGCACTTGAGCAGGGTAGTATAAAGTCATTTGAAGAAATACGGATACCAGAACGCGATGAGAACACCGTTTCTTCTATTCCTCATATTCAAGATATCGGCAAGCAGACCATTGATTTTTCTGTTGTATTAGAGGCGTTCAGTATTGCAAGAGAGATTGAAAAAATAGAAGCATCAGTTGAAAAACTATCGCGTTTTATGATGAATGTTATTATGTTAACAAGGCGTCTCACCTAGCTGGATTTGAGAGATATAACATCACGAAATGCTGAGGATGATGTTGGAAGGCGAAAAAGAGAACGAGATTCAAAGGATAAAACGTGATATTGCGCTTTCTGGGTTCCCATTGGAAATCGAAGTCTCCTCGATCTTGAGAAACGATGGATGGAATGTGCGAAATCAGGTTTATTACATCGACAATGAAGAGGGAAAACCGCGCGAGATAGACATAATCGCTCACAAGGCCTTTTTCGAGAGAATGGGGGACTACGATCGATTCAACATATCTTTGATAATAGAGTGTAAGAAAAGCGACAAACCATGGGTCTTCTTCACTACTCCTAGAGAACTGTCACCTTCAATAGATATCGAGTTGCTCGCGTTAGTCAAACAATTTTCGAACCCCGAGCTTATACGGTCTCTTGCTTTTATTAAATGGTTACAAAAAGAGAACCATTACAGTTATGACAATTGCAAAGAATATGCTGTGATTTCGTATGAACCTTTCAAGAAAGGAACTGGAAGAGAGATACTCGAGGCTACACATCAGGTTACAAAAGCATTGAATTTCCAGCTTGATGAGTTCCGAAAAGCAACCTCCTTAATTACCATGAACCCCGTCTTCATTCTTTATCCTATAATTGCTTTTGATGGACACCTGTATGAAAGCAAACCACAAGCCGAAGATATGGAACTCCGTCGTTGTAGTCATTTAGAATATTTCATCTCAAGAAAAGAACTTTTCTTGATTGATATCTTGGAGAAAAATTACCTCCCAGAATTTCTAAAAAATGTGAACAAGGAGGTCATATCTCTAAAAGATTTGCTTAAGCAATAGACAATAGGTTTTGCAGTAATATACGCACAAAAAAGGGAAATTTCCGTAGAAACCTAAAGTCGTAAATTGTGTAGACATCATTTTAGATTTTATTTGATGAGATTTCTTATTTCAAAATCTTCGATTGGTTTTTCAAATAAATCTAAAATGGCAACAATTTTTTCAGCTTTCTGGAGATATTGCTTGTTCTTTTTTAGTAGTGCCTTATAACCTACGAGTGTTTGATAACAAACTTTCAGCAACTCTGGCAGAAACGGAACAGCAAGTGTATACAGATTTGTGTTAGCTAACCAGAGCAAAAAACTCAATGCTGCTTTTGATAGCATAGAATAATGAGAAACTTGCAAGTCTATTTTGTAGGCATCTCTTATAGCTCTCTCATATCTGTAGAATGTTTCTGCTCTTTTCGATGTATATTTAGCCATTTGCTCACAGACAGATCGATACTCCACTAAAAGTCTTCTAAGTTCTTCAATCTTCTCGCAAGAGCACCATTGCCAAATTGATTTCTCAACTTCTATAATCTTTTCTGCTAAAACCAAGTTCTTCAATTGAAGAGAGCTGTTCTGGATAACCTCCAAATCTAATTCCTTTAAGATCTTATTGTACGATGCTTTTGCCGGATCACCGTTTTTGTATAGATTCTTTTCATATCTTTCCTTGCATTTCTCCAAGGAAAACAGAGCAATTCTTTTCAGCATTGAAAAGTATTTTTTTCTAAAAAAGACGTATTTTGCCACAGGGTAGAAATAGATTTGATACCAAATCCCAAAATCCCTTACTACTCTCTTGCAAAACTCCAGATTCTGAACAATTTCCGCATTTTTAGTGGTGACCAAAAAACCATTAGCTTTAAACTTAAGTGGAGATAAGAAACTGACCGCATATATTGCGACGATATACTTCTTCCCTTCACAATTGTATGACCAAAGCTGGAATTTTTCTCCTTCCTTCCGCATACTCACTGCTATATCATAGACCTTGTGACCTCTCAGATCAAAAGTGATAAAAGGTTTCCATTCGGACAATGCACACGCACCACAGGATACAAATTCGCTTTACATTATTAAAAAGATTGAGAACGCACTGTTATTTGAAAATCAAAATGATCACTGTGTAATATACAGCTATTTTTTTATGATGCGCTTATAGCTGGAGAGAAGCGTGACTCTCGAGTTTTTGTTATCACTTTCTACTTCAAAATTAGTAAACTACACTACCAATGAGAACGTTTAATATTCAATAACAGTTGTTCACAAGCAAAAATTATATGAAAAGCGAATGTAAACAAGACTCAACAAATACTTAGGAGACTGAACTAACTTGGATGTTGTTGTTTGTGTTAAGCATGTTCCAGAAACAGCAGAAGCAGAACTAAAAATCGATTCTAGCGGCAAATCCATAGAAAAAGCTGGCTTAGTCTACGACATTAACGAGTGGGATGACTACGCGCTTGAAGAGGCTGTTCGCATAAAAGAAAAACAAGGCGGAACGGTCACAGCCATAACCATAGGCCCAGAAGACTCAGACTCCACGCTAAGAAAGTGCCTAGCCCGCGGAGCAGACAAAGCCATACGCCTAACAGACCCCAAATTCGAAGGCTCAGACGGCTACGCCATCGCCAAAATCCTCCACAGCGTAATCAAAACCTTGCCCTATGACTTGATATTGACCGGAATGCAGGCAGCAGACGACGGTTACGCAATGACAGGCCCAATCCTCACACAAATGCTAGGCATTCCACACGCAACAATGGTCAAAAAAATCGAGTTAGGCGCTGGAACAGCCAAAATCAACCGCGAACTGGAAGGCGGACTAGAAGAACAGCTCGAAGTAAAGCTGCCCGCACTCTTTTCGGTCCAAACAGGAATAAACGAGCCAAGATACGTCTCAATAATGGGCATCAGAAAAGCCATGCAAAAAGAAATAAAAGTCATGACCCTAGCGGACACAGGCCTAAGCGAGGCTGACGTCGGCGAAGCAGGCTCATGGACAAAAATAGAGAAGCTGTACGTGCCTCCAGTGGAGAAACAGGCAGAATTCCTCAAAGGCTCGCCAGACGAAGTCGCGACAAAAATCGCCGAAGTCCTCAAGTCAAGGGGGCTGATATAAATGGCAGAAATCTTCGTTCTGACAGAACACAGACAAGGCCAAATAAGAGACATAACCTATGAAATGCTCACAAAAGCCAGAGAAATAGCCCAAAAAACAAACGCAGAATCAACCGCGGTTCTGCTAGGCAAAGACGTCAAAGAACACGCAAAAACCCTCGCGGAACACGCAAAAAAAGTCCTGCTCGTTGAAGACCCCGAACTAGAGAACTTCAACTCCGAAGCCTACCTCAAAGTGCTGTCAAACCTCATCAAAGAACACAAGCCACCACTAACCCTAATAGGACACACAAGCTACGGCATAGAACTCGCCCCAAGCCTCGCAGCCGCACTAAACCTTCCACTAGCGACAGACTGCATAGACCTAGCATTCGAAAACCAAACACTCTTCGTGACGAGGCAGATGTACGGCGGCAAAGTAAACGTAAAGGCAACGGTCCGCAAATCCGAAAGCTACATCGCAACCGTACGCCAAGCAGCCTTCACAGCCCAAAAACCAGCAACCCCAACAGAAGGCCAAACAACAGAAGTGCCATCACCCCTCACGGAGGAAATCACAACAAAACGCTTCATCCAATACGTTCTGCCACCACCAGGCGGAGTCGACATAACAGCAGCAGAAGCGCTCGTGGGCGTCGGACGAGGAATAAAAGACCAAGGCAACATGCCCATGGTCGAGGAGCTGGCAAAAACCCTCGGAGCAGTCCTAGCCTGCTCACGCCCAATCGTGGACAAGGGCTGGCTTCCAAGCGACCGCCAAGTAGGCTCCTCTGGAAAAACCGTAAAGCCAAAACTCTACATCGCCGTCGGAATAAGCGGCGCCTTCCAGCACGTTCTGGGAATGAAGAGCTCAGACCTAATAATAGCCATAAACAAGGACCCCAAAGCCCCAATATTCAGCTTCGCCGACTACGCCATAGTCGACGACCTGTTCAAGGTCGTGCCAGCACTGAAAGGCAAAATATATGAGCTAAAAACACAAAAGGCATAAGCTCTAAACCAGAAAGGAGATGAAAAAAGTGCATTTCGAACTAACCGAGGAGCAGAAGGAGATAAAAAGAGCCATCAGAGAGTTCTGCCAAAAAGAGTTCACACCAGAGCTCGCCCTAGAGCTCGACGAAAAAGAAGAATTTCCCACAGAACTTTACAAAAAAGCAGGCAAGCTCGGATTCACGGGCATGAGGTTCCCAGCAGAGTACGGCGGACAAGGATACGGCCTACTAGAAGACTGCATCGTCGTTGAGGAAATGTGCAGAGCCGACCCAGGACTCGGCGCCGCAATATCATCCGGAACCTTCATGGCTCCAGACATCCTGCTGAAGCACGGAAACGAAGAACAGAAGAAAAAGCACATCCCGCCCCTGGCTAGGGGCGAAGCAGTGTCGTCAGGAGCAGTCACGGAGCCCGAGCACGGAAGCGACATAACCCGCATGGACACGACAGCCACAAAAACTGGAGGCGAATGGGTCATCAACGGCAGCAAAGAGTTCATAACAAACAGCCCAATAGCAGACGTCTTCATGGTACTATGCCAAACAGACCCCAACGCCACACCATCATACAGAGGCGAAAGCCTCTTCCTCGCGGACAAAGGCACTCCTGGACTCGAAGTGACAAAACTCCACGGCAAAATGGGCATCAAACCATGCATAACAGGCTCCCTCGCACTGAGCGAAGTCAAAGTGCCAGAAAACAATCTCGTGGGCGAACTGAACAGAGGCTTCTACTACGTCATGGAATTCTTCGACGAATCAAGAATCACCGTCGCCGCCCAAGCCGTGGGAATGGCTCAGGGAGCCTTCGAAAGAGCCTTTCAATACGCAAGGAACAGGAAACAGTTCGGCTCACCGATAATCCAGTTCCAAGGCGTGTCCTTCAAGCTGGCGGACATGGCCACAAAAACTGAGGCCGCAAGAATGCTAACCTATAGGGCGGCATGGCTCTTTGACCAAGGAAAAGTTGACCCGGTGGCAACTTCCATGGCGAAGGCCTACGCAAGTAGAGTTGCAATGGAAGTGACGGACGAGGCCATCCAAATCCACGGCGGGTATGGATACTTGGCTGACTACCATGTTGAACGCTTCCACCGTTGCGCGAAAATAACCGAGATTTACGAAGGAACAACCGAAATGCAGAAACTAACGATAATCAACCATCTCATGAAGCGAATGTGACAACATCTTCCTTCTTTTTCAGAGTTATTTCTTGCACTCTAGCAGGCATGCGGAAGCCGAAAATCCCCATCCATAGCTGAGCGCCAAAACGATGTCGCCCTTAGAGAACTTGTTCCTAGAAACTATTTTTTCAAGGATGAACGGCAAACTCGCACCTGCTAGGTTGCCATACTCCCTAAGAACTTCATGCGACTCCTCAAGTTTTTCGCGCTGAATCTGATGGTGTTCAGCCATGATGTTTAGTATTTTTTCGCTGCCCGTGTGAATCGCCCACTTCTTCGCAGCTTTCATCGTGTCTTCAGCGTTCTTTCCGAGCAATTTTTTAATTGCTACAGAAGTGTACTTGACCCCGAGTCTTGGAATCTCCTTGTCAAGATGCGAGTAAAAGCCAAACTTGAATGGCTCGTTCAAGGCTGCAAGTCTGGCATAGCCAGCCAAGTAATCCTTCCTCTTAAGGTTTGCAACTTCCACAATTTTGTTAACGGACAGCCCGTCTCCATCTTTTGCCACGATAACGCTGGCTGCCCCGTCTCCGAAAAGGAAAAACTCCATAACTGCAATCCATTTCCTCAGCTCCATCCGTCTCTTGTCCCTATCCTTTATCAACTCAATCTCGCTTGTCTCCATAACATCCTTGATGCCCCGCACCTGATTGTAGAACCAATAGGAGTTTACCCCGGAAATGCAAAGCAGAACAAAATCCTCGGGATGCGCGGCAAGGTGATTTTCTGCGAGTTCTAGGGATTTTGAGAAGGCCGCGCAGGCCATTCCTTGAACGTTTACATACCTGATGTAGGGGTTGAAACCAGCCTTTCGAATTAAAAGCTGGCTGAGGCCAGGGCACAAAAAAGGGTTTGCGTCATAAGTCACAACGAAATAGCCTATGTCCCTGATGGATAGGCTAGCCTTTTCGACGGCTTTTTCACAAGCCTCTAAGCAGAGGTCAACGAGGTCGGCCTCGCTCAGTATAGTCTCTGATTTTAAAGGTGAATCACCATGGCTGACGAGGTATCGCCTTGAAACTCCCAAGTTGAGTATGTTCCGTTTAACGCCTTCGGGGATTTGACCTGGAAAAGCCTCCATCAGCTCTTGTGTTGAATACTCGTTTTTGGGCACAACGGTTGACAGTTGTAATATGTGCATGTTAGTAAGAGTGATGAAAGAAGTTATAAAAAGATTCTTTCAGCCTCATCCAGGTCATAAGTCATAGCGAGTGCAGATACATGCGTTATTCTAACCAGCTTCCCAAAGATTCTAATACTACGCAAGCACGGAAGCCATGAATATTTCTAATCAACGGACAAGGGTGCTTCCGTTGTTTGCGCAGAAACTCTTCTCGGCTCCGCTACCATTAGATAAAATGGCAGAGGCAACGCGAACATGATAGCCACCACGCCAAACGGAGTATTAACATCCGGCATGGTGTAATTCCACACAAAACTTCCAAAAGCCGGACCGACTGATAACCCTGCGCCGTTGAGCGTCTGAGTTATTCCCGAAACACTCGCTCGCTTATGCTCCGGAACAAGATCCATCAACCACGCTGACACTGCTGGCCCGCTTATGTTTCCAACGGCACATACAGCCCCGATTAAGAGCATAAACTCTAAGAGTGATCGACTAAAAGAGGCGATGAATATCAGAGGAACAGCCAAGAAGCCGAACAGGACTAACGGTTTCCTTCCGAACTTATCTGCAAGTTTTCCGCCCGGAACCTGAACAAGCCCCGTTACAACCCCAGCAGCAATTGAGAAAACCAGTCCAAACTCCGTTAAATCAGCTTTTAACCTGAACATAAGAAAACCATTCAACAATGGAGAAATGAAGCCATTGGCCAAACCATTCAACAGTCTCGTTAGACCGAAAAGGATAACCACCCTTTTAAGAGACCGATCTTGCTTTAAATCCAATTTCTCAATCACAACGGTTCCTTTCTCGGCCACTTGTCTTTTCTCCACATTTCTTCCCTTCATTGTCATGGAAAATAACATGCCAATGATACCGATAGAAACTGCAATGACGAAAGGAGTTCTCAAGTTCAAGAATTGTGCTATCACTCCGCCCAGTAGAGGCGCAGGGATTTGCGCGGTAACCCATGAAAGGTTAAAAACTCCATACGCCATGCCTCTTGAACCTTGCGCACTGTAATCAGCAACTAACGCGGAGATGGCGGGTCCAGAAAATCCCACCGAAAACATTTCAATAAAAGCTGCAAGAAACAGCCAGTACAGGCTGGGAGCAACGGCGAACAATCCACACCCAACCGCCAATACTATGAAGGATAGGAATACGACTCTTTTCCTGCCTACGGCATCAGCTACAAAACCGCCAAGCAAACTCCCCACAGTGAGCGCTACGTATCCCAAAGAGAGAATCACGCCATACGCCGCCATGGTTGCACTTTGAACATCTTCGCCTGCGACAAATTCCCTTGTTAGATACGGGATAGGCGTAGAAATCATGGAAACCGCAAAAGTGAGTAGAAAATTCAGAGTCCACAAAACAACGAACACTCGAGATTTATAGTTCAAGACGGCTTCTTCCAATGGCATGCCCCAGATGAAGACAAACCTTCGGTTTTTGATGTTAAAAACGTTGCGGAAAGTCAAAACATATATCAATCGTGTTCTGGTTCAAATTTAGAGAGATGGCACATAGTGCGTGCAAAAGTTAGGGTTACAGGCATAGTACAGGGAGTAGGGTTCCGCCCCTTCATCTACCGCATAGCCGCAAAAAACGGTCTGAAAGGCTATGTCAGAAATAAGGGCGACGCGGGGGTAGAGATACTATTAGAAGGCAGAGAAGGCGACATAGAAAAATTTTTGAAGGATTTAAGAGAGAAGAAACCGCCCCTAGCGCAAATCCACGATGTTATGATAAAAAAACTCAAAGGCAAAAATGAACACGAAAAATTCACAATCTACAAAAGCTCAACGGAAGCGGAGCTTTCGGGTTCGGTTATACCGCCGGACATAGCCATATGCAACGAATGCCTAAAGGAGCTTAGAGAACCGAAAGACCAAAGACACGAATACTTTTTCATTACGTGCACAGACTGCGGTCCAAGGTGCACGATCATTGAGAGGCTGCCTTACGACCGTGAAAACACCACAATGCAAGATTTTACGATGTGCACCTTCTGCCAGAGCGAATACGCTGACCCCTTAAACAGGCGGTTTCACGCCCAGACGGTGGCTTGTCCAAAATGCGGACCAAAAGCGTACTTGACAACGCAGAAAGGCGAGTTAATCGAACACATAGACCCCATAAGAGAGGCGGGTAAGCTTCTTTCAGAAGGCTTTATAGTTGCCATCAAGGGTTACGGTGGTTTTCATGTGGCAACATCAACGACGAAGGATGAGCCGTTGCTTAGGCTTAGAAAAGTCAAGCACAGAAGCCAAAAGCCTTTCGCCATCATGGCTCGAGGCTTGGAAGCCACAAAAACTTTCGCGGAAGTAAGCGAGAGAGAAGCAGAGCTTCTGACCTCTTACAGCCGCCCAATAGCTCTGCTGAACAAAAGCAGCACATATTATCTGTCAGATTTGATTGCCCCGGGATTGCACAACGTTGGGGTTATGTTGCCTTACACGGGTTTGCACTACATGCTGTTTGATGGAGCGGATGATCCAGCCTTTGTCATGACGAGCGCTAATCCGCCAAACCAGCCGATAATAAATGAAAATGATGAGGCTCTGCAGAGGTTGGGCGACACCGTTGACTACTTCCTTTTTCACAATCGGCAGATAGCCCACAGATGCGACGACTCGGTAGTCCGCTTGCACGATAGAAAACTGGTTTTCATAAGGCGTTCGCGGGGTTATGCGCCAGCCCCGATAATGCTCAAAGAGAAGGCGAAACGCTGCGTTTTAGGCTTAGGAGGGGAACAGGGCAATACCGCGTGCGTCCTACTTGGAAACAAAGCCTTCATTTCCCAGCACATCGGCGATGTGGAAAACGTTGAGACGAGAGATTTTCTGGACAACGCCGCAAAACACCTAATCCGCCTAACAAACAGCAGAGTAGAGACTGTTGCATGCGATCTGCATCCCAAGTTCACGACAACAAAGCTTGCCCACGATCTGGCAGAAGAGAACGATTGGCAACTCGTTCGAGTTCAGCACCACTACGCGCACATTGCCGCTCTGATGGCTGAGCACGACGTGAAAGAAATTGTGGGCATCTGCTGTGATGGTTATGGGTATGGCATAAATGGCGAAGCATGGGGCGGCGAAATCATACTCTGCACCCGTGACCCTTCCAGTTTCAAAAGGGTCGCTCATCTTGAAAAACAGCCCCTGATCGGTGGAGACTTAGCCACCCGTTACCCGCTAAGAATGGCTGCCGGTGTACTCTACAAAAAAGTGAATGTGGAAGGTTGGCTTCTACAGAATAAGGAGTATTTTCCACACGGTGAAAGTGAAATTCAGATAGTTCTTCACCAGCTTGAAAAGGGTCAGAATGTAATTGACACAACGAGTTGTGGAAGAGTTTTAGACGCTGTTTCTGCCGTTTTGGGCATATGCTTTGAACGCACGTACGAAGGAGAACCAGCCATGAAACTCGAATCAGCCGCAATAAAAGGCAAAGATGCGCTGAAACTACAGCCCATAATAAAAAGCAGCACGCTAGACACGACCGAAATGCTCTTGGAAATATTTGAAAACAGACAAAAACATTCTAAAGCGGATTTGGCTTACTCTGCCCACGCGTACCTAGCCAGAGGTTTAGCGGCACTAGCCATAGAAAAAGCATTAGAAAACAACATCAAAACCGTTGGTTTTTCAGGTGGAGCTGCATGCAACGAAATAATGGCTTTGACTATGCGGAAAATCGTGGAAGCTGCTGGTTTGCGGTTTCTTGTTCATGAGACTGTTCCGCCCGGCGACGGCGGCTTATCCTTTGGTCAAGCAGTTGTAGGTGGATTTTTCCAGTTTAAACCATAATTGATTTATTGCCGCGTATTCTTGGTTAATTATTGATAAGAATGTGTTTGGCTATTCCAGCGAAGGTCATAAGCGTCAAAGAAGACAAAGCCCGAGTGGATTTTGGCGAAGGCGTCTTAACAGAGGTTAATGTGACGCTCGTAAACGCTAGAGCTGGGGACTATGTCTTGGTGCACGCTGGCTACGCCATCCAAGTCCTAGACGAGAAAGAAGCCCAAGAAACCATACGCTTGTGGAACGAGATCCTCGAAGCAGAAGCCCAAACTCAGCAAAAATGAATGATAAGTTGACGTGAAATGGTTGAGAAATTAAGGTTCAGAGACCCAGATTTGGCGAAACGCGTGGCAGAAAAGATTCAAAAAATTGCACCAAGGAAACGCACGGTTAAAATCTGCCACGTCTGCGGCACCCACGAATGGACCATCACGCACTTTGGCATCCGCAGCCTTCTACCAGCAAACGTTGAGGTCATCGCTGGGCCAGGATGCCCAGTCTGCATAGTTCCGGCTTCCGAGATCGACGAGGCTGTGCAACTAGCCTTGAAAGGGGTGGCTGTTGCGTGTTTTGGTGATGTTCTGCGGGTTCCGGGTTCGAGGATGTCTCTTTTAGACGCCAAAGCCGAAGGAGGCGACGTCCGCGTCGTTTATAGCGTCAGCGACGCCGTCAGAATGGCTGAGAAAGAGCCGGACAGAGAACTTGTTTTTTTCGCCGTGGGTTTTGAAACGACAGCGCCTTCCACAGCAGTGGAAATCTTAAGCAAGCCACCAAAAAATCTCGGCTTTCTTGTTTCGCACCGTTTGATTCCGCCGGCCATGAAACTGTTAGCCGCAATGGAAGATTTGAGCCTGAATGGGTTTATTGCGCCTGGTCACGTCAGCACGATTATTGGGCTCAAGCCTTACGATGCTTTTCCGAAGACTTATGGCATGCCAACGGTCGTCGCAGGCTTCGAACCTATAGACGTCTTGTTCGGCGTTTACATGATTTTGAAACAGCTGAGGGAGGGCAAACCACGGCTGGAAAATGAGTACGTGCGGGCTGTGAGTTGGGAAGGCAACACTAAGGCGCAAGAGCTCATGAAGAAAGTTTTGGATGTCGTGGATGGTGGATGGCGTGGACTCGGCACAATCCCTTCTTCAAAATTCATGCTTAACGAGGAAAACGCAGCTTATGACGCACACTTGAAATATGGTGTGAAAGTGGAGCATGGCGTTGACATACAGCACGGCTGCAGATGCCACCTAGTTATAATCGGCAGGATCAAACCGACAGAATGCCCACTATTCATGAAAGCCTGTACCCCACAAAAACCCGTAGGCGCCTGCATGGTAAGCATCGAAGGAACGTGCAGAATATGGGCTCGCTAGGACCTATCATTTGCTGAACATCATTGATCTAGTCTTGCGATGTGGCTGGTTTGAGCTAGGGGGATGATGGAGGAGGCTGGGCTTCTGGAGGAGGCGGCGCGACTGCGGGCTTTCTACCACGTAGCATCAGAAGGGCACCGGCTACTGCTCCGACAACCACCACTGGAATGATAATCCACAGCCACAAGTCCATTCCCCCGCCCCACAAATTGGTATCAGCCGCTCTAATTGTATAGCTTACCCCAACCGACGAGCCTGTTAATTCCAGAAGCACGCCGGTCGCTTGGTCCCAGTATATTTGCCCATAATAACCCATAGCGGTACCATTGGCGCGAATTGCTTTCCTGCCACGCCAATCTGTTACCTCTTGCACTGTGGTGCCTTGTCCAGGAATGGATTGTCCTGTCGTTAAGTTCGCTGGGATTATACACCCTAAGATTGTGCCGGTTCCCGTTGAAATGTCAATCGTAAAGTTTGCTGGAATGGTATATCCCGCCGCGCCCATTTCAAAAGTTCCGTTTATCTGTGTGCCACTCACACTTTGAATAGTTATTTTAATCCATCCAGTAACAGTGACTCCTTCGGATGAAAAACTCATATCGTATTTTATATAGTCTCCACTTTTTACCCCGACGGTGTCCTCTGCCATCACTGGAACACTTGCTGTCAAAGCAAGGCAAAGCAGCAGAAGAAGAGTTATTCTTGCCTCAGCATTTTTCATTTTTTCATCTCGATTAATAGGAATACCATTTCGTTTTTATAATTTGCGCAAACCGCTGAACAGCCCATGGTAACAATGTCCTAGAAATTTAACTAGAAGAAAAATGTAGGAAAATTGGCTGCTTAGGCGTATTTTTTGCACTTGTAGCAGTACCATCTCTGGTACTGCGGAACGTATGTGAGTGGGCCACCACAAGTGGGGCAGGCTTCCGCTCCTGGAGGTGGTGGAGGTGGAGGCGGTGCAAATACCCGTTCAAACTTTAGGATGGCAGGCATTGGAATTGCACGGCTCTCAAGTATTCCAGATATATAACCACCTATTGGATAAAAAATCAAGCCAAATACGAATGCTAAAGCCCAACATGTCATCACTGAACCAGCGGGCCTGCCTGGAAATGCAGTTAGCGCAACGAAGATAAACAGCGTGATAAAGAAGTGGGCGATCAGCGCCATAACGCTCGCTGCAAGGCCTTCCATCGGCTTTCCTTCGGTTTTGTGTATTCTGGAGTTTAGGTAACCTGCGACAAAGCCTCCTGGTAGGTATCCGAAAATTCCAGAAACGAAACTCAGACCGATTACGTGACCCCACCATGAGGCGGCAGCGTATACAAGTATATCCGCAAATAGGAAACTGGCTATTGCTATTCCCACAGCGAATCCGAGAAGCCCAGCGGCAATGTAGTCGTGTAAATATCCTTCTTCTTTTATGCTCATACGAATCCTCACAATCCTTGGATAGCATTGTTTTCATTTTTAAGTATTTAACATTTGTTTACGATGTTGACGATTAAACGGGTTAACCTAGTTCTGAAACGGAATTTAGCATAAAATAAAAGTGAAGGAGAAAGTTTTAAATTAGATGTACGCAGTCATGTCACTGAAAAAGAGGCTTTAAACATGTCGAAACAGGAAAAAGCAGTTACAAAGGATATGCTTGTTGGGATGCAAGTCATAGACGCAGAAGGACGATTGCTGGGAACAGTTAAAGATGTCTCCTTCATGGTTGGGAGAATGGGCATATCATTGTATGTTGAAAGCAAGAAAGGCGAAAGCCGAAACATAACATGGGAAGAGGTTCAGGGAGTGGGAGATTTCATAGTGTTAAAACCAGAGCAACCTCAAGAACCCCAACCAACACAGCAAATATGTCCCATATGCAGGGGACCACTTGCGTATGTTCCGCAGTACCAGAGATGGTACTGCTACAAGTGCAAAAAATACGCCTAAACTCCATCTTTATATCTTTCTAATCTCGTGTCTTAAACAGAACTTAATTTCAATCATAAATGTCTTTTTCAGATGGAACTGGTCTAGCATATTCTCGGAACAGGGTCTCCCACTGGTCTGGCAACTATTCTTTTTCCACCAACAACAGTCTGCATCGCAACACCTGCAAAATCTGCTGTTGCTTCGCCGATTATTTCCGCTTCCCTTCCCTCTTCTGTTGTTCTCAAAAGTTCTAGAATTTCTTCCTCTCTTTCCCTCACTACACCTATTATTACTTTTCCCTCGTTTCCAACTTCAAGCGGGTCCAACCCCAACATTTCGCAGGCTGCCCGCACGTCCGCCCTAACGGGAATTCTATCTTCATAAACCAGTATGCCAACTCGGGATTTTTCGCTGAACTCGTTTAGGGCATCAGCTAAGCCACCACGGGTCGGGTCTTTCATGGCTACTACGCCACCGACCTCCCCGAGCAAACGCTGGATTAAGCGATTTAAAGGCTTGACATCAGATTTTATTCCGCTTCCAAAACTTAACCCCTCCTGAGCGGATAAGACGGCTAAGCCATGGTCGCCAACCGTTCCAGAAAGTATTATTTTGTCGCCTGCCCTAAGGTTTGAGTCCAGAATCCAATCCGCCTTAAAATTGCTTCTGAAGTGTCCAACAACTTTGAGATTTTTCTCTAAGGCTGGGGTTCTTCTGCCAATTCCAGAAGTGTTTATTACGCAGCCGCCTAGGCTTCCCTTCTCCACAACCTTCGTGTCGCCAGTAACAACACTCACGCCGGCTTCTATGCATGTCTGCTGCATGCTAGCCAAAATCTTTTCAAAATCGGCTATGGCCAAGCCCTCCTCCAAAACGAAGCCACAAGTTAAGGCGTACGGTTCACCGCCTAAAACTGCAATGTCGTTAACAGTGCCAGAAACCGCCAATCGTCCAATGTCCCCGCCCGGAAAGAAAATAGGCTTAACGGCGTGTGAGTCGCTTTTTAAAACTATATCGCCGACAACAGCTGCGTCATCTAAGGCTTCAAGAGGAACCTCCGCATTGCCTGCACCGCCAAAATACTTCACAACGTAGTTCCTCACCAAATCGTGCATGACTGTTCCGCCAGCACCATGCAACATAGTGATATGCCCATTTTTGGCAGTCAATTTTTCACACCCGCTCTCAACACAAAATACCTAAACTTACAGTTAAACATAAATACATCGTAAAAACTGTCCGAAGCCACCCGACAATTCTTTTAAGTGGAAAATGTTTTCTAGCAAACTATGAAGAAAGCCTACGGGTATCTTTTAATTGTTGCGGCATCCATTCTATGGGGAACTATGGGAATTTTCGGAAAACTTGCGTTTGTGTATGGAATTAATCCGGTAATATTAACTGCCTTAAGAATCTTCATATCTTCTGTTACCATGCTAATTCTAATAGTCCTGCTTAAGAGGAATCTTTTGAAAATCGAGAGGAAAGATTTACCTCAACTGTTGATATTCGGTCTTCTTGCCGTCGCCCTTCAAAGAATAGCCTATTTCTATACTGTTGACTTGACGACCGCCACGATAGCAGCTGTTTTCTTTTACACTTATCCCATTTTCGTCACAATATATGCTGTGCTATTCCTCAAAGAAGAGATCACTCTATCAATTGTACTTGCAATAGTTCTGACGTTCTCAGGCGTCGCACTCGTCGCAAAGGCTTATGAGACTTCATGGTTAAGCACTAATCCCTTAGGCCTAGCTTTTGGCATGCTAACCAGCATTCTCTTTGCCCTATACTTCTTAATGACCAAAAAATTGAGAAACAGTTACACCAATTGGACCTTGCTGCTTTACGGTGACGGACTCGGCGCTATAGCCCTATCCCCTGCACTTTGCCTCTCTTTCTCCGAAATCGTCAGTTATCCTCAGCAACTCTGGTTACTCGTATTTGTCATGGCACTTTTTCCTTCCCTCACAGCCTATCTTCTTTTCTCATATGCGCTCAAGTATGTTGAGTCTTCAAAAGGAAGCATACTCTCCGTCACAGAACCCCTCGCAGCAGCGATATTTTCATCAACAATTCTTGGGGAGCAGTTCGAGCCCTTACAGATAGTAGGCGTATCACTTGCACTAACTGGAATAGTCCTGCTCTTCTACAAGCCGAAAATCAAACGTTGAAATAATATTTAGGTCTTCTCTATATATTAAGAGGTGATGGTCTCTCTGCAAGCCAAGATTGTAGATATCACCCGAAACGAAAACTACGAAAAATACCTTTACAAGTGTCTTGCACCGATGCCATTCATGAAATACAAGCAAAGGCAAGAATATTTGGAGAAAGCTGTCGGAAAAGGGCTCCAGAAGAAACTCCTGATTTTTGATGGAGAGATAGTTGGTCAGATAGAGTATGCACCCGCAGCCGTATCTGGCTATCCAATAATAGGCGATAACGTAATTGTCATGAACTGCATCTGGGTTCTAAGGAAAGCGAAGGGACACGGATTCGGGAGAAAATTGATGACAGAGATGATAGAAAACGAAAAGAGCGCCGATGGTTTTGCCACCATAGCTTTAGAAAATCATTGGAGCCCATGGTTCATAAAATGGCAAATCGAAAAACTCGGCTTCAGACCTATAGACTCGCTTAGAGTGACGCACAGAATAAAGCACAAGGGACAAGAGTTTAGCATACATCTCATGTGGATGCCGAGTAACGAAAAAGCAAAATTGCCAACATGGGACAAACAAAAACTCTTAGAAGGCGAAAACTTCTGTCTCGCACATCCGCTCTATCATCCGCAAACATGGAAAGGAAACATCCTCGAAGTCAAATAGAAGGTAAAAAATAGAAAGAAGCAAAGCCCCCCAAACTTTTCGTAGAATTTTGTGGACAAAAAAATGTCAATAAAACGCTGTTTTTAAAACGCCAAACAGCCTGAAATCCACTTTCACTAACGGAAAACCATATAAATCGCCATAACGCTGTTCAATTGCACAGTTGGAGAGAATACGAAGTGCCAAAATGGGGATACTCCATAACAGAAGAGGAATTAGACCCGGAAAAAACCGCGAAAGCAAGCGGGCGAGAGGTTAGAGTATCCCATAAATCAGCGCGAGAAATATGCAAAACAGTTAAGGGAATGATGCTTGCCCAAGCAAAACAATACCTCAGAGATGTTATAACCAAAAAACGAGCTGTTCCCTTCACAAGATTCAAAAAGAAGGCGGGACATCGCCGGGGTCTGGAAAAGGCTTACGCTGGCAGATACCCAGTGAAAGCAGCAAAACAAATTCTGAAAGTAATCGAGGGAGCAGAAGCCAACGCGGAGTATAAAGGCTTAGACACCGAAAGACTTCGAATTATACACGCGTCCTCATACCCAGGAATGAAGATTAAGCGTCACATGCCAAGAGCCCAGGGAAGAGCTACGCCAGATTTCGAAACCCTATGCCACATTGAAATAGCCCTTGAAGAAAAAATGGAAGCAGGGGAAGGAACGTAATGGCGGCTGTCAAGCATTTCATAACGGAATCAATAAAGAAGACTGAAATCGACGAATTTCTGCAGAAAAAGCTTGAAAGGGCAGGATACGGCGGAGTCACCATATCAAAAACCCCCCTTGGAACCCACATAGTAATTTATGCGATGCGTCCAGGCTTAGTGATAGGACGCGGCGGAGACACTATAAGAGAGCTTGCGAGCATTTTAGAAGAGAAATTTAAAGTTTCAAACCCGCAGATTTCCGTTTCCGAAATTGAAATTCCAGAATTAAACGCTTATGTTGTCGCTTCACGTGTCGCCTCAGCCTTGGAAAGAGGCATACACTTTAGACGCGCTGGGTTCTGGGCTCTAAACCAGGTTATGGAGGCTGGAGCCCTAGGCGCAGAAATAGTCATAAGTGGTAAGTTGAGGACTGAAAGGGCAAGACACGAGAAGTTTAGGGCTGGATACTTGCCGAGATGCGGAGACCCCCCGCTCAGATACATGCGAAAAGCCGAAGCCCACGTTCAGCTAAAGCCGGGCATATTCGGCGTGAGAGTCAGGATAATGCCTCCAGACGCGAAGTTTCCAGACAAAATCCAAATAGCTGAAATCCTCCCACCAGAAGAGGAAGCCAAAGAAGAAGCAACAGCCGAAGAAAAACCTGAAGAAACAGGCGGCCAGAAGGAGGAAACCGAGTAGATGCCAATACTGCGAGTCAAGGAAATACGGGATATGCCCTCTGAAGAACGGGTGAAAAAACTCCACGAGCTGAGAACAGAGCTTCTCAGACTGAAAACCATGATTAAAGCAGGTGGCACCGTAGAAAACCCAGCCAGAATAAGAGAACTGCGCAAAACAGTTGCCCGCATACTGACCATAGAGAACGAGCAAAAAATCAGAGCAGGAAAAGCGAAGACCGAAGAGGAGAAAAAGAAATGAAAGTAACGCCAGACCTAATTCGCTACGAACTCATCGGAACCGAAGCCAAAGTTTCCAAAAGCAGTCATCCTGGTTACGTCGGAATAATCGGCAAGATAATAGATGAAACGCGAAACACCTTCACAGTCTTGCATGAAGGGAAAAGGAAAATAGTCGTGAAAGACTCGGCGGTTTTCCATTTTAAGTTTTCTGACGGAACAATTATTGAAGTTGACGGTAAACTCCTTGTCGGACGACCGCAAGACCGCCTTAAAAAGCGGGTTAGGAGGCTTTGGTGATGTCGCTGACTTTCAAAAAGCCTAGGAAAGCCTGCAGTGACAGAAATTGTCCCTTCCACGGGGAACTCCCAATAAGGGGTCGTGTATTAGACGGATACGTTGTCAGCGCAAAAATGGACAAAACGGTCATAGTGAAACGCGATTATCTCTACTATGTCCCAAAGTTTATGAGGTATGAAAGGAGACACAGCCGCATTCCCTCCCATAGCCCACCCTGCATAGACGCGAAAGAGGGAGATCGAGTAAAAATAGCGGAGTGCCGGCCACTAAGCAAAACCGTATCATTCGTTGTCGTTGAAAAACTGGAGGAGAAGTGAAGTGGCGGCAAAGGCGAAACAGAGGGCACTGGTCGCAAAGGGAATGATTGGATACGGACTGAAAATCTCAAGGGGACTGCCGGCTGGTTCAGTGTTAAGATGCGCGGACAACACAGGAGCCAGAGAACTGCGCCTAGTCCAGGTTATGGGTTATAAGGGACGGCTGCGACGCTACCCATCCGCAGCCGTGGGTGACAAAATAACAGTTTCTGTCAGACACGGAACGCCAGACATGAGGAAGAAAATCTTCCAAGCAGTGGTCGTAAGACAAAGAAAACCCTTCAGAAGGGCTGAAGGCATCTGGGTTCAATTCGAAGACAACGCAGCAGTCATAATAACCCCGGAGGGGGAAATGAAGGGCTCAGAGATCCGTGGGCCAGTAGCAAAAGAGGCTGCTGAGAGGTGGCCAAGAATAGCAAGCGCCGCCACCATAATAATATAGGTGGAACACATGCAAGCAGTAAGACCAGTAAAGAAACCAACAAAACAAAGAAAAATGCTCTACCAGGCGCCAGATCATATACGCCATAGACTTTTTGCTGCGCCCATTTCACCAGAACTGAAAGCCTCACAAGGAGTAAAAGCCATCCCAGTTAGAAGCGGCGACGCGGTCCGCATCGTGCGGGGAGACCACAAGGGATTCGAAGGGAAAGTTACTCGCATAGACCGAAAAAAATACAGAATTTACGTTGAAGGTTTGACTCGAGAAAAAGTTGACGGAACCACAGTGTTCATTCCAATACATCCCTCCAAAGTCATGATTACAAACCTAAACCTTGAAGACAAGTGGCGAAAGAAAATTTTGGAAATGAAGAAAGAAGCCCAAAAGAAAGTGGAAGAGACTGCAGAGAAGCTTCCAGAGGAAGCTGTGGAGGTAAAAGAAGAGGCTATCGAAGAAAAACCTCCAGAAAAGAAGCCGAAAAGAAAAAAGAGAAAAGTAACGAGAAAGCCAGCCGCGGAAAAGGTGAAAGAGAAAGCCGAAAAAGAAGAGAAGCCCAAAGCAAAGAAAACAAGAGCCAAACGCAAAATCACCAAGAAAACTGAAGGAGGAACATGAACTTGGGTAGGAAAGGGGAACCCACAGGGTTAAAGCGTAAACCGGCGCCGAGATTCTGGCCAATCCACAGAAAGGAAAGCCCATGGGTTGTAAAACCCTCTCCCGGACCTCATTCCATCGAAAACTGCCTGCCCTTGACCATAGCTCTACGTGATATTTTTGGATTCACCAAGACGAGGAAAGAGGCTAAAACGGTAGTTTCGCAGGGAAGGGCATATATCGATGGGAGAATTAGACGCGAAGACGACTTCCCCATGGGTTTGATGGATGTCATTTCTATACCAGATGTTGACAAGTGCTTCCGTATGCTACCATCCAAAAAAGGCTTAATCCTCCATCCAATCGGTAAAGATGAAGCAGTCTTCAAACTGTGCAGAATAGAAAGCAAGAGTGTTGTGAAGAATGGGAATGTACAACTTAGCCTTCATGACGGTTCAAACATACTAGTGAAGGTTGCTGACCCAAAAAATCCGCAGAAAGATCTCTACAAAACTCTTGACACATTGAAAATAAGTCTCCCAGAAAGGCACATCCTTGAACACATAATAATGAAAGAAAACGGTTTTGCGATAATAACAGGTGGAAAAAACGTTGGAAAATACGGCAGAATAGTTGAAATTGAGAGTGCAGAGGGGAAGAAGCGTAGAAATGCTCCTGCAATAATCGAAGATGATAAAGGTAATCGCTATCAAACAATCTTGAACTTCATCTTTGCAATAGGCGAAGCACAGCCACTCATAGCCCTACCGGGGGCCACCAAAGTTGTCTGAGGAAGAAATCCGTAGAACATGGGAAGAACAGCCGATGCTTAAACCGAAAATCGAGAAAGTCGTCGTTAACATTAGTGTTGGAAAATCTGGCGAACCACTGGAAAAGGCAGCAAAGGTCTTGAAAGATTTAACCGGTCAAACTCCATGCAAGAGAAAAGCCAAGAAAACCATAAGAGATTTCGGAATCAGAAGAGGCGAACCAATGGCATGCATCGTAACCCTTAGGAAGCAAAGGGCAATGGAATTTTTAAAGAAGGTTTTACCCGTAATTGACAACAAACTTTCTAGAAAAAACTTCGACAGACACGGCAACTTCTCGTTTGGTATAAAAGAACACATCGAAATTCCAGGCGTAAAATACATACCAGAAGTGGGCATATTCGGCATGGACGTTTGTGTCTCCCTAGGCCGTCCTGGATATCGTGTTAAAGACCGACGGATAGAAAAAGCGAAAATCGGTTCAAAACACGTTTTAAAACCAGAGGAAGCCATGGTGTTTGCAAAAGACGCCTTGGGACTTGAGATCGTATGAGTTAGAGGGAGCTGCGTGGGCAAACAGAAAAGTAAAAAGGAAAGAAAACATGGCAAGGGAACAAGACCATGCAGCAGATGTGGGTCTTACGGGCCTGTTATTCGACGTTACAATTTATATTTATGTCGGCATTGTTTTAGAGAAGTAGCCAAAAAACTCGGGTTCAAAAAATACGAGTAACGAGGAAAATCATGATGGACACTTTGGCAAACGGTTTAACAACCGTCATAAACAACGAAATGCGCAACAAGCGGGAGTGCACAATCAGCCCAGCCTCTAAACTTTTGGGTAGAGTTTTAAGGATCATGCAGCTAAACGGCTACGTCGGAGAATTCGAATTCGTAGACGACGGCCGCTCCGGAAAGTTCAAGGTTCAACTTTTAGGCAGAATAAACAAGTGCGGAGCCGTGAGACCACGCTTCTCCGTCAGAGTGGAGGAATTTGACGAGTGGGAGAAAAAATTCCTTCCATCAAAAGATGTGGGCATATTAGTCGTTTCAACGCCAAAGGGAGTGTTATCCCACAAAGAGGCAAGGGAAAAACGCATCGGAGGCAAACTAATAGCGTTCGTTTATTAGAGAGGTGTTTTCAGATGCGGGCCATAGAAATCTCAAAAACAGTTCAAGTGCCAGAAGACGCAGAGGCAACCATCGAAGGAAGAAAAGTCACAGTCAAAGGCGCGAAAGGAACATTAACTCGCGACTTTTCTTACACCCCCATATCAATCGAACTTAATGACAAAACCATCCGCATCTGGGCCGAATGGCCCCGTAAAAAAGAGGCAGCCCTTGTAGGCACGATTTGTTCGCACATCCAAAACATGATTATGGGGGTTAGGAAAGGATTCACTTACAAGCTCAAAATAGTCTTCTCCCACTTCCCAATATCAGTAAAAGTCAAGGATAAAACAGTTCTGATTGAAAATTTCACGGGTGAACGAGACCCAAGAAAAGCCAGAATAGTGGGCAACGCCCAAGTTAAGATTCTGAGTGAAGACCTAATTGTTCAAGGCACAGACTTGGAAGATGTAAGCCAAACAGCTGCGAACATCGAACAAGCCACCAAAGTGAAAAGAAAAGACCCCCGTGTCTTCTTAGATGGCATATACGTATATGAACGAACTGAGGGAATGGAGGAATGAAAGAGCCAGGGGCAGACACCACAGAAAAGGCATTAGAACTCAGAGAACGCGTGAAAAAGAAGAAACCCAAGTTTGTCAGACAAGAGAGCTGGCGGTATAAGCGTTTGAGGGAAAGCTGGCGCAGACCACGAGGCTTAGACAACAAAATGCGAAGAAACATTAAAGGGTGGCCACCAACAGTAAGTGTTGGATATAGAGGACCAAGAGTTGCCAGAGGACTCCATCCGTCTGGCTACCAAGAAGTTTTGGTTTACAACACCGAAGGGCTTAAAAAAATCGACCCAAAAACTCAAGCTATAAGAATTGCACAAGCAGTGGGTAAAAGAAAAAGAACCAAAATTCTCGTCGAAGCAAGAAAAAGGAAAATAACCATTCTGAATCTCAAAGAAGCCAAAGAAGTTGTTAAAGAAGAAAAAGAATTGACAAGGAAGAAGGAAAGAGAGGAAGAGCCGGAAGAAGCGGCAGAAACGGAAAAACCAAAACAAAAAAAGAGAAGACGAAAAAACATAAAGGGAGAACAAGAAACCAATGCCAGGTCTTAAAAGTCAGCGGCGTCTAGCAGCTGAAATACTGAAAGTTGGGCAAAACCGCGTGTGGATGGACCCAGAAAGAATAGAGGACGTAGAGGCGGCAATAACACGAGAAGAAATCAAAAAACTAGTCCACGAAGGTGTACTAAAACCACTGCCAGAAAAAGGCGTGAGCCACGCAAGAGCACGAATTTTACACGAAAAGAAAAAGAAGGGACGACGACGTGGAGTCGGCAGCAGAAGTGGCGCAGCCCGTGCAAAAATCTCCAAGAAAGAGGCTTGGATGAGCAAGATTCGGGCGTTAAGAAATAGGCTTCGTGAACTAAAAGCCGGTAAAACTGTTACTGAAAGCACCTATCGAAAGCTTTACAGAATGGCAAGCAGTGGAAGATTCGAGTCGGTTGCTGATTTAGAGCGCTACTTGAAAGCACATGAGCTTTGGAGGAAACGCTGATGGCTAAAGATTCAAGCTATTGCGTTCCATTTCGACGAAGAAGGGAAGGAAAAACAGACTACAAGACAAGAAAAGCATTGGTGCTCTCTGGAAAACCCCGATTAGTAGCTCGTATCACCCTCAAAAACGCAACTGCGCAAATAATCGTGGCTGAACCACGTGGAGACAAAGTTCTAGTTTCAGCCCATAGCAGAGAACTGAAAAA
>Ga0315308_1000166_pt1 | contig 35702 bp, 71 predicted proteins | sample TDP3_MG_FD_203078 | JGI IMG/M metagenome (GOLD analysis project Ga0315308, IMG submission 203078) | Freshwater sediment microbial communities from Lake Towuti, South Sulawesi, Indonesia - TDP3 | ecosystem: Environmental > Aquatic > Freshwater > Lake > Sediment | place: Indonesia: South Sulawesi...
TGACCCCTTCATCGCAGTTCTTGCCGGTGACGCGCTCTACCTCCCTATCAATCTCAACCCTATCCTCGTGCGTGGTCTGCGGGAGCAGGTCGAGCTGCCCTAACAATTCTTTTACAACCCTGCTCATATCATCACCCTAGCTTTCATCTCTCACTCTCATTTTCCCACTACCCGGCTAATCCTGAACCTCCCAAATGTACCCACAGGAACACGCATACCTTTCCCGCGTCCATCTCTTTTCTGGCTTCTCTATCCCCATCGATTTAACCTCCTCCTTGATGATTTCACGTTTCATCCGTTAACGGCTCAATGTAGCCCTTGTGGCCAAGCTTATCGATGGCGTACGGTTTGCTGACTGGCAGTCCTTCGATTTCGCGCCAGCGCACCCAGAGATGGCACAGGAACACTTTAATCATCTTCCTGAGCGCCATCAGGTGGATGTGGAGTTTATATGCGCCCTTCTTGATTTGCTTTAGGTCCTCGCGCTGAGAGTAGGTGCTCTTGAATTCATGGTAGAGGTCGGCGTAGGGCCCTCGAGCTTTGAGCATCTGTGAGGCAACCCGCCAACAGTGGGTCTTCAGACGCGGATTGTACCCTACCTTTTGCCCCCTCCGTATTCGCTCCCCGGGCTTCCCGACGCTGTACGCCCAGAGCTTCGAAACTGTGGGGAAGCGTCCTGGGTCGTCTATCCAGGCTATTAGTCCAGCAGCCATTACGGATCCAACGCCCTTCACTCCCGATAACCAGCCGATCCAGAGAGGATGTCCCTTTATCTCCTCCTCGATCAGTTTCGCTATCCGCTTCTCCTCCGCCTTGAACTCTGCAACGGTCTGTACGAGGGCGGCGGACTGCGCAGGCGTCAGCATCTTGAATTTATCGTAGATGAACGCCCGGTTCGAGAGCGCCATCCTTATCTTCTGGATGTCGTAGTAGTTCTCCACGAGGATGCGGAGGCGCGGGTGTTTAAGCTTAGAGAAGGTTTCTTTCATCCTCTTCTCCCAGCCCCTCCTCCTGCGCCCCTGCTCCTCAGCAAAATCGCCCTCTTCACTCAATACATATCACCTCCTAAAATCGGCCTACATGGCCCCCAAGGCCAGTCTGGGATTCAGATATACAATGGCTCGCACGGTCTCTTCGGGCTTCATAGCTCAAGTGGCTCGCACGCGAACCGTGGGTTTCAAGCGATTGTTGGTTCGCAAAATACCCCAGGTTTACATACCCCATTTGGCTCGCATATGTACCATGGATTTCAAGATGACATTGGCTCGCATCAGCCTTGTGGGTTTCACACGAATCCTGGCTCGCACGTGTATCGTGGACTACAACATTACAATGGCTCGCACATGTAGTTTGGGTTTCACGAGCGACTTGGCTCGCACCATTATTCGGGGCCTCAGCTACATCACGGCTCGCAGATCTGATAGGGGCATCACACGTTAAATGGCTCGCACACATTGGTTGGGTTTCATCCTTGAGATAGCTCGCACATTGTTCCCGGGCTTCATGCACATAGTGGCTCGCACCTATGCTTTGGATTTCATAGATGTTTAGGCTCGCAAACCAGCCCTGGATTTCATCGACTACGTGGCTTGCACTTGTAATATGGGCTACAGCTCGACAATGGCTCGCATTTTTCTTATGGGCTTCACTATGATGCTGGCTCGCAATCAAATACAGGGCTACAAAATTTCTGTGGCTCACACATTTTGAATGGGTTTCACTTTGCACATGGCTCGCAAATGTGTAATGGGCTTCAAATGTGTTTAGGCTCGCAGTACAATGATGGGTTCCATATTTTTGATGGCTCGCACGTTTTTCATGGGCTTCAAAACTTACTTGGCTCGCACGTTCTGGGTGGGTTTCAAATGACCGATGGCTCGCATGGGTTCTTTGGGTGCCGCGAACTGGATGGCTCATCTCTCCATAATAAAGAGGGGGATTTGAAGGGGGGAGTCCTCGCTCAATACGAAACACTCGCGCTTGCCAGGTCCGATCGGTGAACAGGCAGTGGATCTGGATACCCATATTGGAAATTTTCCTAGTCGCGCATCTTCGGCAAATGGCAAATCCAGACTTGAGAGCATCCTTATATTTATGCTTGCATCTCACGTAGAGGACATTTTCTCGCTTCGACCAAAAAGCCTTGTTTTTCTGGAAGAAATCGTTGAAAAAAATCAGCTCTTTTTTGTAATCTTTCTTTTCTATATCTTTGATCTCTCTTGTCATCTTTCTGTACTCATCCATAGCCTTTCGGTCGTTCGCACGCAGGACCTCGACCAACATTTCAGCTTCAGTCATCGTCTCACACTATTCTGGATATTGCGGGGGAAATTTGCCAACAGATTCCTCGTGGACGAACCTCGGGTATTCCACGCCTTTCTTCGCTTCCCCGAACCCCTTGACTTTCACGCTGAAATGGTGGCAGTCTCCAAAATCAAAGACGTAGAGGAACCTCTGCCTCGGATGCAGGTTCAGGCTTTTTAGCTCGATGTTGGCACTGTTTGGTTTGTAATCTAGCATACTTTCGTCTATCTCTGGAGCGGTGAATTCCTTGCTTTTATCCTTCGTCCAAGCTCTGTTGTCCATAAAGAACGAGTAGAGGTGCATTTCATCCCAGCGCGTGGACTCAAATATGGCTTTGTGCAGATCGACCAGAATTTGGGTTTCCTTGAGCTCAACCACCCTCGAAACCTCTTCCTCCCAGCCCATCCCAAGCTGGCCCAAATAAGTTACCTTTAAGATAACCGTCCTTTCTGGGGGGCTGGCTTCCTTTAGCTGTAATGACTTAACAACACTTGGCTCGCGGGCATCTTGCTTTATTTTGACCAAGCAGTGCCCCCGCTCGTCCAGAATCCCTCTAAGATCGAGACAAGTTCTGGGATCAACTTCCCCAATATCTACAATATTCTCTGGTCTGGGTTCAGGGGTCGGACGCGGCTCGTAGGCGGGCGATTTAAGATAATCTTTTATCCAGTCGGGCAAGGACTCCTCTTTAAAAGCTACAATTCGCCAACCCACGCGTTCGAGTTCCATATTTAGCGCGGCAAGGATCTTTCCGCAAACGGTGCCTATGGTATTGTCTGAGGCGGGCATTCCTAAGCTGTGCATCGCTTGGATGATATCATATCGCGTTCTTCTATCATCCCCACCGCACAGTATAGACGTAATATAAATCGTGGCCGTAGCGAGAGAGGACGGACGAGTTTTAAGGAAGGGGGGCAGGTGCTCAAGCATCATTATGGCGAGCCCCTCGACCTTGATAGGGAGACTAAGTTTTTTACGCACTTCTACGATTATCCTCTTGGTTTCCTGTATCTTCATATCCTGTAGTTTGGCTCTAATTTTTACCAGGTCGATTTCTCTTTTGATTTCCTTTTTAATTCCTGCCCCCTTGTAAAGGTAGGGCAAGCCATCTACAGAGATTCCCAAGTCCGTCGCAAGTCCCGGGTACTTTAGTACGAGTTCCATAAGGCGATGGTTCAGGTCTGAAACGAGTTCCGCCGTGCGCTCTGCCATTCCCCGATCTATACCCGCCCTCTGACGCTCCTTGGTTTCAAGCTGGGTTACACGGCTCTCGAGCCGGGTTATACTGCTTTCAATGGCCTCTAGTGCCTTTTCCAGATCACCAAAAAAACGATGGCTCATGACACCTCACCTAAACTACTCGAATATCGTCAATGATATACCATCCACTCCGGATTGGAGTGTTGTTGGCCCGCCATCCTGTAATCGGCTGATGGTAAGCTAGCCTAACATTTTCTCCGATTGGGATAAACAACATCGTGGACTGGAAAATAGCACTGAACTTGCCAGTTGAATTTTCAAAGGTTATCAATATCAACGAGTCGCCTAGTTGCACGTTGATGATTTCTCCTTCGATGGTGCCGACAGGAGGATAGATTGGGGTGACAATAAGAACAGGGGGCAGTGGCTCAACTTTTACCACATGCCCCTCCCATATCTTCGATCTGCTGGGCCAGTGGATTATGCTTACTTCGAGCAGTTGGTTATCAGGGACGACTGCACCGAAGTAGTAAGTTACAACTCTTTTGCTGAACGACTCAAAAATATCAGTGCCGGGGAAATCAAATCGAAATGTCCCGTTCTCCACGGTCGCACTTATCTTTAGATCATTTATAACCAAATCATCCCCGCCATTGTGAATAATGGTAAGGTCTATGCACTCATTATTCTCCACATTTACTTTCGCCGTCACATCCAGGAAAGCGGATGGCGGAGTTCCTCGCCCACCTAGCCCGCTAACGAGCGTCGCTACAACCGCTGCCAGAGCCACCGTTATGGTTATCAGCAGGATTGTACCCACAACAGGACTAACAGCTCTATTCTCCATCCTTTTCACCTCCTTTTTCAGGAAGCCATATGCCAGCGATGTTTACCCAAACCCCGTTTTCGATTGAGCCCCAAATTATTCGTGGCGCGTTGTCCCACCTCATCCCCCATTCAAGCAAACGCCTCAACTCGTACCTGCTCATGCTGTGGCTGATGTCTGGTACAGTATAAATAGGCATTATCCAAGCGAATCCCATAGGTATAGAACCCCGAGGGAGCACATCCTCCATAAAAGCGACTGCGAGCACGCCATTTTCTCCAACGGAGTTAAATATAACTCTACCAAAAGAATCTGTAGTTCCGCCCTCTAACCAACCTAAACCAAATTCCGGCGTATAAATAACCGACACATTATCCACAGGTGAGCCATTTTCGTCCTCCACAACCACGGCATACCAATACTCTGGAACGGACGGAGTGGAAGGTGCAGGCGAGGGTCGTCCAGTAGGGCCGCCGAAATGTAAAACTAGGGATGCAACGACAGCGGCGAGGGCGACGGTTATGGCAATCAGCAGGATCGTGCCGACGATAGGGCTAACTCCTTTCTGCTTACGAGTTTGCTTCATTTTTTTGGCCCCTTTTGTCCGGACTTCAGCTTGTCGCCTCTTTTGAAATATACCTTGCGCCCGCCTCTCTCGCGCTCTATGTATCCCATCAGCTCGAGCTGGTTCAGGTGTGCACTTTCTACTGGTCTCGACCTGCCCGTGTGCCCGGCAACAGTTTCCGCAGTTGCCTTGCCCAACCTGACGATAATTAAGGCGCTTTTCCTGAGGTGGTCTGGAAGCGACATAAGCGCAGCGAGAGTTTCTCTATCCAAATCATCGTAGTTCAACAGCGATGAGATACGATCACCCTTCTAGCCCGAATCCATATCGGGATCTAATCGTTTCCCAATCCTTTCGGATTTCCGCCAGTCGTTGGCTGTAGATCTTGTCCGCGAACTTATCAGCTTCCTCGTGCTTTTTAGCATCGAGTCTCTTGTATTCTGGCAACCCGTGGAGGTATATCCTGCCGTAGTACGATAAGATGTTTTCGTGATACTTCCTAAGCATATACTCTTTAGGGGATATCCCAAACTTTCTCTGATGAGGACGCGGTGGGTGGAACATCTCCGTCCAACTACTCCCCTTAGCCAAGATTTTAAAATGCCGCTCCAAAATTTCCTGTACCTGTTCGGCAGTGATCCTCGGGTCGAGCATGTCCCGCATGACTGGAAACTTCCGCCCCATGATTTTCTTTGGGTTTATCTCCCTTTCTTTTAGCTTCCCCGTGAATTTTTTGAGCGTGAACCTGTTCTTTCCAATAGCGAGTTCAAGGACAGCCTCGGGGCCCCAACCAAGCGGCTTGAGCATCTCCGCAGGTATAGTTATCTGCCCGTGCTTTCCCATTCTGATGAGTTTCTTTGTCATGGATTTCCCCGAGCGTCATTTCTACCCCATACATAAACGCAACACATAGCGAACACTATCCAGCCAAAGGCTAGGTACATGCAGAGCAACACGCTTGCTGTTGTCGATATGTAAGGTTCTGAGATAAAAAGAACGGTAAAGATAGCGAAGATAGAACCGATGAAAATAGCTGCCCTTTTAAGAGTTGGCCGTATTTTAGCCTCGTCCTCGAGTTTTGGTAGCCGTTCAGCCATGGTTTACTCCACACTCCCCTTAGAAAGTTTCTTTAACTACTTCCACCTCTTCAGGAAATATGTCTAATTTAGTTTGAAAACACATTACCTTAATATTTTCTCCAGCAGTAGGAATGGGCAATCCTGTAGGCCAAAAAAGCATCTTTTTAAGATTGTCATCGAAAGTAAGTTGAATCATCCAATAATAATTGTCGCCAGCTGGAGGAAGATTACCTGTCTCGAGCCACCTGCTAAGCATAGTTTTCCAGACGATTTTAACATCAACTATCTTACCTTCAATGGTATATGTTAGCGGTTCCCCCCAGTTCTCGCTGGAGCCGCTGGCATAGCAAGGGTCGCCAGCAATGAATGTCAAATCCTTTATGTAAGGATCGGCGCGGAACTCGTACAAAACCACGACATCCGGCGGGGGCAGGACAACAGGAGTAAGCGTGCAGGTGTAAACCAGCGCAGAATAGCCGTCCACCTGTTTTCTTTTGAAGTTCTCTATGGGAATATTCATCCAATTTGTGCGCGTCCAGTTCTCTATCGTCCAACTCTCCCCTTGAACCTCCCACCTTGCTGTCACATCAAGTTCCACGCCCTCCATGCTACCAGCGTCGCTTCCAGACAGCTCGATGGCGACAGTCATCGGCTCTCCTCGGAGATAAACCGCCTTGTCCGTGCGAATGTATGTATAAACCTCAGTCCCTCGCATCAAGATTGATAAGATAAGTGCAACCGCTATTGGGATAACGATGCCGATCCAAAAACCGAGCATGTATGATCTCAGGTCAAAGTTCCATTTCTTCTTCCCCATTTCAATACCGTAATAATGTAGAACAGTTCGACTTATAAGCTTATGTAGTGGAGTGAAGTGAAAGTGCCCCGGGGGTATGCAATAGCCTTTCACGCTGTGGCAATTACTCAGCTATTTTTACCCTATCGCTGTACCCTCAAGTTGGCTCCACCAGTACCATAGCTTCCTAGTGGACTTGTGGCCTCGACTACACAGGTCTCCCGGGGCACACAATAATTAATAATCCAACCCTCTTTAAAGTGACGGTTGGCATCAGCTCTCTATTCAGGGCCCCCCACCACGAAGTTGATTAAATCCTTTGTGAATTTAGCCTTCATCTCCCTGAACTTCGATGGGGAGATCCCGAGGACTTGAAGTGCCGAGTCCCTCCAAAAGCACGATTTTTCTAGACCGCAGCAGTAAGCGAGTCCAAAACAGGTGACGCTCATTGCCCTTTCGATGTCATCCTCCGTCAGCGGCACATCAGAATACTTATCCTCGAGTTCCTGGAGCATCCTGATTTTGGCAATCGTTTCCTCGGTCTGCTTATTTTCCTTCTTTGCTTTCTCCACCAGCTCCTTTATCGCGGCAGCAAAATCTATTTTTGGCATTAGACTTCCTCAACTTCCTGTTCCTGCCATCCATCTTCGTTCAAAGATTCGGTTGCCTGAACCATCCCCATTTCGAGTGCGTCATCTTCGGAATCCGCTTCGATTACAGTTTGATACATAAAGCTCAGTTTGACTCTAAATTTTTTCAATTTTCACCCTCCGCGCCGTGGTTCACTCCAAGAGCTTTTTGAGGCGCTTTGCAGTCCTGACCCCACGTGGCGTGAGTTCGAGGATGCGTCGACGCCCCTCCCTCTTTTCCTTGATGAATCTGGCCTTTACGAGGTGATTTACCCTGTCTTCTATCGTAGTGCTTGATCCGCCCACGACTTTTAGTAATCCATCAATGTGGAGTGGACCCTTCAGTAGCGCAACCATTATCTCGGGAGATTTCCATGCCGTAATGATGTTTACGCTGCTCCGCCCATACATTCCACAAGTGCCCCCCATACTAAAAATATAATTGTGAGCACAGTGTATATTTTGACTTTTCTGCTTATGATTTCCCTGAACCGCCGTCGCTTTTCTCTGAAGTATTGCACCTCCCCGGTTGCGATCGTGAACGCGGCGGTCAGTGCCAGGACAAGGGCCGCGACCTCGAACAGTAGATGTGCACGGACGAAGTGGACTGCTATGCCAGCTCCGACTGATTGGGTGAACGCCATGAAAAGCGATGGTATCGACAGGGCAAAGCCCCCAGCGATGATCGCCCCTATTATGACGAAATTGACGACGAAGACCTGTACGGTGAGCAGGGGGGCGAAGACCGGTACGGCCTGGCTAAATTCCAGACCGTACCTTTCGGATAATCCAGCCCCCAGTAGACAACCCGTTATCACTATGATTACGGCAGCGGTCAGCTCCCAGTCTTCTTTTAAAAAAGAAAAAAAGTGGCGTTTCATTCTACCGACCTTTCAGAGGAGTTGCCAGTAGTAAAACGGCATTACTGGAGCAAGTTCTTCTAACACTCTTATCTGCAATGAAAGCTCGTTGTATCTATTCCGCCAATATGTAATGCGTTCATTTACGTCAATCCATTGCCTAATTTCTGGTGTGCGGACGGGAACCAAATATCCCCACCCGATGATTTTATACGTTGTCCTTGCGGGCTCAAAACGCCAGAACCCTGTAATGCCCTGCCTCTTCAGGTTCAAATATTGTTGGAGTTCGTTAAATACTGCGGCTTGCTGTGCCTTTAGATAGTTCATCTGCGAAGGTTTCGAAGCAATTGCCACTGTCACGACGATAGACGCCACAACCAACGCCACTGCCAGCCCCAATATTTTTCTATTCATTTTCCCTCCCTACTTTACACTTTACGTAATCTAAAGTATAAAAAGCTAGCTATTGTTTAAGTGTTTAACACCTAACTCGCGGATAGCTCTGCTAGTAAAGCCCTAGCCCTCGGGGAGAGGTCGTCGAAAAGGTTCATAGCGGCCTCCGCTATCGTTACTTTTGGTTCTTTGAATGCTACTCCGGCGACGGACGCTACAGAACGTGCAGCGTCTTCCATACCCTCTCCAGTAGTCAGGGCGGTCGTTAAGTTGCGCGCCGCCTCGAGCCTCGGACCAATTGGGACTCCAACATCCGCGCACAGGGCCTCGAGATCTCCCAGCCAGCGTTTGGCAGCCTTGATGCTTCTACGGTCGAGCTTTTCTGCTATGGCTGCTTTCAGAAGCTTCTTCAAGATCTCGTTGAGCTTGCCATCCACATCTTTTACAGCCTCGCTTATCATTCGTTCCCTTGCTTGAGCCATCTCCTGCTTAGCAGTTTCTAGCATCTTCGCCTTGGTTTCGTCGACCTCTTTAACCGCCTTCAGATATTTGTTCTCTACATACTCTTCGTAGAGTTCTGGGGATAGATTGAGAGGGACTAGTTCTGCCGTGAAGCGGTCGGCTATATGCGGGGGCTCTAGGTTGATGCTACCGCCGAAGCTTGCAGCTGCTTCCTTAGCAAGATTGCCGAACTCGATCTCCTTCGCTAGGTGCTGGGCAATTTCGTCCTCGAGATTCTCGTAGCGCTCCCTCATCTCCCTCTTGAGTTTAAGGAATTCCAAGAGGTTGCTCGCCGGCAATAGATAGAGGTTGTAACCGAGTCTAATAGTCAGCCTAGCTAATCGAAAGTACCAGAACTTCGCGTGGGTGACAAATTTGTATCTGAACTTCTTCGGTAGCTTTGGGATCACGTGAGTAAGCGGGAGCTTTCGCTTAAAAGTACTGTAGATTTCCTCTTCGATTAGTCTGTGCGATGGCAGATTTTTTTCGACGATAAAGCCCCTCACGATTATTGGGGGCTTCCCTTCTTCTCGTTTTTCCATTTTCTCACCTCAATTTTGGCGAGCGCGGGCGGTCGCGATTGGTGAACCCGGGAGCAGGCCCAGCCGCGCTCTGGGAAACGAGTAAGGCTCTCCTTTCTCCTCCCTGCCAAAATTCCGCCCAGCGCGGTTCAATAGCCGCCCTACGCTTATCACCAAATCGAAGCGATTCAGGTGGAGGTTTTTGGGAGTATGCGATACGGAACCCGCAAACCCCGACGCTGCGGCGATGATCACCCGTCGGCACGGGACGCCCGCAGGCAGGGCGCAGTTGAACGACTGGATCGCCGATGCGGATTTTGCCATTTGCCTGCCAAAGGTGCGTCGGCTTAGGTTATTGCGTCCGTCCTTCCTCGCACCCCTCTGACCAATCCTCAGACCAGGAGCACAAAAAGATTCACTGAGTATTCCCCGCCCCAGGTCCTCAGCTTTATTTTTCATCCTCATCGCTTCCTCTACGGGTTGCGAACTCAGGAACGTGTCTTAACCAACTGGCTGGACATGCGGTCAGAAGAGGGTTCTTCAGACCAGACACACACCGAGTCGCAACCCGCATTTACGATGTAATCCGTTATACTACTTAAATTTTGCTCTCATTTCAGGCTACTTTCAGGCCACTTTCACCATTTCTATTGCTATATGCGTTGAAGGAACCCTCTTTCCGTCCTTTTCCATTTCGTGGACTGTATCGTGGTAATAGCAATACAATGGTCGAACCGTTTCCTCCGTTGCGGGCATCTCTGGGCACTGCCTACAAAGATTCGTGACAGTAGTTACTTTTCCACACATAACGCAGACATACTTACCATTTCCCCCGCCCCAAGTTCCCTTGACATTAGGAGCCACCAGATCTCTGGGCATATGGTGCCCTAAGTCGAACAAACCGTTAAACGATTTTTCCTTTGTCCAACCTTCCCTCGCTTTCCAAGCTTCTAGCTTTTTCTGCTCGTTAGAGGTCAGTTTCTTCAAACTTTCATCAACCCCCATGCTCACCTCCCCTCGATTATGATTATTTCCTTCTTCGCGGAGTCAATCAGCTTCTTGACCCACCTGCGCCACTCTTCCTCGGACTCAATTCTGATTACCTTCTTTCTGGCCATGCTTTTTACCTCACCCTTTAGCCACCCGCAGTTTTAAAAATAGAAAAGATAACATAAAAACGTGTCGTTCGATGCTAGATCAGATAGTTGCCAAACTCGACGTGCTGGGCTCCCTGAACGCACAGCTGGATGCAATGCCCCAGGCAGAGAACCTAACAGATGTATCCTCTATTAAAAACAGTGTGAAGGAAATCAGGAGCGAGGCGAAGAAGGGCGTGGAGGCGATAGCCAAGCTCGCGGGCGAGGTCCGAGGGGGGCTGGATGTAAGAACTGCAAGAGCGCTAGACATCCAAGCAAAGCTCGTCGGCGAGGAGATCGCGCGGAAGTCGGAGTTTATCCTGGGTGAAATGGAAAAACGTTCTACCGAGATCGTGAAAAAAGTCGAGAAACAAAAACAGTTCGACTTCTCGAAGGCGATTCTGCCATTGCTCAACCACTGGAGTGCTGCGGGCAAGGATGTGAAGAAGCACGATGGAGGGGCGATCGTAAAGGTGCCAGGCCATCGCGTCATCCTAGCCGAGTCCACTATTACCGTGGAGTGCGAGGATCAGACCGGCCTCAGGCGCCTAGTGGAGTACATGGCTGACGAGCACCCATTCGTAGTCACCGAAGCATCGGGCAAACTCAAGGTGGATCGGGCCCAGTTCAGCGAGGAAACGCAGGAGATCCTGAAGAAGGCAGATGATGCATCATATCACCGAATAAAGGCCCTCAAACCGAGAAAGAAGAAAGAATAATACCCTATTTACCCCACACAAATTTTATATTGCTCTATTTCTAGTTAAAACACGGAGGAAGAACCCTGCAAGAGGACATTAAGAAGCTCGGGCGAGAAGTAGAAGAGATCGAGGCGCGCAAGAAAAAGCCGATAGCGATAGGTGATAACATCGTGTTTACCGACTGGTCCGGATGTCGGTTGATCGCAAGGGATCAGTTGGTGGATCCAAATCTAATAGTTATTGAAACGAATGTTTTGATACCGGGTAAGGGTCGGGGACCAGCAGTTACGATCGGACAAGTCCCACCGGGGATGCAGCTAGTAGAATGTGCTATAGAGGCGAATCCAGAGCAGTTGCTGGAGATCTCCACAAAACTGAGGCGGTTTGCGATGATGAAGCGCGGTTTTTGAGACCTAAAGACTGAAGGTGGATAGAGATGGGAGCGTTGAATTTTGTCGAGTTTTACGGCGATGTTGGCCCTCGTCGCGGCGAGCTCTTAATGGCCCTCGAGTACGACGACCACATAACCGCGTGCGATTATTCTGAAGCAGGCGCCCATGTTTGCTTCGGGCTTGCAAGAGAGGGGAAACAGAGAAAGACGGAGTCATTAGAGTTAGACAAGCTGCTCGCAAGGCTTGACCCGAAGCTACCAGTTAGAGCCTACGGCGTTGACCGATGGGCGGTAGAGATCAAGGAGAAGGGGATCAAGACCGTTGGAGACTTGAAGAGAGTGATTAAGACATGACGGAAGTAAAGCTCGTCAAGGAGTCCAAGGCGGAGGCGGCACTACTTCACATAAGGGGGCCAGAAGAAGAATTAATGGAAATTGATGAAGAACTTACGCGATATCCCTCTAGCGCGGCCTGTTTACCAGTGAAGGAACGTCCAGGGTTCCCGGTTGAAGAGATAGTGTGCATAGTAATTCCAAATGTCACAACCTCCAAAACCACGATGAAGGAGGCAATCGAGCAGGCGAAGCGGGAGGCGGGCATTTGACGGACAGGTATACAGCGGAAGACTGTCGAAATATGGCGAAGATACTTGCCGAAGAGCTAGGGAAAAAATTCGGGAACTGTTGGGAGAAAGTGGGCGAAAAAAATAGGGCGATAGTCGGGTGTTGGGATATCAGCTACAATCCGATTTACGGCGGCTGCATAATAACAGAAATTGATAACGAATTTGGCGCAGTATCTCACCCCATTAGCGAGGTGAGATTTCCACCGAGGGAGTTCTTCCACGCAGTCAACATGGCGATAAGGGCGGTTCGCATAACAAAGGGGAAATAAGATGGAGAGACCTTATTTCACATTGAGCGATCTTGGCATCATAGCTGAGATGTGCTCCCTAGTCGAGGAAACCGAGCGTGCGAAAGCCTGTCAGGTCATAGACTCGTTCATGTGGGCAGGGAGAACCTCATTACCTGCCGGTTCAATTAGGAGAGCCTTCGTCCAGGACGTAGCCGCGACCTTGAACAGGCACAAGGTTCTTCCCAATGATAAGGTGGGGAAGTTTCAGGACTTGGGATACGAGTACATGCAGAGAGAGGCAACAGGGAGATCCCCAGTAAAGGTCGAGGATTTGAAGCTCTGGATTTCCGAGCTAGAAACAGCGGAGAGGCGGGCGGTAGACCCCGAGACAAAGGCCAAGATTAGAAAAGGATTATCTGAGGCACGTGAAAGGCTCAAGAGCATGGAGGAGCGAAAATGATAAGCAAGCTAGCACTCGAGTACGCAATCGGGGATTTCGCTGAGGCGTGTGGGAGAGCAGGTGGGAGGCCCGTCATCGCCCCCGATAGGCAGGACTGTCTAATAGAGCACGACAGCAACTTCGTCCACGCGAGCATGTATCCCAGGGCAGGCCGGATGTGGATAAGGTTCGGTCAGAAGTTGGCAGACAAGTCGATGATCTTGGGTACAGCGGATGTGAGGGGCGTAAAGACGATAGACGCGCTCACCGATCGCATTTGGATATTCTCCGATCAGGGCACGGTGACCTTAACTAGGGAGGGAAAGGTTCACCTAGATGTTTAGGTGTAAAAATGGCAGACGAGGAACCAGCAAAAATAATAGCTAAGAGTTGGGGCCCATGCATCCAGGAGATTGTTGAAGACAGCGAAAAGACAGGGAAGGAGCTTGCGACAGCCATTTGTGAAACGGATGAGGCAGTCGGCTTGTTCGGAGATAGGGTGATTGGCGATAGCACCACGGTTCCCAGAACATCTCGCTGTGCTGAAGGCAAGCGCATAGGCGAGGTCCACACCCACCCACTCGGTAAGTTTGAACCCCTTGGTAAAGCAGGTTTGAGCGAGTTAGATGTAGAATCACTTATGAATAGTCAAGATGTTATCACATGTTCACTAACTCCACAGCCAGATGGGGAAATAGCCGTCGTGTGTGCTGAAAAGGACGGGAGCAAGGTAAAAATATCAAAAGGAGTTGTAGAGGAAGGGGAAAAATAATGGTGCAGGAGAAGTTGGAGCCAACCAGAAGTTTCGAACGGGTCAAGAGATTGATAACGGATAATGCGACTGGAGAAGTAACAGTAGTGGATATGAGCGGAGCAATATTAGGAAATGTATACTCTGGCGGAGCTTATGTAGAAGCATACGCAGATGTGATCGTTAGAAAGAATGTAACAGAAATAATGTTTAAAGATCCTGCAAAATGCCAAGTATTCGGCACACCCATCGGGCCTATTTTAAGCTGTAAGGTGGAAGGTTAATGTTTTATTATGGTCACCAGTCCAAGGCGGGGTTCGGTGACGGTGGGCGCGGGCGGGGTTCCAATGTCAGCCTCACCCCGCCCGCGCTTTTAGGTGAATAAATGGTGAAACAAAAGATTGGGGAAGTTTTGGTATCTGCGGAGGGAAAGATAGAGCGAATCTCATTGGATACAAAAAAATATGGAAGGGAGTTGGAAGAAAAAGTAAAAAAGGTCACGTTCTCTATTGTCGATATTCAAAAGTTAAAAACACAGATGCCTAAAGCAGTCACGTGCACAGTTGAGTTAGATCAGGATGTCGAGGAAGTGATAGTCATATGCCGACCAAGAGGCTCGTAGAAGTAGAGATAATGCGTAAAAAACCCCTTTTAGGGCTGATAGTAGTCCATCAGCCCAAGGTTGGAGACTTGATAAAATGTCGATAATAAGAATCAGCAAAGAGAACTGTGAACTGGCAGGTGGCAGGTGGCTCGCTGAAGGATGCGAAGTAGAACTCGAGCAGGTGGAGAAAAAGCTGGCGGAAACTTGGCAAGTTTATCACGAGATAGGTGACAAATCCAGAGAGCGAAAAACGGAACTCGCATCAAAGTATTTTATCGGCTGGGACGACAGCGCAGGGGGGCATTACCAAAAGCCTAGACCTGAGGTCAAAGCAGTTGTCGCTGAAGCGACCGGATTACCCATCTCTGATATCTCAGATAGCCCCGTTTCGCAGGTGGTGTACGATAACATTTTAAAGCCAGAGTTTGACCAGGATAAACGGCTGAAGGAGTTAGAGCAGCGACATCTGGCGAACTTGGAGAGACAGCGCAGACTCGAGGATATTAAAAGGGAGTTGAAGCGTCCTGAATTAGAAGAGGAGCGGAGAAAGGAGGAAAGGGCCAGTGATATCTACGTGCTGATAACTTACAAGCGCGAAAAGGAGATTGTTGAGGCAATTCGCAGAGCGATTAAATAGGATGCAATCCTTTAGGTAAAATTATGTGTATCCTATACATCTCGCGGGAAGAGGCGGAGAGTCAACCCTGCTACGGCTCTCCTAGCTGCGGGTGGAAGCCAAAAAAATAGAAGAAGCCGCCCCTAGAGAGCTGGCAGGGGCGGTCATTCAGTTCCTAATCCCACGTTATCTGGTATGTCCAAGCCAGCACCCACATCCAACTATTGGGAATATAAGTGCTCCACTGTATTGGATAGAACTTGTGTCCCTCTAGATGGGCTATGAATATCGTGTCCTCGAAGTGGATATTTTCCGAGGTGTTATCCCACGCCATGTGCACTCGTACATTCTCCGCGTTTTCTATTCCGAAGTTCACAATGAATCCCAGCACCGAGTGCCAGTTGCTGGAACAAGCGCTTTCGGCGTGCCCGTCCTTGACCCTACAGTTCCGATAGTATGTCAAGAGTCCTGTTACATCTGCTTCGACATTTGCATCTCGCCCATTCTCCCCGGGTGGTCCCTGCACACCTTGAGGACCTTGTGGGCCTTGTTCTCCTTGTGGGCCTTGTTCGCCCTGTAATCCTTGCGGTCCTTGTGGGAGAATAATCCATGGAGTCATAGTTCCGTTCTCAAATGTCCATCGAATCATGTGGTTCTCAGGATCGTATTCGAGCTGTGGCGTTAGCCCGTTCTCTCCAGCCTCGCCTTGTGATCCCTGCTCACCTCGCGGCCCCTGCGAACCGGACGATCCTTGTTCGCCTTGCGGTCCTTGTGGGAGAATAATCCATGGAGTCATAGTTCCGTTCTCAAATGTCCATCGAATCCGGTTATTTTCATTGTCGTATTCAAGTTGCGGCGTTAGCCCGTTTTCACCGGGCAGCCCGTTCTCACCTGGAACAGGAACAGTAGCAATTATTTGAGTCTTCGGTCGAATAATGAGATAGCTGATAGCTACTGCGGCGACTAGTGTGGCTAGACATGCCCCGATCAATTGCTTTTTGTTAGGCATTTTTACACCTCCTCTGGTCTATTCAAAAAAATCAAGGTCTCACACGATTATCTTTTCCATGATATAGGGGAACCCAAAGGCAACCACGATTAATACAGCGAGTAACCACAGCACGGTTGCTACAGCTCTGCGGTTGTCCTGCCTGATGTATTCTCCCAAGAAGGCGTCCACCACCGCTATCAGCGATAGACCAAACGCATAAAGTGCCGCTACAAATACTTCAATCACATTTTCACCCCTTCAGTGTTCAGCAACCCAATTACCTGCTTTCATCTGTTTTGCGGGCGTGAAAACCGCCAGCGATTTTCTGATGGATATGACACTTCCGACTTGTCCAAGTCCGTCGATTACTTGAGCCGATTTATGAGCAACGGAGAGATAGTGCACATTACCCTGGAGGATTTCTACATCGACGAATTCACCGTGATCCTCGACGACCCTCCCTACGAACGAACCCTTGCGATTATGGTCTATCCACCAAACAGACCCTACTTTCAGAAACTCACCCCCTTCGACTAGGAAACATCCCACGAGTCCCCTCGATTTTTCGCCGCCACTCGTTAGTTAACCTATTAAGATTTCTTCTCATCTCGTAGGGTACAGGCTTTGTAAAGTGATCGGAAGCGTGGTCGAACTGGTGCAAGCAGTCCACCATCTTTTCAAGGAAATCCAAATCCTCCCGTGTTGCCTTGCCCTCCTCAAACCTTCGCAAAATTCCGCCCAAAACATCAAATTCCGAAGTCAAAATCTCCTCCCCCAAATATTTTTCTAAGCCCCTCGACAGTTCTGGGGTGCATGTAGATTATTTTCCCATCTTTATCTATGACCGAAACGAGTTCCTGATCGGCCTCGTGGATGGCGGCAAACAGCCCATCCGGGGACTCCCAAGTTGTGTACCTAGACCCAGAGAAGGGACGGGTGAAGTCATCGACCTTCTTCCACTCTCGCTTTATCTTTTGGACATCGAACAAGCCCATCACCTTTTCAATGAGCGGCAGAGCTTGGCGAAAGCTCCGAAAATTCTGGCATCAGACCTCAGAACACGCCTAGCAATGGCATTCTCACTTCTCTCCGCCATCAGGACGCAGTATTTCTTCATCTGGAGACAGAACTGGTACATCAGAGCGTTGCGGCGCTTCTCGTCCTTTTCCTTGACCGCTTTTCTGAGACATAGCTTTGCGGTCTTGAGGGCTTTCAACTCATCGCTCATTCCGACCCCCTAATCAATTTTGAACTCCTCGAGGATTTTGAAAATGCCCCTTCTTTCAGCCATCTTTTTGTACCACTCGAAATAGGGATTGGTTTCCTTAACAATGAAAACCTGTCCATCCACACCGCGAACTCTTATAGCTTTTACCAACTTCCCCCCTCACAGCAGATGCGCTTTCCTGAGAAGTTTATCTAGCCATTTAATCTGGCCCTGAGTAGCACCCACCCTAATGAGAAACTTCGGCCTAATGGCAAAGATAGCTGCAAGCTCGAGCAGCGTCATCTCGTCCAAGCCCGGGATCTCCAGCTTGGTCCTATGAGATTTTTCATAAGTCTGCGATGGCAATTCATTGTAGTTCTTGGTGTAGACACCTATCCACTTTTCAGCCGTCGCAACGTCGATAGGCTCTTCCTTAACGGGTTTCTCCTCTTCAAGATCAACCACATTTTCACCCACCATATAGCCGCATTTCGGGTAACTCATCCTACTCCATCTCCATTTTCACCATTATCTTGGTACGTTTCCCCTTCATCAGCTTCTCTGTCATCCGCGATTTTTTAGAGGACATTTTTATGCCGTAGGCGTCGATCATGCGGCGCAGCTGGTCCTGTTTCTCCTTGAAGTCGGCTATTACTTGCCTGCATTGCTCTTCAGCTTCACTATTTTTCTTGATGAGAGCCTTCACTGGATCGAGGTGTGCTGGGCAATTGTATTTTTTGCTTTTACTCAGCTTTTTTAGAGTCTTTTTATTTCTGAGCAGCCTTGCATGAATTTTTTTCCTCGCCCTCTCCACGTGGATGATGGCGTGGTTGAGGTTGTTTGCGGCCTTTGCCCACTCGTACTTCCAACACATTAGGACACCTCCTTATTCCCACCACGCTTTACGCCTCAGCTTCCATCTAACATCTATGCCTGCTGAGTTAAGCGCACTTACAAGGGCATCGGCTTCGGCTAGGCTTGGTTCTGGTAGCCTATTCTCATTCGGGTGGCTGTCGTAGCCTACATAAACGCGCCACGGTCTTACCGACAGAATCATCGAGGAGAGAGCCGCCAGGTCGAATTTTAGTATCGGCTCAACTGTTATCATCTCTCTTAACTTTTTCTCCAGCAACCGCATCATACCAGCGATTCGCTTGGACGGTGGCGGTGCTTTCGATATTGTGACACAAAGTCCGTCGTCATTTGTTTCTAATGTAGTCCCGAGAACAACGTTTTCAGGAAAGTCGAAATCCTCGAAGTATTGTGGGTCTTTTGACTGTAGGAGAAAAGTCCTGTCCGAATACTTTTTGCAGTAATCGAGTATTCTCATAAAGTCTGTGGCAGGGATGAAAGAAGGATCCCCCATATCGACAAGAAATACAAATTCACCCTCATGTGTCCGTGGCGGAGCTTTGTTAAGTCTTTCCATATGGGAATGTGGAATATAGTTATAGCAGCTCATACACGCCTTTTTTCTGCGCTTCGCCTGCCTTCTAAAGCTCGGATAGCAATACTTACAGTCGAATAGACAACCAACATAGGGATTGAGCGTTTTTCCCTCAGCCTCACGATACATTCGTTCAGCTTTCAATTTAAACCTCCTTTTTTAGCTTCTCGTTCGCAATTAAAACTTCATAAGCATCTTGAACGATGTCGCTCAGTAGGTAAGTCACTTTTTTCCATCCATCGAACTCGACGTAAATCGCTTTGCCGTCGATATTTCTCGACACATTGAACTTCCGACCTTCGATTTTGCCTTCAGCCCAATGCTCTCTTAATGTAAATTTTTCCTCGTCGCTAAATTTTCCTTCAACTGCCATCCTACCCCCCTCCTTTTAACTTAAGTTCCTTTACTAGTTTCTTCACGAGCCGGACGACCTTCCCGCTCTTCCCTTTGCGGTCAATCTCCCGCCCGATGGCACTCTCTATATCCCTCAGGTTGATCTCGGAGAATGAGATATCAGCCGCGTCGTACTTCTGCAACTCGTTAGCTCGTATACCTTCATAGAGCCCTTGGACGGTGCTTCTGAGCAGTTCGAGCGCAGCTCCCACTTTAGCTGGAACGCTCCTCGGAACTAGGACGCGAGAAAGCGGCTTCTGTGGCAATACCTGATCCGCTCGTGCTAGGATGGCAGCCATAAACCGACGTTTGCCCGCCAGAGCCCAGACACCATCGATTTCTATCCTGTATGGATGCTCGCCGTCGCCAATAGTTTCGATAAAGAACCTCTGCCACTCTTCGGGCAGGGATTTGAGATGGCTCAGCTTCTCTGGTTCCCTCGGAAGGGCCTCGCGGACATCGTTAATATCCACACCCAGTTGTTCGAGCAGTTCGAGGTCTATTCCAACTCGGTGAACCTCAATGCCAGCTTCATGTATGGCTCGCTCGATCACGATGCCGCTCGGGTCGAGGTCCGTGAGCACGAGGACTACAACACCCGTCTCCCTGGCGAGAGCTATCACCTTATTTACATCGCGGGTGGAAAAGCCCATGGCCTTGACGATCCATATCCCCCGCATCGTCAGAGCCTGATCTCGCTCGATAGCGGCCACGATGGTCCCTTTCTCCATATAGAGCAAGGCGCAAACATTCGAGATCTCCCACTCCTTAGCCTTTAGAACAGGCTTCTCTCCATAACGCGTGATGAGATCTATCTTCGGCTCGGTAATTATCATCAGTTCGCTCCTGTCGACCCCATACCGCCTCTCGACCGTCTCGACAGCTCCGTAAAACCTAGATTTGCGCTTCTCAGGGGGGACATTCTCCACCCCGACAGCCTTCCGCGCGAGGTAAAGGATACCTCTTATGGTGATTTCCTCCAGCGGTTCGCCTCGCCTAAGTGCCTCTATCCTAGCCCTCCACCATTCGTCAAGCCACTGCCTGAGTTTTTCATACCTCCCCTGCATGGCTCACACTCCTTATGGTTACATGGTTCGGGAGGGAGGATTTGAACCTCCGATTTCCGGCGCTCTGGGCCTTCCAGTATTCCTCGCTCATTCAATCCCCTTCGCCTTTCCCCATCTATCAAATTCTTCTGCTAATCCTTTTTCTTGTATAAATTCGAGTAGTATTCTTACTCGTTTTCTATAAAGTTCCATCCACTGCTCAAGTTGTTTTCGAGTCCATTTTGTCGTATCTAACTTTTCGGGTTCTGTCGTTAAGTCACCTCCATTAGTTGTAAGTTACAATCAGCCTCCATATTTTATTTTCTTCAGGGCATCCGCGATCTCCCACGCCATCCTCTTGTAGTCCCACAGCTTCGCCCTCATCCCCGCAGGCTCCGTTGGCAACTCCAAGCTTGCCACTCCCGAACAACATTCTCCTAGAGATACATTCCAACCCTACCTATATCATCAATTTTATTAAGAGACACATAGGCGAGCATAAGACATATCTCTTCCTTTTGTTTCGGAGTCACTCCATCAAAAAATTTCGCCGTTTTGAGAATGTCGCCCACGTTTTCAGCAACGAAATCCATCAGCAACCTCCGACTCTTGAAGGGAGCTCTCTTTAATAATCTAGCCCTCAACTCCAGCAGCATTGTGGTGTTTAGGGCGTAGTTGCCGCCCCCCTCGCGCTTTAGGAAACCCTCGCTGGCGAGGTCCTCAAGTATTACTTTAATCTTCTCTGCATCCCTCGGCAAGTCCCTCACCCGAACATGATATTTTTCTTATTGATGTCGATGAAGTTCCAGACATGCTGTTTGCCTAACCGCTCCGGCCTCGCTCTACCCTGTCTGCGGAGCTCGTACAGGGCGTGCTTAACCCACTTCTCATCGCATCCGAGCAGTCGGGAGATCTCGCGGGCTGTCGCTGGTCCGTAGCGCGCCAATAAGAAGGCAATTACCTCGCAGCGCACGGCGTGGGGCGTTAGAAACTCCTCTTCTTCCTCCTCCTCTTCCTCTATCAAAGGTTCCACCACATCACCACATTTCCTGTTTTATCAACCCCTCAAAATTCCTTGTTCCCAGCAGGTTCCACACTTCCCACAGTGGTACACATATTTGCCAGCATTAATGCCGGAAAGCAATCTGTTCAGGGTGTGTTCGCTCAAGGGGTGACCGCAATAGCAAATTCGACTCGTCACCAAAGGATAGACGAGGGCATCAACTTTGTCAAGTAGGATATTATACTCGTCCTCTTCAAAGACCGAATTCAGACCGCCCTCAGATTCGAGCGCAGTAATGAACGCTCGCAGGGCCCTGTCTAAAGTCCAACCCTTCTGATAATAATTAAAATGCTCCGACTTGATGAATCGGGCCAAAATCTCGTCTTCCGATAGCTCCCACTCTTGGTCGAGTCTGTTCTCCCTCCAGAGCTTCATACTTTGGCCCCCTCTTCTCGCAACTTTCTCAGAATCTCCTCCGTGGTACGCCTCGATTCCTCTGGGTCAATTCCAAGCATTCTGCAATAAGTTTCCTCGTTCATCCAACCTATGAAGACGCACAACTTTTTTCCTGTGGTATCAGTAGTCCCGTGCCATACTACCTTGGTGCCACGCGAAAGGACTAGTTCGGCGACAGAGGTTATCCTGAATGTTTTGAAATTCCCCTTGTCGTCGGTAATCCAGAGCACAAGCAGATCCTCGTTATCACTAGGTCGATTTAAAGAATAGCCTTGGATGTTGACGCACTCGCTTTCAGCAAATTTCTTCATAATGTCTTGGACGAGTTCCTTCAATCCAAATCACCTCCGCGCATTTTATCGCTCACCTCCACTCATTTTCCATAAGAGTGGGACAGCCCGCAACGATTAGGAGGCTGAAAGTGAGAAATAGGATTTCTCACCCGTTGCAGACAACCCGCGCTCCTAAAGGTTAATGCGTGCCCCACTCCATTCACCTACTTCACCTCCCACTCTATCTCGCCATCTTTCACGGTGCCAACATGAATGGCGAAAGATGGGTTGATCCTCCTGAATATTTCCACTACCTCGCGCTCCGTCAGGCTCTGAAGGCTAATTTGCGCGGCGATTATCCGCTTCGGATCGTGTTGTTCTATATCCCTAAGCTTTTGAAGTAGCTCTGCGATTTCATCCTTCGTCATATTGCCGCAGATAACGAATTTTACTGGCGTCCCCTCCACTATTCCTCCCTCCACCACTCATCCCCAGCTTTTGATTTAAAGGTCTTCAGAGCTTCCCTTACCGCTTTGATAATCGCTGCCACTTCGGCTGGTGGCCCCTCTATTGAAACACTTAAACGGTGAGGGCTCCCTTCTTCCTTAAACCGCATTTCAACTCTCACGCTCAAACACCTCCCCTTGGGATGTAATACCACTGGTCGTCGATCTTGATGACCTCTCGCCCGTCAAGCAACCTCCCCTTGTTCTCTTCATTCAGCACGATGGTCTGCTTTCCTGTCATCCGCCCGATGTTTTCATTGCCTATGCGAACAATAACGTTAGGTACGACTATCCTCCTCAAATCTCCACTTGCCATTTTCTACCTCCTAGCCGCCATCTCTAAAAGCTTGAAAGCCTGCTTTTGTACCCCGTAATCCGCTCCGATAGCCGTGCCTGCTACCTTCGCCTTTACTTCGTTAAGTGGCACTCCTTTTCGTAAGTCCAAAATAGCTTGAGAAACGATGAACTTGGCGTACTCGGGTAGTTCTGTGGTCTTCTCTTCCTTATGTGTGTCCTCGAAGAACCGTTGAGGGTAGATATCTGTCAATCTTTCGATGATCTCCATACATTCCCCATAGGTAAGGAACCCTTCGTCCTCTATCTCTTTATAATTGCTCCCGTTCTCTTTGGCGTAGAGCTTGACATACCAGTTGTACCCGTCATACCACTCCTCGTCGCTGGATCTCCCCCAGATTGTCGCAACCCCATATTTAACGAGGAAGAAGCTCACGCCTTTAACACGTTTCACAAAGATTGCGAAGTAGTCACGCGCCCAAGCGTCAGAGTTCACGAGTTCAATTAGCTCTTCTCGTTCCGTCCTGTTCTTTAAACTTCCCCACATCTCACCTCACCTTTCTTTTTCAAACTCACCCGAACATCAGGTTGTCCTGCTCAGTTGGGGTGCCTGCGGTGAACCGGGCTATTGCCTCTTCGACCTTTTTCATATCGAGCTGTGGCATCGGGACTATTAACCCTCCGGTGATCTTGTCGGGCGTCGTTTCGCTCTGCTTCAGCTCCCCGATCACAACTCGGTTCTCGCTCCTGTTGACATCCGCACGGTTCAGCATCGCCTTCCCAAAAATCGTTGTGATGTACTGACTATACATCTCCTTGAATCCGTCGGCGGTTTCAGTTTGCCAAGCACCGGTGAGGATATATCCCAGAGGAAGGAGAGGACCTTTACCGCATCCGAAGCATCCCATCTTTATCGTGTCCTCGATCAAACGGTTGAACATCTCCCTTTTCATTATCTTTATCCCTTGCATCGGCATCGGCATCGGAACCGTTGCCCACAGCGTGTCATGGCACTTCCCGCAGAGAAATGCAACGTGGTAGTTTGGGATTAAAGCCTCGTCGTTCGCCATGTTCTCCCTGTCCTCTTTGTAAATCAAGCCTACCTTACTTAGAAAGTCCTTCCACAGCTCGTCCCATTTGATGACTTTCTTTTCTTCCAATCACCTCACCTCATTTCTTTGCCCTGATTCCAGCGCGAGTTCCTGCGGAATATTCAGCGGTGGGTTGAACATCCTCTATGGCGATGTCAATTCCCGCTCCGGCAAGCAGGGTTGCCAGCTTATTCCGCTCGTCCACGCAACTTGGGCCCTGAAAACCCGTCGTGCGTAGGTGCATTTTGCCGTCCTCATCGATCAGAATTTCAAAACTTGGGGGCGTGTACTCCACCTCCTGCGTCATTCAATATTCTTTTCACCCACACATCACCTGACCGACCTGTATCAACCTAGCGTATCCTGTGGTCAGGGCCACATCTCTGGCTCCAAACGATGCTTCCACGCCAGCTTGAGTGAGCAACGCGATCAACTTGCTTCTCTCGTCTATGCAGCTCAGGGCTTCGAACCCTAACATTCGCAGGCTAATTTTCCCATCCCCGTGGACGACAACCTCGATTTGTTTTTCCATCTTACACACCTCTTACCCCTATCACGCGCAAGCCCGTTTCCACTCGAGTAGTGTTAGTTTGATAGCCCATCTGAGCGAGCGCGGCTTGGACGGCCACAGCTTGGTAGGTTTGCGTGAACTTCTTCATAAATTCCCCCATCGTCATCCTGCAACCATAGTCATCGCCCACCGCTACCAGCCTGCCCCGCTCGATCGCCACACCGAACCCTCGGATGTCATCCCCGTACATCCCAGCAACCACATTAGTTCTTCGGCCGTAGAAGTCCTTGACATATTGGGTCACGATTCCACCTAATTCCTTCGCAAGCTGCTCCATCGCCGCCTTGACAAGTTGCTCGTTTGCCGTCGTGATTTTCAGCATTGCTCTAAGCATGTGCGACAAATATCATTCACCCCCTTCCTTCGGATAAACTGGCTTCAGCATCTTCCTGATTTTGTTCCCCGCATCCTGTTCAAGTTTATCAGCCTGATCTCTCAGCTCCATCTCCTTTTTATGAGCCTCCTTCTGGAAATTTAGTACCTCTGGGTCGTATTCGTAGATGTCTTTCTTCTCGTATTTGGAACCTCCTTCGGTGAACACAAACTTCGGCGTTTCTCTGACAATTTCTATCTCGTGAGGTCCGCTCCAAATGTCATACACGATTACCTTGCGAGGCTTGAACTCCTCGACAGGTTTAGGTTTCGGTCTTGAGACGCGATAGCCTCTTTTCTTGAGTTCTTCTACCATTTCAGCCTCTTTCATTTCATTCACCACTTATTCCACCCCCATAGCCTCCTTCAACGCCTGTAGCCTGTCCTTGCCTACGGCTTTCTCACGCTTAACGAATTCCTTAACTTGATCCTCGAGCAATTGCGTAGACGAGGTAAACCTCTTCGCCTGCGCCACGAACTTCTTGAGATCATCCATTCGCTGCTCTGGGTTGATGACAAGGTCGGAGAGCGCGGCATCGAAGTGAGCCATTGTGACTTCCTCAGCACCCTTTGCTCGAGCAACCCTAGCAGCCGTCGTACAGAGTAGTTCTATTTCAGCCCCACTCCACAGAAGGGTTTTAGCCGCGAGCTTGTCGAGATCCACGCCCTTTAGCGGTATGTTTCTCGTAATACTAGTGTGAACTTTGATTATCTCAGCCCTAGCCTCGCTGTCAGGCCATAGCAACGGTATCTTAGCATCGAATCTGCCAGCCCGGATAAATGCTTCATCTAACTGTTCAGGCGTGTTGGTGGCTCCCACAACGATAGATCTGCGTTCATCATCGCCCAGGTAGGTCATCAACAGGTTTTGGGCCCGCCTTCCTACACCGCTGTCTGTGCTAACTACCGCATCGCGCCGTAGCGCAAGCTGGTCGATTTCATCGATGAAGGCGATGCACGGGGCGTTCTCTTCCACCACCCTTGTGAGAGTCTTTACAGCCCGCTCAGTTTCTCCAACGAAGCTCCTGAAGATAGACTCAGCGGACACCTGGATAAAAGGTAATCCGAGTTCCTTCGCCATCACCTTGCCCATCAGGGTCTTGCCCGTGCCAGGCGGACCGAACAGTAAAATTCCTCGATTGGCACCAACCCCCCACTTCCGAGCCACGTCGTCTCTTATGATGTTAATAACATTCTCCTGTAGGAAGGTCTTGAGCGTGCCGTACCCTCCGATATTTTTCCATGTGTAGCGGGGATAGACGAGCTCGTACCCTCGCTTTCTTATCAGCTCCATCTTGGTTTCTGTGATCGCATCGAGTTCGATGGCGTTCTTGCGGTGTATGCTGCTCAGGACGGCACTCTCAAGGTCGTGGAGGGTCATCCCCTGGGAAGCCTCGATGAGTATTTTATCGTACCTCAACTTGAACTCCTTGGCAATCTTGCTCAGCAGTTCCTTGCGCTCATCCTCAGTTGAGTAAGGCGGGCTAACTATTATGCAGGCGTGCCGCGTGTATTCATCGAAGAGTGCCGAGTCTGGCGTGATTACGAAAACCGTTGAAAGGTTCTCGATTAAGGCCGGGTGGCAACTCCAGTTTAAAAGAGCCGTAGAAATAGCGTTAGCCATCTCTTGCTTAGTTACATTGGCTATTACAGCGATACTCGGGTCTTTCTTAAGGATCTCATCGAGCATCCGTATGCTCGTTGTTAGGTCACTTGCCATCATCGGAAATGGAGACGGAGACTCGCTCTGAACTCTTTGCCAGTTTTGCCTGTGCTCAGTACCGACATATTCTCTTATACCTTCCCAAGGGTCGGTCCACAAGACGCGGATATCCTCCTCCTCTTTGAACAGAAGCTTTTGAACATTCGGGTCAATGATAAACTCTTTCAACTGTTGAACCCGTTTCTCATCTTCACTTTCAACAATGATAACGGTGGACATCTGATCCTTGCGCCTCAACACACATTCCTGTCGCCAGTCCGTTTTTTCACCCCCGTTTATTTTTCTTTTCACCGTTAATAAGAATACCCCATTTACCCCCACACTTTTTTTATGTGTTTTTTGGGTGGTTTTTCAACATGATAGTTCCCTCTGTCATCATACCACCCAATCATTTTTCCATAAACAGGTTCCTTATGTTTTGCCATTTTAGTCAAACCCTCTAATTGACTTTCATCTTTTCATCCGACTCTCCTGCCACACCATCACTCGCCCGTATTTAGTAAGCCTTCTCTTGGCGAGTTCCTTTAACGCGATTAAATCGTCCTTTTTAACTTGCCCGGGTTCCTCCCAGATGTCTAGATAGATGAAATCGTACAAATCGGTAGTTGCTCGCAGGTGTGTTTGGATGTCCATCTGTTCTAATTTCAGCTCAGCAGGGTATCTTCGCTTTTCGCACCAGCTTATCAGCCTACCCCAAACCAGCTTAATGACATCGCTATCAACTTCGCAGACAGTTATCTTAAGAGGTCTATTCGCCAGCTTCAGCGCAGTTACCCCCAGACCGAGTCCGGCGATCAACACCTTCCCCTTGCCCGGGCACCAGCGCGCGGCGGCCACGGCGCACATTCGTTCCCTCGAGCTCGTGTCCATCAGGTAGTGCTTTCTCCCGTTGAAATCTCTTTGTATCAGCATAACTTTGTGTCCCCTCTTCGGGTTCTCGAACCCTCGCCCTATCGAGATTGTAGTAAGACCAGAGGAATCCACCAAAACTCCCGACAATTCCTCTTCATTGGTCTTCGGGCAGTACCTCTGCGGGTAGAGGCCCCTCGTGAGCATCTTTATCTCTTCGTACTCAACTATCTTCGTCCTTATCAGCCCGCTTTTGAGTAAACGCCCACCAGCAGAAAATTCCTCTATGCGCGGCTGGAAGCCAAAGCTTTCTAGGCGCCCCATTTGAAGTTTCGCCCATTTCCAAGAATCTACCCCTCTTGGCGGGTATAACGTTATTCTATTGTTTTCATATTCCAGCATTCCAGCATATCTCAGGCAATCCAGAAATGCACCGAGCGTTAGCCCACGTCCGATATGTGCATGTGAGTTTATCCCTTCAGCAGATAGAACAATCTTCGGCAGCTTACTCATAAAATCCTCCTCGGGACAAGCATTTATGCGGACACTCTGGACATTTTGAAAAGCAAGACGGTATCCCTGGATTAAATAATGGGCCAGCGGTAAGCCACCTGCTCTCGCTGGCTGGAGAAACATATCCCTTAGCTGGTACATACGATGAGTTCACCACAAGGCGGAAGGTAGGGTTAGTTCGCTGTAATCGTGCAGGCTGTTCTAGTACCAATCCGCTCCAGCTCAACATTGCCCTCTGCTCTTCCATCAATCGCTCGTCCTTGAACTTGAATGTGACCAAGCGCATCACAGCCCTCCTGCCAAGATCTCGATAGCGCCGCAGTACATCGATACACACCGATTTGAGGCTATGGGAATCAAGGGCGCACATCGTTATATTGAGCGTGGCCCCTATCTCCAAAAGCTTGATGAGTATACTATCGCTCACCCCAGTGAAGAGCCGAGTAACAATAACCACCCTCTTCCCCTCATCGTGGCATATTTTAGCTGCCTTGAGGGTGAGGGGCCAATCTATGCTAGGCTCGCCCATGACACCGATCCGTATCCAGTCCACCTCTAACTCTCTGAGATCCTTCCTCAGTAAGTCCTCCCTCAGCTCCATAGAAACGGGCATGTCGAAAATCTTATGGTATCTCAGCACAGCCTCTTTTGCGTAGCATCCCCAAGGGCACCCATATCCTTCGTTGGTCGCCCCCAACGGGCACCCCCTAACGGTGTCCAGCGAGTTCCCCCTGAGGACCTGCTTTCGCCCATATTCTTTTTCGATGTTGTCCTGGTTGACCATTTTATTCGTCCCCCGCAACCTTATGGGGACGACTTTAAAAGGTTCCCAAACCCTCATTTTATCAAAACCTGTATCCTCTGATGCCCCAAATCAGGATTCTCGCGGAGGGAAAATAAAACTCTGTCAGCTCCTGAGCAGTTTTCATACATGTTGCAACCCACTTGCGCTTTTTCTTTGAATCATCGGCGCTCAGAGTCCACAGATCGATAATCGCAGTGCCGAAGTCCTCGCCAGCCCTACGAAGCTCCGACAGAGACGAAAAGTAATCTCGGTTTAAAATTGATATGCGCTCATCACTGGGAAGGTAAGGCTGTACAAATTTTATTATCTCTGGGTCTACCTCCACGACTTGTATTTTCGTTATGTCACCTCTCTTCACGAGATGATGTAAAACCAGCCCCATCCCCAACCCAGTCACGAGGACACTGCCAGCGTTTGCGAGTCCGGCAAGCTCCTCCATCCCATACCAGTGGAGCGGGTCGTCGACCATCAGGGTCTCCCACTCGCCGTTCGGGTTCTTGACCTGAAGGTTTGTGCTCTGTATCGGCTTCTTAACATGGAAGTATTCAAAACCGCGCACGCCTTCCATATTGTAGTATCCCCTCTGGACGACGTGCTTCGTAAGCCGGACAACCTCGCCCTCAACGGCGGGGACATTCGTGAAAGGCGTTTCGAAGGTATCTTCTATCTCAAGGGTATCTTCTACCTCAAGGCTCTTGTGTTTGGTTCTCATTCTTACGCTCCAACTCGGCGACCTGGTCGAGCCGCTTTTCCAACTCGGTTTGAGCGATAAGTTCAAAGGTCATACTACGAACCTCCTTTTGCGAACTCTTGGAGCGTCATACTTTCTCCTTGGCTACCGAGATACTTGAGTCGCGTTAAATTCTGACCTACTGCTGGTTCCCAGTGCTCTATTATTGAGAACAGCTCATACCATTCTGTCCACCAGTCGGGCTTCTCCCCTTCTTCGTAGTAAGAGTTCTTTAGCCTCCGCAGAGTTCTTTCATCTCCCGTGTACCGATTTCTATACACGCTTTCATCGCTTGTGGGCCAGCCTAACTGCTCTAAAAGGGCTGGTCCGCGCTTCTCGATTTCGTCTATTACCTCCATCCTTGAGTAGGGTTGCCCGCGCTCGTATGGGTGTCCCATTCGAATGAGGTCAAGCATCTCCTTGGCACTCAGGTTTTCTAATGGCTTGCGCCCATCGATTACGCAGGGCCAGCACAGGATTTTGCCATTGAATTCCACCAGCTCATCTGGATCCTCTTCTCGATAGAACTTACCACACTTCTCACAACTCGCGTCGTAGATATGTACCATACAGTCACCATACGGTTGTGTTCTTAGCCTCCTCCAACTTTTTCTCCAGCACCTTGATGTGTTCTCCGAGAACTACCTTAGCGAGTTTCAGGCGCTCGACGATGAAATCTTGAATAGACCCACCGAGCTTGACCTGCCATAGCTTCTCTTCCAGCCCACCGAAGTCTGGGAATCCGTATGTGTCAGCTAACTCTTCATTTGGACAGAGGTAGGGAGGAGTTCGGTTTGGATATCTTGTTAGGCATAGTTCAAGCTCTATCCGACAATTTTCACAGCTCAGATAGTGGTTAATTCGATCATATTCCTCATGAAGAGCCCCAATATGCTGGTCGAGTTCACTGACATAAGCCTCCATCTCCTCGGTCTTCCCGAGTAAGGTTGTCTGTTGCATCATCTCTCACCTGCGACAAGAGTTGTCTGACCGAATTGCCTAGCCTCTTCACGCTTAACGATCTCAATCTTTTTGTGAAATGGTGAGCAAGTGGTCAAGCAGAAGTTAAATGGGAAGCTCTCCTTGGTCTTCTCTATTTCTCTCTTGAATATTTCTGGAGCTCCGCTACACATCCTCTCTTTGACAGACTCCGCATCCCCGAGACAAGTCAATTTCAGATAGACTACAAATCCATTCGACGTTTTAAGTCACCTCACGAAGTTTGTTTAACCAATCTCGTTGCGGTACTTCCTCCCCAAGGGCTTTGGCAATCGCCGTGGCGTAGTCGAGCAAATCGTCTAAATGCTTGATTTCACGGTTGAACGCCTCCCCAGCCTCTCCGATGCGGTCCTCACTCAGGCAATCGTTTATCACTTGGATTAGTCTTTCTTTCTTCTCTTCAGCCCATTTCTTGTAGCGGGGGATTTCGGAGAGCCATCCTTTCAGCATAGCTCTGAGATGTTTCTCTCTAAAGCCCATCAGGAGGTCAGCTATCCTCTCAACGCTCCACTTGTGCCCAAACAAAAGGGTCTGAATTAGCAGGTCCGCGTGACCAGCGTTCGTGCTGTCGATCCATCCATCCTCGAGGCGTTTGACAATCTCTTCCCTCTTTGCCTCGTTCCTCCACCACCTCAGATCGAACAGGTATCGCTCTTGGCTGAGGTAATTAGTGATGTATTCCTCGGTGTAGTTCCCGATGTCCCGACCACTGCGCTTTGCGTACCCATACTCTATGTGCCTACGCCTTTCTCGAAGTATTCTCCTCACCTCGGAGAGCTTCGCTACGGGCGGAAGCTCAAGAGGCGTTTCCATCTCCGGGTCTGGTTCCTTATCTTTGTCGATGAGGGTAGTTTGGGTTTCCTCTCTGAACTCGCCCCTACAATCGTCGCACAGTCCAGTCGCGACGTCATCCTGCCAAGAGTCGCAACCCCATATCCACATCGAGGTTATCGACCTACCACATTTAGTGCATTTTGGCGTATGGTAGAATTCCCACACTTCGCGCTTAATGTGCCATTTCTGGATGAAAGACAGCGACGGAACATCGAAATCACAGGACTTCAACCCAGGTGGCTCTACGCTTTCTTTCAAGTATTCGAGTAGATGGTCGTTAAAACGTGGTTTAGGCCACCCAAGTGCCTCTCTCGGGATCTCTATGTCCTCTTCTTCCAGCTCTTTTCGATGTTTAAAAATGGGGCAGGAGAGGGACTTCCCGCAATTAATCCCGCACTCACGGTATGTTTTGCACCAAGGTTCGGGCTTGAATAGTTCGCCTGTTTCAGGGTCTTGAAGGATGGGGTCGTCAGGCTTCGGCACAAGAGATTCACGATGAGGCTTCTCATGCCGGGGTTCTTCGCGTTGAGGTTCTTCGGATAGCGCAACTTCCTGTGGCTTTTTGGTCCAATCAGAAAGTTGTTTCAAGGTTACTCCTCTTCCTCCTCTTCTTCGGGTTCCTCAGATTTCGACTTGCGACTAGCTTTCGCCTTCTCCCTCTTTGACGGTTCCGCTTCACCCGATACGACCACGGGCGCGGTTATCACGGTTGTCTTGATTGGACCCTCGACATTCTCGAATAGAGCTGGTTTCACGCTGTCGAGGCTCATTTTTACTCGCCCATCGAAGGCGCGACAAGCAGCCGTTAGGAGACCCAGCTTGAACGCTACTTTGACGGGTTGGCTCACCTGCCTCGTGATGTCGGTCCTAAAGCTGTATGTTCTGGTCGGTTCGTTGTATACCTCCGCCGTGAGCAACTTTCCATCGCTCTGGAGGAGGATGTTCTCCAGCTTGTCATCTGCTTTCTTCAGGATCTCCGCGCCCTTAATAGCTTTTACAAGGTTCTCCACTCGAGCCTCGGCGACAGCCTCGTACTCGAATTTCGGGAGTTCCACTACGTTCACAACGGGTTGTGGAATGGTAAAAGTTCCCTTCCCGTTGGCTATGGTTGTTTCCCCCTTACCGACCGTTATAGTTGCCCTCTGTTTTCCGCAAATCGATTTGAACATCCTAGGGTCTATCCCAAAGTCGATATCCGCTGATAGCCCAGCGCAGGGCATCACTACCTTCACCATCTGGAAGGAATTCATAGCGACCCCTACGAGTTGCTGGTCTTTCACCGTAATCTGGGCAGCGGTATCGTCACCCAGAATAGCCAAGGCATTCAACGCTTTCGTAGCCTCTTCAGAAAGGGTTAAGGCGTTTCCCTCGCAAGTCACCAGTTTCTCATCTGCCAAACTTCTCACCTCCGCAAAGGGTCACGCCCGCCCCTTCGGATTTCTCCCTAAAATCCAAGGGCGGAAACCCTCGGGGGCGGGGAGTGACTATGAATTAATACTCCGACGGCAGTAGCAGAACGCCGTCTATCAGGTAAAGTTTAATCTCGCCTGCTGGGAAGTCAGTAAATTCTATTTCCTGCCTAACAACCGCAGGCTGATCGCTGTCCTCCCTCATCTCCAGTACTGCGGAGCTGTCGGCGACTTTTAAAATCCATATCTGGAAGGGAGCGTCTTTAACCCTCTCGCGCTTCTCGCCCCGAAACTCGAAGCTCCGCCTCTCGCCCTGCCAAGAGAATATCGCATCTATGAGCCAATAAGCCTCAGCCCGATCGGCCAGGTGCTTAACTCCATCCGTGAATTTGCCCCCCGTAAAATGTTGATAATAGCACTCGGTCCCGATGAAGCCGTTTAGTTCCTTTTTCAGTTCCTCAATAGTTAGCATCGTTCTCATCACCCCTTTAGACGATTTCAACTGCTGTCCACCATTCTTTCTGAAGGTTAGCTTCACCATACTGCTCCGCTTGCTCTTTAGTGTTAAAGACTAGAGTGTTGCCTTCACTATCAACTACGGTGTGCGCCGAGCTTGCTTCCCAAGCCCACCATTCAATCAAAATCCAAGCCATCCAATTTCACCTCCTACTCGTGAAACGGGTTTGGATACCCTTCAGCCTCGACTTCATCAGTATGTTTACAAGTGCGGTTGCGACGCTTGTTGTAAATCCAAATCGGACAATCACAGGTTAGAATCCACTGGTTAGCATAAAGGCTATACTTGACCGTATAGAACTTCCCAGGAGTCGAACTGCTTGGCTTCTCCCACCTCATATCCCGCAGATCGCTCAGCGAAAGTCGTTGAGGCGCGATTATCGGAAGCGTTCGTTGCGCAGGCACAGGCTTGATTGGTGTTATTTTCGGCTTAGCTGGTTCTATTTTCCCGAGTTCCTCTAAAAGAGCCCGGACCCTAGGCGGCAATTTTTCATCCGTCATTTAGTCACCTATTGACCTTTAAGAAATTTGAGAGCGTCATCGTGACTGTGAAACAGGTTAGCCCCACAAGCTGGGCAATCGTAATCTATTGTTGTTCCGTCCACATCCGCGTGGTAATGCCGAATATACCTGCCTTTTCTACCTGCCCAGAACTCGTATCTCACCAGCTCGTAGGCCGAGTAATCCAAGTGGTCTATATCTGCCCCACATTTCGGGCAATTTGGCACTTATCACACCTCCTTATCCTCTCTGAACCTCACGACCCTCGGGAATCTGTATGGAATGTCTGGGCTGTTGCCGAAGAACTTAATCTCCGCCACCCCTATCGGTTTCTCGAAATAACGCTTGGTGCCGACCTGTCGCTGGGGCTTGCCCTTGAATATCTCGTCGAGTCTGTGTAGGTCAGCCTCCGATAGACCGCTGGAAGCCTGAACCTCCTTGCCGTCCCTCAACAGGATGAGGGAGCGAAACGGTCGGTGGGGCTTGTCTGTGTCCTCATAACCGATAATAGGCAGGTCTTCAGTGTCCTCTATCCTAAACTTAAGCCAGTCGTGAGATCTCCTGAATTGATAGGTGCTCATCGGGTTTTTGGCAACTATGCCTTCAATCTCGTGCTTCTCGACCATTTCCACGAGCGTTTTAAGTGGCATAGGCTTTACAATCTTCAGGTGCTCGCTCTCGCTAAAGGATGACAGGAGAATTTTCTTTCTCTCAATCAGGGGCAGGTTTAGTAAAGCCCGTCCACCGAGTTCAAGGATGTCGAACGCCATCAGCCTACACGGGTTTACTTTTGCCAGCAGGTTGATTTTGAACTTGCTGGTCGTGTGAGCTCTCTGGGCAAGCGTGGAAAAGTCCTTGCTCATTATCTCCCCGTCGATCACGAAGTCGTGGGGTATCTTCAATAAGTCGGCCACGATCTCCGGATACTGCTCGGCGGTGTTGTACTCCCTCCGATTTATCAGCCTGATTTGCTGACCGCGTTTCTCGGCAAGGGTTCTCGTGCCGTCGAGCTTCGTTTCCTTCAGCCAATCCTCTGGAACGATTGGTGGCCACTCGCCCCGCTCGCATAGCATTACAACTTCTGCCAAGGTATCACCTCTCTATGCTTTTTGCTTTAGAGCCTCAATCCTTGGGCTCTTGGTCTTCAACAGGTCAAGTGTTAATTCGAGGGTTTGCGCAAGGTCGCCCGTAGCGGGTTGTATCTCCTGAACTTCAGGCATAGGCTTCCCGTTCATCCTGTCCAAGACGAGCTGGTGAACCTTCTCCGCGTAATCCTCCTTGATGTCCTCGATTTTCACCCCGTTCTCGGCGAGTTGTTCAACGAGCATCTTGCCGAGTTCAAGCTGGCGATCCCCTATGGCAATCTCCATAGGTTCCTTCAGCTCATCGGGGTTCCTAACCTCATCAGGGAAGTGTAGGGTGTGGATGACGAGCCGTTTCTTGTAGGTCGTGACCATACACAGGTGCTCCCTGTCCCTGAAGATGATTTTACCGATGGGGACTTTCCCCGTCAGGTTCACGAGTTCCCTTAACAGGACATAGCCAGCATCGCCACCCTTCCCAGGAGCCGAATAGTAGTGCTCGCCGACCTGCACCAAATTAGCAAGCAGCTCACTCAACGGCTTGAAGGTTAATATGTCCACCCGCTTGAAGTTCTCGGGCTTCAGCGCATCGACCTCCTGCGCGGTCAACTTCACAAAAGTGTCCTTCGTAATCGGGTAGCCCTTCAAAAGCTCGCCGAAGGGAACCTCTTTTTGGCACTTATCACACCACTTCGGCTGTCTTATGGGCGTTCCACAGTGGCACAATTGCCTGAAGCTCACGCCGTTGCCGTCCTCCGTAGCCTTGTACAACTTAACAGGCACATTGAACAACCCTCCTATGGTTATTGACCCATCCCAAGTGCTTCTCATAGTGGTTTCACCTCCGTGAAGCAAATCAGCGTCAGGACCCTAATTACTAATTACAGGTCTTCTCGTTCGGGCGATTCAATATTAACAGTAGTT
>Ga0315308_1000167_pt1 | contig 35684 bp, 31 predicted proteins | sample TDP3_MG_FD_203078 | JGI IMG/M metagenome (GOLD analysis project Ga0315308, IMG submission 203078) | Freshwater sediment microbial communities from Lake Towuti, South Sulawesi, Indonesia - TDP3 | ecosystem: Environmental > Aquatic > Freshwater > Lake > Sediment | place: Indonesia: South Sulawesi...
CCAAAAAGCTTGTTATGAGTTCCACATTGACCTCTTGCAATCTTGTTTTATCTGCGATTTCTTTTCTCCGATGCCATTCACCATTTTTGAGCAGTTCGAGAATCGTGTCGATGACGTGCAATGCTTGTTTCTCCGCAGCGGTTCTACTTACTTTTAATTGAAGAGAGGATAAATGGCTTGTGAACATTCATTTTATAAAAGCTCTCTAGAAAAAAGAAGGACGAGCTCTAGAATTTCTTCCTAGAATTTTTTTCAGACGTTTAGATACACGAAGACCATGGGATTATCGGCTGTTTTACACATTTGTCATTCTTGGAAATGTTGTGTCAAAAATACTCAGTGGATTATGTGGAAAATTCATATAGAACTCTTGTCTAGAAGTTCTTTTCGTTTGGATTTAAATAGAACAATTGAGCATATGTTACAGATGCTTCTTACTTCGTCAGAATCTGTTGAAAAGGTTGAGGCGAAAGGGGCATCTACAATCTGCTTGCAGCACTGTGGATGACTGTGGAAAGGGATGGTGAAAAAGGGAAGAGATAAGATGAAAGTGACTGATTTGAGATTTTCTTGTCCGCTCCCTTCAGGGAGGGATTGAATAGTGGTTAGCTTTGATGAAAAGAAGGAATTCGTTGAGGAATTGAGAAACGAATGGAAGAAGATGTGGCGGGAACGGATAGATGATTGGGTGAAGGCTGAGGGTGTTTCAGACAAGGATTATTCAAATTTGTTTGTTGAGCGTGGCACGGTAATAATTGCCACTAGAAAGTTCAAGCCTCCAGATTTTCTTGAGATTTTGCAGAAACACAACCTATGTAATGTTTCTGATGTTGCTCCTCTGCATCCTTCAGTTGGTGGATGGGGAAAGTTTGTTCGCACTGTTTTGAAGGCCCAGCAACAACGCATAGTTAGGCGGCAAAGGTTTGCTCCACGCGAGCTTTGTCCGAAGAAGAATCAGCAGCAACAAAAGAAGGGCGGTCGGGGCTGGCTTCACTTATCAAGATGAACGGCGAATCCTCATTTTTGTTGGTGGGCTTTCATCTTTGATTTTGTTTCTCAGCTGGGTTTAGCCTTTTTATTTGATTTAGTGTTTTTTCTTTTGCAGCCTTAGTTTCTAATTGCTCGCGGGTTAGCTGTCAATTTTTCGTTAATGGTTTTTTTATGTGTGTTTTCGGCATGTTTCGAGGTGTTGGTTTGAGCAAGTATAGGGATAAGTTGCGCATCATTGCTGATATGCTTGAAATAGTTAGTCACCGTGCTAGAAAAACTCAAATCATGTATCAAGCTAACTTGAGCTATAAGCTGCTCTCTCGATACCTGAATGAAGTTTTAGCTGCTGAACTTGTATACTGTGACGATGAGGATTGTTATATCTTAACTTCGAAAGGGAAGGAGTTTCTTTTTAGGTATGAAGAATATTTCAAGTTTCGCAAGAGTATAGAAGAACAGAACAATCGTGCTAACAGTGAAAAAGGCATGTTAGAGAAAATGATTTACAGTGACGATGTTGTTCGTTTAAGTTCAAGCAAGGGTGGCAAGGAGCGCAGTAATAAGACAAATGGTTGAGGTTTAGACATTTGGCTCTTGGAAGATTGTATGGATAAGGGTTCTAGAACTGTTTTCCATAAATGTTTAAGTCATCCACTCAGTTTATTACGTCTTGAAGCATAAAAAAATAAAACACTTCGTCTCTGACGAAGGGCTTGAGAAAGGTTGAAGGGTTTTCCTTCCATCGTGGTGGTCATTGCGGCCTTCAATGAGGAGGAGGGCATAGGGCCCACTCTAGCGGAGCTTAGAGAAGTCCTTGGTGACTCGGAATGCTTGGTAGTGGATGGCAATAGCACTGACCGAACATTTGAAATCGCCAAGGAATTTGGTGCTGATGTCTTCGTTCAAGAAGGGAGGGGGAAGGGAAAGGCTATATCACAAGCCGTAGGGCGCATCCAGTGTGATCCAGAATACGTTGTTTTTGTTGACGCTGACTTCACGTATCCAGCCAAATATGTTTTAGATATGATTCGAATTCTCGAGGAAAAACCTGATGTTGGAATGGTTACTGGAAACAGGTTTAATCATCTTTTGACGCCTGCTGCGATGAAGGAACCTTTCTATCTGGGAAATAGGTTTCTGGCGATTGCTCAACTTGTCCTGAACGGAGTAGAAATGAACGATCCGTTAACGGGCCTTAGAGTGGTGCGGTGGAAGATTTTGAGGGGTTGGAAGCCAAGGTCAAAAGGCTTCGACCTTGAAGCAGAATTAAACCATCATGTGGAGCGTACGGGATACCGAATCACGGAGATTTCTGTACCTTATAGAAAAAGGCTAGGTCGAAAGAAGCTTAAGCTAAGACACGGTTTCACGATTCTCAAGAGAATCCTACTAGAGAGCTTTTTATCTTATTTGCCTAAATAACGCGCGCTACAACCCCCCGCATGCTTGTACATGACATTTACCTTGCGTCGTACGCTGATGTTACTCATTAAAAAAACGTGATGATATGAAAGTGGCTATTCTCGCTGGAGGCGCTGGCACTCGTCTAGCTGAAGAGACCTCCGTTAAGCCGAAGCCATTGGTAGAAATTGGGGGCCGACCGATTCTCTGGCATATCCTGAAGTACTACTCCCACTTCGGGTTCAACAACTTCGTAATAGCACTAGGCTACAAAGGTGAATGCGTAAAGCATTGGATGAAAGACTATTATAATTTGCATAGGAACGTTACAATGAATACAGGTGCAGACGAAGTTGTCGTTTGCGACTCAGGCACGCAGGCTCAGAAGGGCTGGACAGTGCATTTAGTTGACACCGGACAAGAAACGCTTACTGGCGGTCGGATAAAGCGATTGGCTCCTTGGCTTGGCAATCAAACTTTCATGCTAACTTGGTGCGATGCCGTAGCTAATGTCGACCTACATGCTTTACTGGAGTTTCATCGTTCACATGGTCGGTTAGCAACGGTGACTGCGGTCCGTCCGCCGCCACGGTTCGGTCACCTTATCCTAGAAGGAGGCAGGGTGGCGCAGTTCAAGGAGAAGCCGCGAGATGCTGAAGGATGGATCAACGGGGCCTTCTTTGTCTTGGAACCCGGAGTTTTCGATTACATAGAGGGTGATGATACTATGTGGGAAAAAGAGCCTTTGGAAAGACTGGCGAGCGACAGCCAATTGATGGCTTTTAGGCATGATGGGTTCTGGCAGTGCATGGATACGATACATGAAAAACTTCAGTTAGAAACTCTGTGGCAGAGCGGACACGCCCCGTGGAAAGTATGGAAAGATTGAGCACATGATAGCGTTTTCTAAGCAAGTTTCATGAATAACTCGGGTTTCGGAACATTTCTATTATATGCGAGCACGAAAAAAGTAAAAGGAGGCAGTTGAATGCGTGTCTTGATAACAGGTCATAAAGGGTACATTGGCGCAATCATGGTGCCTATGTTCCAGGCACAAGGGTATGAAGTTTTGGGGCTTGATAACGATCTTTTTGACACATGTGTCTTTGGCGATCGGGCAATTGGTTGTGGAATTCCAGATATCCCCTACATCAAAAAGGACATTCGTGACGTTAAGCCCTCCGACCTGCGAGGGTGCGATGCTGTGGTTCATCTTTGCGCATTGTCAAATGATCCTCTTGGTTACTTCAATCCAGACGTCACTTACGAGATTAATCATAAGGCGTCGGTTAAGTTGGCGAGATTAGCTAAGAAGGCTGGAGTCCAACGTTTCCTTTTTTCATCGTCCTGCAGTGTCTACGGTGACTCTGGTGTTGATATGGTGGACGAGCAATCGAAGCTTCGACCAATTACACCTTACGCGATTTCTAAGATGCGCGCTGAAAAGGATATCTCGCTGTTGGCTGACTCTCACTTTAGCCCAACTTTCATGCGCTCTGCAACGGCTTATGGAGTGTCTCCAATGCTTAGGTTTGATCTAGTTCTTAACAATCTGGTCGCTTGGGCATACACTAGTGGAATTATTTTGTTGAAGAGTGATGGTATGTCTTGGCGTCCAATCGTGCACATCGAGGATATCTCACGAGCTTTTATCGTTGTCCTTAACGCTTCCTGCGACCTTGTTCACAATCAACTTTTCAACGTCGGCATCACAGAGGAGAACTATCGAGTGCGGGAGCTTGCAGATATCGTGAGAGAGACTGTGCCTAACTGTCGCATTGAATACGCGAAGGATGCAAGTCCTGACCGACGCTCCTATCGGGTGAACTTCAGCAAGTTAGCGCAGACACTGCCCGAGTTCAAGCCGCAATGGAACGCTCGTCGAGGTGCTAAGCAGCTTTACGACGCGTACAAGAAAGTTGGGATCACCCTTGAAGAGTTCGAGGGCCCTAGATACAGACGTATCACACATCTTGAAAATAGCGTTAACAACGGGCTTTTGGATAAAAGCTTGCGCAAGGCAACTTGACTATGACAAAGGCTTTCAAATTCTCTTTGGAACGAGTTAAGTGATTTCTCCGAATATAGTGGCTGGTGAGCGGATTAATTGCACTCTGAGGAGTTTAAGCCTATTTTAATGATAGGCGCACTTGTTTTATTATTGATTCTTGTGATAGCTGTCATAAGCGCTTTCTGGCCTAGATACGAGGAGAGATTCTTTGAGCTGAGTCTCCTAGGAAAAGATAAGAAGGCTAAGGGATATTTCGCAAACGACAATTCCTCTCTTAACGTGGGCTCTCCGATTCTTTGGTATGTTTACGTCCACAATCATATGGGAAGTGTCCAAAACGTTTCTGTTAGAGTTAAGCTTCTCAACTCCACGATGGAGATCCCGAATGACAGGGAACATGAACCCAGCCCGTTTCCCTTTTTTGTTGAGTTTCCCTCAACCCTCTCTGTTGATGAAACCTTATTTGTTTCGTTCTGGTGGAGCGTCTTGGATGCAGTTTCCCAAAACGGTTCAATCATTATTAAGGGTTTGATGGTTAATGACCAGACAGTTGAAGTCAAAGTTCAAGCTCTTCACGATGCTTTTTTCCGCTTGGTTTTTGAACTTTGGGTTTATGATCAATCTTCTCATGAGTATAAATTTCAGTGGGAATCTGACAAGGAATTTTATTCAGCCTCAACTTATATAGGGTTTAGGGTGGTCTTACCTGCAGATTAGATTGGAGGACGATGCCTCGATTCTATTCAATTTTCGGTGTGTTTTACGTATGACCGAATTTTAATATTTTGATGAATTTGAAGTTTGAAGAAAGAAATACGCGCGCACGATATGATTGTTGCTTGAAGGTTGAAGACTGCTTAAGGGATAAAGATGTTGCAAATTCTTCTGAACGTTGTTATCACTACTTTAGTAATCTTTGTTAGTTTTTACCTCTTTTATTATGCCGTTTGTATGCGATATATAAAAATCAACAATCGCGCCAGCACGCGGAAGAACCCCCGTTTAGAAAAAGACAGTTTTCCTCCTGTTTCTATTATAATACCGGTCTACAATGAAGCAAATGCCCTTACCAAGAGAATAAGAAACCTCGAAGAACTTCGTTATCTCAAAGATAAATTCGAAATAGTGTTTGTTGATGGTGGGTCGACTGATGGGGGGACTGACTTGCTAGAGAAATTTGCAAAGGAGAGCAACCTTTCCATTAAAGTAGTCTTTCAGGGTCGCAGAAAAGGTTTCAACAGCGGCGTTAGAGAAGGCTTTGCTGAGACAACTGGTGACATCATCTGTATTACTGGCGCAGAGACAGAGTATGATCCAAATGCTTTAGATGTGATGGTGCAACACTTCGCTGACCCGAGAATTGGAGCAGTAACTGGTAGACAAATGATAAGGAACGTGGATGATGGCTTCTCTCCAAAACTAGAAGTCGCTTACAGAAGTCTCTATGACTTCGTAAGAGAAGCTGAAAGCCACATCGATTCGCCATTTGATATAAAGGGTGAAATATGCGCTGCCAGAAGAAGTGTCGTTAAGAATCTTGTAGAAAAACCAGAGTTATCGCATAAAGGCTGTATAGATGCATGCTTTTCCTTTCAAGCGAGGAAAGATGGATACAAGACAGTTTATGAACCAAACGCTGTCTATTTTGAGCTTAGTCCAAAATCAATTCGTGATTCATTCAAACAACAAATCAGAAGAGCCGCAACCCTCATTCAAAATATGATGTCATTCAAAGACATGATTCTGAACAAGAAGTATGGCGCTTTCGGGCTTTTCATAATGCCAGCACACCTTCTGATGTTAATCATTCTACCTTTCGTTTTCTTAACGGGCGTTATTGGAATGGCTATTTTAATAGCATTGAATCCCTCAAATTACTTCCTTCTCGCCATAATGTGTGTAACTCTACTTGTCACGCTTCTCTCACCGCGACTTCAAGCATTTGTAAAAACTCAAGTAGTGCTGGTCATAGCAACATTAGGTCTTTTGGGTATCGACACTCAAAAGTTCGAGCGGTTAGCGTCAACGAGATCATGAGTTGTAATCTTCTCAGTAGTATGGGAAAGATGCTAAAAGTGTGTTTAATTGGCCTTGCAGATATAGCGCGCGCTAATGAAGTCAACAAGAATATGGTAGGGAAATGAGGTGTGGAAAAATAGGACAGTATTAGTAACTGGAGGGGCCTCCTTCATAGGGAGTCATCTTGTTGACTCTCTTATGAAGAGAGGAGCCATAGTTAAGGTTGCAGACGATTTTTCTAGTGGGAAATTAAGTAATTTGGAATATGAACTAAAAAATGTTGGTTTAGGGACTTGGATTTCCTCTAATCTTTCTGTTTGGCTCGGGGATCTAAAAGAAAAATGCTTCACTAGATTGATTATGAAAGACGTAGACATGGTTTTTCATTTGGCAGCTTTGCATGGAGGAAGAGGGTATATTCATTCTCATCCTGCTCAGTGCTGTACCAATATGCTCCTAGACCAAATGGTTTTCGAGGAAGCCTGGAGGGCCGGAGTGGACAGGGTATGTTTCGCCAGTTCTGCTTGCGTATATCCCTCTTATCTACAAGATGAGACGGGTTCTTCATATCTACTTAAAGAAGGAGATGCAGATTCCTTCCTAAGAGACAAAGCATTCGCTGATTTAGAGTATGGTTGGGCTAAGTTAATGGGAGAGATGACCTTAAAGGCATATCACAGACAGTTTGGAATGAAAACTTCATCTGTGAGAATCTTTACTGCCTATGGACCCAGAGAAAATGAAACTCATGCAATCATAGCCTTAATAGCCAAGGCCTTTGTCCAAACTGATCCTTACGTTATCTGGGGAAATGGAAATCAAGATAGGAACTTTACCTACGTTCAAGACATTGTGGATGCCATGATGCTTGTTGCAGAGAAGATCGAGGATGGTTCTCCAATAAATGCGGGAAGAGACGATAGAATAACTATCAATCAAGCAGCCGAGCTAGTGTTCGATATCGTGGGATGGAAGCCTAAAAGAGTGGAACATGATCTTTCTAAACCTGTGGGAGTCGCCTCAAGGGCAGCAGACATAGCCAAAGTGAAGAAAATCTTAGGGTGGACGCCTAAGGTACCCTACAGAGAAGGATTTAAGCGAACTGTCGATTGGTACTTTGCTAATAAAGACCGAGAATTTGTGAAGGCAAATCTCAATAGCCTTCTTATGCAGCGCTGAATAAAAAAGAATAGAATAGCGACTGTGAATTTACAACAGTCCGAGGCTTTTTGATGAAAAACACAGGCAAAATTACAGTTACTATAGGATTGTGTGTTAAGAATGCTGAAACGACTATAGAAGAGGCTGTAAATAGTATTGTCAACCAAGATTTTCCACCTGAACTCGTGGAGGTAATCGTGGTTGACGGCTACAGCCAGGACAAAACATTGTCAATCATTAGAGAATGCCTTTCAAGAGCAGATATCAGAAAGAGATTTTGCGCCGAAAATGAGGGATTGGGATTTGCAAGGCAGATGGTGGTCGATAATGCAAATGGGAAGTACATTCTTTGGGTTGATGGAGACATAATATTATCAAAGGATTATGTTAGACAGCAGGTGAATTTCATGGAGCAGCATACTTCGGTCGGAATTGCCGTCGGAAGCTTCGGTGTATTGAAGGAGGATAACTGGGTGGCTGCGCTGGAGAACATAAGCTATGTAGTTGACAGCTCTAGACATCAGGGCAAGGAGACCTCAAAACTAATAGGAACAGAAGCATCTATTTTTCGAGTTGAGGCTATCAGGCAAGTGGGTGGCTTTGACCCTCATATCAAGGGATCGCAAGAAGATATAGATGCCGCTTACAGAATTAAAAAAGCCGGTTGGGAGCTCTCTATAACAAACGCCGTGTTTCACGAAAGACAAAAAAGAACATGGAGAGCTCTTTGGCAGCAACATTCTTGGTATGGTTATGGCTTGCACTTTATGCAACATAAAAACAAAGGCCGAAACCTCATTTTGGATCGTTCAGTCGATAGAATCCCGTTTTCCTTTCACGCTTACAGATTAACCCATCAAAAAGTGGTGTTTTTGTTGCCCCTTAATTTCATCTTCAAGAAAGCAGCTTTGCTCTTTGGTTTCTTGAAGGCTCACATGGACGGGTATGGGCATAACTACAGAGCGACAGTTTAGGCATCGCAAGTTATATGGAAAAAGAAGCGACGAAGGTCTATCGTAATCTTATAACGTATGTGGTAATTGCAGACCCGCTTCCCAAAGGTGTTCATATGAAACCTATTGTTAGTATAGGTATGTGTTTGCTAGATAATGAAAAAACATTAAGAGGTACTCTTGACAGTGTCATCAAGCAAGATTTTCCTTATGAACTTATGGAAATTATCGTTGTTGACGGCTGCAGCCGAGACCAAACATTGTCTATAATTAGAGACAGCCTCTTGAAATCAGGTATCAATGTGAGGATTTTCTCCGAAAATAAAGGACTTGGGTTTGCAAGACAAATAGTAGTCGATAATTCCTTAGGGAAATACATTCTTTGGGTAGACGGCGACATAATACTATCAAAGGACTATTTGAGGAAACAAGTGAAGTTCATGGATAATAATCCGAGGGTGGGTATAACTGCAGGAATTACTGGAATTCTTTCTGATAGGCGCATTCTTACTTTGGAACTTATTCCGGCGGTCATAGAACATATGCGAAGTCAACAACCTAGGAGCTTTGTGTGGAAGACCGATAGGTTTCCTGGAACCGCAGGAGCAACTTTCCGGGTTAAGGCTTTGAGACAGGTGAATGGGTTCGACGATCGCCTAACTGGTGCATCTGAAGACATGGATGTTGCTAGGAGAATAAAGGATGCTGGTTGGTTGATCCGTCTAAACAACGCTGTTTACTACGAGAGGCACGGTGATATGCGTACGCTTAGAGACCTCTGTAAGAAGTATGCTTGGTATGGATATGGTCATCACAGTCTGTACCGCAAGAACAGGGACATTTTTTCTCTCCCGCGAATGTGCCCACCTGCTGGCTTTATAACGGGATTCCTTTATTCCTTGATAGCTTACAAATTGTTGCACCGAAAGATAGTATTTTTACTGCCGTTTCATTTTGCTCTAAAGATGACAGCTTGGTGTTTAGGTTTTATCAAAAGCCAAATCATGCAGCGCGCGCTAGGGAAGTCCGAGCGGGCACCGTCTAGCAGACCATGAAGAGAAACGCTCTAGGGGCTACGAAGATGTTAGAGACCTTGGTTTGATTGGCTATGGAAGTATGGGTAGATTACTTTACAAAGCGGTGAACGTGCTATCGAGCTCCTGATCACCTTGGCAGACAGCAGCAACTGATTGGAACCCATGATCAGTGAGGCGATTAGGGTGGGTGGGGAATTGAAAGATAATTCTTTACTAGGCTTGCAGCGACTTTTGGAATGTTCATTTTTCCATTATTTTGAGGGTTAAATAATCCATATCTCTCTGTTGCCCCAAGTGTGTCAATAAGGTTGAATACACTCACAAAAATGCTGCGATCCCTGCTTTCTTCCCCGTAGATTCGAAAGTAATCGGCCTGTTGCTGCTCGGTGAATGTGACTGTGCCAGCGGGTGTAGTATATTCTCCGGTGGGAACGCCTGTCTCGCCGATTACGATTGGTTTCCCTTTTGAAGCTGGGACTAAAACTTGGTCGAATTGTTGTTGCAGTAATCCTCTATATGCTGTTGTATCTCTCCAAAATTCATCCCCTGGAGCAGCCCAGGTTCCTCTTTTTGAAAGAGCATAAAAATTGTAAGTCAAGAAATCGATGCTGTCTATGAATCTGCTAATCCATTGCTTTCGCTTATCAATAATATTCTGTGGTAGTGTCCATCCCGTGTAGTATGCGCCCGCCGGATTAAGCGATACCGTAACAGGGTGTGTTGGATCAAGACTCCGAATATATTGGATGCCATACTTTATCACTTCTACAAGGTTGTCTGTTTCATTGTCCCAGTTGTTGAATGGCTCAACAACAATATCGTGCGCCCATACTCCTAGGTGGTTTCTGTACTGCGGTATGTTGTATTTGTCAAGATGAGCCTTCAAATTTTCTTTAGACTTGTAGGCATCCATCATTGTTTCCGGCGTCATTGCTTGACCGTATTCAATCATTATTTTAATGCCGCGGTTTGCCGCTTCGTCGATCCAGTTTCGCCTTGGCGCACCTACAAGATGTGTTGCACCTATATAATCAATCAAAGTCCACAGGTCAGGATAATAGGTTTCGGCTACTGCAGATGAATGATAATGAGGTTTTACGCCAAAGTAAGCGTCAGGCGATGGTAAGTAAGATATTGTCCCAGAAGTTATAATGCTTTTAGAGGTCTGAATCTGAGCTAGAGACGTGTGCGTAATCGACACTATAAGCAAGGTAGAAAATATAAAGAAATGCCACTTCATTTTAAGTGTCGCGCGTGCGCGCGCGTTATACATTGTCTTTTGGAGAAGTGTAATAGAAACTAGCTTTTTTCTCATTTTTCAGGGGCCTTCCCTGCGAATGCTGTAATTATCTTGTTTCGCTATGATTGATAAAGTTTGCCGTGTCTTTGTTGAACTCATATACAAATCACGAAATTTATATTAAACGCGAAAAATTTTAATTTGTAGTAGCTTTAACTGTGAGGCGAGTGTGCAAGGGGTAGAGTCCAAGCGTGTTCTTGGTCTTAAATCCTTGGAACGCAACATTCCGCGGCTACAGCAAAGAAAATCTCTGACGAAGATCACTCGAAACCCCGTACTCTTAGAAAGACGTATTATCAAGAACCATATTATTCATGTTTATTATCTTAAAAGTGATCTGAATGCTAATAAGTAATTGGAAACAAGCAAGATTCTCGATATACGTGCTTACATTACAAGCTGTAGTGTTGATTACACTGGTCTTTGATATCCCGATTGCTCGACAGGTTTTAGGTTTTCTTTATCTCACCTTTGTTCCTGGATTCGTTCTTCTGAGGGTGCTTAAGCTAGAAAGGTCGAATATGACGGAAACTATTTTGTTTTCTATAGGATTAAGTATCACCTTCTTAATGTTCATAGGACTTCTAATAAACGAGTTATGTTCATCAAATCTTATATCAAAGCCTCTATCAACTGAACCTCTTGCTATAATCATCAGCATCAGTGTTCTCGTCATAAGTATTTTAAGCTGCTTTAAGGAGAAGGAAAATTTCCATGTTATGGGCCCCAAAGATTTGAGAGCACTACATCTAGTGCTTCATTTTTGTCTCCCAATTTTAAGCACAATTGGAGTAATGATGGTTACCGCTTTCAAAAACAATCTTCTGCTAATTTCAATCATCCTAATAATATCGATACTGTTTGTATTAAGTTCGTTTTCCAAGTTCTCTTCATATTATCCTTTCGCAATTGTTTCAATAGCATCGACCCTTTTGTTAACCACCTTTCTTACATCTAACTACATACATGGCTATGATATTAACTTGGATTACTACATCTTTAATGTAACAAAGAGTAATTCATATTGGAATCGATCGCTCGGTTTGGGCCTAAATTATATGCGTATGAATTTATATAACTCGATGCTAAGTATCACGGTGCTTCCTACAGTTTTTTCAAACATATTAAACATGGAAGAAACCTGGGTATTTAAGATCATATATCCCTTGGTTTTTTCCTTGGTACCTCTAGGTTTATATCAACTTTTTCAGAGACAATGGGAAAAAAAGGTCGCTTTCTTATCAGTTCTTTTCTTTATGTCGAATACCGTGTTTTTTAACTTTCGGAATACTGTTAAGGCAATGATTGCTGAATTATTTTATATACTGTTGTTTTTGGTTCTTTTAAGGAAAGACATGGATCATCGGAGTAAATGGATATTTCTTGTGTGTTTCAGCTTTGGTTTGATTGTTTCCTATTATTCAATGACCTACATATTTCTATTTCTAATCTTTTCCGCATGGCTTTGTTCAAAGATTTTTGGCAAGAAAAAGGAAATGGAAATAAATTCAACAACTACTGTCTCGTTTTTTGTCCTCACATTTTCATGGTACACCTTCATAGTCAAAGGACCATTTGACGCTCTAATGCTTTTTCTTGGAACTTCTTTCCAAAATTTCTTCGAAGAGTTCCTTTATCCTCAATCAAGAGGTGTGCTGGTACTATCAGCCGCTGGTGCAGAAACCTCGCCAGGTTTTCTCCACTTTTTAGGAAGAATTCTTTTTAATGTGACAGCTGTGTTTATTTTAATCGGTTTCGTTTCATTGATCGCTAAGCGAAAGAAGGAGAGACTTGATCCAGAATATTTTCTACTCGTATCTTTAAACATGGTTCCACTGTTAATAACTATAATCGTTCCTAATCTTTCCTATGCTCTTCAAATGAATAGAATGTATCATGTTACCCTTTTGTTTTTATCACCTCTTTTCATTCTCGGCGGTAGAACTTTATTTGAGAATGTGTTTAAGATTCTACCTTTGATAAAAGAAAAGAAGAGAGAGAGTTACAGTTTGATTTTAATCCTAGCAGTGTTAGTGCCTTTCTTCCTCTTTCAGACGGGTTTTGTCTACGAGATCACGGGAGACCCTCTTCCCTCCTCAATTTCCCTAAGCAAGTATAGAATGGGTGATTATACTCGCCTAGATATGGCCTTAGGTAATGAAAATGACTTTTTCGGTGCTAAATGGCTGTCGAAATATGTAGATGTCGAAAATGCGCAAATATATTCCGATACGAAAGCCAAATATCAAGTTTTAACCAGTTCCATGGTAAACATAAATAACCGTATAGAAGTATTGTCTAATATTACAGTATTCACAAATCAATCATATATTTATTTCACCCGGTATAATACCATGAGTGGGATTTTAATATACGACACACGCTATCCAATTAATATAAGATACAATGTCAATGAACTTTCCATTTTTAACAGCACAACAGTTCTTAACAACAAGCTGTATACAAATGGTGCCTCCGAGATCTACTATTATCCATGAGTAGGGATGTTTGGGGGTCAAACCCTGTCTAAACCTAAATTATTAGCGCGTTCTAAGTGATAACTTTGATAATGGGACATTCAAGTGGCCATAGATCGGTAGATCGGAGACGCTTTAAAGGTTCCACTAGGATGGTATTGATCTGTATAGATGGATTAAGTTGGAATCTTCTGCATAGATTCTGTGCTGAGGAAGTTCTACCAAATTTCATCAAGATTATTAAGAATGGGGTTTCAGGTGAACTTGAGTCTATGTTTCCTCTGATTTCCCCAAGGATTTGGGCTACCATTTTTACAGGTAAAGTTCCAGAGAAACATGGTGTTGAAGATTTTTATATAAACTCAAAAAGCATTAGGACCAAACAAATTTGGGAGATTCTTCAAGAAAATGGGCATAAAGTTGGAGTCTTTAAACCATTAACAGCATTTGCGCCTGAACAAGTTTACAGTTTTTTTGTTCCTGGAAATTTATCCATAGAAAATGATGCTTATCCTGTCGATTTAAAATTTTTGAACGAATTTAGTCTGAAATTTAGAGCGCGTGGCAACATTAAAATTTCTCCTTTGAGTTTAGTTAAATATGCTTACATGTTGCTTAAACATGGCTGCGAAATCAAAACACTATGGAAAGCATTTTGGGTATATCTTCAGCTACTAGCTTCCAGCAGCATTTCATCCCTAGACAAATTGTACAAACTTAAAGAAGCGGAGACTGTTTTAAATTCTGAAGTTTTTGCCCATTGTCTAAGAAAATATTCTCCTGATTTCGCGGTTTTCTATGATAATTGCATAGATTTTGTAAGCCATTACTATTGGAAATACATGGAACCCGAACTTTTTAATCTAGTCGATAGTAAGGCTGTTGAGAAATACGGTGAAGCAATTAAAAAATACTATGTCTTAATCGATAAGATAATAGGTAAATTAGTTTCATCTTTTGGTGAAAAGGAATATTTTATGATAGTTTCTGATCATGGTTTTAGACCTATTCCCAACTATAATGAAAAGAAATGGGGAGGTGATTTCGATATTAATATTTCTTCTCTCTTGCGTCTTCTTAATCTTGAGGACAAAGTGTATGGAATTAAGTTGGAAAGTAAGGGAGGAATTTTTAGACCGAAGACCAAAGAAATTGAGGTGGAAGATATAGAGAGAATGTTCAGAAATATAAGATACAAAGAAAATCGGAATCAGGTCTTCTTGGTTGATCGCGTGTCTTCTTTTGTAGAGGCAAGAGTTGACTTCGAAGTATTAGATAGAAACCAAAAGATAGTTATTATGGACTCCTCTGAATACTACTTGGAGGATTTTCTGGATTTCAAATCTAAATTCTCGGGTGGTCATTCGCATAAAGGGGGGGTTTTGATAGTAAATGGGTCCAACATTCGCTCCGGCGAAATCATAAAAAATGCAGGCGTATGCGACATATTTCCTGCTATCCTAGCGATATACAAAATTCCCATACCTAAAGATACTGATGGAAAAGTTTTAACGGATATGTTTAGAGGTGAAGTTGACGTTAAATATTCAGACGAATCAGCGTCGCTAGGAAGAGAAAGTATTGTCACAAAGGAGCTATCGAGAGAGCAGGAAAATCACATTAAACAAAGGTTGAAAGAACTAGGTTATATATGAGGTTGCTTAGTTTTCCCAGTAACGAGCGCGCGAGAGTTCATACCCAACACTTTGCTTGCAACACTAAATTATTGACCTATTGAGTAGAGCCGTGACATACTGGCTTCGTTTGGCTTAATGAGCCTCGTCCAAATAGGGCCATGCGCACGCGGTCGATATGATTATTCATCTAAAACTCCTCATTAACAGTATATGAGCTGCCTATACCATCTATTGCCCGCATTTAGGTGAAATGATTTTGATTGTTGGTGTTTTCTCCCCGTTGATAAATTGGTGTGGTGGGGCGGAATGGGTTGCGATAAATATAATCAAAGCTCTAAAAGAGCATGGTCATCAAGTAATAATTCTAGCAGACAAACCCCTTAATCAAAATAGGTTTGCGAACGTTTTTAATAGAAAAGTATCTGTAGATCAACAGATCGTCTTCCCTCTCGCGTTCTTTCCTCCTATTGATTACCATAACATCTATATAGATATCATAAGGTCTCTGATGCTAAAATTCAAGTGTGAAGTTCTAATAGATACGTATTCAAACGCTATACTTCCTGGAATGGACGTTTCTTACGTCCACTATCCGTTGTTAAAAAGAGTTGAGAGTGAATTACCGCACGCGCGCTCGAACAAGATCTATTTTTATCCTTACAAGAGCTTTTTGAATTTCCGTAGAGGAGAGATCATTAATAAGTTGATTCTTGCCAATAGCAAGTTTACAGCCGAGGCAGTAAAAGCTGAATTTGGTGTAGATCCCCATATTCTATATCCCCCTGTTTCAAGTGACTTTTTGAATCACGATGAGACAGATTTTAACGGACAAAGAGACAATACTGTAACAACAATTGCTAGAATCTCTGAAGGAAAAAATCTCAAGATAATCCCTTACATAGCCAAATCAACCAGTGAAGAAGTATCCTTCACCATAGCAGGTCATCTAGATTCTAAAGAAGCATTAAACTCGCTCCTAAGATTGATAAATGAACTAAAAGTACACGAAAAAGTAAAGATATTAACAAATGTTAAAAGAGATCGCTTAAGAGGAATCTTATCGAATTCTAAGGTTTATCTGCATCCAACGGTCAACGAACACTTTGGCATTTCAATAGTTGAGGCCATGTCTTCAGGTTGCATTCCAGTTGTACACGATTCTGGGGGTGTAACAGAATTCGTTCCACGCAATCTTCGATACAAGAGCATAGAGGAGGCTTCAGAAAAAGTGGAAAAAGCCATTGATGACTGGTCTCCAATACAAGCAAGGAAAGTCTCAAATTACGCAGACAGATTCAGCGAGAATAACTTCTCGAAACAATTCATAGATGTCTTCAATTCGCACTTCTACGAAGAGGATTAAATAAGCATTTTTTCTACGCGCGCGATATGGTCAAAAGAAGCATGAAAGATAATTTCTGGAGAATGAAATTATGTTTTCAAAAGCGGAACAGGACAACAGATTACCTTTTGTATCTGTTGTTGTTCCAACACTCAACAGAAAAAAACTTCTTAGAAACTGTCTCAACTCCTTGTCTAAGCTGAACTACCCAAAATCAAGATTTGAGGTTATTGTTGTTGATGGGGGCTCTATAGATGGCACGAAAGAAATGGTTCGCAAAGATTTTTCAGAAGTCAGATTCATCCCTGAGGAAAGGAAAGGCGTTGTTTATGCTAGAAATACTGGATGGAAACATGCAAAGGGTCTAATTGTGGCATACACAGATGATGATTGTATAGTTGATCGAGAATGGTTAAGAAGTTTGGTATACGGTTTTACATCAAGAAAAATCGGAGCAGTTGGAGGTCCCATATTTCATTTACATCCTGAATTGATACACAAAAGGTATTGGGGCCCTCCTTTTGGCCCGTTTTATCTAGGAGAAAGAAAACGACTGGTGAAAGGGAACCTTGTGACGTCGAACTTTGCTGTAAGACGTGAGGTATTTGAAAAAGTAAAATTCGACGTGTCACTAGTATATCATGATTCTGAAGATGCTGACCTTTGTAAAAGTATGATGGAGACAGGTTATAAGCTTCTTTACATTCCGGACGCGAAGGTATACCATAACATCGATCCAAGAAGAGTAGTCTTGACACGTAATATAAAGAGAGCCTTTTTTGGGGGGATAAGCCTTTACATAGTCGAGAGGAAGAGGTGTGCTGGGATAGTGCTTACGGCCAGATTCTTAAGATTGTTTCTGGGAGCGTCACTTGTATTCTTTGTTAAAAGAAGAGTGCGGGATTTTCATTGGCTTATCAAATGCTATATAGCCTTTTTGGCTTCTGTAATGCTCATATGTAGTTAATTGTAACATTCGTGGTGGAAAAGATGTTTAGAGTATTCCTCAACCGAATCCTTAACCCCCATGTCTATACTAGTATGCGTGCAACTGTAAACTTTTTTATTCAATATGGGAAAAGAAGGCGAACTGTCCAGAACCTTCTTGACCGTTATGCAGTTCAAAGTCGAGGTAAGATGGAGATTAATATTGCTCTGATAGTAGTCGACTGCTTACGGTTGGATCATACCTCTTTGGTAGGCTATCAACGTGACACAACACCATTCCTTAAAAAAATCGCCCAGAAAGGAACTATTTTTGCCAACTGTTACACTCCAGCGCCATGGACTTATCCAGCGGTTCTTTCTATTCTGACAGGTTTCTATCCGCATAAGCATGGCGGAGTCTATAAACATGAACCTAGAAACTGGGACAATCATGAAAAGGAAGGATATCCCTGTAAACTAAGAGATGATGTTTTACTCTTGTCTGAGGTTATGAACCAATTTGGGTGCCAGACAATATTCATGTCAGACATATGTCCTGTTGTAGTCGCTATTCAAAATAGGGATCCTAGCTATTTGCTTTATCAAAAAAACAAAGTGTGTAATCCTGTTAATCTATTAAATGCTCTCAATTTGAATCGCCAATTTTTCCTTTATGTACATCTTGGAAATTTGCATGCACCTGTGTGCTTGCCTGAGAAATTTCAATACAGCTTCGGCGACATAGATATGTCTGTTTCTAATCTGAATTATAACGAATGGTCATATCGACATGGTGATCTCGACAAACCAAATTTTGTTGAATATAAAGGGAATCGTATTAAGCTTTATGATTCTTCCCTAAGGTTTGTTGACTCTATCGTGGAAAGTCTCGTAAGAAGGATACAGGAGGAAAGTGACTTAGAAACCTTATTCATAATTACGGCAGATCATGGAGAAGAGTTTTGGGAACATGCGAAGATAGAGAAAGAACTGTTCTATGATCCTAGAAAGTATTGGGGAATAGGACATGGACACAATCTCTTTCAAGAAATAATAAAAGTGCCGCTAATATTTTCCCGAAAATTTCAATCTGGAATCTCTGTCAGGAATGTTAGTACAATAGACATTTTTCCCACAATTCTTGAACTACTGTCGATAGATCACAAGATTCCCTGTGACGGAGACACATTACTCTCTTCAGAAACGGAGCGTGCTGTCCTTTCCGAAGAGGTTGCCTACGGTTATGAGAAAAAGGCAATTATCCACGAAGACCACAAACTAATCGTTTCAGACGGTGACCGCGTCTCTCTCCTATTCAACTTACTACTTGATTCCGAAGAGAAGGAGCCAGTGGATAATCTCTCGTTGAGAAAAATTTTGGAAGCCAAGCTTCCACAAGTAACTAGAATGGGAGATAAACAAAACGTAACCTCAGAGATGGAAAGAAGATTACGCGAACTAGGATACGTATAACCTCATGTAAAGCCGCTTGCGTTTTTTTACATTCAAGTATTTTTCGATCAAATGCTCGAAGGTTTCGTTACGCATCACTCGTCGAAGCAGGTTGGAAATTTGGTTGTCAAAAGGCCCCGTGTGAGCATCGGCTTACCTGTCTTTAATGGTGAGAGATACATCAATGCAGCAATAGACTCGATATTAGCTCAAACATATCAAGATTTCGAGTTAATCATCTCGGACAATGCCTCCACCGATAGCACCCCACAGATTTGCCGCTCTTATGTGTTAAAGGATAATCGCGTCCATTACTACCGTAATAAAAGAAACCTAGGCGTTGCGAAGAATTTTAACCGCGTATTTGAGTTATCGTCCGGCGAGTATTTTAAATGGGCTGCATATGATGACATGCTTGCTCCAGAGTTTCTATCGAAGTGCGTCAGTCTACTTGACGAAGATCCAACTGTAGTTCTATGCCAAACTAATATATATCTCATTGATAAAGATGGACGAAGAATAGGCAATATAAATCCTGGAACTAGGATTGATTCACAGAAGCCTCATGAACGTTTCGGTGACGTAATCAGCAAGAATGTTTCGTATTGGATGATTTTCGGGGTTATCCGGGCGAGCGCGCTCAGAATGCTACCACCCATGGGAGATTATATTGGAGCTGACAAGAATCTGCTTGCAGATCTTTGTCTCATCGGTAGGATGCATATAATTCCTGAATACCTATTTTTTCAGAGAGACCATCAGGAATCGTACACAAGCTATTGTATACGTTCGTTTCGCGATTATCGGAAAGAACTAATCTGGTGGACAGGAAACAATAAAAAGGCTGGCCGGATTATCTTGCCACACCTCAAAAACTGTGTGGAATATCTTAACTCGGTGAGACGAGCTTCTTTGAGGTTGTCAGAGCGATTGCTATGCTGCGAACAAATAGCTAGATGGCTCACCGGAGAAGGGTGGCGGCTCATCAGATGGGACTTGGCAAATGAGTTCAAACAATGGCGTGTCCAGCTAAATCGCCGCAAAGCCTAGACATTGATTGAATTCGGTTTGTCTACTAATACTTAGGCTAACTCGAATCAAACATGTGTATAAGAAGTCACGCGCATCTTGTTAACGGATCATAGAGGAGACATAGGCGCGATAGAAAAATGAAAAATCAAAATCCATATATCGAAATATCAGGCTGTCGATCTTGTGGAAACCCAAATCTTAAGCCAATTTTATCTCTCGGCTCTACACCCTTAGCTGACGCGCTGCTTGCAAAAGCACGATTGGAAAAACCAGAATTCATTGTTCCGCTGGACTTAGCTTTTTGCCCAAACTGCACTCTTGTACAGATCACAGAAACCGTGGACCCGAGAATCCTCTTCTGCAGAGACTATCCCTACTTCTCGTCAACCTCGAAAGCGTACCTAGAGCACTCGCGTAAAAACGCAGAGGAACTGATCTCGACGAGAAAGCTGAATGCGAACAGTCTGGTGATTGAGCCAGCCTGCAATGACGGCTACATGCTCAAAAACTTCTTAGAACATGGAATCCCTGTGCTTGGAATCGACCCGGCTGAAGAACCTGTTAAAGTTGCTCAGAAGATAGGAATCCCTGTGCTTTGCACTTTTTTTGGAAAGGATCTTGCAAGCAAGCTTAGGCAGAAGGGAACATTAGCTGATGTTTTAATTGCTAACAATGTATTAGCTCATGTTTCAGATCTTAACGGCTTTGTGGAAGGCATTCGAATAATATTAAAAGACAATGGCGTGGCAGTTATAGAAGTTCCCTACGTCGTCGACTTGATAGAAAACTGTGAGTTTGACACAATCTACCATCAACATCTTTGCTACTTCTCAGTAACAGCTCTTGATAACCTCTTCAGAAGACATTCCCTTTACGTCAACGATATTCGACATCTTCCAGTACACGGCGGGTCACTGCGTCTATATATCGAGAAAAATGAGGATGCTCATGAATCGGTGAAGTCGCTACTGAAAGAAGAGAGAGAAAAGGGCATTGATACGCTCTCTTACTATCATGATTTCGCCAGCCGCGTCCAGGAACTACGGAATTACTTGATGGACTTACTATGGGACCTCAAAAGAAAGGGGAAGAAGATTGCAGCCTATGGCGCGGCAGCCAAAGCAACGACATTGCTGAGCTACTATGGGATCGATAAGAAGCTTGTCGATTATGTGGTTGACTTGAATCCATTCAAACACGGCCGCTATATGGGAGGCAATCACTTACCTATTTTTCCAACAACGAAGCTCTTGGAAGATATGCCCGATTACGTTCTATTACTGACATGGAATTTTGCAGAAGAAATCTTACAACAGCAGAAGGCCTTTCGAGAGAAAGGAGGCAAATTCATAATCCCAATACCCAAACCCATAATTGTCTAACAACCCTTCAATGCAGTGCACTCCCTATGTAAGCTAGTTTATGGTCCACATCGCACAGCTACAAAATTGGAACTTTGGCACGAACTCTTCTTGATTACAACTGCCCAAATGTGCGCTATGAGTTTCCGGCCCACTTCGAATCCGCCACGTTCTTGTTTTTAGAGCTTTGTTTAGGTTCCTCTAGTTTCTAGTGAGGGTTGTCCGATGTTTGCCCTGTTTCGCAGTTTGTTACCTCTAGTGGTAACTTTTAAGAACTTTAAGGCGCGTGTTTAATTTGGTAGGGTCATTTATGACACAGGATAAGACTGAGAAGCTCCATGTTCTAGCGGTTCTTGAAGACGGGGTTTCAAGAAATGCTTGGGAGATTCTTGTTAGGCTAGACGAGTGGTTTGGCTTAAGATCTAGTGTGAATGCTTTGCGCAAGAACCTCTACATGTGTTTGAAGCAGGACCTCTTGGAGAGGAGTAAACTTCTAGGCGGCAGTTATCGTTACAGCATAACCGAGAAGGGAAAGAAGAGACTTGAATTGCTCAGAGCTAGAAGAGAGAAAGCGCCTTCAGAATGTGTTGAAGCGAAAGAGCCTGATGAGAAAGCGACGTTTGACAGGTGGTTGGAAGTAGCAACCTCGATTAGGCTGTCCGATACAGTTTCAAATCTGGTGCCGGACAACTTTACTTCTTCTGTTGCAACTTGGGGGAGAGTCTACTGGCGGCTTGAGTGTATGAAGCTGCTTCCATATTTGCCTGCTCATATGCTTCCGGTAACTTGGCAGTTTCTCTCTGGAGGCGTTCCTAGTAAGGCAAAAGGAAGCTCAGAATCAACCGACTTGATGCTCACTTCATTTACAAGAACCAATCAAGAATTTGAACATCTTTTCTCGCTTCGTGAAGAGGAGAAGAAAGAGAAGGAGCGATACAAAAGGCTTTATGAGGAAAAGGAGGCTGAATGTCGTAAACTAGGGGAATGCCTAGAAGCAAAGGTTGGTGTTGATGTAAACCGAGGGCAACTGGATTTAATCTTTTCAGCGGGATTGAGGCTCGGACGAGTGTTCGGGAGATTTGAAGCTGCAGTAGAACAAACTCTCTCAATACAAAAGATAGTTCTCCGCAGAATTCAGACGGAATCTGCAGAGAGACAAAAACAACAAGAACATTTCGATGCTAGGCTCCAATGTGACTATTTCAATAACAGATGATGGGATCTGTTACCGCCTGTGGGATCTGGAGAGGCAGACTTGTATGGGAGCCAATACTATTAAAGTAATACGCGCATGGATATCCTCGTCTTATCGACACTTTTGCACGAGAACCCAAACTGATAAACCCAAGAATCCTTGAAGACATTTAATGAAGAGATTTTGAAGGAGCGCGCGCTATACCAAAATAGCGTGCTCAAAGACCAGTTGATTATGGAGACCCATGAACATGAAGGTCGCTTTCTTGTCTCAACCAATCAATATCATATCTCCACACGACCCAAGAGGCTCGATAGAGATTTGGACTCACGAGATTACGCGCAGGCTCGCACGGCATTGCGACGTGATTGTATATTCGAAAAAGGCCGATACCCAGAAAGCATTCGAACGTTACCAAGGGGTGCAGTATCGTCGTATATCAGCAACTGCCGACGAGAAGTTTGCTTATATGTTATCAGCTGTTGACAGGCGGTTGTTGAGATTTTGCAATTTTAAGCACCCTTTCTTTGCCTCTAGCTTGTATTATTTGATGTATGCTTTGCGAGTGGCAAAAGATTTGGAATCACAGAAATGCGACATTGTCCACATCCAAAACTTTTCTCAGTTTGTCCCTATCATCAGAACATTTAATCCCAAAATCAAAATCGTCTTGCATATGCGTTGTGAATGGTTAACACAACTCGATCGGGCAATGATCCAGAGTCGACTTAGAGAAGTTGATCTGGTCATAGGCTGCAGTCACTACATCACTGAAAAAATTCGCCGACGTTTCCCGCAGTTTGCCAAACGTTGCCAGACCGTACTTAATGGTGTCGATGTCAATCACTTTGCTAGCGCGAACGACCAAAATGTGGCAAAGAAAAAAGGCGTCAAACAATTATTGTTTGTCGGAAGAGTTTCGCCGGAAAAAGGAGTGCACGTGTTGTTAGAAGCTTTCCAGAAAGTAGTTGAGCGCTACCCTCTAGTGCATCTTGAAATAGTCGGTTCGAAAGGGCAATTGCCTCGAGAATGGCTCATTGCTTTAAGTAATGATGACAAGGTGTCCAACTTATCATCGTTTTACCATGGATTTTCCAAAACAGCTAGTCGAGGGCTTAGCTACTTCACCCACCTTCAACGGCAGCTTTTCTCCTTTAACATCTCGAACCACGTTACTTTTACTGGTCAGGTGCCGTACGCGCAGGTAATCAACTATTATCACGAAGCGAATATTCTTGTCAACCCTTCATTCAGCGAATCATTCGGAAGAAGCTTGATTGAAGCGATGGCATGCCAAGTGCCCGTCGTGGCGACACGAGTCGGCGGTATGACAGAAATTGTAGAAGAAGGTAAGACTGGCATTTTGGTCGAGCCGGGAGATGCCCCAGCATTGGCCGAAGCTATTATCCGCCTACTTTCAGATGAAGGACTAAGGAAATCGATGGGAGAGGCCGCGCGCAAGCGAGCCATTGACCTCTATTCTTGGGAAAAGACTGTTGAAGACTTGCTGTGTCACTACAAAAATATTTGTGATAGCAATGAGTAAATCGTTCCTCAGGGTTGAGTCCAGCCGGTTTCTCAGATTCCTAATGAACCGTGTCCTAAGGGAACTCGGCGAAAGCGATCTAGAACGTTCAGCGGTTGTTTTCTCACCACACCCAGACGATGAAACTCTCGGTTGTGGCGGAACCATCATTAGGAAGAAGAGAATGGGAGCAGACGTAACAATCGTCTTCATGACTGACGGCGGCCGATCGCACCGACATCTCATCTCTGAGAACGAGTTGAAATCCATACGAGCCAGGGAAGCTTTGGCGGCAACTCGTATGCTCGGAGTAGAGGAGAAAGATGTCGTCTTTCTTCAATTCGAAAATGGAAAATTGGATGGAAGTCGAGAATTAGCTATCTCTAAAGTCACAGATATTCTTGCGGATCAAAAACCTGAGGGAGTTTTTATCCCTTATTACAAGGAACCCTCCTCATGGTCCGAAGATCATTTAGCCACTAACAGAATTGTGGTGTCTGCTCTTCAAATTTATCGGAGAAAGGCAGTAATCTTCGAGTATCCCATAGGGTTTTGGTGTAATTGGCCTTGGACCAACTTGCGACCCACATATTCCTCAATGAAAATTTTCAGCGCTTTGAAACAAGTTCTTCTTTCAGGTTCAAGTGCGCTGAGGGATTTTCGATACGCCGTTTCCATAGAAGAAGTTTTAGAAATCAAACGTGCCGCGTTGGATCAGTATAAATCACAGATGACTCGACTTATCCCTGATCCGCGTTGGAAGACTTTGGGTGACGTTTCCAACGGAGATTTCCTAAAATGTTTTTTCCAAGAATATGAGATTTTCCGTCGATTTGAAGAATGAGCCTGCTATTTCGAATTTCTTTTTTTTTTCCTGACATCTTCCCGAAATAGAAAGCTGGTTGTAGTCAGTGAAAATGTAGCTGCGCAAGATTTCTAATGAGTAGAAATTATAGAAGCAACGCGACGGAAAGATGGAGAGGATGCACCTTTACGTTTCAATGGGAGTCGCAGCCAAAAAGGCCAAGGTGAGCCACAGTAGGAGAGCATCTGAAAACTAGATGGTGGAAATGATGAAAAGTCCTAAGGTAATCGTGATTGGTTTGGATGGAGGAACTTGGTCTCTAGTAAGACCGTGGGCTGACAATGGAGATTTGCCCACTTTTAAGAGATTACTTCGAGAAGGAGTTCACGGAATGCTGCAGACCATAATTCCCCCTATTACTGCACCCGCTTGGGCATCATTTGCAACAGGGAAGAACCCTGGAAAACACGGGATCTTTGATTTCATAAAAATGGAAGGAAACAACGTAAGAATGATTTCATCAGAAGATTTGAAATCCGATACCATCTGTGATATACTGTCAAGAGAAGGACTTAGAAGCGTAATCGTAGGTCTTCCATTATCTTTTCCTCCTAAAAAAGATTTCAATGGCATCATGATTTCGGATTTTCTGCATCCGCGAAAGGACATCGAACCGAAAGAAAAGAATCATTATCTGGATGGTTATCAGGTATGGCCGTATTACAGTGCATGGAAATCCAGAGAAGAGTTGCTCGATGCAATAGAGAGGACAGCTATAAACAGAATCAGAACGACTAAAAAATTGATTGTGAATGAAAGTTGGGATTTCTTCTTTCTGCACTATGGTGAAACGGATTGGATCTCTCATAGGCTTTGGATGGATATTCGTAACAATACGAAACTAAGTCGAAAAGCCAAGCATATATTCGAAATTGCCGATCAATTCCTAGACTGGCTGCTGAGATGGATGGATGAAAAATGTTATTTGTTTGTTATCTCCGATCACGGATTCGAAGATTGTCCGATGAAGATCAATCTAAATCGAATATTTCTCAGAGAAGGTTTGTTAAAAGTGTGCCCTAAGAAAACCTTGGGCCTACGATCAGTTTATTTCAACTTATATGAGAGAGAAAAAACGTCCAGACTGCCCAAGTTCATTCTTAGATTCTTTAACTATGTAAAAAAAAATAATTACAATTTGTATAAGAGAATATTTGAACCGTTACTCGCTGGCAAATCCAGAGCTAGGTATGAGATGGGAATAGATTTTGAAAATTCCAGAGTTTTTAAACCTAACAATGAATCTTTCGGCATCTATGTAAATGAACCAAAGGTAAAAAAACGAGAAAAAATAATAGAAGAGCTCATTGGAATATTAGATCAAGTCCAATACAAAGGCAAAAAGGTTTTCAAGACAGTCTTACGTAGAGAAGAAATCTATTCAGGAGCCTATACTAATGAGGCCCCTGATATTTTGTCAATTCCGAACGGTTTTTTCATATCAAAGACTCTTGACGGACCTTTGTTTGAAAAGTATGCTGATGGATGTCAACACGATTTCAACGGAATCTTTCTCGCCTACGGACCGGAAATAATAAAGGGGATTGAGGTAAAAAATGTGGGAATATATGATATAGCACCAACCATATTAAATATTTTTGGACTACCCGTCCTAGACGATATGGATGGGCGTGTCTTAGCAGAAATTTTTGAAGCCCATTCTAAGCTAAAAAAAAAGAACACCCATTTACGTTACGTCAACCCGCTATAACGAAGCTATGAAAAAAAGACCAGAATTTAGAGACGAACAAAGAATAAAAGACAGACTTAGAGAGTTGGGATATCTGTAATCGACTTCAACTGATCAGAAACTCGCAACTCGTTATGTTTCGTAGCCCGCGCGCTTCAATAGAATTAAATGTTAGTATATCTCACTGTTTTGTGGATTGTAACGAGCATGAGTTCAAACATATTTAGAATTCAAATGCTTACGAACAGGTTACCAAGATACGCGAATTGAAAAATATAAAACCAGTTAACGGAATGTGATAGAATGGTTATTTGTGTCCTTGGCCTTGGTACAATAGGTCTACCAACAGCGGAATATATCAGAGTGAAAGGATTAGAGGTATTTGGTTATGATATAAACCAAGAGGCAGTTAGAAGGGCTAAGCTGCAAGGAATACCTGCCTCCTTCGAATGGAAAGACATCCCTGAAGCAAATACGTACGTTATATGCGTATCTACTTGGGATAGTAATGGAAAGCCTGATTTAAGCCCTGTTTTTAATATCTCGAGGAAGATTTCGTCTCGAATTGACAAAGACGACTTGGTTTCTATTGAGAGTACAGTCATTCCAGGAACCTCAAGGAGGATTTACAATTCGATTTTTCTCGAAAATGTCAAGCTAGTCCATGTTCCGCACAGATATTGGGATCAGGATCCCGTAGAGCATGGAGTCAGGCAGCTTAGAGTTATTGGAGGAGTGAATCAAGACAGTTTAGACTCAGGAAAAGAGTTCTACAAAAATTTGCTTGATATCCCAATATATGAAGCCCCCTCAATCGAGGTATCGGAAATTTGTAAAATCGCAGAGAATGCTTATCGCCACGTGCAGATCTCTTTTGCGGAAGAGCTTAGGATGATATGCGAAGATTTGGCATTAGATTTTAAAGAGGTACGAAACGCCTGCAATACCAAGTGGAATATAGAGATAATGGATGCAAGAGAGGGAATAGCAGGAAAGTGCCTTCCAAAAGATCTGCATCTTCTGACATCTCTCTCACAAAACAGCACATTGTTAAGAGCATCTAAAAGAGTTGATAGACAATATCGTGAATGGTTAAAAAGCGCCCATGCGCGCACGGAGACTTGACAAAACTATATTTAACGCTTACCCGAATTCTTTGTGGTGAGTTTATGCTGAGGTCTTTGAAGCCCAAGTTAGTTTCGTTGGTGAGCATATCTCAAGTTTACGATAATTGGCTTGGTATCTTGAGGGTTTACTTCTTTGGTGGTGAAACTAGTGTCTCACTGCATGATTTACGTGGTGGCAAGCTACCTTTCAAGGTATCTAAGGATAATGTTGAGAGAACTATTTCGCTGGGTAACGTATTAGCTAAACTCCAGGATAGATATGAAGTGAGGAATGACGAAATAAGATGTAGATCCTTCCCAAACATTACTATCAAACCAGATTTTACTGGAGAGGAATTATCCTTGCTAAGGGTGCTTTATTCATTAAGTAAGTACGTTACTGGCATTGTTAGATTTAATGATAATCATTTAGTGACAGATATTGAGGGGGGTAAGTGGATTGTGAGAAGCGTGTCCCCCGTGTCATTGAAATTTGATATGTTGTTTGGACCCTTACTTTCTTTTTATCAAGAGCCTCGAGAGTACGAGTGGTTCTTGAATGCTCTTCAGCGAGGCGGGACTTTTGTTGATGTTGGCGCTAATGTTGGTGGTTACAGCGTTAGGGCTTGCAAAATGGGTGCTAGGGTTATTGCTTTGGAACCCGATCCAGACAATTACCGTGTGCTCAAATTAAACTTAGAACTTAATCAGTGCACTAATGCTAATATCCTAAACATTGCTGCTGCGAGCAAGGAAGAAGTTCGCCAACTCTACGAGAGTGATAAGGGTGCTCCCGTTGGGTACACCTTAGAACAAGGTAATGGTGTCAGAAAAGTCAAGTGCTCTGTCGAAGCTAAGAGTCTAGATGTTGCAATACTCCCATTGCTAGGTGATGAATGCGTCGATCTGTTGAAGGTTGATGTTGAGGGTTTGGAGGTGGAGGTGATAAAGGGTTCCTTAAATTTACTTAACAGAACTCGCTACGTGATGGTAGAGGTGATTCCTAGCACTGAATCTAAGATGCGCGAAGTGCTTGGCTTACTAAGGCCCCTAGGGTTCAAACTTATTGATAAGATATTTAGGCAATCATTGTATTGTGATTTGTTTCTGGGTAAGTCTATGTAAAGGTTATCTACTCGCGAGCGCTTATGCTATTGAAAAAGAATATTGCAAGGCATCTTATCGTGAAATACAATCTGCAAAACGTGCGCGTGCCGCGCCTAATGTGGAACGTCCCAAGCCTACTTTTCACTAAACGCGATTTTCGCCATGGTCACAATAACCTCAGAATGCGGAACCAAATTGAAACCACAACCTAGAGCAAGGTGACAACGCCTTTGGCAGAAGATTTGCTCACGGTCGCAGAAGACTCGGCTCGAGGGGGCTTCTTCCTATTCTCCGGAACAGCCTCAACAACTGTCATCTTGGGAATCACATCAATTTTAATTGGAAGGTTTCTAGGTCCCGAACTATACGGGCAATACACTCTGACTCTTGTTGTACCCCAGCTTCTTCTTGTGTTCACAAACCTAGGCATAGAACAAGGCACAATCAAGTTCACGGCAAGCCTTCGCGTCAAGGGCGAGATCAACCGCCTAACAAAAATAATCAAATACGCACTGCTACTCAAAGCATTAACAGGAGTAACCATATTTATCATAAACTATGCTTTCGCGGATTTGTTCGCTTCAGCTTTCCTCCAACGCCCTGACCTTGCATTCTATATTAGATTGGCATCAATAGGAGTGGCTTTCCAAGTGATCTTTTCAACTATTATGTCTGCCTTCGTGGGCTTAGACAAAACGCAGTACAACGCCTTAGCATCAAACGTTCAAGCAATTGCTAAAGCCATAATCTCAATTTCATTTATCCTTGTCGGCTTCAGTGTAGTAGGAGCATTATGGGGTCATGTAGCAAGCTACGTAGTTGCAGCTGGTGCAGGAGTATCCATACTTTTTCTTATATTACATCAAGAACAAAACGCCGAAAGTAACTACAATTTCAAAGAAGCCCTCACAACTCTGATGCGTTACGGTGCACCGCTCTACATATCTATATTGTTGACAGCATTTATCCCACTTTACAGAAACATCTTGCTAGCCATTTTCACCACAGATGCTAACATCGGAAATTACAAAGCAGCCACAAACTTCGAAACACTCTTAACAACCATCACAGTCCCCATCACGACGATTCTTCTTCCAGCATTTTCAAAGCTCGACTCGTCGGCTAACCAGAAAGTAACAACTTTCTTTAGAATAGCGAATAAATACACTGCCCTACTAGTACTACCTATAACAGTTTTAATCATCATATTTTCCAATGAAATAGTGCATATAATTTATGGCTCAACGTACGAGTCAGCTCCGCTGTTTCTAGCAGCAATCAGCGTAGGCTATTTCCTTGTTGGAATAGGCTGCTTTACCCTCACAAGCTTCTTCAACGGGTTAGGAGAAACAAGAACAACCCTGAAAATAAATCTTGTACACTTCATTTTACTAGTCACCTTATCTCCTCTCTTAACCCAAAACTTCACTGTATTAGGCATAATAATCGCGTCTCTAATTGCCAGCACTACAAGTAGTTCCTATGGCTTATACGTTGCAAGAACCAAACACAAAATCGAACTCGACATCAGATCGCTAGCCAAAATCTACCTTATTTCAATCTTATCAAGCCTTCCACCAATAGTACTGCTTCAGTTATCGCCTCTGCCAGGACTCTTCAACGTCACAGCAGGAGCATTACTGTATCTCTTCATATACGCAACACTGGCCCCGCTAACAAAAATAGTAAACCACTCAGAACTTCAAACGGCGGTTCACATCTTCCAAAAAACCAAGCCATTAGCCTTGGTCATTACGCCACTGCTGAAATACCAAGAGAAAATCTTAAGCTACCACCCCTAAACTAGAGATATTGAGCATGTCCGCATTCTTCGAGAGTTCACTTGTCTATGGAGGAAAAGTCGATGTCATCAGGCCATGTTTGTAGCAATTGTGGCGCTAAAGTAATGTCAGCTTTCAATGAAGTCAGGGAAGTTCCAGTCAACAGTTGTTTGATGATGTCGACCAAGCAGCAGGCTCTCAGTTTCCCGCGTGGAGACATAATCCTAGCCTACTGTGAGGAATGCGGTTTCATATCCAACATGGCTTTTGATCGCTCAAAGGTTGAATATTCATCCATCTATGAGGACCAACAGTGTTTCTCATCCGTGTTCAGCTCTTTTGCGGAGAGCCTGGCAAGGCGTCTCGTTGAAAAACACAATTTACATAACAAGAGTATCCTAGAGATTGGCTGCGGAAAAGGTGATTTCTTAACTCTACTCTGCGAGTTAGGTAACAACTACGGCGTAGGAATTGATCCCGCATACGTAGAAGGCCGTATCGCAAGTAAAGCTTCAGACCGTTTAACGTTCATCCGAGACTACTACTCTGAGCGCTACGCCAACTCTCATGGAGATTTCGTGTGTTGTCGCCACACGCTCGAGCACATCCCTAACACAAAAGAGTTTGTCGAAACCGTGCGCCGTGCAATCGGTGATCGCTTGGATACTGTCGTTTTCTTCGAAGTACCTGACGTCACTCGTGTGCTGCGAGAAGCGGCATTCTGGGATATCTACTACGAACACTGCTCCTATTTCAGTCTTGGATCACTCGCGCGACTATTTCGTTCCTGCAAATTTGAGATAATCGATCTCTCCAAGGATTTTGATGATCAATACTTACTGCTTGAAGCGAAACCAGTAAGCCAAGCATCAGATAAAGTGCACGAGTTAGAGGAAAGCATCGACAAGATAGCAGAGTATGTCAAGTATTTCGCCACAAACTCCCGCGAAAAGCTGGATCAATGGAAAAACCGCTTGCAGCAAATTCATGCAGATAGAAAACGAGCTGTGGTTTGGGGATCCGGCTCCAAGTGTGTGTCTTTCTTGACAACACTCGGGGTCAAGGATGAAATCGAGTATGTCTTTGATATCAATCCACACCGTCACGGTAAATTCCTCCCCGGCGCTGGTCAAAAGATAATGCCACCAGAATTCCTGAAGAAATACAAACCCGATATTACCATTGTCATGAATCCGATATACCGCAATGAAATTGAGCAGATGCTTGACGATATGGAAGTAACCACGGAGACCATCACAGTTGAATAAAGTAACAGCAAAAAACTTGAAAGAATCGTTTGAAAACGCTTGTCCTGTTTGTGGTTCCAAACAGCAGAGAGTGTTTTTCAAGCTTTTGAATGTTCCAGTTCATTGCAATGTCCTTTGGCCAAGCCAAGAGGCAGCGCAGAACTGTCCCAGAGGTGATATCAAGCTAGCGTTCTGCCCAATTTGCAGTTTTATTGTGAACCTAGAGTTTGAACCTAGTCGTCTTGAATACATACAGACATATGAAAACCCCTTAGATTTCTCGCATCGTTTTCAAATCTATGAACGATCATTGGCAACGAGGTTGATTAAGCGCTACAATCTATATGGAAAAAACATCATTGAGATAGGCTGCGGGAAAGGTCATTTCTTGAAGCTTCTCTGCCAATTAGGGAACAACAGTGGAGTGGGCTTTGATCCCGCCTATGTAGATCAAGAAAAACAAAACGAGGAGGGAAAGGATCAAGTCAAGTTTATTCAAGATTTCTACTCGGAGCGCTACCGGAACTATCAAGGCGATCTCATTGTTTGCAGGCAAACATTAGAACATATAGAAAACCCTCAAGCCTTTCTAAACATGTTACGGCGCGTGATTGGCAATCGCCTAGACGCACATGTTTGCTTTGAAGTACCCAATGCACTACAAACTTTTCGTAAACTCTTTGTCTGGGATATCATTTACGAGCACTGCTCATATTTCACTCCCATCTCCTTGTCGCTTATCTTTTCACTCAGCGGATTTCGTGTCTGCGAGCTTACTGAGGAATATGAAGGTCAGTTTCTCTGCATCCACGCTGCACCAAGCAACCAAGGTATTCTAAATCCTGATGATATGCAAAGAGGCGAAGTCAACCAGACCGCAAGTGACGTAACATCGTTTGCTGCCACTCACCAAAGGAAGGTTGAAGTGTGGAGACGCGCTCTGAAACAGGTAGAGAGTGGGGGACAGCGTGCAGTTGTATGGGGAGCGGGTTCAAAGGGAGTCTCCTTCTTGAACGCACTCAAGAGCTCACAGGTCGAGTATGTGGTAGACATCAATCCCAACAAGCAAGGCAAGTATGTTCCTGGAACTGGACAGCAAATTGTGCCGCCTAAGTTTCTGCATGACTATCAACCTGAAGTCATCATTATAATGAACCCTATATACAGATTCGAGATCCGAAATCTTACAAAAAAGCTTGGATTAGCTCCAAAATTCGTATATGCATAAGGATATCACATGAAGCATAAGGTGAAATTGCCTTACTATTTGAGCGCGCGCGGATGGCAGAAGCCGCCAAAGCAGTCTACCACACATATCGAACAGCAACTGAGGTTATATGAATGAGCTATAACTCTCATAACCCCAGAGTGCTAGTTTTGGGATTCGACGGGATGTCTCCACAACTAGTTAGCAGATGGATTGACTACCTACCCACTTTCAAGATGTTCCAACAGAAAGGCATCTACGGCCAAACCATACCTCCTACTCCTGCCCAGACGCCCGTTGCATGGACAACGTTCATGACTGGGAAGAATCCAGGGAACCACGGGATCTTTAGCTTCGCGTTTAGGCATGCAGGAAGCTACGAAAGGAAGATAATCGAGCCGGAAATGTTGAAGTCCAAGACATTGTGGCGCCTCTTGAGCGATGCTGGCAGAAGAGTTGGGGTAATCAATGTTCCCATGTCTGACATAGAAAAAATCGACGGTTTCGTTATTCCGGGTTTCATGTCTAGAAGCGAAGGAATTTCAAGTCCTCAAAACGTAAAAGAGAAGATCAAAACAAAATTCGGGATTGATAGATTAAACGGAGACTTGGAGATTGATACTCTGGAAAGAGCTCAGAGCGATCCCGAGCTATTTTTTGAACGTGTTAATCAAATCACAGATGAAATGGCGGAAATTTCTCTCTACCTGTTACAGCAAGAAAAGTGGGATTTTTTTATGGTTGTCTTCATGGGATTGGACAGAGTCCAGCACTTCTTTTGGAAATATGTTGATCCCAATCACCCAAAATATGAGGAAAGCAGGTATGACAAGCTCGTCAAGGATTTCTACATCAAAATTGACAAAATTGTTGATCGCTTCTTGGAATCCGTGGATGAAGACACAATTGTTATGATGGTGTCTGATCATGGATTCTGCGCAATGCACACAGAGGTTATAGTAAACAACTACCTAGAAGAACAAGGATTCCTAACCATAAAATCCGAAAAAGTAGACATAGAAAAAAGCAAAGCCATCTCCTACGGATACGGAGACATCTGGCTAAACGTTAAACGAAGAGAGCCAAAAGGCATAATTGCTCTAGGTGAAGAGTATGAAACAACAAGAAACCAAATTATCGAATACCTTAAGCAAGTTACTATCGACGGTAAGAAGCCCATCAAAGATGTTAAAAAAAGAGAAGAATTATGGTGGGGCACCTACCTAAACGAAGCTCCCGACCTCTCGGTAATATTTAACACAGGATACCAAGCAGCGAGAAGACCAGAAATAGCAGTCAAAAACAAACTCAAGCGCTACGCGAACGATAATCCAAGATGGAGTGGAGGACATGACGGCACACATGACCCAGAAGATGTCCCAGGAATCATAAGAATTTTTGGACCCAGAATACCTGCTAATAAAAAAATAAAGATTCACCTCTGGGATGTTGCCCCCACTATACTGAATCTAATGAACGCCCCAGTTCCTCCCAACATGGATGGAAAAGTCCTAGAATGGCATGGATAGCGTTCTGCAAAAGGCGTAACCTTTTAAACACATTTACAGTGTTGATATATCATGGCTAAATACGTGAACATATCCATTCCCAAACCTTTGTATGACAAGCTGGCGAAGGCTCTGGAAGGAAGTGGCTACCGCAGCCCAACTGAATATATGATTTTCCTGATACGAAAATATCTACCCGAGCTAGAATCAACGAATACCGACAGAAGATTAGAAGCTCTTGGATACAAATAATATCCACAAATAAGCGTTATTTACGTGAAGAAACACTTAACACCGAGCTTGAATATCATAATTTCAATTCTCTAATAAAAGAGAGGAATCTCACTTTAGTTCACGATATCGGCGATGCATATCTGCAAGAACTCGAACAAAAAAGCATCAGCATCACCAGAGAGGCCAAGGCACAGTTTCAAACCCTACAAACTCTGAATGAGACATCTAAGGATATCCGGTGCGACCCCAAAGGTGTCAATAAGAAGTTTCAAGTCTTGAGAATGCCAAGATGTCTGCCGCTTGAGAAAAAAAAAAGGAAGCGAGAGATTCAGAGTCTCGTAGGGTTTCTATTGTGTGGATGATTTTCTCTTCGTGCTCAGTTTGTGCTCCCCCAGTCCGTCAAAGCCATGCATGATTATCTTCTTAGAAACCAGTTCGCGGCGTAGCTGATACCGTCATTGAAGCTCCGGTGTAGAAGAATCTGGCCGTGCAACCAGCTGTCCACACATTGGCGCCACGTTCATAGCTAATCAGGACCAGATATGTGTAGCCAGAAGCAACCAGCATGTCTGTGCGTCCACTATACGGTCCCCAGCCCGTTCCAGTGCCTGGAGTTCCAACGCTAGTTTGCGCTACGTCAGAGACCCTATCTATATTCGTTTGAGTCCCTCTATAGACCACTATGGTAACCCTCCAATAGTCAGGATAGAGGGTAGGGTTGTAATCAGACACATCCACGCTTAGGATTCCGCTGCCTGTGACTGTGACCGTGAAGATTGCAACTCTACCTGGCGCTGAGAAACTCATTTGCCTCGTTGCAGTGACCGAGCTGGCTGTAGTGCTGACACTTTCACTGGTATCGTTCCGTCCTGTACTAATTCCAGCCATTGCGAAAGAAGCAACTGAGAGCAAGACAATAACAGCAGCCGAAGCAAACAACAAACGTCTTTTCATATTCATTTTCACCTCCTCTCTAGTTAACAATAATAGAAGAGAACCAGTATTGCTGGTTTACCTCTACGCACATAAGTTCCGTGTTACTTCTATTAATAACTTCTGAAAGTTTTTTCTAGAACACTCTGGCAGTAGGTATCTGTTGTAGTTACAGAGACCAAGAGC
>Ga0315308_1000168_pt1 | contig 35657 bp, 34 predicted proteins | sample TDP3_MG_FD_203078 | JGI IMG/M metagenome (GOLD analysis project Ga0315308, IMG submission 203078) | Freshwater sediment microbial communities from Lake Towuti, South Sulawesi, Indonesia - TDP3 | ecosystem: Environmental > Aquatic > Freshwater > Lake > Sediment | place: Indonesia: South Sulawesi...
GGAGCGACCTTAGGAGCGACTTTCGGAGCGACCTTAGGAGCGACTTTCGGAGCGACCTTAGGAGCGACTTTCGGAGCGACCTTAGGAGCGACTTTCGGAGCGACCTTAGGAGCGACTTTCGGAGCGAATTTTGGCGCAACCTTGGGAGCTGCTTTATGAGCCACTCTAGGAGCGACTTTCGGAGTTATTTTGGGCGCTATCTTAAGGGCCATAGCCGGCTTCATTGCTGTGACCTTTAGCGAAACTTTTTTAGTCTTTCTTGGCTTAACTTCTTTCTCTGACATGAGGCAACCACCTCCTCAAATATTTGTTACATATATCTCGCCGTGTTATCATTTAAAATATTGTATGAAGGGTACGAAAAACAAGTTTTTTAAGAAGGAGATGCATAAGTATTATTTTAGGTAGACTTAGTCTTATTGCGAGGGTTAATGTTGAAGGAGGAAGTTGAAGCGATATTCGTGGGTCAATCTAAAATGACTCAACGTGGCCAGATAACGGTGCCTACGGAAGTTAGGAAGAAGTTCGGGTTGAAGCCAGGCGACGTTTTATGTTTCTTCGAGGTTGATGGCTCCATATTTCTCAAGTTAGGTCCAATAGTTTTGACTGAGTGATTTAAGAATAAGGCAACTGGGTGGAGATGAAGATGTCTATGGCAGACGAGGCATTGCCCGTAAGTCTTAAATTGAAGGCTATGCATAATCCATAACACTATGGTGGTTTACGATGACAGCTGAAGATATAGTTATGGTGATTGACAAGCCCCATTTCGTAGTTAAGCTTCACAAAACTCTTTTGGAAGTGGACTTGAAGGAGGGTTTAAAGAAAGAGTTGGAAGACGTCATGGAGGCTAGGCCGGCTCTACGAAAAACTTTGGGTTTTCTCTTCCAGACAGTTGTTCCTATAGATGTCCCCCTGAAAAACATAAAGTCAGCCAGTGTAGATGAAGAAGGACATGTTAAGGTGGTGATTCCGTCACGAAAAGACATGCATATTCCACTTGAACCGGATGAGTCTCAACGTCTTGTTGACAAATTGAATGAACTGATCCCCATAGAAAAAGAGAGAGCTGTCTTGGAGGAGGAAGAGGCGGAGAAATCCGAAAAAGAGTTTGAACCCAAGCGTGCTGAGATGGAAGCAGAAGAGTATAGGGAAAGGATGGGTCGAATTTAAAGCTGAAGAGCAAGAAGTAGAGACTTCCCTCGGCACTACCACGTTTGAAGTTAAAAAAAATAATCTATTTTCAAGCCTACATCGCTTATTTGCTTTTCTTTTCTGTTTCCATCGGCAAGCAGATGCCATGGCAAATGGGTGAGAAGCTGGCTTTCGAGCGAATTGGGCTTGAATATCATGTTGATGCCCACTATGGAGGCAACGTATTACCGTTTAAGACTAAAGTTGATAAAAATGTTTAAATAAAGTCTGACGGTTCTGCTCCATACACTTAAGAGTTGACGTTCTTCATGAGCTTGGCCATAGAATGTCTCAACGTTACAAAAGTGTTCGGCGGCACTCATGCATTAGATGGATTAAGCTTCGTTGTTAAGCCTGAGGAAATCTTTGGGCTGATTGGTCCAAATGGAGCTGGAAAAACAACTGCCCTACGTATAGCTTCAACTTTGCTGTTGCCTACATCTGGCACTGTTAAGGTTTTCGACTTGGATGTTGTTCATGAGGCTGCGGAAATCCGAAAAGCTATAGTCTATCTTCCAGAGGAAGCTGGAGCTTACCGAAACCTTTCTGGTACGGAGTATCTCGAGTTTATGGCTAGATTCAACACTAAAGACAAGAGTGAAATCCGAAAAATGGTTGAAGAAGCAGCTGAGATATCTGGCTTGGACGAAAGGTTAAAGGATAAAGCCAAAACCTACAGCAAAGGGATGAAACGACGCCTTCTAGTTGCAAGGGCGCTAATGACCAGACCTAAACTTGCCATTTTGGATGAGCCTACAAGCGGGTTAGATGTTTTACACTCTTACCATGTTAGAGAAGTCATCAAACGATATGTGAAAGAACATGGAGTGACAGTGCTGCTTTCAAGTCACAATATGCTCGAAGTTGAGCACCTATGCGATAGGGTCGCGTTGATTAACAAAGGCAAAATCGTTGCTGAAGGGAAACCGCAAGAACTGAAAGAAAAGTTTGGAAGCACAAACTTGGAAGAGGTTTTTGCAAAGGTGGTCGGACTTGCTTAAGGGATTCGGAAACTTTCTAGTTAAAGAAATAAAAGAACTAATTAGAGACCCAAAAATACTGTTAGGAATGATAATTGTCCCATTGATAATGTTTCCAATATTAGGCGCTATCATTAATTTTTCGGTAGAATCCGCCAAAGAGAGCGCTGAAAAAACAGTCGCCTTGGTTCTAAACAGAGACGGCGAAAACTATTCAAAGATTTTCGTCACCTACCTTAATTATTCGCTTAGAATTTTCGAGGGTGATGTGGCAACTCTGGAAGACGCCATGCCCCTGCTACGGCAATACAATGCGACGGAAATCATAGAGATTCCTGAGGGCTTTAGCAGTAACATGACTGAGCGTGTTGAAGGCAATCTGAATGCTACGGCTTCTGTGAATTTCTACAGTGTTTTCTCTGGCGGCGGAATGCTTGAAGGGATAGGCTCCTCTAAAATTGATGCTTTGGTCGAACAGTTCAATAGGCAAGTTGCTCCAAACGCTGTACTTCCTGAAAAGTCTGTGATTGTTAAGGGAGATATCATAGAAGGCGTTGACCCTCGTATGCTTTCAAGTTTGATGCTTTCACAAGCAATCGCTATGCCAATCACGATAATGATTTTGCTTAGCTATTCGATGCAGATAGCTGCAACTTCCGTAGCTATGGAAAAAGAAGAGAAAACCTTAGAGACACTGTTAACTTTGCCCATGGACCGTTTCGCTATTCTAATGGGAAAACTGTCAGGTTCAATTCTTGTCGCGGGCGTTGGCGCTCTAGCATACATGATTGGCTTCAACTATTACATGGGTTCTTTCACCACAACATTTTCCGATGGCAAAAGCATAGATTTGGCTTCTCTCGGACTTGTTCCGTCACTTTTTGGTTATCTACTTTTGGGAATCTCGCTTTTCGTTGCCCTGCTTTCAGCCTTGGCATTAGCGGTAATAATATCCGCATTTGCAGAAGATGTGCGAGGCGCACAATCCATAATCGGTTACATTTATCCTTTAATATTTATTCCGTCGCTTGCCTTAATGTACTTGGATGTTAACACTTTACCATTTGCAATAAGGATAGTCATTTACGCAATTCCTTACAGTCATCCAATCATAGCCTCTAAAGCCGTAATAATGGGCGACTACTGGACTGCTGTATTGGGCATAATCTATGTCGCTGCCTTCACATTGGTCCTTATGTATGCCGCTTCACGGCTATTTGCAACCGAGAAAATCCTAACCGCAAAGCTGAAGTTTAGAGGACTAAGAAAACGCGGAAAAACAACAACCGAAGAGCTTCAGTAAAGCTTTTCCATTAGAAACACACAAAATCGTTTCCGGTGCCTAAGATTGGGAATTCAACAGATCGAAATCTACCCTATTACTTTAGGCTATAAAGAACCTTTCAGAATTGCTCCGGGAGCGAGCATTGAAAGCCACAACGTCGTCGTAAAAATAGTCACTGATTATGCTGTGGTTGGCTGGGGTGAATCATCACCATCGGAGAGAGTGACTGGCGAAACTGCAGAAACCGTTGTCAGGACTCTTGATAAAATTGCTCCGAAGCTTATTGGCATGTGTCCCTTGAGGATCGAACAAGACGTTGAAGTCATGGATTCCATCGTTCAAGGAAATCCCGCCGCAAAAGCAGCCATCGACATAGCATTGCACGACATCCTAGGAAAAACAGCACGCAAACCACTTTTTATGTTGATGGGTGGTTATCGCACAGAAGTTCTGACAGACTTAACGATGGGCATTAAATCTCCGAAGGAGATGGCTAAAGACGCCGTCAAAGCCGTCGAGACAGGGTTTAAAGCCCTAAAAGTTAAGGTTGGAGTTAACCCTGCTGAAGATTTCGAACGCATAAAGCTCATCCGTGAAGCAGTTGGCGTCGATGTTCAGATAAGAATTGATGCGAATCAGGGCTGGACCCCTCAGCAAGCAATGGGAGTTCTCAATAAGATAGATAAGTTTAACATTCAATTTGCTGAGCAACCAGTCCCAGCTGAAGACATGAAAGGCTTAATAAGGGTTCGAAAAAACTCGCCGATACCAATAATGGCTGATGAAAGTGTGCACTCACCCGAGGATGCCTCACGCTTGATACAAGCTGAAGCCGTAGACCTCATAAATATTAAACTGATGAAAAGCGGAGGAATACTGAAAGGCAGGAAAATAGCTGATGTTGCCGAAGCCGCGGGAATACCATGCATGATTGGATGTATGGGAGAATCCGAAATAGGAATAGCATCCGGAGCCCACTTAGCCGCAGCAGTTAAAAACATACAATACGCAGACCTAGATTCTGACATTTTACTGAAAGACAAGCTTGTGGAAAAGGGTGGAACAAGAGTAAAAAATTCTATGCGAATTTTTCCAAAACAAAATGGATTGGGCATAAAAGAACTAAACAGGCAGCTACTAGGAAAGCCGAAAAAGATTTACAAGTAGCTGTGTCAATGTCGTATTAGGAGTGTATAGCCTTTGGTTTCTCTTAGGGCTTTAGCGCCTTCGTTGACTCGAATTACAGTTGCCGCAGCTGTTGGGGCTGCACTGCACATTGGTCAGGGTGATAGTGACTTGGTGGATGCGACGGCTGTGGAGTTTTCAAGGGCTGTGCTTGCTCAGACAGACGTGAAAGGAGAAGTTATTTCGTGTGAAGGACCGAAAGATAATGCACCAGCGTTCACACGGAAGGAGGGGGTTGGAACCGGCAGAGGGCCTAAAGTCGAGTTTGTCATAGACCCTGTCGACGGCAGCAGCGCTGCTTCTAAAGGCAGGAAAGACGCTATTTCCGCTCTCGCATGTGCTCCTGCGGGTTGTTTTCAGGTGCTTCCGGACGACGGATACTACTTCAAAGTCGCAACAGATCACCATTCGGTTGGTAAGATTTCTCTAGACATGTCCATCGAGGAAATCGTTCATATAGTAGCACGGGAGAAAGGCCTGCCTCTTGAAAACTTCACCGTCATAATGTTGGAGCGAGAAAGACATCTGGAAATCCTGAACAGCCTCAGAAAACTAGGTGTAAGGATCATCTTGATTCCCGACGGCGATATTGCGGCAGCAGTTGTAACATGCATTCCCAGCTCAGGCGTTGACCTTCTGATAGGTGCTGGTGCAGGCCCAGAAGCAACTATCGCCGCGACCGCTGTAAAATGTTTAGGCGGTACTATGCTGGTGAAAATATGGAGGGAAAAAAAAGATGACCCTGATCGGCTGGATAGGCTGAGAGTCGAAGGCGTCGACGTGGACAAAACTTACAACGAAGACAAGTTAGCCAAGGGCAACGAATTAGTTTTTGCAGCCTCTGGCGTAACAAAGGGTGAACTCCTGGACGGTGTTCGCTTTGTTCCACAGGGAGCGATTGTGAACTCAATTTGTATGAGGTTGCCAAGCGGAACCGTCGAGAAGTCGGAAACAACATTACGGTTCGAAGAACACCCGGTCTACAAACATTTTTTACGTGAATGACAACCCATATCTGCAAGAATCTCTAAGGCATTATGATTTGCTATTGATATCCTTTGATTTGAATAGATAGAAATGGGAAAAAGAGGTTTTTATGGTTGGTTTGCATGTCCGAAGTGGGCGCATGCGAAGCCTACATCCCTCATATCTATGAACCTGGCGCCGTAGACGTCAGCGCATCCTATACCGTAAGTTCCTTTTCCCTATTTGGGATCATAAGGCGGTGTTTTTGATGAGCCTGGCGCTTCGACTCCGAAGCGTTGAGCCACATATCCTATATCTCTCGTATCGCAGACACCGTCTGAAACGCCTTCCGTTACTCCTGTTACGTCTGCCCAACACGTGTCTTCCTTCCAGAGGTGATAGTAACAGGCTGATGGATAAAGCGGATTATAATACCAGCCTTTAACCCAGTATTTTGTCCACCAGCGATTTAATGGCTGAGCGATTGGAACGTTTGGACAATCGTTGATGTATATTTGCTCGAGTTCGGCATACATCGCCGCTCTTGTTGGGCTCTCAGGAGTTTTGGCGTCCGTGTCTACTAGTTCGTCTTTTCGGCTGCCCCAGCCGTTAACTGCGGTGTAATTCTGGAAACTGCTGAAATCTCCGTTGCTGTGCATGTATAACCGCACGAAGTTGTCGGCATCCGAGAAGTCAGGTCGCCAGCCCATAACCCAGAGGGGCAATTCGAAGTTTTCCCATTCAGCCAGATAGGTTGGCCAGTCAACATATACCATGTTTATGACGAAGTCTGGCCACGCTGGCGGAGGGCCATCATATGTACTCAGCGTCGCGAAAAAGTTCTGCAGGTTTAGCCAGGTGTAGTCAACATCGCTACCACCAAAAGACCCCATTGAAAAACTGAAACCTGTTTCCCACAGGCTCTTCCCGTTGAAAATAGCATTTTTCAGTTCCGCCTCAGCCAAGTCAAAGTCTACGTCATAACTTGGCATGCCTGTGCGATAGTCTGGGAATAAACCCTGGACTAGCGGCGTAGAAGGCCATATTGCTTCTCCTTGGTAGACCTCTTTCACATATCTTGCGTGGTTGAAGGCGTGGGCGAAGGCTTTTCTCACATGTGTGTTGTTGAAGAAGTTTGTGGGAATGCCGTTTGGAAGTTGGCCATTGCCGATTAGATTGCTTATCGGGTTGATCGTGAAAGTGAAAAACAAGCCGTCAAGAGACAGCCCGACGAGATTCTTAATTGTCTTAATCGCCGGGTACTTTGGTTCGCCATTTGCGTCTAACAACTCACTCATAAATGCTCTTGGAACTGCGCAGACATCCAAGTCGCAAGCTATGAAGTTGTCTCTCCTTGGTGGCCAACTGGCTATATAGAGTAGCTGCACAGTTGTGACGTTGCTTCTCGCTTCTGGAGCTGGACAACCACGCCAATAGTTCACGTTCATTGCCAATGTGACTATATTTCCTGTTGGGTTGAACGTTGTAACACGATACGGACCAGTGCCAACGTATCTGAACGCGCCTGTCGTATCGTAAGGCGAGCTTGGGCAACGTCGAACATTGTTGCGGTCCCACCAGTCTGGGTATCCGTTTCCGTTACTATCAGTATACAGATCTCCGTTCCAGCAGCCTATGCTTATCGAGAACTCCTTGCCTGACTCAAGATTTGTTTGAAAGCGTTATCCGGAAACGGGAATCCAACGTTAATTGTGAGGTCGCTGCCAGAAACTTCTATGGCGTTTCTATCAGGTGGACCGATGTCATGGCCGTTGGTTGCGTAGTGTTGAAATCAAAAGGGTCGCTGTTCATTTGGTCAAAAAGCATTTTGTAGAACATCCACATTGGACTGAAAAGCTGGTCTTGCACCAGGCCTCTCTTAAACGAGTATTCAGCATCATAAACATCAAAAGTGTCATAAGCTCTAACGGGATCAGTCCTCCGCGGACCCCAGCTAATCTGCCCAACGTACAACGCATCCGTTACTATGGGTGGTTGTGGGGCAACAGTTAATGGTGTAAACAGAGAGGCAAGCAGAATTAAGAGCGGGAGAGATAGCAAACATTTTCTTTTCATGTTCCTTCTCCCATTGTTTATTATACCATGTGTTTAATATTAAGTTAACCAAATCTCCTAACATGAACATTTGATGGGGCTGCCCGGATTTGAACCGGGGTCTAGAGAGCCCGAGTCTCCAAGCCTAGACCAAGCTAGCCGACAGCCCCATGCGTCATCTCTACATTTAAAACATAAAAATAAAGTGTTCCTTAACCTTTAAACCCTTATCCTAATAATACCTTACTACTCGGGGGAGGCTGGAGCGGACTTGTCTATTCGGCAACGTGTACGGGGAGTTAAAATACTCAAAGCGGTTTCGTCACCCCTTAGGCTGCAGATTTTGAACTTACTTTTTGATAGAGGACCTCTCTCTTATACGGAGTTGATGAGTTCGCTGAAAATGAATCCCAGCAGGGACGCTGGAAGGTTCGCTTATCATCTGAAATTCTTGCTCAAAGCTGACCTAGTTGAGGCAGACGTGGAAGCAAAGAAGTACTGCTTGACTGAGCTTGGCAAAATGGTTATTGATGTCGCAGACAAAATTGAAAAGAAAGCCATAAAACCAAAAGGCATGCTTGTGCGCACTTCACGATTTGCGCTAGAGGAATTTGATCCAAACAAGATTGCAAATTCCCTCATAAAAGAGGCGAAAATGCCTGCGGAGTTAGCTCAAAAGGTGGCCAAGGAAGCAGAAAAACGGCTACTTAAATCAAAAACAAAATATTTGACAGCCCCCCTCGTAAGAGAAGTTGTAAACGCAATTTTAATCGAGAAAGGTTTAGAGGAATACCGCCATAAGCTCACACGTTTGGGTCTTCCAGTTTACGATGTCACCAAACTTGTGGAGGCGAGAAGCAAATCTTCTGAAGGATCAGCCTCTATAGATGAAACTTCTGGAGAAATAGTCCTTAAAGAGTACATGCTCTTAAACATACTTCCAAGAGACATCGCAGACGCTCATTTGTCTGGCTCGCTTCATATTAAGGGTTTGAACTCTTGGATTTTGAGGCCAAGCGAGATAATGCACGATTTGAGATTTTTCGTCCAAAACGGCCTAAATCTAGAGAAAATAAACGCTCTTCAGCCTTCTCACCCTCCGCCTCAAAGCCTTGAATCCGTTCTATCAGTTGCTTTTAGCGTTCTTCTACATTCTGCTAAAGAAGTGGATGAAACACAAACGCTTGACTACTTCAACGTTTTTCTAGCCCCTTTTGTGAAGGGCCTAGAGTCCACGGAGATAAAAGATGCCTTACGCTCATTTATTCTCAACGTAAATCAGCATGCTCAGGCTTGTTTAGGCTTAGAGCTTACAATTCCAGACTTCATAGCAGAAAAGCCGGCTTTCGGGCCTTTTGGAAGACTGGTTGGCAATTACGGAGATTTTAGAGAAGAAAGTCAACTTTTAGGGTCACTTCTCTTGGAAATATTCGCAGAGGAAAGCACGCGTAAACCTCTGTTAAACCCAAAAATCATTTTAAAAATACGCCCGGAAACATTTCTTGACGAGAAAGCAAAGGCAATGCTTCTGAAAGGACATCAGCTGGCAGCAGAGAAAGGCATACCTTACTTTGCCAACCTCTTAAAAAATGAGCAGAAGCGCTCTGTTTTCTCTGCTTCTGGATTTAGGCTTAAAGCAGATTCAGATGGAGACTGGGAAATCGATACGTTACGCACAGGCTGTCTCGGACATGTCACGATTAATGTGCCACGGATAACAGTGGAATCTGGGAAGGATAAAACAAAGTTTTTTGAAATCTTTAGGGAAAGATTTGAGATGGCAACACGGGCTTTGGAAATTAAGTCTAGAGTGCTCAAACAACACAGTAAAGGTTTACTTCCATTTCTTATGCTAGATGTTAACGGTGACCAGTACTTTAGAGTTGAAAATTGCTGTCGCATAATAAACTTAACAGGATTGAAAGAAGCTGTAGAGGCATTCTATGGTAAAAGCATCTACGAAGATGAAAAAACTTTGGACTTTGCTAAGGAAATGGTGCAAAACATTCTAGATTCTGCGCATAAAATTGGTAGAAGACGTGGAAAACGTTTGTTCCCAGCCATTTTGCCAGACTTTGAAGCTTCTGAAAGACTAGCAGAGTTGGACATTGAAAGATACGGCATTGCTAAAGTCAGATTTTCGGGAAGAAGAGAAAAGCCGTTTTACTCAACAGTAAGCAACCTAATCCTGAAAGATGACAAAATTCTTCCAGAGTCTTCATTAGTTGAAGAGAAATTTTGTGGGCTGCATGCTGGGGGAAACCTTTCCGTACTAGAGCTTGGAGATGCTGAACACAAACCAGACGGGCTCATGTCTCTAACTAGACAAATTTTTGAGGGTTGCAACGTAGAGTTTTTCACATACAACCGTAAGATAACTTATTGTGTCAACTGCAAAAGAAGCTGGTTTGGCTTGTTACATAAGTGCCCTTCATGTGGAGGAATAGGCCCACTAACATTCTTTGACCAGTTTACATTAAAATGAGAGCCTTTAACAGGGAAGTCTCCCTACTCTTTTACTGCACCCAATATTAGGGCCAAGAGGGTCATTCTCACAACTATGCCGTTCCAAACTTGCTGGAAGTAGCGTGCAAATGGTGTATTATCGACTTCAGCGGTTACTTCATCAACCCGTGGAAGCGGATGAAGAATTATTAGGTCATGTTTGGCGTCGCTTAAAGTTTTCAAATCTATTTTGTAGGAACCCTTAACTTTGGCGTATTCAGCTGGGTCTGGAAAACGCTCCTTCTGTATCCTCGTAACATACAGAACATCGACAATTGGAATTATCTTTTCAAAACTGGTTTTTTCTGTTACATGTATCTTCTCCTTTATTGTTTGAAGAACCTCCCGCCTCATTTTCAGAGACTCTGGCGAAACCAGATATAATTCGATGTTGTATAGAGAAAGTGCGTAGGCAAGAGAGTGAACGGTTCTTCCATATCTTAAGTCACCTACAAAAGCTATTATTAACCCATCGATTTTTCCTTTCTCCTTCATGATGGTATATAAATCGAGAAGGGCTTGCGTTGGATGTTCTTCTGCACCGCTGCCGCCATTAATTATGGGAACTTTTGCAAATTCTGCTGCAAGTCTTGCTGCGCCTTCAAGTGGATGCCTCACGGCTATTACGTCTGCATAGTTCTCCACGGTACGCACAGTGTCTGCCAGGTTTTCACCCTTCTTAACCGAGGCTATTTCAGCCTCTGCAAAACCTATCGTGGAGCCGCCTAATTTATGCATGGCTGCCTCAAAGCTTAAACGGGTACGCGTGCTGGGCTCGAAGAATAATGTTGCAAGGATTTTTCCCTTAAGCATGTCTGAGCCTTTCGCGGCTATGGGTTCCATGGCGTGGGCAACCTTCAAAACGTAATCAATTTCCTCGCGGGAGAAATCTTTAATTGATATTATGTCTCTGCCTTCAAACTCCAAACTTACACCCAAAACAAATCTACACAACTCCTAAATAACTTTTTACGCGCTGATTCTTTTTTACGAGTGGTGCCTTGCGTGTGTTTTCTGAAGGAAATTACACGTAGTCAAGAGTGAGTCTTCGAATTCTCATGTAGGCATCATGATGTTATGCTAGGACTTTCTTGAAGTAATCGATTAATTTGGTGAGAAGGGGAACGCTCTCTTCCCATTTCATAAACGCTGAAACGTGACCAGCTTTTTCCTCCATGACGAACTCATGTGAATGATTCATTTCCCTGAGCTTTTTAACGAATTTTTCTATGGGCTGTATTGGGCATCTGGAATCTTTTTGACCAGCCATGATCATAACTGGTGCTTTGATTTTTGACGCGTGAGTAACTGGGGATCTGTTTCGGTAAAGCTCGCGCTTTTTCGATGGAGGTCCTCCGAATAGCATATCAGTAAATGTACGGTACAGGGAATCGGACAAATCATGCATTTCCAGCCAATCAACAACTGGAACTAGCGAAACCCCGGCCGCAAACGCTTCAGGTTTACTTGCAAGCGCCATTAAAGTCATGTAACCGCCATAGGAAGCACCCATAATCCCGATTTTTGAGCCGTCAATTCCTGGTTGTTTCCGCAGCCATTCGGCACCGTAAACCACATCTTCCAAGTCTCCGCCTCCCACATCACCTATATCCATGTTTTGAAATTCTGCTCCATATCCTGTTGATCCCCTGAAGTTTGGAGCAAGACTTGCGAATCCATTCTGGGAGAGACAATGTAGAAAGACTCCGTCAAACCATGCGTCGAAAACTTGTCCCCATGGTCCTCCGTGAGAATATATGACAGCAGGGTGTGGGGCACTTCCTGATGCTGCAGGGATATACCACGCATGGATGTTGCGACCGTCAAAGGATTTGTACCAAACGGATTGGGGGTTGGCGAGCTGGGCTAAATCAATCTTATAACTTCTTGGTGTAAGCGCAATTGCAGACTTGGATCGGATCTCGTACAGATAGATTCCATATGGTGATGTCATCGAAGAGTGTATGGCAACTATTGTTTTTCCATCTCTACTTATTTTAGGCGCTGCAACTGTGCCTTTAGGAAATGGCAGTGCGGGTTCTTTTTCTCTGTCTATTGGATGGCAGTGCACTGAAGTTCGGCTGTGCTTGCTGGCAACATAATACACCTTGTCACTTTCGGGTCCCCAAGCAACCTGACTGTCTAGTGGTACTTCTTCATCTCCTCCCAACTCCAAGAGGTTTCTTTCTTCACCTTGAAACTCTTGGATGACAACTTGACCTCTGCCCTTTGCGTCGCTTACGAAAGCCAGCTTCTTATCGTCTGGAGACCAGACGGGATTTACATCTTTTGAGTCATCTTTAATGCTGTAGATGATTGTATCTGTTGGATCGTTTCTGTTTACGATGAAGACTTGCTGATGTTTCAAGCTTGCCATCATAGTGCAAGCAATCCATTTTCCGTCATAAGAGTATTGAACACCATAAACCGGTGGAGTTGGCTCCTTAAGCATAAAGGACTCTCCAGTTTTCAAGTTGCATGTTTCTAAACCACAGGACTTCATCGAAGCAAAAGTTCGTGTGACTTCTTTCTCACTTGGATGCCATCCTGCTCCCGTAGTTCTGTAAGGTTTCTTGGTTATTTTTTCAGCTTCTCCACCTTCTACTGAAAGCAAGAACAGATGATGAATCTCGTTTCCGTCTTCGTCTTTAAGGTAAATCAGTTTATCCCCTTGTGGTGATATCACCCCAGTCATCACTGGCTCTTTTCCACTGGTTATTTGTTTAGGCTTGGAACCCGATTTAGTGGGCAAAACATATAGATGTGGAATACCTATTTCATTTGAAGAGTAAATTACAAACCTTCCATTCCAATCAAAATCGAACTCCAGTATAACGGGAATTTTTAACAAATCTGAAATAGAGATAGGCATTTTTCTCACCAAGCATTCCTCAACGGCATGGATGTATAAATAATTTCTCGAATTTCCGATGCGGAATCTTTAGGTAACACAATTAATGTAAAGGTTAAAATCTTTTATCTTTGTTTGATTATAGCCTCTTTGGAGTGGGATTTCGCATGAGTGAGCAAATGTTGTATGTTTCCAAAATTAAGGACGGAACGGTTATTGATCACATTACTGGTGGACACGCGTTAGATGTTGCCAAAATCTTGGGAATAACTGGACGAGAAAAGAGGGTGATTACCATTGCAATTAATGTGCCGAGTAAACGTTTCAAGACAAAGGATATAGTTAAGATTGAGGGAAGGGAGTTAAACCCACAAGAAGTGCATAAGATTGCTCTTCTGGCTCCGCATGCAACAATCAACATTATTCGTGGTTATAAAGTCGTTGAGAAACAGATGGTTCAGCTACCAAAAGTCATCGAGAATATTATTAAGTGTGCTAATCCAGCTTGCATAAGCAATAGCAACGAACCTGTTCAAGCCAAATTTTATGTCGACAGTGAGGAGCCGTTACTGCTGAAATGTCATTACTGCGGTTATATTATAGAAAAGAAGGATGTGTTGGAGCAGTTTTAGGGTGATTGTTTAGTATTCGGAAACTGAGATAATGCTTATATCGTAAGAAATAATATTCTCAAGATAGATGTGTCTCAAACGAGACATATTGTATCCGCGTAGAACACAAAAACATATGGTGAAAAGGCATGTTTGACATGTTCGAAATACTCATGTTCACGTCATGGACGGTTTTCGTAGTTTATGCAACATGGTATTTCACATCAGCAAACCACTACGCTCCAATAACCCCTAACGAAGCAAGAATACTGTGGAAAATCCACAAGCAAAACATTCGATGCAATGGCAGAAGATGGCGGGGAGTAAGACGCGGTGGGAAAATAGTTGGCTTCGAATGTGAATGTGGATACAGGCACATTCAGAAACGTCCAATAGTTAGTAATATTCCGACACATAACATTAAATTACAAACCCCACAGTTTTCTAAATTCGAGGAACTGCGAACCCGATACAAGACGACATGAGTTTCAACATCAGAATTGTAGAGGAACTGAAACGTTAATGATCATGTTCTGTATCATAGAAATGTCGAGGCGCCGCCGGTAGGACTTGAACCTACGACCGACTGGTTAACAGCCAGCCGCTCTACCGAACTGAGCTACGGCGGCATACTTGACGCTTCATGAGTTTTGGTTTTTACTGTGATATTTAAGTTTAGTCATAAATGGCTTCTAAGTGATTCCAGCCTTTTTTACTTTATAACTAACCACTTTGGCAAAAACTCTGTAGAATTGACTAATAAGGCGTCTATACCACTTTCCGGTAAACGATAAGCCAATTAATTCGTTTATCCAATATAAACCATGGTTTAAACATTTAACCAAGAGTTCTGTGTGCAATTCAGTCATTTCAGTCTCTTTAAACCACTCCTCGTTTTTCAGTTTACCCATAGGAACAAAAAATAGCGGCACAATGAGACTTCTAACATGTTTAAGGTCGTCCATTAGCTCTATTGTTTTATTGAGGTCTTCTTCAGTTTCCTCCGGAGCGCCTACGATTAATGTGCATGCTGGAATCAGCTTATTATCATGCATTAGGCCCATGCCGGTGCGTACAACTTCCGGCCACTCTTCCGGCTTAAATGGGTGCGCTTTTGCAGGCATAATTTTTTTGGCAAGCTCACCTGAACCTGTTTCTATTCCTATTTCGGCACCCCACCAAGGTTGTTTCTGCAAAATGATTTCAGAAATCTTCGAAAGAAGTTTCGGTTTAGCCGCTACACTAGCAAGGGAACAATGGCTCCATCCCATGCCATCACATTTTTTAACAACCAGATCGTGAAGTTCTATGAGCTTTTCATCATTTGGAATCGTGTTCTTGGAGCCGTAAAGCATGATATCTTCAGCATGAAGATTTACACCGTTGGTATATCCGCTTTCTGCGTTTACGCTTATTTCGCGTAATATCTTCTCGTGTGGGTACCACCGCAACGGCCTCAACGTCACACTGCAGAATTGGCAGCCTCGGCAACATCCACGACCTATTTCTACCAGCCCATCAATGGAAGGCTTTGCGATGTCTGGTATTTCCTCTAAGCTCGGCGCTTCTTTAGCGCTAGCCTTGTAGTATTGGGGAAGAGTTTCGCCATTAAGTGCTGCACGGACAATTTTTCCTATAACTTTTTCAGCTTCTCCTGCGATGATACAGTCTATTCCATATTGCTCAACAAACTTAGGTCTGTAGAGAAACTGCCAGACACCTTGGCCGCCAACAATAATCCTTAAACCACGTTTTTTTGCTTCTCTAATCTCTGGGCTAGCTAATAAGGCACGAAAATACTGTGCAAGAAACGGTTCCTTCTTCAAGACGAAAGCGAAGGTGGTCGAAGCTGGACCTAGGCCGAAGGGATCCATAACGTGTATGCCTAAAACTTTTGCTTCGCTAATGTACTTTTTGAGATGTTTTGGTGAAACGGTTAATACGTCGAAGCCTTCGCTTAAGAGTTGAGCTTCGATTTTTCTTAACCCGTATGGCGCTGCTACAGGTATACCATTTTTTGTTTTGATCGGCGGAAAAAAGAGCCAACTGTAAAGCCAGTTAGGAATAAAATTTGGGGGAGCGCATGTTCCAAAACCTACAAATATGTTTTTGTGGTAATCGCTCATCAAAGTTCGGTCAGCTGTCAAGAGTATCTTGCCGCTTGCGGAATCTTGTGGCAATCGTCGTCGGCTCCCAATATTCAAATCTTGATACATTTTCTACTTAATACTTATGGTGCGAATGGCCAAGAAGATTTTCAGTGCTACAATTTAAAGAATATTATCTTATCCTTGTCCTCCCGGACGTTGCGCGGAAACTTTTGAAAATGCCTATGAAAGAAAATTTAGAGTACTTTTTTTCTTCTTAAAGAATTAGATAATGATATCTTGGTTTTATTGTCACGTTTCGTTTTTCTTTTTTGTTTAGAAAAATGTATATGTTAGATTTCCTAATTAGGGTGAAAGACCCGTGGAGAGTATAACAAGTTGAAGAAAATCTTAGAGGTTAGATGGCATGGAAGGGGTGGTCAAGGAGCATGGACGGCCAGCGAACTGCTAGCACGGGCAGCCATTTACGAGGGAAAACACATTCAATCTTTTCCAGAGTTTGGTCCCGAAAGAATGGGGGCGCCAGTCACTGCTTTCACAAGAATAAGCACTGAGCCAATTCAGATACACTGTGCAGTGTACAATCCGGATGTGGTAGCTGTTTTAGACTCGACATTGCTAAAAACAGTTCGAGTAACTGATGGGTTAAATGAAGAAGGAACTATTATAATTAACTCAAAATATGAGCCTGCAGAAATTAGGAAAATGCTAAACATGGAGAAGGGCAAGGTTTGGGCTATTCCGGCAACAGAAATTGCAATAAGAATTTTGGGAATGCCCATAGCAAACACAGCCATGCTGGGAGCCGTTGCTTGTGTGACTGGAATATCTAGCTTGGAAAGTGTGGAAAAAGTAGTCAAAGAACGTTTTAGGCGGGATGTTGCCGATAAAAATTTCGCTGTCATAAAAGAAGCTTACAAGGAGGTAAAATCTGAGTGACATCTCGAGAAAAAAGTTGGAAAGAGATTTCGCCAGCGGGAGTATGTTGGAAACCAAGCACTGAGTTTTTGACTGGGGATTGGAAAACGTACAAGCCAGTAAGAGACTTAGAGAAGTGTACTCGGTGTTTGTTGTGTGTACTTTTCTGTCCGGACGGAGCAATTCATTGGAAACCTGAAAAGGGCGACATAGAATTTGATTATAACTTTTGCAAGGGTTGTGGGATATGTGCGAATGAGTGCCCAACGAAGGCTATAGAAATGAAACTTGAGTAGAGGTGTTTGCCAAAATGAAGAGTGTTATTAGACAAGAGGTTTTAGCCTTAAACGGAGACGAGGCTGTCGCTTATGCAGCGAAACAGTCAGATGTCGACGTTGTTGCGGCCTATCCTATAACTCCCCAGACCATAATTGTTGAAAGGTTCAGCGAGTATGTAGCTAATGGCGAAGTCGAGACAGAATTTGTTTGCACAGAGTCAGAACATAGCGCTTTAACCGCATGTCTTGCAGCGTCAGTGACCGGCGCAAGAGCTTTCACAGCCAGCGCGTCTGCTGGTTTAGCTCTGATGCATGAGATGCTTTTTGTAACTTCGGGATGCCGTGCACCCGTGGTCATGGCGATTGCCAACAGAGCCTTATCGGCACCTTTAAACATTCACGGCGATCATTCCGACACCATGGTTGAGCGGGATGCTGGCTGGATACAAATCTATGTTGAGAATGCACAAGAAGCCTACGATTCGATTATTCAAGCTTTTAAGATAGCCGAGGACACTGAAGTATTGTTGCCAGTCATTGTTGGTTTAGACGGTTTCACGTTAAGCCATACGCTAGAAAATGTGCATGTACTTCCAGACGATGTTGCGAAAAGGTTTGTTGGAACCCGACAATTCATTAACGTTGCAAATCACGAGGGCAAAATGGTACCTTTCAGGATTGATCCTGAAAATCCAACCACGATGGGACCCATAGCATTGCCGAACTACTATTTCGAGTTTAAGCGGCAACAAGAAGAAGCCATGCGGAATGCCCTCAGAATAATTCACCAAGTGAATGAGGAATATGCGCAAATCAGCGGCAGAACCTATGGAACTGGACTTCTTGACTCTTACAGTTTGGACGATGCGGAAATAGCCATTGTTTGTTTAGGATCAACGGCTGGAACCGTGAAAACAGTTGTAAATGAGTTAAGGGAAGAGGGCATTAAGGCTGGACTGCTTAGAATCCGCACTCTCAGGCCCTTACCAGTTGAAGATATAGTTAAGGCTTTGGAAAAAGTGAAGGCTGTGGCTGTAATGGATAGAAGCATGAGTTTCGGAGGAACCGGTGGACCAGTCTTCCACGAAATCCGCCATGCGCTTTATGATTCGCCCGCACATCCTTACGTAATAAACTGCATTTATGGACTGGGAGGAAGAGACACAAGCCCAAGCCAAATACGCAAGATCTACGACGACCTGCAAAGAATACTTCAGACAAAAAGTGTTGAAAACCCGATACAACATGTAGGGTTGAGAGAATAAGGAGATGGAATGAAATGCAATCTGAATGGAAATTCACAACAAAAGACATCGCTGAAAAACCAGACTTGTTCATGTCAGGACACAGAGCATGCGCAGGCTGCGGACCAGCAACGGTTTTAAGGCTTATTATGAAAGCCGTTAGAGGACCCACAATAGTGACGAATGCAACTGGATGCATGGAAGTAGTATCATCAATTTATCCATACACCTCTTGGGCTACTCCATGGCTACATACAGCGTTTGAAAATGCCGCTGCAAACGCCTCAGGAATCGACGCAGCCATGAAAATACTGAAAAAGAAGCAAAGGATACAGCAAGGGCAAATAGACGTCATAGCACTTGCTGGAGATGGAGGCACGTACGATATAGGTATACAAGCACTTTCCGGGGCTGTTGAAAGAGGACACGACTTTCTATTTGTCCTTTATGACAACGAAGCCTACATGAACACCGGAATCCAAAGAAGCGGAGGAACACCCCTAGGGGCATCCACAACCACATCGCCGGCCGGCACAGTCATACCTGGAAAGTTGGAAAACAAGAAACCGATTGCTGATATTATGGTGGCTCATGACATGCCCTACGTAGCCACAGCATCCCCCTATTACTGGCGGGACCTAATCACAAAAACGAGAAAAGGATTAGAAGTGAATGGCCCAGCATTCTTGCACGTGTTTGCACCATGTCCAAGAGGGTGGAGAAGCAACCCAGCCAAGTCCATAGAGCTTTCACGCTTAGTCGTGGAAACGTGCATATTCCCATTATGGGAAGCCGTAAACGGCGAATACCAACTTTCAGTGCCAAGTAAGGTCATAGCCTTGAGTCCGCAAAAGAAGAAGCTAGTAAGGGAGTACCTAGAAGTGCAAGGACGCTTCAGACACTTGTTCACGCCGAAATTCGAAAAAATGCTCGGTGATATACAACGAATAACAGACGCTAGATGGCAACGCCTACTTAAAAAATGTGGAATGTAAATCCTTAGTTTCTTTTCGTCACAAATCAATTAATGTATGCATGGAAAAGAATAACCTTTAAAGTTGTACCTATTGCATTGTTTAATGTCTTAAGCGACAATGCCCAAGCCTTCCACGTTTACTCAAAAGTTGGGTTCAAGCCCTACGAATTCTGTTTGCAATTAAGAGTAGAGAAAATCAAAACCTAGATCTAGTGAAAATGGCTAAAGTCTGAGAAAGCCGTTCAAGCAAGCTTGCTACATCCGTTTATGCAGTAACTTCTTTGCTTTAACAATAAGAGTCGCTATGATAAGGGTTGAATCGATGAATTCTCCTTTCAACACTTTTTCTAAGACCGTATTAAAATCCATGAATTCAATGTTAGCAATCTCGTCAGAGCGGAGTTTTCCTTTTGTCTTCAAATCTTTGGTGAAAAATAGTTCAACAACTCCAGCCATGTTGCCTGGTGCCCAATTGAACCTTCCAATCCATGTCAAGTTTTCAGCTGTATAGCCTGTCTCTTCTTCTAACTCTCTTAAGGAAGCCTGTTGTGGATTTTCTCCATTCTCTATGCCTCCTGCCGGTAAGTCGTAAATTACTTTGTTTAAAGGATGGCGATACTGCTTCACAAGGAGCATTTTATCATCTTTTGTAAAAGCGGCCACTGCAACAGCGGTCGGCTTGTCCTTTATCTTAGTACCGCCAAAATAAACCCAATCGTGCGTCGATCCGTCCGCGAACTCTAACGTGTCCACAACAACTGTTCTACCATGTTTTTTGTAGATAACCTCAGACTTCAAAACTTTCACCTTTTCAAATCTTGTGCACAACTTGTTTGCCTCATTTAAGCCTCTTATGGACAAGCATCTTTTTCAGTCTTTCATCTTCTCTGTAGTGGGCTTTGCAAGGATGCCCAAGAGCAACGAAAACTCTTTTGCTTGCCGGAAACACCATAAAGAACCATAATGTTCCAAGTTTTATTGCCTTCACGTGCGAGCACACGCAACCTTTATGATCTGAGAGAATTTTCTTCGCAAGTTCAATGTCAACTTTTCCTTTATTGGCGCTTATGATTTCTGTTATGCGTTTATATCTCTTCACCGACGTTGGGGGTCTCTCCTTAACATTTTCCATGCCCATCATTTCAGGACGCATGAAATAATTTGTTGCTGTGAGGAAATCTTGTTCAGCTTTTCTCACCCTTACTTTTTGGGGAGAAGCCTCAACAACAGCCATGTCGCCGCTTTCATCCACCAACAGGTAGCTGTTGCCCGTGGAAAATTTCACGTTTGAAAGAAATTTTACAGCTTCAGCCACGTTAGAACATTTATCTAGAACAGCCCGTATCGATATGAACCAGTTTATTTCTGGCTCAAATGCAATTAGACGAACAGAAGACATAGCTATGGCTAATCCAGTTTCGTTTAAACCATCTTCTTTGCCAATGAAGATTGTTGAGTTTCCAATGCTCCAATATGCATCGTTAGGCATTGTTAGGCAAGTCTCAGTATACTTCTTATACGCATAATAGAAATCCTAGTTCCCTCCGAGAATTGGATTCGGCGAAGAAGCCGCGAAAAGGCTGCAGTAACCACGCTTTTCGGCACCTATTGTTAATATGAAAGCTTTCAAAGCATCGCAGCAAATGGCACAGCCATCGGCAAAACCTTGAAGCTCATCAAGAATTTCAGGGAAAATGTGTTTTACCTGTTTTTCACATTCCTTCGCAAAACTTTTCATTTCTTCTGGAAGTTCTGGAGGTTTATAGCCAACCCGCTTCAAGATACTGTCATACTTAAAACCGATCTCATAATAGGTTCCTGACACTTGAGGATGATACATGCACATGTCACCTATTCCACAATAACTGGTTAGAAGTAAAAATCTTGCCAATCATCCAATTTTTATGTTTTTCTTCTCGACGCGTTCTTGCCGAAGCTATATTCTCCATGGCTTATGTTGGTTTATATTTAAATTTTGACTTTTTAATGACAAGCGCAAAAGAGAAAAATAACCCGTAGCATAGATTCAGTAGGCGTTATGAACTGGTGCGGGGTTGCCCTAGCCTGGTATAGTTACGCCTAGAAGGTATCCCTAACGCTTATTAGTCAGTTTGAGCATTGTTTTTAGTGGGGATCGCTTTGCGGAGTTGGGAAAGATTCTTGAAAGTGGATGGCTGGCAGAGTGAGTATGCGAGTGTGGATCGTTGTTTGAGGCATTATGGAAGGAAAGTCAGAAGTGAAGGGACACGGTCGAATGTTGGTTTGATTTTGAGTGGTTTCTGTGATTTCTGTGGAAAAAATCCTGATGGCCTTGTGAGGTTGTCTTCGAAGGATGCGTCTAAGCTTGTTCAGGACTGTGTGGATTCTCTTGCTGAGAGGGGTTTCAGCATTCGATATGTGAATGTCTGCCTTGCCTACTTGAAGACTTTTTTCAAGGTTAACGGTTTCAAGGGTTCAAGGGCGCTTGAGGTAGAGAGACATTATCAGCCTTCCAGGTACAGGAAGAGAGAGGAGTACGTTCCGACTTCAAGCGAGATCTACGACATGAGCTTATCTGCTGGTAGCCTCAGGAACAAGGCAGTGATTCTGGCCTTGTACACGACTGGGCTCAGAAACTCGACACTTAGGGCTCTGTTGTACCGAGATGTGGGAGACGAGTTGGAAAAAGGCCTTGAGATTATCAAGATTCCGGTTTACCCAGAAATGAAGAAGATCGATGTAGGGGCATGTAAAGGCAACATTCCATATTACAGTTTCATGTCGAAGGAATCGACTGAAGCTTTGAGGGCGTATGTTGAGGAAAGAAGACATGTTCAGGGAAGCATAGAGGATGATGAACCGCTCTATTGTGCCGACAGCTCAAATATGACTGCAGAGGAAAAGCGGCGTACACCAATGCTGAAGAAGTCGCTTGAAGCCTTAGTCAAGAATGCTGCAAGAAATGCGGGGCTCAGAAAATGGAAAGATGTTTATCCTCACTGTTTGAGAAAAGCTTTCGAATCTGCCATCAGAAACGCAGGCTTAGACTTGAAGGACCAAGAGTTCCTCATGGGTCACATACTGCCCGGGACACAGGACACGTACTATGATAAGACCAAGGTTGAGGACATGAGACGCAAATACACAAGAATTCACTTCTTCCCAGAGAAGTTTTATTCGAGTGAAGACATCAGGAAGAAGCAGATTGTTGACACAGCTAAACTGTTAGGGTTTCCTGAAGAGCGAATTAGGAAAATCGAGGAGGTTCTGGCAAGGCATAAACGCGTAGACGAAGCCTTGAAAGAGTTCAAACGCTTCCAAGAAGAAACAGAAAGCAAAACAATGACCAATGGAAACGGAGCATATGACATTGCTAAAGGAGAAACTGAGCTGATCAAAAGGCTTCATAATGGTTGGAAACTTGTGCAACCATTAAATGGTGAAAAATACCTACTCGTCAAAGTAGGTTAGGCCTCTCAAGAGGACGATTTCTCTCAAGGCTTTTGGAACACTTTGAAATAAGAAAAGACGTGTACACCATGACAAAAATTGAGCGAAATCCTCCTAAAGAAAGCCTTAATTATGGTCTAGACACCAATGAAAAATGGCGTAAAAGTGCAGAAACTATGGAAAAATGAAAGAAACAATGGGGGCCAAGTATGGTGGAAAAACGATTAGAACAGCTTTCAGAGGAAAATGGGCTTTTTTCTTCGTTTTTCAGTAAACAAGAATTGAAGGATTCAGTAGGGTTCTTGCAGGAAAAAGCACATAAAACACCTGTAGAAGATCCTCTCTATCGCAGAAAACATGCTTATGTTAAAGGCATTGAGCAGTATTGGAAGGAGCGAACTCGAAGAAAGCAGGTTTGGGAGTTATCTGGCAAACTGAAGCAGAATGAAATAGCGGAAAAATTGGGCGTTAGTGTTAGAACTGTGCAGCGTGACGTGGCTAAGGTTAGGCGTTATTACAGGGGGCAATTTAACAGGTTCGTTAGGCAGTTAAAAGAGGAGAAAATACAGCAAGTTAGAGCAGTGTTGGAAGGCAAGACGCCGATTGAACAGCTTAAAATTCTCTCTAATCTACTGGCGCAGCAGCGGAAAGAGGAGGAATCTCGAAAGCGGTTTATGAGAACCTTCTTCATAATAATAGACTTAGATGACATGACCAATGGCTTTCCTTCTTTCAGAACGTTCTATGCCAGCCCCTATGTAAATTTCAAGGAAGGTGTGCAGTTCGTCATTCGTTGCATAAAGAATGGACAGAAGCATGATTTGGGAGGCTGGACACTTAAATATGCTCATTAATTGGCAGGCATAGGGCGTGTAGGGTTGGTTGTTTGATTGACAGGTTGTGATCTCTGCTCTTTCTTAAGATGTAAAGGATAACGAAAATAGCAATTACCGTGAGAGGTACTGCTTATAGTATTAGCCTTCCAAGAGGGTTTCAATAAATAGGAAAAGAGTTGGAAGCCTCAAAAACCATGTGGTATCGTTTGCGGCAACAAGAAGAATACTATAAACTCAAACCTCTCTATTGTTTTTAACATGCGTCCAAGAAGCTATCATTTCTTTCTGAGGGCGTGAGCATGACAGACAAGGACATGGGTCTCTAAGCGCTTTATCTTGATCAGGACAGTGACTTGTCTTCTCCCATCAATGTTGGTCGCGTAGATTAGAAAGTCATGCGGTTTGTTCCGCTCTCGTATCCACTCACCATATCTGATTTGGCTCAGAAACCATTCTTTGCTTGCGAAGCTTCTGTGCTTCTTTATCCAAGTGAGCGGTTGACTGCCGAAGACTATTGGGCCTGTGTAGATTCTTCGTTCTGGTTGAGAGCGGAACATGAGTTCTTGTAACTGGTTTTGGGTATTTAATGGTATGTAGTTTTTGGAATATTCCAAAAGCATAAATACTGCTGCCTATTTAACTATTAGGTGAGGAACGGAAATGACAGATCGCAATCGAAACAAGGCTGGAAAGAAATCAGACGATCTTCTACTCGACACCATAGAAAAGAACCCAGGGCTTTCACAGTATGAATTGACAAGAAAGCTTAATTGGCATTCTGGCCACGTTGACGGCTCAATAAGAAGGCTTCTCAAAACAAACAGAATCTACATTAGAGTTCTGGAAAGAAACGGAAGACACGTCAACCTCGTCTATCCGAAAGATCGGAAGCCTTCAAAGGTTCTGGAAGTTCCAACTGAACTGCTGAAAGTAGCCAATCCTGTATGGAATGACTATGCATTCTTCCATGCTCTTGACAGTTCAACGATTGGAGTTTCAGGTCGTGAAATCTCAGAGTGGAAAGAGGTTTCATGTTTTCTGGAAAGAGTACTTATCCAAAGAGAGGATGGAAGAATAGTCTTGCAGATTCCAGAAAATTTCTGGAGATTCTACAATCTGGATAGGAAGCACAGAGTTGTATCAGTGAACGGAAACAACATTCTGATAACGGTTTCCGGAGACATAGTTGAAGAGAAAGAATATCCTTCTTAGCGTCTCATGAAATGTTTGGGTGTTTTTGCATGGTTTGCCTATTAATAAACAATACAATAGATTTCTGAAACATGAGAAATCCTAGCTCACGGGAGCTTTCTGAAATACGTTATTGCAGAATGAATCAGGATTAACAATCTTATCTTGACATACCAGAGGATTGAACCTAGAGTATAGTGTCTTAGGTAGATCCTTCTGATAGATAGTTCAAAGCTCTTATCAATGATCTTGGACATTCTGTCTATGTCAAACAGAAAGCATTCAATCCCGTTAGCAAGAACAAGATAACCTGAACCTGTTCCTATGATCATACCACACTTAGCTAATTCTCCTAGCCTTGCATAGCCTACTGACTGAGAAAGTTTGTTCAGGAACTCTAGATCGACATTCCATTTGACTCCTTTTATTATTGGTGACAGCAACTCCATCAACACTTGGATAGGTATGAACTCAACTTCAAGATCTTCCCATCCTGGATCATCAATCTTGACGATCTGAAATATGGATCTCCAATCAGTTTTAATTTCTTCGCTTACTCTTTTCAGGAGAAATTGCCAATCAAACTCTACTTTGAGTAGTGGGATGTGTTTGTTCTCGATTTCTAGAGTTTCATGGCAGTCGATGATAGATCCATTAATGAAGATTGAATAATGAACATACTTCTTACCAAGATCCTTGAATAACATCAGATTCTTTCTCATTGCAATGAACACAACATCAGCTAGCTTCAGCTCTATAGGCTTGGGAAACGGAGTCATGTCATCTTCATCTAGATTGGACATCGTCTGAACACAACTGCTTTGTTTATTCTTCCTGTCGAAATTGAAATTAGCAAAGACATATTTTGACTTATTGTATAATTAGAATCGGTGTCTATGAGTAGCTCTGTGCCCACTGAGATGACTGTTAGGAGTTTCTTGCTGAAGGAATTGGAGAAAAGGTCAGTCAAAGTATCTACTGAGATCTCTTACACTACTCCAATTGGTCGTTTGGTTCCTGACATGCTTCTCAGAAATGGTGCACAGTATGTTGTTGAGACTAAACTTGGTGCTAAGGCTAAACTTCTAGACGCGATTGTCAGACTTTACGATTATTCAAAATACACCGAAGCCAAAGGTGCTTTTGCAATTCTCTTCCCCGAAGAGCTGAGAAGACCTTGGACTATCGAGATGCTAGAGAAAATAGCCATTGATCCCAAGTTGAAATATATTGCCGCCGCCATCTTCAAAGACTTCAGACCCAGTCAAAGGTTTGAAGGTAATCTTTCTGAAATCGCTGACTGGATAGCCTCTCAGGTGCTGAAGCCTCTTGCTGTCGAGGCTGACACAGGTTTTGCCATCAAAGTCTTGACTGATGCAGTAGAATCAATGACTCTCACTTTGAAGAGTTTGAAGAGTAGGGATCTTGAGGATATATTTGGTGGAAAGACAGTTTTTGAAAATATTCTGCAATATGAGGAAGGGCACTATCCTCTTGAAGAAATGAGACAAGCAGCAACCTATCTTCTAGTGAATCAAATTATCTTCTATCATATTCTTTCCAGAGCCGATGCCCACTTTGAGGCAATAGATGAAAGCAAGATGAATAAGCCCAGAGAATTACTCAGATATTTTGAACCTGTTCTAAAGAAAGACTATACTTCTGTGTTTGGTTTTGATGTGGCTTCCAAGCTTCCAGAATCTGCAATAGATATTATAAAGAAAGTAGTTGTAGGGGTCAAAGCCCTAGCACCAGAGAAAATAGGGCATGATGTTCTTGGTAAGGTATTCCATGACCTCATTCCTTTCAACATAAGAAAGGCTGTAGCTGCCTTCTACACAAACAATGAAGCAGCAGAGATCCTTGCAAACTTATCCATAGAGAAGCCTGATGCTAAGGTTATGGATCTTGCCTGTGGCAGTGGGACTCTTCTAGTTGCTGCATACCGTAGAAAGAGGGAGTTACTCCAATCTGGTGGGACAGAAATCTCGCTGCAGGATCACAGACGATTCTTGGAGCAGGATCTTACTGGTGTTGACATAATGCCTTTTGCAGCTCACCTTGCGGTAATGCATCTGTCTCTTCAAGCTTTGCTGCATGAAACTGAAAAAGTGAGAGTTGCCGTTTGGGACTCGACTGAACTGAAGCCAAACATGAACATACCAGCGATCTACAGTGAGCTAAAGGCAGCTTATAGAAAGCCAACTTTGGATATGTTTAGAGAGAATATTCCGATTCCCAAGGATGCCCACATCAAAAAAGGCGCAATCACTCTTGAAGGAGTTGGTGGAGAAGAGATACCTCTAGAGAAGGCAGATTTAGTGATAATGAATCCACCTTTTACCAGACAGGAAAGATTGCCCAAAGAATACAAGTCAAGTCTTGCAAGGCGATTCAGTGACTATGAAAAATATGCACATGGACAACTTGGGCTTTATGGTTATTTCCTGTTTCTTGCAGACCGATTCGTCAAGGAAGATGGAAAAATTGCCTTTGTTCTACCTGCCACCCTATTGAGGGTGCAGTCTGCAAAAGGGGTCAGGAGACTCTTGACTGAGAGATACACAATTGAGCATATCATAACAGCATGGGAAAGAGCTGCATTCTCTGAAAGTGCACAGTTCAGAGAGATCCTGCTTATTGCCAGAAAAGGAAAGCCAAGAGCCAACATAGAGTGCTGCATATCTTCTCTTGAAAGATTGCCTTCTTCCATTGAAGAAGCAAATGAGTATGTTCAGAAGTTGAAGTCAATAGTCAAAAAACCAAAATTTGGAGAACCTTATGTGGACCAAGACATGATAGCAGTGAAGGTCACTCAAGAAGAGCTGAAGAAGCATGTGGACAATCTGTATCTGTTCATATCAACATACGACTTAGCTTTGCCTTCGGCTCTGGAGAAGATCTTGACAAGAGGTTCTGGCAAACTAGTATCATTTGAAAGACTACTAAGGAGAGAGAAAGGTAGAGTCTTTCGGTTTGACTATTTTCCATCAATTCATGGTGCCTTTGTTGTTGAGCCATTCAGAGCAATCAAGAATGTTGATGAGTGGATCATAAAGAGCATAGATGGGACCAATGCAATAATTGAGAACAGATTCACAAAACAAACACTAAAAGCACCTCTGAAAGCTTTTACCAGAGGACTTAGAAGATCTGCAAGAACTGACAAAATAGAAGTCACCGATCTACTTGACCTGATCATCGTTAAGCAGTTCAGCGGAATTGAACACGTCATGAAGCATCCATCAAATGTAAAGAAATGGAACAAGTATGTAGAACCAAGATTGGCTAATCTTGTAATATCAAGACGGTTTGACATCTCAGCCACCGGAACAAGGTTCCTTGCATACTACTCTGAAGAACCAATGGTGGGTGTGGACATGTGGAGCGTTCAAGGGCTTTCGTACGATGACGCAAAAATTCTGGGACTTTGGTTTAACAGCACTATCAATCTGCTTGCATTACTTATTCACAGGACAGAAACGAGAGGCGCATGGATGAAACTGCATGAATATGCGATGAGAGGGATGCAATTACTTGATCCAAAGAAACTTGGTAAGCAAGAAAGAGAGCAATTACTACGGTTCTTTGAATCAATGAAAGAAACCTCATTCCCAAGCATTCTAGAGCAACTGAGGACAAAGTATGCTCCCAGAAAGGAATTAGACATAATGCTTCTTCAGTTCATGGGCTACTCAAGCAAAGAAACAAATCAACTTCTAGACTATTTGTATCCTGCCTTAGCAGGTGAGGTTGAAAAATTAAAGACACTGATGAAAGGCTAGTCTGCATTCTCTGTTTCCGTCTGTTAGAACTGGAATGAACCAAGCATTCTCATGACTTCAGTGTGTCTCAACTCTTCGATTTCCATTATTCTTTTTACCAGATAATGCTTCCACTTCTTCCTCTCCTTGTAAAGATGAACAAAGACGACATGATACCCATTCTTCTTGTATACCTTGTCCCTGTATTCATAATTGAAATCCTCAGACCCACAAACTTCAATATACATCCCCAACTTTGGAATGTAGAAATCAGGTGCCCATACTCTTGGTCTATCTTTTTCATCATACACAAAGACAGGGAACTCGTAAATCCACCAGAGATTTAGTTCTCTCAAATACCCAGCAACCTGCTTTTCTGACTCCTCCATATCATCATAGATAGAATCTTTCATTGATTCACCCCCTTAGTTGTTACTCAGGCTCTGAGCCATACGATCAGCCACTTCACCATCAACTGAATGCTGAGGTTGAACCTTCCCAAACTCCACACCATTCAACTTAGAGCCATGTTTATCCAGTACTACTCTGATCAGGTGATAGAGTTCTTCTTCAACCAAAGCTTCTCTAGGAACTAGCCTACTCATAGGATAACAGTCCTGCCATTCTATAGGTTACTTTCGTAGCAAATGGTTTTATCCTTTTGCTTTCTAGTGTCGTCTGCTAAAAGCCTCAAATCGTTGAATCAAATAGATCATCTTGTGGGATGATGCCTGACAATGAACGAGTTAGCGCCATTCTCACTACAACCCCGCTTCGCTACGTTGCGGACATGCACTTAAATAAGCCTTAAGTGAAGCCGACTGTCTCGGGTTGAGGTTGGCGAACCGCTACATTTAAGCGTCAAAACCGCATCGATCTAGTTTGGGTGATTCTGTGCTCTATCACGATCCTGAGTTGATGCTGAAGGTCTATCGCATGGTTCAAGCTGGTTGGAGCTATCGCCAAGCCGCGCTGAGCCTGAACATAACTAAGGATAAGGTGTCTAGAATCATGCAGACCTTCAAAAAGGGAAAAGCCAAAGTTGAGAATGGCAAGGTGGTTCAAACGATTCCACCTGCTTCAAGGATCCTGCAGGAAGGATTCGAGGAGGGCTACCGCAGTTGCCTAGACGACATGCTAAAGGCTGCAAATAATGTGCTCGCAATCGCCAAAGAGAAGTGGCCTAGCATCATCGACGAAGAGGAAACCAAGCGCATGCTTTCCTTTGTTATGGATGTGCATAGAGCGCTTGAGGCCCGTCTGTCAACGTAAGCGCCTTATTTTTCTTTTGTCTTCTTTCTTTTTAGATAGGCTTCAACAAACCTAGTGAGCATAACCTCGGGCTTCTTTATGTCAACTTCGCTCATGCTCTTAAATTTGAAAAGTAATAACTGCCACTCATGAATAGGCCAATTCCTCATAAGTTTGTCACGTTCCTCTTTCAGCTTCACTATTTTTTGCAGCACTTCTGCAACTCTTCGCTTGCGTTTCTTGAGTTTAAGTTTGTCCGAGTCTGTTCTTTTCCATGGCTCAATAGGAATAGGATCAGGATTCCTAAGAGCCTCAACCATCAATCTTCTCTCTTCATATAACGCAGCTTCATACTTGAGGTCAAGTGACATTATCTCATTGTAATTTTCAATCTTTCGAAATATCTCCCAATCTGCCATAAGGAATTCAAAACTCGGCGAGAGTATACGACCGTGTAGCCCTAACATGCGATGAATAAAATCGAATAATATAGCATTCTCCGACAATTCGTCTAATGGACCAGACAAATTATCCTCAATGCTTTTCTTAAGGAGATGGCGAAACCCATCCTCGTAATAAACGCGCTTGAATTGCTCCAGTGATTTAGAAAAGACTGGCAAGAGATATCCCCAGTTATTGAAAATCCTGTCCAGATCTCTCCAAGGCTCATATTCGGGATTGTCTAGACCAGTCAAAGCAAGGCATAGACCAGCAAGAGTTAAAGAGTACATCTTCCCGACTGGTCGTCCTCGTGAACGTTTTCCTTTAGCAAGAATATCAGACCCTTTGATTTCAAGCAATCCCTTCCTTTTCAGACTCTTCAAAGCAACATAAATCGATTTATCGGAGTATTCATGAATTTGTTTGTAGATGCTATATCCATAATCTGGTTTATTCTTTAGGAGATATGAGAGGACAGCTTTCTCTGGCTTATTTAGAGAAGTAGGATTGACTGGCATTTTTCTACCTTCAATATTCTACCTAGGTCGAATATTCTACTACCAAAAGTCGAATATTAATTTTACGTGTATTATTACTGTATGAGGCTGAAAAGATGGCTGAACAAAAGAGACCAATCGGAAAAATCCTTGTGCATGACGAAAGAGGCTACGCATATCTGCCAAAGATAGTCAGAAACGAGATAGGCTTGGAAGGAAAAGGCGCTATTTCCTTCTACGTTGATGCCAACTGCGTGTTACTTGTCAGAGAAAGCGCAACAAAAGACGAGATCCTCAAAGGTCTAGACATCCTCAAAGGCGACCTGAACCTACGCTGGAAAGAAGAAAAGGAGCAGCAACCATGAGCCAAAGCCTCGACGAGAAATCTCAAAGACTTGGTCAGATGCTAGCGCAGATTAGGAATGCTCTTCAAGGAGCAACTGAAGCCATTGATGCCTACACCAACTTTCTTGGAAAACCGATGGAACCCACATCTTTCGTGAAAGAAGAGACGTTTACCATTCTCAAGTTTGAGCTGGCGAAAAGCGAGCGACTGGGCGAATATGAAGTAGCTCTCAAGTCTAGCAACTTGCCTGACAAGTGGAGTCACGCCTACAACATTCTGAGACAAAGCAATGCTGTCATCAACTCTCGTTACTCTGGACCCAACTACCATTTTTCTTACTGGCTCTATGGCGAGAACAGAATTTACCGACTGAGATTGAAAGCGCAAGGTTGACTGAGGAAAAACCAGACATGACCACTGATAGCTCCAACAAGAATTATGTGAAGCATAAGTGCGGCGAATGTGCAAGATTCAAAGTCCCTGATAGCGGATGCTGGAACAGCTACGACATTCAACAAGGAATACTGTTGCCATCTGACCAAGCATGTGATCGGTACTATCCAAGATATGAAAAACAGAAAGATAAGAAAACAAAGAAGCAGTTGAGAGACGCTGGGTTATGTGACAGTGGCTACTTTGAAGCAATTTATCATAATAGCAAGCCATGTTTTCTGATCGAAGAGGAAAATAGCTTCAATATTGCTGAAAGCATAGAAGTAGATGAGCAAGTTTTTTATCCAAAAGAGGCGAAACATATTCCATACGAGCCTTACGGTTACTTTGAAGGAGCAGTTCCAAACCGAGAGGAGCTGTTCTGGAAAGTCAACCGAGAATTTCAAAGATTCGTTGACGTTGAAACGATTTGGAGAGACGTTCTAAGTGCGTGTGTTCTCTTTGGCTATCATCAAGAAAAGCTTCAGACAGTTCCATACGTCTTCGTTTACGGAGACAATGAAAGCGGAAAAAGCACAGTTCTCCAAGTTCTCAAATTCCTCTGTTACCGGCCGATGTACGGAGTAACTGTTCCGGCAGCAGACATCTACGGGTTCCTTGATGATTCTGATGCCATAGGATGCATTCTGGAAGATGAGGTTCAGGGAATCCAAAAGGACACTGACAAGATCAAGATTTACAAGGCTGGATACAAGCAAGGAGCCGTAGTTCCGAGAACCATAATCACACAACATGATCGCGTCATAAAATACTATAATACCTTCTGCTTCAAGGCATGTGCAAGCGAGCAGATACCCCAGGTCAAAGGCTTCAACGAGAGATTCCTGTTTATTCCAATGGTTGAAGGCTCTCCGGAAAAGGAATGGGCTGACATAACAAGGGAAGATTTGGAAAGGCTCCGCAATTTGCGAAACATGCTTCTGAAATGGAGACTGCTAAGCAGAGAATGGCAACTTCCACAGGTTGAAGTTTCTTGGAGAGGACGGTTAAAAGAACTCTGGAAGCCTATCTTACAGATTACACACGGCTTGACGGTTTATGATGGCTTGTTCAAGTTTGTTGAGGACCAGAGGAAAGAAAGGCTAAGCAGCAAACAAGACACTCTGGAAGGAAAAATCGTTAAAGTAGTGATTGAAATACTCAATGAAGCCAAAGGTGACTCATTCAGCATTCCTTTTCAAACTATCTGGAACAGATTAACGGAAGAACTGGATGGAAAGATAGACGAGAAGAAGCCTCATGTTATGGAGACAAGTGAGTTTTTCCAGGTGACCAAGAATAAAGTTGGTTATAGGTTAAGAGAGATTTTGAATGGAAAATCTAAAGCTATACGAGAGAAGGATCTGGAAGGTAACGACAGAATTGTCAAAGCCTATGATTTCAATCCGGAGAAGCTTAGACGTGTAGCGAAAAAGTACGGCTTTGAGGTTGTAACTAAGTTAACGAGGTTACCGAGTTTCGAGGGTGTGCAAGCACCTGAAACGATGGAAAAACCAGAGGAAAACAATGTTGAAAAAGAGTCTCACTCACCTCAGCAACTCAGTAAACTTAGTAACGTGGTAACGACTGAAGAACAGCCTTCGCATCTGCAAATAGAGGATTCTTCTATATCTAAAAATGCTAAGTCGAAAAGTCTCAGAAGAGAAAGAGGGCCGAACTCGGCAACGAAACTCTCGGTTCAGGAAGTTCTTGAGAAAGTCAGAGCTGTTTTTGTCGAGGGAACTGAAGAGGAATGGGTTAGACATGGTGTAGAATATGGCTTGTCTGAAAGTGAGGCTTACAGTCTTTTTGAGAGTTTGAAGGGTTCTAAGCTGTTTTGGTTTGAGCGTGATGGACAGACCTTTTGGAGATGGGTAAGAGAATGAGCCAAGGTTCTGAGGAAGAGAGGCATAAGAAGCTTGCCCGGTTGATCCGCAAAGTTGCCAAAGACGTGTTTTATGAGTTGATGGACGAACATCTCTGTGACTACGAGCACAAGGAGAAGCCAGCTGAGGAAGTGTCAGATTATGGGTCTTGAAGAGGGAATGCAGCGCATCCTTGATCGGCTTGGCGTTCCTTTGAGGGTCATATGGACTCCTAAGGCTAGCTTTGGCAAGCACGGCGAGATCACTTCAGGGGTTCTCTACATTTATGATAAGAACGAGTCAGAAGCTTGGTTGACCTTTCAGCATGAGGTTTACGAGTACAAGTTCAAAGAAGTCACCTACGCCTACCGCACTCTCGCCAACTGCCTGATTGAAGGCTTCGAAAAACTCGCCTACGAGAGAAAGGAAAGATTCCTCGAGTTCTTGCCAAGAATCCTTGAAGCTATCGCTGAACAAAGAGGGAAGAGCTGAGCTGACAGAAGCTGACGCTATTCTCAACTCGTCCTTAGTCAAACATGTTGTGCGCTGCAACTTATCATGCAAGAGTTAGCTTATTTATCAATCATAAAAGCAGCAGCCCCTAAGCAAAAATCAGAGTAAGTAAAGATTATGACAATGGTCTTAGGCCAAATTCAACATTCAAACTCAACGTGCATGAACGTTGTTAAAATCGGGGGTTCAAATCTCACCCCCCGCACTTGAAATTCAGGCACATTCAGAGCTTGTTTCGGCAAAATAAGCCCAATTCAGGGTGTTGTGGAAGCATTGTGCGGGGGTTAAGAATTGAACACTTGTTTACCGGTAAAATCTAAGTAGTTAGAGACACAATATACGAGTCGTGTGGAGATCGCGGACTGTAGTCTAGGCGCCTCACGTGAGGTGAATCAGTTGGTTAAGAAAGGTTCTCTTAAGGTTGAGCCAGACAAAAAGGGTTCACTCGTCAGCGTCGTGAGGATGGATCCTCATTTATCCTATATTGGAGTCCCTGATCTGCTCCGAGCAGTGATAGACAAGCATGATAAGCAAGCGTGGACTGAGATTAGACGCAAGATTGACTACACTTACACCAACATCGATAAGATGCTTCGAACGTTGAACGAAGAATCCCATTTTCTCACGAAGATACGAAGAGAACTTGAAAAAGGTAGGATATTACTGTTCAAACCAAACCTTGTAGTCCCCACAAACATAGACCCAAACACACATGGACCAGGCCCAGGACACACTGCCTGCACCGAGTGGCCCTTCATAGCCGCACTTATGAGGTGGTTCCATGAAAATCTCCCCATAAGCTACTCGCGGATGGCCCTCGGTGAAGCGGCAAGCGTTTCCACGTTTACCGCGGCCATATACAATCAAACCCAGCACCCAGGAAGGAAGATAACAACCGAAGCCGTGTTTGAGGGGCGATCCGGCGACTTCTACGGAGGATGGGGCTTCTACTTTGTGAGAAGATACCTAAGGGACACAACAAATAATCCTGATGACGACCCTATGCTTGGATACGAGGAGAGCATATCCGGAAAATACTTGCCACCTGGAAGAGTAGGTCATAGGATGATGGTTTACGATCTTAACAAACTCAACGATGCCAAGGGTAAGGCCCGAACGGTACCGGTGAAAGACGGCGTGAACTACCGTGAGATAACTCTACCGAAGGTGCTGGCAGGCGGTGAACCAGGAAACTCGAAGGATCTCAAGGACTACCCGGGGGTGGTTCTAGTGAATGTTCCACGGCTCAAACTCCATGGATTAGATCTTCTGACCAACGCCATTAAAAATCTAGGGATCGGGCTATACCCAATGGAGATCGGGGAAACAGATGAGCCTCGAGACACTCACTGGAAGTATAGCTACCCTTATATGGAAATCCCAGGATTGAAGACAGAGATCCCCCACTCAGTCTGGGTTCCAGATTTCGACGAGAAGACGGGGCTTCCAACAAAAGGAAAAGACGGGCAATACACGTTGAGGAAAACTGGGGGGATAAAAGCTACCCAAGTAGACATCATTAAGGCTACTATCGATCAGGGGGTCTATATACTGCACGTAATCGACGCCATCCAGACTGTGAACATCAACCACACCGGAGATCCGAGCGCCAAAGAGGTCCCAGAAGGGCTAGCCCTCGCCTCCGAGAATCCAGTAGCGGTGGACCTGCTCTGTGCCAGATATGTCTTCAAGAACGTGCCACGCAAGGAAGCCAAGAAGGCGAACCTCGGATCAGACTTCCTTCAGAGGGTTCCATCGCCAAGAATCAAGGGAGGATGCATAGTAAGCGGTGAGGCATACGACTCCCCTCTACTTAGGTATAGCCTATACAGTTACGCTGAGAAGCGCGGCTTGGGATCACAGCTATACCATGTGGTAGGCTGGGACGACGTGGAGAAACTCCCCCTAATCTCTGTCGATGGGCACATAGGATCAA
>Ga0315308_1000169_pt1 | contig 35111 bp, 32 predicted proteins | sample TDP3_MG_FD_203078 | JGI IMG/M metagenome (GOLD analysis project Ga0315308, IMG submission 203078) | Freshwater sediment microbial communities from Lake Towuti, South Sulawesi, Indonesia - TDP3 | ecosystem: Environmental > Aquatic > Freshwater > Lake > Sediment | place: Indonesia: South Sulawesi...
TGGTCAGCTATTCTTCCCCAAAGAAAATTCTGCCCCAGCGTGGAGGCAACCATTGTAAACGTGCCCAACATGGCTACAATGGTGATTTTTCCCAGCAGATCGAACAAGTAATAGATCATGAAGGTGTAGAAGATGCCACGTCTCATGAATGTCATGAACTCAAACGAGCCCAACCCTAGAAAAGTGCCCTTGCCAGTAGGTAGTGATAGGAAGCGCGGCATACCTCCTCACCTTTTTTGACCTTTGTAAATAACATGGCAAATCTAAACATTTCTGACCGATTAGCCATCCTTTTATCTGTCATTTTTCTTAGTCATTTGGAAAAGTGAAAAGCCTTTGGAAAACGCCATCGAGGTCAAGGAATTAACCAAATTCTACGGTAGCCTACTCGCGGTTGACCATGTCAACTTTGAGGTTAAGGGCAAAGAAATCTTCGGTTTGCTTGGACCCAATGGCGCTGGAAAGACAACAACGATCCGCATGATTTGTGGCATGTTTAGACCAACAAGCGGAACAGCTGTAATCGCTGGTTTCGATGTCTCTCAAAAACCGCAAGAGGTAAAACGCAGAATAGGCTTGATTCCAGACATTTCAAACCTGTTCGGAGAGTTGAGCGCCAGAGTAAATTTAGAATTCATGGGAAAACTATACGGCCTAGACAAGAAGACACGACGAGAACGCATCGACCAAGTTCTAGAGCTCTTTCAATTGAAGGATCGACAAAACGACTTGGTCAAGTATTACAGCAAGGGTATGCATCGACGCTTAACTATCGCTGCGGCGCTTATTCATCAGCCTGAAATCTTAGTGATGGATGAACCTACGAGCGGTTTGGATGCGCAAACAGCACGTTTGGTGAGAGAAATAATCATTGATCTCAACAAAGAGGGTAGAACCATTCTCTTGACCACACATCAGATTGATGAAGCCGACAGACTCGCTCAGAGAGTGGGCATAATTGACCGAGGTCGATTGATCGCGTTAAACACGCCCGAACAAATCAAAAACAGCACCGAAGGCATGCACGCCCTGGAAATCAAAATCCTGAACGGCGTAGATCAGCAACAGTGGATTCCCATCATTAGCGGGGCTGAGGGAGTGGACAACGTCTTCTTGGCAGAAGGCAAGATAAGGATTCTGTCCAAAGACTTAGCCCAGATTATTCCAACAGTCGTAAATCTTGTGGACAAGCACGGTGGGAAAATTGAAAATATTTCTGTTGCGCAACCAACCTTAGAAGACGCCTTCATCAATTTAACCGGGAAGAGTATTCGAGAGGAGCCTATGTCGAAGGAGGAAGATATCCGGAGAAGGATGGCTAGGAGCGGACTCAGATGAAACCCTTAACGTCATTTATGCACTCCGTTTGGATTGCCGAAAACGACCTGCGTCAGTCATTCAAATCAGTACGTCACGTGGTATGGAGCCTTCTGTTCCCAATATTCATGATGTTCACGTTCAGTTTCAGGTACGGCGCAACTGGACCAGACATCCAGTTCATAAACTTTCTCATACCCGGCATCGTGGGCATGACTGCCATGTTCGGAAGCATCAACGAAACCATGAGCATAGTGTGGGACAAATCCCTAGGAGTGTTCGACCGAATATTAGCGGCGCCAGTCTCATCCACATCAATAATAGTTGGAAAAACAATGGCAGGCGCAGTCATGGGGGTGATAAGCGCAATTGTGCTACTCATAATCGGTAGCACGCTCTTCGGTGTCGTATTCGCCAACATCAGTGCTGTCCTCTTGGTAATCTTGCTCGCGAGTTTCTCCTTCACAGGCATCGGAACAATAATATCGGGTTTAGCGTCTGAGCCCAGAGAAGCAATGATGCTCTCAAATCTGCTCCGATTTCCAATGATGTTCCTAGGCGGCGTATTCTTCCCAATAGAGGCTATGCCGGCGCCTCTTCCCTACGTTGCCAGGGCTATGCCGTTGACATACGCAACCGAAGCCTTGAGGGCTATCCAGGCAGGGAACCCAGCCGTAGTCTTCATCGACGCGATTGTGCTCCTTGTTTACACTGTTAGCACCATTTTGTTTGGATCGCAGATACTAATGAAAATCATGACACGATAATACAACTTAGATACTTTTAAATCAGATGACAAAAAAGAGTATTCACGATGAAGAATGCCCAATCAAAAAATAGTTGTATTAATCGGTTCTACAAGTGACATGCCATTCGCTCACCGTATAGGAGACTTTCTTAGAGAGGCTCGTTTTCCACTCAAATGTGAATATAGAGTAAGCTCGGCGCACAGAAACTCAGAAAAATTGTTGACTGACTTGAAGGGCTACGAGCAGTCAGAGGAAAACATCGTCTACATAACGGTCGCCGGCCTATCCGACTCTCTGTCAAGCGTTGTCGCAGGTTATACAACGAGACCTGTTATAGCTTGTCCGCCTGACATAGAAAAATACGGGTTGCTGAAAATATTCTCTTCAATAATGACGCCAAAGGGTGTCGCTGTTGCACTTGTTCCAGAGCCTGAAAACGCTGCGTTGGCTGCCGCCGAAATTCTTGCTTTGTCCAACCCTTTACTCAAGGAAGTTGTTCAGAGGCATCGGGAGAAGCTTAAGGAAGCGGTGGCAAAGGCTGACGTTGAATTAAGGGAGAGAGAGGCTCACGAGCTTGAGAGGGAACACATAGAGCGGATTGAACACATGGAACATGGAGAGCATGATGAACACACAGAGGACACGTAATGCAGAATGAAGTTGTGATGGAGACCAGTCTTCCACTCTCACTTTTCAGGAGAGGAAAGGTAAGAGACATTTACGACGTAGGCGAAAAGCTGCTTATTGTTTCAACTGACAGAATCTCAGCCTTTGATGTCGTATTGCCCAATGGAATACCCCACAAGGGCGAAGCCCTGAACCGACTTAGCGCCTACTGGTTTAACGAAACAAAAAACATCATACAAAACCACGTTCTAGATGTTGTCGATCCACGAACAATATTGGTCAAAAAAACCAACCCCATAAAAATCGAATTCGTGGTGAGAGGCTACATCTACGGCTCTCTCTGGGAAAATTACCAAAAAAGAAAACGAATGGGCTTACCGTCTGGTTTGAGAAAGGCAGAGAAACTTCCGACACCGGGTTTCACACCAACAACCAAGGCTGAAGCAGGTCATGACATTGAAATAACAAGAGCCGAAGTCGTTAGAAAAATCGGAAAAGACTTGACTGCACAGATTGAGGAAGTTTGCTTGAAGATTTATGACCAAGCTTCTCAGAAGGCTGAGACTAACAGCATCATAATCGCCGATACAAAAATGGAGTTCGGCATCTGTGACGATGAAGTGATTCTCATAGACGAACTGCTCACGCCAGACTCATCCCGATTTTGGCCTCTAGACACATACAAGGTGGGCGAGGACCAGTTTAGCTTTGACAAACAATACGTTAGAGACTACCTTGAAAGTGTTGGTTGGAACAAGCAGCCGCCAGCTCCAAAACTGCCAAGGAAAGTGGTTAACCAAACATCGAAAAAGTACATAGAAGCCTATCAAAGGCTTACGCAGAGAAAATTCTAAATCTTTGCGTTATCCGTGACAAAAAGTATTAAATCCAAGCTTTAAGTTAACAGATTTTTGCAAAATGGTGGTTTGATGGTTATACAAAGAGAGGACATGCAAGAAATAGTGAAGTCTTACAAGGAGCCCATCGGCCTCAATCTGGGTTCCCACTCTGCCTTAGATGCTTGGCAAGGCCAAAGAAACTACGGTTTACGGAGCATAATCTACACTACACATGCCAGGGCGAGAATCTACCTGCAGAATCCCATGGTAGGCGAATCGACTCACGCAATAGAAGACCTGCCGCTTCAAGTTAGAAAAGACCTAATAGTTACAGACGACCCGAAGGACATAAAGAAGAAGGGCGACTGGAGAAGCGCCATCCTAATTCTGAAAGAGTATAGCGACATAGTCAAACACGCAGATTGGCTCGTTGATTTAGAATGCCTCCAGATTCCAAACAGAGCTTTTTCGGTTTATGTTGGAGGAGACGAAAACTGCAGCGTCATCGAAAACGATTTCGCAGTTCCAATACTGGGCTCACGAATGGCGTTGAAGGTTGAAAACCGAGGCGAAATCGAGAAAGACTATTACTGGTTTGCGGAGAAAGCTGGCATACCCTACCCAAAATCGTACAATTACGAAGTTCATAAAGATGGGATACGCTTCAAAGAGCCTATAGATGAACCCATGCTGTTGAAGGCTGAACATGCCCACAGAGCCTTCGAACGAGAATTCATCTTTGCGGCTGACTCCATTGACCTCGAAGAAAAAGTGGAAAAGGAAGTGAAAGCGGGAACTCTCAGCAGAGAAGGTTTGGAAAGAGCGCGGGTTGAACAGATTGTTCTGGGTCCGCATGCTAACTTCAACTTCTTCTTTTCACCTTTAGACGCCGAAGAGGAATGGGGAGACGTCGACGACTGGTATGCCCGGCTCTACAAGGTCAGTTTGGAGGAAGCGCGCGTCTGCTTAGCCAACCAGTTCTTGTCCATAGATGAAAGACGAGAAACCATACTCGACGGTGTCAAACGCCTACCAATAGACGTTCAGGAAAAGATAAAGAGAGTTCCCTCCTTCGAAGTCTCCGCCCACCTGATGATGAGCCTAAGAGAGTCACTGCTCAAAGACATGCATCGTTACGCAGACGCCTATTTGTTGGCCATGAGAAAGTACGCGCCGCCTGGAATAATCGGCGCTTGGTGTCTACAAACCCTTATCACATGGGACAGAGTCTCCAAGTACGAATTGGATCCGCAGGTCAAGGTTGATTTTACCAGCGGCAACGAGGCAAAAACCGCCATGGACTACGGATTGTATGACGTTCCTGAAGGAGCTGAACCCTACATGCACATTCCAGTCACCCAGGATGTTGCCCTGCGCCACGGCGGGGGAACAAATGTTCACATGGGGCTGGGCAGTCAATATGCAAACGCCAAATACAACAGAACCATGAGCATGGGCGACCGCATATCTCTGGAAATCAAACGAGCGCTGAGGGAAAAGAAACTGCCAGAAATCGTCACGTAGGTGAAGGAAAACCAGTGCCAGAAAAGTTCACTTACGCCGAGGCTGGTGTTGACAGAGAGATCAGAGCCGAATCGAAGAAGGCCTTGGCTCTCCTCAAGAGAACATATAAGTTCAGTCGACACGGAAAGGTTGTCAAGCTTCCCTACGGCAACATCTTTCCGCTCAGTAAAGACCTCTGCCTAGACCTTGTAATTGAGGGGGTAGGCACCAAGGTTCTCGTAGCTCAGTTAGCCAACAAGTACGACACAATAGGCATAGACGGCATCGCCCTAGCAGTTGACGATCTAATACGTTCTGGCGCCAAACCCTTGGCGATTGCTGACAATATCCACGCTCAGGTTTCCAACCCAGCCCTCGTGAAGGAATGGATGAAAGGTATCGTGAAAGGCGCTGCAGAATCCGAATGTATTGTGCCAAGCGGTGAAATCGGAGACGTCCCAGAGATAATAAAGAGCATAGTAGAAGACAAAGGCTTCGACATGGTTTTTGCAACAATCGGGGCAGTGCACCGTGAAAACATAATTTTTGGAAACAGCATAAAGCCTGGAGACACTGTCTTAGGCCTGCGGAGTTCTGGGATTCACAGCAACGGCGTTTCACTGGCGAGAAAGGTCTTGTTCAAGCAGTGGGGTGGCAAATACGACCCATTTGAGGTTCCAGACGGATTTAACAGAGAAATCGTTTACGAGGTTCTTGAACCCATGCGCATCTACGTTAAACCAGTGTTAAAGCTGGCTGAAAACTGTGAGATAAAGGGCGCCGTGCACGTCACGGGCGACGCCTACCTAAAGTTTGGCCGGCTCATGGCTTTCAACAGAAGGATCGGGTTTGAGTTCAACAACTTTAGGCCGCAACCGATTTTCAAACTTATTCAAGACACCGTTCGACAAGTTAAGGGCATCATTTCAGACGAGGAGATGTTCAAAACCTTCAACATGGGCTGGGGCTTTGCCATAATCGTTGATAATTCAACAAAAGACGAGGCAATAAACGTTCTCCAAAGAAATGGTGCGGAAGCCGACCAAATCGGCAGAGTGACAAACTCAGGAAGAATCGTGATAAAACACAGGGAAAAGAAGATTGTTCTGTCGAGGTAAATTGACATCTTCTTCGAAATTTAACATATAGATGTTGTAAAAATTGATAAATACTTGTATAATAAAGTTGTCAGCATGAAATATCGAGCTAAAGTAGAGGTTGGACTCAAGCCGGGGCATTCCGACCCTGAAGGCGAAACGATTAGGCAGTCTCTTTTGGAACTCAAGTATCTGGTTGAGTCTGTTGGTGTGAGCAAGGTCTATGAGATTGTGTTAGAGGCGAAAAATCTGGCAGAGGCGAAACGACTTGCAGACGAGATGTGCAAACGGCTGTTGGCTAATCCGGTGAAAGACAACTATCGCTTTGAGATTGAGGAAGTGAAATGAGCCTCTACCAAAGATGCCCTTTTCCATTCGAAATCTTCGAAGTAAAGCTACGAGAAGCGAAGGACAGACAACTTCTTCAAATCAGCACTGAATTAGGAATAAGCTTAAACCTAGAAGAAATGAGGAAAGTTCAAAAATACTTCTCTGAGAAAAGGCGAAACCCCACAGACATTGAACTTCAAACCATTGGACAGACATGGTCGGAGCACTGTTATCACAAGACCTTCAAAGGAGAAATAACTCTAAGCAAGAAAAAAATCAAGAGTCTATTCAAAACCTACATCGCCAAAGTAACAAAAGAACTCAAACCGTCATGGTGCGTCTCAGTTTTCGAAGACAACGCCGGCATAATAGACTTCGACAAGGGTTTTGCAGTCGCGGCGAAAGTGGAGACACACAACCATCCTTCGGCTGTTGAACCCTTTGGAGGGGCAGCAACAGGCACAGGCGGCGTCATCCGAGACATTCTGGGCGTTTGGGCTGACCCAATTGCCTGCACAGACGTTCTCGGTTTCGGTCCATTAGACTACGACTATGACAAGTTGCCGTCTGGAATAAAGCATCCTAAGTATATTTACAGCGGAGTCGTAGCTGGGATAGGCAACTACGGAAACAACATGGGAATCCCGACTGTAAATGGCGCCATATACTTTGACGAGAGTTACGTGGGCAACGTCGTCGTCTACTGCGGATGCGTGGGGATTCTGCCCAAGGACAAGTACGTAAAGGGCATCAAGCCTGAAGACGTGATTCTCCTAGTTGGTGGAAAAACTGGTCGCGACGGCATTCACGGCGTCACTTTCGCATCAGCCGAGCTTACTGAAAAGTCCGAAGAGGTTTCAAGACCCGCTGTTCAGATAGCCAACCCCATAGAGGAAGAGAAGCTAAAACGTGCCATAATTGAAGTCAGAGACCGAAAACTCGCTTCAGGCATAACCGACCTAGGAGGTGGAGGCCTATCCTCCGCCATTGGAGAAAAAGCCCGCAACTCCTATTGTGGCGCCTACGTTAAGTTGGACAAGGTGCCTTTGAAATATTCTGGAATGGCACCATGGGAAATTTACATCTCGGAGTCGCAGGAAAGAATGCTTCTGGCGGTTCCCAAAAAGAATCTACTCGAGATTTTGAAAGTCTTCCAGCGAGAAGATGTTGAAGCCACACCCATTGGCAAATTCACCGACAATGAAAGCCTCACCATTGATTACCAGGGTGAAAGAGTGGCCGAAATCAGTATAGACTTTCTTTTCGAGCCGCCAACCGCAAGGAAAGAAGCAAGATGGAAAAGCCCCGCTCAAAGGGAACCAAGTTTCAAAGAACCAACAGATCTATCGGGCATAATTTTGAAGATTCTTTCGTTGCCCAATGTCGCCAGCAAAGAGGCAGTGATACGGACATACGACCACGAAGTCAAGGGAAACACTGCCATAAAGCCGCTGCAAGGCAGATTCGCTGGACCTAACGACGCGGCGATTGTCAAGCCATTGAACGATTCTTGGAAAGGCGTTGTTATTTCTTGTGGTATGACCCCACACTATGGGAAAATCGATCCCTACTGGATGGCAGCTTCAAACATTGACGAAGCAATACGAAACAACACAGCGGTAGGCGGCAGACGAATAGCCCTACTAGACAATTTCACTTGGGGTAACCCTGAAAAACCTGACCGTTTAGGTTCACTTGTACGAGCTTGTCAAGCCTGTTATGGCTTCGCTAAAGGCTTTGAAACACCATTTGTTTCGGGTAAAGACAGTCTTTACAATGAGTCGCCGCTTGGACCTGTGACGCCGACGCTTCTAATCACAGCGGTTGGTATAATTCCAGACATGAGGAAGGCAGTTTCAATCGACCTCAAACAGCCGGGCAACTCCATTTACCTGGTTGGGCAAACACTTCAAGAATTGGGCGGTTCAGAATACTACAGGCTTAAGGGATTCTTGGGCAAGAGTGTGCCAAAGGTTAGAGTGACGCAAGCGAAAAAAATTATGAATGCCATAGTCAAAGCCATTGACATTGGTTGTGTAAAGGCTTGCCACGACCTGTCTGAAGGAGGCCTCGCGGTGGCTGCAGCTGAAATGGCTTTCACAGGCAACTGCGGAATAGACCTCTGGCTCAAGAGAGTCCGCAGACCAAGAAGTATGCAAAGAAACGACTTCATTCTATTCTCTGAGTCCAACAGCCGATTCCTTGTTGAGGTGCCTGAGAAAAGAAAACAAGACTTTGAAGACTTTATGAAAGGCATTACTTTTTCATTGATTGGCAGAGTGCGAAATGACACTTCCTTTTCCATTTACGGACTCGATGAAGGAAAAATAGTAGACATCAATCTAGAAGAGCTTAGAGAAGCTTGGAAAAGCACTTTAGGAGGCGCCTAACGTGAAGCTGGAAGAAATCAGGGTTTGCATATTAAGGGTAGGAGGCACTAACTGCGACGCAGAGACCCAACGCGCCTTAGAAGACTTAGGCGTTAAGGCGGAAATCGTGCACTTAAACACAATAGTTGAGAAGAAGAACCTCCTCGAGTATGCAGCGTTGGTTTTTCCAGGCGGGTTTTCTTACGGGGATTATGTGCGTGCAGGCGCCATACTTGCCAAAGGTATCGTGGCCAAACTGGGCAAAGACTTAAAACAGTTTGTCAGTGAAGAACGTCCTATCATTGGTGTATGTAATGGTTTCCAAGTGTTAGTTGAGGCTGGCTTGCTGCCGGGTTTTGACGGCGCCAGCGAACTGTCGCAAGCAGCCTTAGCCACGAACGTTCCCATCGGCTATCGTTGCATGTGGGTTCATTTGAAACATGAAAACAAGGGCAAATGCATATTCACTCAGAAAGTCCGCAAGGGAGAAGTGCTGCGGATACCAGTTGCCCACGCAGAGGGAAGGTTCATGTTTGAAAAGGAAAAAGAACATGATTTTCTGCAAAGGCTCTGTGACAACGACCAACTTGTTTTCAGATACTGCACGCAGGAAGGTGAAGATGCAAATGGAAAATATCCTAATAATCCAAACGGCGCGTTCTACGACATCGCTGGAATCTGCGATTCAACCGGCACTATATTCGGTTTGATGCCTCATCCCGAACGCGCCTATTATGGCTGGCAACTACCTGACTGGACAAAGAGACACCCTGTTCAAACATACGGAGATGGAAGGCTAATCTTCGATTCTATGACGGAATATCTCAAAAGTAAGTTTTGAGGTGCTCATTAATGAAGCCTTATACCTATCATGTTCTCGTGTGTACCTGCCAAACATGCTCCAAGAAAAACGCAGAAACTGTCCTCCAAGTTTTCAGGCAAAAGGTTGAAAAACAGGGTTTATTGAGCATGGTGAAAGTCACGAGGGCTGGTTGTCTGTCCCAAGGGGAATGCAAGTATGGTCCACTTGTAGTTGTTTATCCTGAAGGTGTTTGGTACCGTTCGGTGACAGTTAACGATGTAGACGATGTAATAGAGAAACATCTAGTCGGCGGTCAACTCGTTTCTAGGTTTCTACATTTTAAGCTTAGTTAAAGCCTAAACAGAATCTGCAGGTCCTTCAGTGTTGGCAATCCAATTCGCGCGCCAATTTTGGTTATGCAGCATGAAGCTACAAAATTCCCAAGTTTTCCACATTCGTATAGATCTTTGCCTTTGATCAAACCGTACAAGAAGCCTGCGCTGAAGGCATCGCCCGCGCCTGTTGTGTCCACTGCCTTCACCTCGTAGGGTTCAATGAGGTGGCTTTCTTTTCCGTCAGTCACGTAGCATCCTCGTTGACCGAGTTTTACCGCTACAATGCCAGCACCGAGTTTCAGAAGCATTTTAACTCCTTCTTTCCAGCCCTTTTTTGTCAGCGTTCTCAACTCGTTCTCACTGGGCAAGACAACAAAGCTTCGTTTTATGATCGGCTTAAGCTGGGGCAAGCCTTTTCTGGCATATATTTCGCCTGGGTCAAAACTCACTTTGACGTTTGGTGCTTCTAGAATCAGTTTTTTCTGGGCTTGAAATGGTTTTTCATCAACTGAGGTTATGTGCAAGAAATGTGTATTCCTGGCGTATTCTAGATCTATTTCTTCGAATGTCAGGGAATCATTGATGCTAGGGTGCACGTATAATGCTCTTTCGCCCTTCTCGTCCACGTAGGCCGCGACAACACCACTGCTTCCTTCTTTAACAACGATTATTCCATCCGTGTTGACGCCTTCCTTCTTGAAATCCTTCAGTAAGAGTTGTCCTTCGTGGTCCCCTGCCACTTTACCTATGAAACCTGTTCTCAATCGAAGACGAGCCAAACCTACGATGGTGTTTGCAGCCGAGCCGCCTGGCGCCTCCTGAGCATCTAAGACGAAGGTTTCCTCATCTTCTCTGGCAATTTTCGGGACTCGGTAGATTTTGTCCACGTTTAGTGCGCCAAAGCCGATGACATCAAACTTCATTTATAGCAACTCGCGCAGGTAGATTCGATGTTTGCCCAGTTTTCCACCATAATTGCCAGCGGAAATCCTAACGACTCCGGACATACTTCGGGTCGCGTCGATTCCTGCTTTCATTGCATTCTTCACGATGTCAATCGACATGCCGTTGATGACTATTTCTGGGATGGAGTTCACGCCCTCAGGAACCTTGGAGCCGGGTATTTTACCCTTTAATGACGGACAGTAAGAATGATTTGTGGTCGGACCTATTTCAGGATAGTTTGTCTCAGGCTTTGAACCAGCTGAACAGATGTCAAATGGCGTGACAACGCCCTCAACCGTGTGTATAGCTTCAAGCGCTTTGTCCCCTGCTTTAAGAGCTGATTCTTCGTCTCTGCACATGAGCCATAAGTTGCCGCCTGAGACGCCAACTCCATAGCCTAAGTAACGTTCTATTCGGAACCCAGGCATCATGAGAGGAATATTGATGACTTTCCGCCCATGAGACGTTTCTTCCCACTCGTAACCGTCTCCACAATGCCCCACAGTGTCCATAGTGTCAAATTTTTTGTCAGAATCCAAAACGTTGAAAACGCAGGTGGTGGGCTCAACGAGGATTTCTTGTCTGATGCGATAAGAGACTTCCTTAACGAACTTTTTCAGAGACGCCTCAAATGGCTTAGACTCATCAATAGCACCCCAAAACTGCACTAAAGCGCCCAATCGCTTGTCTGGCGTCTCTTTGGGATTCAACCACTTCTCCACGCCGCCTTCAGTTCTGCCAACAACCACCATTGGCAAAGCAGTGCAACCATAAGCAGCCCGTCTCAGTCTGGTTTCATCTTTGGCAGTGATAAGAATTCTGCAGAACAGACCGTCGAACGCTTCAGCGTAAGTGTCTTCGATTTCAGCCATTGCTTATCCCAGCTTCCCTATGGCTTCGCCTCGAACCGTCTTACGGAAAGAAGTGCTTTCTTTCATCAGCTTATCTCTGTTCTCTGCGGTGACAACCTCAACTCTCGGAAGCTTCTTCTCACCCAACTTGAACAAACTTTTCTTCAACGGTTGAGCAAGACCAAACTTCTCCAAGCTCGATGGCTCCCAGCTCCCAGCCAATTCCAATACAAACCTTTTTCCAAGTTTGTTAAAAGCACCAGCCAGAACAGCAGTCACCGAAGCGTCCTCGGACAAAACTGCGATTTCAGCCTCCCTCACAGCATAAGCGTTACCGTTAAAAGAAATGGTTAGTCCTCCCCTGTTTCGTACCAGTCTAAACGCAGAAACATCGGTTATGCTGTCGCCCACGTACATCACGTTGCGCAGATCACTTTTAAAACGCGTAACGATCTGTTGCACTGCTTGAGCCTTTTCCTCTCCGCCAACGGGGTTGACCTCTGTGAAAATCTTCCCAACGTTCATGTTTGACAGTTCCCGCCAGAAGATTTCATCCAGCCTCTTCACGGTTTCCTGTAACGCTTTTGGAAAATCTCTCAGAGACTCAGCACCTTTAGGTATCTCGGGAATCGGCATCTTGACCATTTCATCTTTTAGGATTTTTAATCGACTCGCTTCTTCTTCGCTGATTTCGCACTTGTCGAGGTCAAGCCTTGTGCAGTAGACGTTTTGAAATGGGAAACCGACAAGAAGGCAAAGAGCATGCATATACTGCTCGTAGCTCGTGCTCACGATAAACGAGGACATGAGGCTGCGTACGTACTGCAGCATCTCCTTTGAGCCCGGAACCAATAAAATGTTTTTGGATGAATACCCCATCATGGTTTGGCTTGTTACTCCGTAAGCCTTCAGGAAAGGAAGAATGAGCTTCAACGTGTCCCCAGCCTTGTAGCTGGGGCGTTTTACAACATCCGCCAAAACGTCATCGTACCTGCTTATCAAGGTGAAGAAACGGCTTCCACCAGGAACGTAGTGACTGGTGAGTTCAAAGGCGTTGTCGTTCTTGGAGATAGGGCCTTCACAGTCAGAGATGAATATTCTTTGCATTGTAGAACTCATGTTTTTTGCAGCCTCAGCCTCTCCATGTGTCTGACGCTCTTTTGGATATGCTCCACTGAGGCTATGTCGTTTCTGTGCCAGAGTGCTCCACCCTTGATGGCTCTAATGCCTTCCAAAGAAATCTCCCTCGCAGCCTGTATGCCATCTCCTATGCCGACAACGCATACAGCTCTGGAACTCAAGGGCGCGTAAGTGTTGCCGTCGCCTCTGAGATCCATCGAGGCTGGATAGACACGCATGTCATCACCGTATTTTAAGCTCAGTCTTTCAACTTCAGTCAAATCCACAGGTTGGTTTGTTTCATCAGCTTTCACAAGGTCGGGGAAGGCGCTGGCATATCCGCCATAGTTTGGTGGCGCCATGTAAGTGACAACTGTAGCCTTTTTTTCAAGGTTTACACGGATGAGATTGCCTTCCAAGATTTTGTAGCACACATCAACGAAATCATCTTTTAGAAGAGGGAGCAGGTTCTGTATCTCTGGGTCTCCTGGTCGACTGTTGTTTTCAAGAAGCCTAGGTCCCCTACCAGTATGAATGAAAGCGTCGTAGAAGGGAATCCCACGCAAGTCGGTTTTGTCTGCTCTCTTGCGTAGTTCATTGAAGACTTTGCTGACGATTTCGACTTCTTTGTCTCTGTCATCGGGTGTCATGAAGGGTAATGTGTCGCCAACGTCTTTGTAAGAACCCATTCCACCCGTGTTAGGACCCTTGTCATCGTCAAAAGCTCGTTTGTAGTCCCGTGTTTCGGGCAGAGGCACCAGATGTCTTCCGTCACAAAAAGCCTGAAAACTAGATTCTTCCCCATCTATCTTTTCCTCCACAATCACTGCGCCTTGCTGATAGTTGGCCAAAAAATGCTCGAAAAGTTGTTCTCGAGTGCTAAAATGGTCACCCCAAACGCCGACGCCTTTTCCCGCTGCAGGACGATCCGGCTTGACCGCAACTTCATTTTTCAATTCGTTCAACCAAGCGTAGAGTTCTCTTTTCACGGCGGCTTGGCTTCGGTAGTTTTTAGGGTCGAACACTTTAAACTTGGGGTTTGCCTCTGGCACAGCTTTTTGGAAGAGGCGTCGCTGGATGACCTTGCTTGCTTCGATGGCGTATTCCTTGGTTGGGCATATCATCGGGATACGTGTTTCCTCTTCCACGACATCTCTGATTCCCTCAATGATGGGCTTTTCCGGCCCTACTATTCCGAAGTCGATCTTGTCTTTTCGTTTTTTCGCAAACGCACATATATCTTTAATCTTGAGGTCTGAAACCACCAGATGCTCCTTAGCCTTTTTCACGTTGAATGGGTTTCTCTGCTTGTCGACCACGTAAATCTCAGTTCTATAGTTCTGGCTACGGGTGAAGGTGTCTATCATGGCGGCTTCTCTGGAACCATAAGATACAACTAGGATGCCGACTCTCTCCATCAAACCACGCTTGCCATCTCGTAAACTCTGCCAGTTTCTTGATAGCCTTTTTCAAACCTTTCCTTCATGTAGTCTGCGATTTTCTGAGCAAGCGGAGTTGGATACTTTCCAGTCACACAAGCCAGGCACAGTTCGTCTTCACTCAGACCGATCGACTTAACAAATCCTTCAGTTGATTGATAGTTAACAGCATCTGCTCCAATGATCTTAGCTATTTCTTCTGGGTCATGCCTCGACCCTATCAATTCGCCGTAAGTTGCCATATCTATCCCGTAGAAGCACGGGCCAATTATTCGTGGAAAGGTGACAAACAAGTAGACCTTTCTGGCGCCCATTCTGCGAAGTTTCTCAACCACAACCCTCGTGGTGTCGCCTCGGACGATACTGTCCTCAGTGACCAAGACTTTCTTTCCGTTGATTTTGTTTCCGAGAACGTTGATTTTGCGGTCTATTGTGGCGTAACGCTCCTCTGGCAACAATATGAACGCTCGCTCAGTCACGTATCTGTGCCTGCGTAGAGAACGTTCCCAACGCAAGCCCGTTGCCTCGTGAAGACCATAAGCAACGTCGTCACCCGTTTCCGGCATCGAAATAATAACATCTGCATCCTTGGCAAATTCGCCGTATTCTCGTGCCAGGTTTCTTCCAAATTCTTCCCTTACCTCGTAAACAAATCGGTCTCCAAGCTTGGAATCTGGCCTAGCAAAGTAGGCGAACTCGAAGGCGCAGAGCGCCCTTCTGCTGCAAGGAACAATTACTTCTCTTGTGAAACCATCTTTTGTTGCCACTATGAGTTCGCCCGGCTCCACATCAAAGTCATATCGGAGACCGTTGATGTCCAAACCCACAGTTTCAGACGACACAGCCCACAGTTTTCTGTTTGGGCTATGCCCGCAGCCGAGCGGCTTTATGCCGTATGGGTCTCTGAAGGCGAACAGCTCGCCGTTTTCAGTTATCCCAGCGACTGAGAAGGCACCCTCAACATCGTGCATGCAAGTTCTCACCGACGAAGTTAGGTCCTTGCCATCCATCAGACTCATGAGAAGCTTTCTGCCGATGAGTTCGACGTCGCATTCATAACCAAAACCTGGAAACCTGCTTCGGATCTCCCACTTAAGAGGAACATTGTTGACAACGTTGCCGTTGAACGAAACAGCGATTTTCTTTCCCTCAGCCTCTGAAAAGACTGGCTGAGTTCCTTTCATTAGAGACTCTTCATCGGTTCCACCAGAGGTTGTGTAGCGCACGTTCCCTATGCCCACATTTCCAGGCAATCTGTTCAGCCAATCTTGAATGTCTCTTTTTTTAATCTTTGGAACGAGGTCTAAACCCTTGTAAACGTGAAAACTTCCGTCATACGTGAGTACACCGTGCGACTGATGCCCCCTGTGATTTTGAGCCCGCAGTCCCCAGTAAATGAACGGGAATACTTGAGTGTTGTCGAAATCATGGGCGCCAAAAACGCCGCACTCTTCCTTAACGTCTGACATGCTTGAACTCCACTGATAGAACAAGTTTCCATACACGTATATATCAATTTTTATTACATGAATAAGTTAATTTTTACGTTATCTTGTTTATACACTTTAGATTTTGTCAGTGTTCTTTATGAGAGTCTCTTTCTTGTCTTCTGGAATGACAACGTTGGCTGCGTACTTGTGGCCGTCAGCAACTCCAAAGCCCTCTGACGCTTTCAAGAGCAGGTCGACAGCACTGAGCATTTCACCTTGGTCTATGAGTGAGTGCAAGCCTTTTGGCACCCGAACCGAAACCTTAACCCATTCGCCTTTAAGCGTGCCCCAGCCAGGCACTTCTGGCGGCACGTCGACGAAACCTAAGATGTACTTGTCGGGTTTGATGAGCTTTGCCTGATAGGACAAGAACGAACAGAACTGTCCAATGACCTTGGTTCCCATTCCTTTGTACATATTGCCTGCATCAAACCATTGGATGTGCTCTGTTTCTTTTAGTCGTTCCCGATAGAGCCTGAGAATGAGTTGTTTGTTCACTCTCTTTCTTTTTTCTTCCCACTCGTCGATTTTCTGTTTGACCTTGTCGCTGATGCCCTCAAGGCTGGCCTGAACCCCTAATTCAGGACCACCGTCGTAATACCCAGCTGCACCCAGAATCTGAAGCTTGGCGAAGAGGTTGTCGACTCGGACGCCCAGTTTGACTATCTCCGTCTTCTTTCCCTCAACCCGTATCACACCGTTTTTCTTTGCCTCTTCAAAGACAACTTTGTTTAGGCCCACGTAGTCGCCTGGAATCTCTTGGCTTCCCACCAACGCTAGGTAGGAGAGGTCAATGTTGCCTTCATTGAGGGCTTTGGCGAAAAGATAATTGCATGTAGCGCCGGAAAAGTCGGTTTCACCTTGAAATCCGTAATGCTCCAAATTGAGGTCAAAAACCTCAGGGTCTTTCGAGGGCATCGGGTCGTGGTGATCCAGAATGATGGTTAAGTTTCGACTGGAGTTGACCTCTGAGATAAAATCGGCGTGAGCAGAACCTATGTCTGAATAAAATATGGTTTCTCCTTTGCTCTTGTGAAGGTCCTCGATGACTTCCGGGTAAATCTTCTCTAAACAGAAGATCCTGACCCTGTAGCCTTCACGCTCTAATGCAGCCTTCATTATGGCGCCTGAGCAGAGTCCGTCTGCGTCGTCGTGGTGAACCAAAACTATTTCTCTGGTCTTCGTCTTTTTCAGCTCCGAAATTGCAGTGGCGACATTCTTGCCGAATTCTTCAAAACTCATTAACGGATTCTCCGGGTAAAGAAGATTAAAGGACACGTTTAAAACGTTGTGCTACAGAGTTTTCGAGACCACCTTGAGCAGGTCTGATCGGGTTATTATGCCAACGATGTCCCCCTTTCTCACCACGAGAACGCCGTAGTGATCTTCCAGCAGTGGCCTAACCATGCTTATGCCTGTGTCTTCTGGCACGCTGGGCATGGGCGGCTGCATTATTTTGTCAACTCTCTCGTCGGAGATTGTGGGACTTAAATTTCGCACTATCCCTTCCTCCGTGACTGTGCCGACCACTTTTCCGCCTTCTATGATTGGCAGCTGGCTAATCGCGTTCTTCATCATCACTCGGCTTACCCTTAGGACCGTGTCGTTGGGTCTAGCCGAGATGACGCGTCTCGTCATTACGTCGCTACACTTTTTTCCCTCGCCCCGGGTCAAGACGTGAAGAATTTTGTTGACCGTTGAAAGACGTGGGTCAACGTTCTCTTTTTCGATTTTAGCTATGTGCGCCTGTGACACACCGACTAATTCTGCCAATTGCCGTTGCGTGAGCCCCGCTTCGTTGCGCAGTCTCTTGAGAGTTGCACCAGTCACAGCCATACTTTATAACCCCTAGTTATTTTTTATGCTATTGTGAATATCGTAAAATATATATCTGTTTCTGTTGATACAACTCCGCCAAAAACAGGTGACAATCTGATGACGACTCGCAACATTTTTGTGGATAATCTGAAGCAGACACCTCTGGAACAGCAGAAACTCGAAATCGTGGAGAGAAAAGGATTGGGGCATCCGGACTGCATCTGCGACGCCATAATGGACAGAATCTCAGTGAGACTCAGTCAAGAGTACAAGAGAAAGACTGGAGAAATCAGGCATCACAACATCGACAAGTCTCTGCTAGCCGCTGGTGAAACCGAAACACGATTCGGCGGAGGCTCGGTCAAAAAACCCATGCTACTAGTTATCGGTGACAGGGCAACGTTCGAGGTCGGCGACGTTAAGATCCCAGTGGGCGAAATAGCCATTCATACGGCCAAAGAGTGGCTGAAGGAAAAACTCAGATTTGTTGACCCAGAAAGACATGTATTGTTTCAAGTAGAGCTGAAGCCGGGGCATCCGGAATTAATGGACATATTTGACAGAAAGGGAAAGGTCCTTGGAGCTAACGATACGTCTGCGGCGGTAGGTTATGCGCCCATGACAAGAACCGAACAGACAGTTTTGAACGTTGAAAAGTACGTAAACTCGCCAGAATTCAAGAAGAGTTTTCCCGAGTCTGGAGAAGACGTCAAGGTGATGGGCTTCAGAAAGAACAACGACCTCAGGCTAACAATTTCGATGGCGCTGGTTGACCGTTTCGTGAAAGACGAAGACGATTACTTCAGGAAAAAAGCAGCACTTTCTGAGGAGATCAACAGATTTGTGAAGGAAAACACAGACTTTGAAAGGACAACCGTTGATTTGAACACGTTGGATGTGAAAGGAAGAGGAATAGAGGGCGTCTACATAACTGTTTTGGGCACGAGCGCTGAGGCTGGGGACTCAGGCCAAGTCGGGAGAGGCAACCGAACCAACGGGGTTATACCGTTGAACAGACCCTTCTGTTCGGAGGCAGCAGCTGGAAAGAATCCAGTGAGCCACGTTGGAAAAATCTACAACACACTAACCCACAAAATTGCGAGCGAAGTCTACAAAAACGTTTCAGGGCTTGAGGAAGTGTACATCTGGCTGCTAAGTCAAATCGGCAAGCCCATCGATGAGCCTGCGATTGCGGCGGCACAAGTTGTTATGAAAGGCAACAACTCTTTCGAGAGTGTCAAGAGGGATATCGAAGAAGTAGTCAACCAAGAACTGGAAAACATAGACAGGTTCACGACTAACTTGGCGCAAGGAAAAATCCCAATCTGTTGAGTTTTAGAATTTCAGATTTATTACTGATCTTTCACTATTCTTTTCAGGGATCGTTATGGAGGAACTGAGTAAGCAGTCTAGTCGAGTTATTGACCACTATCGGAAGACGGCTCAGGATTATGACAAAGAGTATGATACACCACATTGGAAGGAACTGTATGACAAGATCACTTGGCACTACATTGAACCCTACCCCCCCAAAAGGGGACTGATCCTCGATGCAGGCGGGGGGACGGGTAAATGGGCCATTCCCATGGCTCAAAAGAGGCTAAAAGTGATTGTTTATGACATTTCGAAAGAAATGCTTGATGTGGCACTCAGAAAGGTCAAAGAGAGAAACCTCAAAGAATTGATTCAGGCGAAGGAGGGGGATGTCTGCAACATAGATTTTCCCGACAACCATTTCGATTTTGTTCTTGCTGAAGGGGACCCTATATCCTATTGTGAAGATCCAGACAAAGCCGTAGAAGAGCTTTCACGTGTTCTCAAACCAGATTGTTTCATGTCGGCAGCAGTGGACTCCCTCTTCTCAATCGTTAGGCGGGTATTAAACGCGGGACTGGATATAGATGGCACAATGAAGATTCTTCATGAAAAACGCGTTTACGCTAAAGACTGGGGTTTTCATTGTTGGGCTTTTATACCAAAGGATTTGAAGGCTTTATTCGAAAAACACGGGTTAAATGTGATGAAACTCGCTGGGAAACCTATTGTGTATTCCAGCGAAATGGAACCTTTGCTGCGAGACCCAGAGAAAGTCAAAAAAATTTTGGAGATTGAGTTGAAGCTCTGCGAAGAAGAAAGCATAGTTGGCTATGGAGGACACCTGCACATAGTTGCAAGAAAACCAAAAAAGCCTCACAAACTCACACAAGAACCGATTTCGTCTGTCTGAAAGGTTCAACTCTATCCTTTTTTACTGGTGTGGTCTAGGTCAGCCTTGACGAAACGGATTATTCCTATCATGGTTTGTAGTTCTTAGGAAAAACGAACTTTGTTGCAACTCTGATTGTGGTGTAATGGTCCGGATAGACGTATGCCAGAAGAGGATGATTTGATAGTAGATTTATGTTTTCGTTAGCCTTTTCTCGTCTGAAGGACACTTCATGAGTGGCAGATCTGGCTACAATCTTGCCTAAAATGATGCTTGCGACATCGAGATCTTTAATTTCTACCAGCTTACACTCAAGATGCACTTTGCACTCTTTAATTCGAGGAGGCTTAACAACAAACGATGGAATACTTGTCAATCCCGCTAATGCAATCTCATCCACGTTTTCAGCAAATTGACTCGTTGCAGAAACTTTCTGGATCAACTCAGGACCTGGATAGTTCACTACAAACTCTCGGTTGGCTTTCACGTTTTGATACGTATGGTGCTGCGGTGTACAGACAAACGCAAAATATTCTTCACGCCTTCCAACATCCATGCATTGAGTCTTGGGAGCCACATTCGGAACACCGTTAGGTCCAAGGGTTGTAACCAAAATGATCGGTTTTACGGTAAAGTAACGAGCATGAGAATCCAACAGAACCTTGCCTGACATGCTTAAGACCCCTATTCAACTAAATGCGCACCACATATTAATTTAAGACCCTGCAACAGGCAAAAAAAGGATTGAGGATGATGTCTCCACAACATATGGATTAGTCCCAATCTACTAATTTTTGTGTGATCATAATCACAGAAATCTCCCAAGGCTAGAAAAGCTGGAACATCACAAACTGGTCTTTCTACCGTCAAAGCCACGCCTAAAATGCCCAAACTCGCTCTTGACCTCACGCAACTCGTCTCCAGAAAAGACTGGACCATCTCTGCAAACTCGGAATCTGCCAATGACGCAGGTACCGCACAAGCCGATGGCGCAACGCATAAACCTTTCCAAGCTGGCTTGAAAGCGCACCTTGTGACGTTCTGTCAAAAGAAACACTCTGTACATCATTTGTTCTGGTCCACAAGCATAAACCATGTCAAACTTCTCACACTCCAAAAGATGCTCCGCTGGGTCAGTCACCAAACCTTTCTCTCCATAGCTCCCGTCGTCAGTTGTGACGATCATTTCGCAGTCTGGTTTTGAAAGAACAGCTTTAATTCTTTCCAGAAAAAGTAATTCATTACAGGTTTTAGCCCCGAGCAAAAAAGTGACTCCACACCTCTTCTGTGCTATTATTTGCTCTGTCAAAGGCGCAATAGAGGCCAAACCCGTCCCCCCACCAACAATCATGATATTTCGAGCTTTAGTCAAAGTGTAGCCGTTTCCAAACGGTCCGCGTGTTCCAATTAAGTCGCCAACTCGCATTTTGTGCAGTGCCTTCGTTGCTTCTCCCACCTTTTCCACAGTTATAGCGGCGAAGCCTTCCTTCGGGTCTGTTGTTGAAAGACTCATGGGAACTTCGTCGACGCTTGGAATCCAAACCATAACGAACTGTCCAGGCGACGCGTTAGCAGAAGGTCTGTCACGAAAGGTGATGGACTTCATGGTTGGCGTTTCGTCTCTAATGCCAACGATCCTTACTGTTCTCAGTTGGTTAGTGGTGGTGAGATAAGCCGACAATTTCTTTCACGCTCCTGTAACCCTTTCTCTTTAGAAAATTGTCTATTCCCTTCGCGATGGACTTGAAGACTTCTAAGCCCTTTGAAGCTATGGCTGTTCCTATCTGAACCGCTGGAGCTCCAGCCAACATGAACTCTACAGCGTCTTGCCAAGTGGTTACGCCACCACACCCGATTATGGGCACATTTATCTCTTCATAAATCTCGTAGACACAACGAACAGCAACAGGTTTTATTGCTGGACCCGAAAAGCCACCTACTTTGTTGGCTAAAACTGGGTGGGCGGTCTCAATGTCAATAGCCATGGCTCGCACGGTGTTGATGGCGGTGACTGCGTCTGCTCCAGCCTCGACACCGGCTTTAGCAACCTCAACGATGTCAGTAACGTTGGGTGTCAACTTCACTATGACAGGCTTATCGACGACGCCCTTAACCTTCTTGACAACCTTCGCCACTAAACTTGGGCTCTGTCCAATCTCTGACCCAGTTTTCTTTACGTGAGGACACGACAGATTTAACTCAACAGCGTCTGCGCCTGCCCTTGTCAAAATACTTGCGGCCCTTGCAAATTCTTCGACGGAGAATCCAAACACGCTGGCTATGACTGGAACGCTCAATCCATGTTTTTTTAGTTCTTTTATCTCCTCCGCAAAATCTTGGGCGCCAGGGTTTGGTAATCCTATAGCGTTGAGCAGACCGCAACTGACTTGAACCACGGCTGGGTTGACATATCCTGAGCGGGGTTTCAAACCTACGGATTTGGTGACTACTGCACCCGCACCGTTTTTGATTGCTTCCAATAATGATGCTTCCGAAAGTCCAAGAATGCCGGCCGCAAGCATTGTTGGGTTAGAGAGTTTCAACCCTGCAATTTCAGTTGTTAATCGACTTGACATGGTTTGAGTTTTGGCTCCTTGTTTGTTTGCATTATGTGGTTGATTCATTGGTTATTTAACTTCCGTCTTTAAGACCACAAAAATTCTTCGAGAGAAGATAGCATGATAATTGAGTAGTTGCTGTTCACGACTTTCTTAGAAACAACACCAATAACAACTACCACAAAAGCTTGGCAACGTCATGGACAAGGCTCAGAAGCTGTTAGCTCTGAGAGCTACCGTATATCATAATTACTAGGGGCTGGACAGTATCTAGAAGGCTTTATCAACAATGGAGGACCACGCTTGGCTAAGACTGTGGCCGTCATTGGGTTAGAAAGTTTTCCGTTAGTTAAGCAGGGTGATGATCTGGCTGAACTTATTGTTGCCACCACACAGAGAGAAGGCCTCGCCTTAGAAGATGGCGATGTTGTCGTCGTGGCGCACAAAGTGGTGTCAAAGGCTGAAGGAAGAATAGTGAGGCTAAAAGATGTGAAGCCTTCTGAAGGGGCTACGGAAATAGCCAAAGCTACGTTGAAGGACGCAAGGCTTGTCGAAATCATACTGAGAGAAACCAGACGAATAGTGAAAGCCTCTTCAGAAATCCTAATCGTAGAAAATCGACAGGGCATTGTCTGTATCAACGCTGGGGTGGACAAGTCAAACGTTGAAGGCGAAGATGCCTATACTCTATTGCCATCCAACCCCGACGAATCAGCCAAGAGAATCTGCTCTCAAATCAACAAGCTGAGTGGAAAAAACGTGGCAGTTGTGATTTGTGACACCTATAGTCGACCCTTCAGACGCGGGCAGGTTGAGTTTGCCATAGGCATCGCGGGCATCAAACCTTTCAGAGACTACCGCGGTAAGAAAGACATCTTTGGATACATTTTGAAGGTGAAAAACTCCGCCATCGCCGATGAGATTGCATCGGCAGCTGAGTTGCTTATGGGACAGGGAAACGAAGCCATACCCGTGGTCATAATAAAAAATCTAATCGGAATCAAATCAACTGATAACGCATTAGCAGCTGATCTGCGCATCTCAGAACAAGAAGACCTGTTCAAGGGAACTCTGCGAGAACCGTAAATGTTTCCTCTGTTGTTCCATATAATCTTCATGACCTTTATCGCGTCTTGCGAGTACGCCAACTCTCAATAACTTGCAATCTGCGAAATCTTTCACCTTGTTTAAGGTGACTTGCAAATAGGCACTCTTCTTTTGAAATAACCATCGTGGATAGGTCTATTTTTTCCTTGAATTTTACTGGAGCGTTTTTCACCAAAACTGCGGGTGTCTGCTGGTTTGATTCTCCCATTATAAGGTGTGCTGCGCCGGCTAGGTCGTCGGCTAAGGCGTGTCTCGTTATTGATATAGATTTGCCGTAAAGATCCTTCTCGGTTCTATTATCCCTCACGGGTTCAAGTCCAGCTACTCCTATAGTGATGCCCGTCGTTCCCATGCGAAGAGGTGTGACTCGACTGTCAATTATTAAAACGCCAACGCGCCTTCCAGTTTTCTCAAAAAATTGTTTGCGCATTTTCTCTGCGGTCTTGTGAGGGTTTTTGGGCAATAAGGCCACATAGCCTTTAGGTGCGTTCTTTTGGTCAACACCCGCATTCGCTGTAAGGATGTCATTCTTTAATGTTAGCAATGCTCCTGAAACGCCACCATAAACGGTTTCAGCCTCCTGCAACACAACTTCCACAAACGTGGGCTGCAGCCCATACTCCTGAGCCAGTCTTCTCGCTTTTAGGCTGGGTTTGATGGAGCTCAGTTTTTTTAGGCGCCTCTGACCTGTAGCCACGATTTTGCTTGCGATTGCCAGTATGTCTCCATCTTCTATTGTCAGTTTTTGCTCCTTTAGGGATTGGAAGATTGCGTCGACGATGTTGTCACCTAGTTTAATCAGCTTGGTGTTTACTCCGAAGAGTTGCATCAGTTTTCGGTCCTCCAATTTGGAATCCGTAAATTCCTAACGCTTTGATGAGTGGCGTTCCTATAACCGTGGCAATTAGAGTGATTATTACCCTTTCCAAAGGATACGTAAAGGTGAGAGCCTGCCAATTCAGTCTCCAAGCCTCAATTTCGGGAATGAGAAGAGGCCAATTCATAATTTCAAACATGAGACTGCCTGCGACTTGACCAAACAGCGTTGCCGTAAAAGCAATTATTGCCACACCAAAACCCAATCTAAACGAGTGAAATGGATTATGAATAGACTTTCTAGCCTTGGACCTTAAAGGAGATACCAAAACGATCAATCCAATCAGCTGAAACCAAAAGAAATATGGATAGAGCCACAACGGACCAATCACAGGATAAAGTATGAACGCCAAAAGCAACATTGCATATAGACTGAAGGAGACGGCAGACTTACCATTGTATAAAAGACCAGCAAAAACTGCTGTGGCAGCGCCTGGAACAAAGCTGAAGAAACCGAATGGTCCAACAGGGTTGAGGTACCATCCTATAAGCCCACCTAAGGAAACGGCTACTACTCCAAGGTAAGGTCCCAGCATCAAGCCGATTATAGGAGCCATAACCGACGCCAACGTTATGAATTTTCCAGCCGCGCCAATTATGGGAAACAAAGACACAGATGAAAAGATGGCGTAAAGAGACGCGAAAACACAGATTAAAGCCAGATTATTGGCGCTAAGCTTCAGATTGAACTCTTCCTCCATGTGCGATTTTGAAAACTGTAACGTCGCCGTTGCATTTAGATATTTTGTGCAACGTCATGGCTTATTAATAACTACGTACCCTTGACATGGTTTCAGTTTCACCACGCCTGCAATATAGGGGCATCCATATTAAGCGAAACGTAAAGAGGTAAGGGTAGGCATCGAGCCTATAGCCTAGGCTAATAGCCGCCACACGTCAACTTCACGGCTGAATCGCTTTCGAATAGACTTATTTCGATGTTAAGACAAAGTTAGGAAAAGGTAACCCTGAAACGGTTTGATTTGAAGCGTGGAGGAAACCTGTTGAAAACTGCAGTTGTTGACTGTGTGATGGGCGTTTTCGCCTTCGACGAGAAAAACAAGCTTGTTGACAAGGTTTTGTTTCCGAAAGATGCGGGAAAAATTGCCGAGAGCCTTGCAAAAATTGAGGCTGGAAAGATTGTTGAAGAGTTAGCCACTTTAGTTGAAAGATTGAAGGCGAAAGGCTACACGTTCTTTATTTTTGAGAGTCCTGAATTGGCGCGAAATGCGCATGAAAAGTTGAAAATAACAGTTGACGTTGCACGACCCTCCGAAGCGGGCGAGTTGCTTCGTACAAATCTGGGAAAGTTTGCTGTTGAAACGGGTTTTGTTAAGGAAGAAGCCCAAGTTCGTGAATGGACTCACAAGGTTTCTATGGAATTGACCAAGATGCGGGTCAAGAAAGCGGTGGAGAAACGAGACCTAGTTGTAGTACAGGCCATTCAAACGATTGACGACCTCGACAAGACGGTTAATCTATTCATGGGCAGAATGCGCGAGTGGTACGGACTCCACTTTCCAGAACTCGACCGCCTGATGGAGAAGCACGAAGCCTACGCACGCCTTGTCGTCAACTTGGGGCGAAGAGAAAATTTCACCGCTGAGAACCTTGAGAATGAAGGCTTGCCTAAGCACAAAGCCGAACAGATTGCCATGGTGGCTGGAAAGTCTATGGGCGCCGACCTAGAAGAGGACGACTTGACGCAGATTCAAGCCTTGTGCAAGAATACACTTCAACTCTATGATATGAGGCAGTCGCTCGAGAGCTATATGGACTCGACTATGGAGGAGGTAGCGCCTAACATTAAAGCGATGGTAGGTTCGCTGTTGGGAGCAAGGCTCATAGCTCTTACTGGAGGACTAAGCAATCTGGCAAAGATGCCTTCGAGCACGATCCAGGTTTTGGGCGCCGAAAAAGCCTTGTTCAGGTCTCTGAAGACTGGGACACGTCCACCCAAACATGGAATAATCTTTCAGCACACACTTATCCACGAAGCTAAGCGTTGGCAACGGGGGAAGATGGCTCGCGCCCTAGCGGGCAAACTGGCTATCGCGGCGCGCACAGATGCCTTCAGCGGTAAGTACCATGGAGACGACTTGAAAGCTGGCCTTGAAAGAAGAATAAGTGAGATTCAAGAAAAGTATGAAGAAGCTCCCCCAGCGAAGAAAGCATCGCCACTTCAACCAGCCATAAGAAAGCCGCCTAGGAGAATAAAGCGTGGCCATAAGCGTTGAGCCTCATCCAGCCTTTCGAGAAATCTTTTGGGCGACATTTGAGGATGGCTCTAAAAGACTGACCACAAGAAATCTGGCGGCAGGACACGCTGTGTACGGCGAGCGTTTAGTCAAGTTAAAGGGTGTAGAATATCGAATCTGGGATTCTTTCAGAAGCAAGTTTGCAGCTGCGATCATGAAGGGCTTAGAAACCGTTCCCATCCGACCGGGTCACAAGGTTTTATATTTGGGAGCCGCCTCAGGAACAACGGCCAGTCATGTTTCTGACATCGTTGGCGACAAAGGCCATGTTTACTGTGTGGAGTTTGCCGCTCGTAGTATCAGAGACCTCGTGAATAACGTCTGCGCCTTTCGCATGAACATGTCGCCGATATTAGCGGATGCGCGGTTTCCAGAGCGTTACTCAGCACTCGTGGAGAAGGTGGACGACATCTATTGCGACATTGCCCAGCCCGAACAAGCCAAGGTGCTGGCAGATAATGCCGACTTGCTTCTCAAAGACCAAGGTTGGATCATGCTGGCCGTTAAGTCTCAAAGCATCGACGTGACAAAAGAACCGTCTGAAGTGTACAAGGATGAGACAAGCAGGCTGAAAACTCGTGGGTTTCAAATAGAACAAGTTGTGCGTCTGGAACCCTACGACAAAGCACACGCTATGATTGTAGCGCAGAAAACTCGGTGAGCAAGTGTTTTTGAATCTTGCACCTCGCATCTGCAAAATAAGAAACTTAGAAAATGCTTCATAATTCACAAAATGTTGGCAATGCTGTTGCAAAACTACTCAATTTAAAGCTTTCCGCGAACCTTTATATGAAACGCATCTTCATGATTTGTTTGACCGGAGAGAGGTTGATGAACCGGACGGAGATGTTGAACGCCGCTGAATCCGTTCTGAAAACGGCGGGCTTTCATATCTCCGAGAGATGCAGTGCGAGACCGAGTTGCTTCTGTTTGGCTGCTAGAAAAGGCGCGGACTTAGCCTTCGTTAAGGTGCCTACCGACCTCAGCAACATCTCGCGAAGAGACGCCCTAGAACTTAAAACAATATCATCATGGTTTTCAGCCACACCACTGTTTATCGGGGACAAAACGCGGGAGAAACCCCTGGAAGATGACACCGTCTACACAAGGTATAGCATCTACGCAGTCACTCCAAAGACTCTAGAAGACGTGGTTTCTCGTGGAATGCATCCTCTCATTGAGGCTGGCCCTGGAGGCTACTTTGTCCAATTAGATGGAGAAGCTGCGAGAGAGCGAAGGCAAAAATTGGGTCTGTCTGTTGGCAAATTGGCCGAACAGCTGAGGATATCAAGACGAACGCTTTACGGGTATGAAAAAGGCATGGCCAAGGCATCGGTATCTGCGGCCTACAGTCTAGAATGGGTTCTAGGAATTCCGGTTGTCAAACCCATAAACATTCTTCAGCCTGTTCATTCCCACACGGGTTTCCTAGCCGCAGCCAAACGGGTGATCGTCAAGAACCGATTCCTGCAGATGGTTCTGAAGAGGCTGGCTCAATGTCACTTTAACGTTGCCCCTACAAGGAGAGCGCCCTTTGACTTTATTGCTCAGAGCCAAGAAGGCCGGCTTAACATTATAGGTGGAGTTGCTTGTAGAGGAGAGAGAGACGTAGATCTGAGAGCAAAGGAAATCTTGAGCATCAGCGACATTGTTAAGGCTCAACCACTATTTGTATCCGATGGAAAGCTCATTCCAGACAACATACCATTGATTCGTTCCCAAGACCTAAACAAAATGAAACAGCCTGAAGACTTAATCACAAAGCTCTGAAAAAACATCTCAAGAATCGCTAAACAAGTCTCGCTTGTTTTGCTTTAGCTTCTCCCTTCAACCTTTTTGCTGGTTTCCATGACTTTCGAACAAAATCTGGATATAATCCATGCTTCTTGACCCAATTCTTCAAAAATCTGATGGTATTAGGATCAGCAGCATAGCCTGAGCCCATGTCGCCGTATTCCTTAGTCAATTCTTGAACAGCTCTGTCGCGCTCAACTTTGGCAATTATAGACGCTGCTGACACAATTGGGTATGTCGCGTCTGCCTTGTGTTCGGAAACTATCTTTACCTTGAAGGGTAGCTTTTCCTCGATGTGTTCTTTGAACCGTTCAGCCAAAACATCTGAGGCGTCAACATAGGCGACGTCTGGCTTGAGGGCTTCAATCACTCTAGCCATCGTGTGAGCCTCCAAGCGGTTTAACCTGTGCAGTTTTCTCCCTGTTTCCACGACTTGGTCTATCTCGGCTGGAGACAATTTGATGACATAAAACTTGAGTGCCAACTTCTTTATTTCTTGTACAAGTTGTTCTCGTCGGCGAGGCGAAAGCAGTTTTGAATCCTTGACCCCCAAATCCCTGAGTCCAGACAAGTTATCCTCTTCGACCATGATACCTGCTATGACAAGAGGACCGATAATTGAGCCGCGTCCTGCATCGTCAACTCCCGCTATCCTCATTGAGAAAGCATCCTTCTTCACCTTGCTATTTGGCAAGTTTTTGTCTTTCTTTAGGAATTGGTTGATTCTTTGAATAAGAAGATTGTGAAGGGTTGTCCTGTTTCCATATGTGGCCTCGAAGATTTCAGCGTCGTCTCTTCGCCTTAAGGAATCGATGAGTGGGTCTCGCGCGTGCTGATGAATGACTCCGAGCAAAGGTTTGTCGCTGTTTACGGCTTGAACCACCGCCTCTTTGAAGGCTGAAGAATGCAATTCCATGGGTCCTATTTCGTCCACGACGACAATCTGGGCTTTAACCACAGCATTTCGGATAGAGTTAGCGCCAATGGATTCTAGGTCTCTGAGGTTGACTCGATACTTACTGACCTGCGGTCCCTCCCGTTGATTCACGTGCGCAAGCCAGCCTCGTTGTCCTGTATCAAAATCTGCAATCTCGAAGCCTACGCGTTTTCCCTCTTCACGGACTTCACGGCTCAGCATACCGCCGAGTTTGAATCCTGATTTTTTCAAGGAGTCTACAGTCTTGAGGAGAATGGTTGTCTTGCCGATGCCGGGTGGACCGGTTATAAAGAAGAGACGCTTCAAACAACCACCGAGACCTTAACAATTATTTTAAAGCCTACTATTAACGAGTTTTGTGTGACATAAGCCTTTGAGATGATCCAGATTTGAGTTCTGCTTTTCCAACAGAATTCGTGAAAGAGGGAGCGGTCAAGGTCTTAGTGCCGAGGCTTGAGACCTATGTTAAAGAACCGTGGGAGTACGGTCCTTCGAAAGCTCCGGTGTTCTACAACCCTCTCATGGAGTTGAACCGAGACCTCGCAGTTTTGGCTCTGCAAACCTATCAAAGAATGGTGAAAAGGACGGTTTCCGCGTGTGAACCATTGACTGGATGTGGAGTTCGAGGGGTCAGACTCGCAAAGGAGGTTGAAGGCGTTCGTAAAGTTGTGATAAACGACATCAGCCCAGAGGCAGCCAAACTCGCTCAATTCAACGTTAGAAAGAACAGGGTGGCTGAACGAGTTGAAGTGTTGAATGAGGACGCAAATCTTCTCCTCAGTGAGTATGCGGCACCTCGTAAAAGATTTGACTACGTGGATGTTGACCCTTTCGGTTCTCCCTCACCCTACATGGATTCAGCGGTTAGAGCTCTGCGTAACGGCGGCTTGCTCGCGTTGACAGCTACCGACATGGCTCCCTTGTGCGGCGTTCATCCTAAGGCTTGCGTCAGAAAATACGGAGGAAAACCACTTCGAACCGAATACTGCCATGAACTCGCTCTGCGACTCCTGATAGGTTCTACTGCCATGGCGGCAGCGAAACACGATATTGGACTACGGGTAGTGTTCAGTTACAGCGCCTATAATTACGTCAGAACCTATGCAATTTTAAGCTACGGCGCGAAAGAGGCCGACAAGAACGTTCAAGCCTTGGGATACATTCTCCATTGTTTCGAGTGTTTCCACCGTGAAACCGCTGAAGGAACAGTTCCGCTTCTGAAAAGAGACTGCCTCGAATGCGGCTCGAGACTGCATGCGGCAGGTCCTCTGTGGCTGAGCGAAATGTGGGATGAAAGATTTTGCGTTCAGATGCAGAGGGAAGGGAAAGAGAAGAATCTGCGTCGTAGAGGTGAAATTCTCAGTTTGCTCTCCTTAGTCATCAAGGAGGCTGAAGCGCCCATCACGTATTATGTTGTTGATAAACTCTGTGACAGATTAGGTTTGCCCGTTCCCCCAATGTCTAGAATAGTTGCCGAGTTGAGGAAAGCTGGCTTCAAAGCTGCGCCTACCCACTTCAGCACCAAAGCCGTTAGAACAGACGCAACCGCAAATGTCATGAGAGAAATTTTAGCAAAACTTGTGGCTGAAGAAAACACAAAAAAATATAAGGAAGGCGATTTGACGACATACAAGACCGCGGAGCGTTCCACATGAAACCTAAACGATTTTTCTGCAAACAACTCAGGCCCTTCTTGCTCGTCACAATTGTCTTGTTTATCACTTTCAACGTCTCTACTTTTCAAGGAACAGCGTCTCCAGAATCTTCATACTATTACAAGTTCACAGTCGATGCCGAAGGTTCCACCAACGTAGAAGTGAATTTTAGTAGTACAGACAATTCCGGTTCGTCTTGGGTTATAGTTCCCAAGTTTTCCAGCTGGAATTACATAGTTACTACTGGCTCGATTCTTCAGAGTGGAAATGTATCGACGGTTGATGTTGGCCTTGAAGATTTATACTTTTATCAAGCGTTCACGTTTTCTTTCAAGGCTTCCACAGGCTCCTTTGCAATGACTATCCGCTTCGGGTTCCCAAACGGCGCCTTAATCGTTGAATCTCGAGGAATATTTTTCTCGCCACAAGTCGGTTGTCAACAATTCAGCAGCAGCAAGGCGGAGGTTGCGTTTGACAGCCACTTGACAGTGAACCCAGCCAAAGCCATTGCAGCAGGAAGCCAAACAAGTTATCAGCTGGCTGTGGCCCCGGATTTGCATCGTGTGCTCCTTAATCAACTGCCCGAGAATTTGTTAAGATTGCAGGTGGAGTTCACAACAAGTCTTTCTTCACAGTCAACAACGTTGACCAGTAAAAATAAAGTCTTCACTTTCACCTCCGCGAACCGATACGCCAATTATGCGTCGAATGTATTGAACCTCTACGACAGACTCTACAAAGATTACACACAGTTGTTTAATGCAACTCTCACTGCCCCGATTAGTGTGCAGTTCTTTCTGCCAAGCTTTGAAGAGTTCCTTTTAGTGGGGGGTTTTACACCTTTCACCGGGGCTGTAGCTGGAACAATAAACATAAACATATTTTTCATACGAGCAGTAAACGGCACAATTGAGGTTATAGCAGCTCACGAACTGGTCCATCACTTCCTATTCAAGGTTGGGCTTTCTCCAAACTATTTCCTTTGGTTTCACGAGGGCATGTCTCAGTACGTAAGCGTCACTTTGGTTGAAAGACTTGGCTATGAAGGAGCCAAACAAGAAAAAGACAGACTTGAACAGAGTGCATCCGAACTCATCAAAATGTTTGGCGGAGAGAAGTTCGGTTTCCTACAGAATTGGAGCCCATCCGTTTCGCCGACGAACGTTGGGAATTATTATATAGCCTCATATTTTGTTATTAGCCGACTAGCGCAAGACTACGGCGGACTAGACTACTACAAGCGTTTTTTTGAGCTAATTCACGGCTTAAACGTTGACAACATCGACATTCTCACACTATACCTAAGCCGGGCTGCAAACGCCTCGGTGGCTTTAACTCTACAAGGGTGGGGCTTCAGCGTCATTGACTTGTACACTTCTCCTGAAATCAGGGAAAAGATTGTTGAGACTCAAAGAACTATAGCAGCAGTAAGCCCAGTGTTTCAACCATACAAATCTTTAGCCGAGTTCTTCTATAGACAGGGTTTGCTCAGTATAAGACGGGGGGACATGGAAAGCGGGACCCGTTTTCTTGACCTCGCTGTAATCATAGCCAATTTGGCTCCTCTGTTGACTCTGTTAACAATAGCTGCATTACTCGGAATCATTGTGTATCTACTCCACAGACACAGCGAAAAGGCCAAGTTGAAGCCGATCGTCCCGCCTGTTCCGCCGCCCCCGCCTGAGATTTTTCCAAAGAGCGCAGAATAGCGTCTCATTGTATTTGAGGTTCTAAGTGCTTTTCTCAAAGCGTCGCATTTTCAACGCTTTGCCCATAGGACATTGCCAACAAGTCTGCTAGGTCATACACTTTGATTTGCTGATAACCCAGCTGTTTCAGTATGTCTTGTATCTGAATGTAGCAGAAAGGACATTGAGTAACGCAGGCTTCAGCTCCGGAATTTATGATGAACTCCCCCTTGCGTCGAGCCATCATCATCGATATAGGTCGTTCCCCCGCGCGTACTCCTCCCCCAGCGCCACAGCATCTGTCGGATTCTTCCATCTCAATTAGGTTAACGCCAGGTATCTTGCTCAGAACATTTTTCAAGTCTTCATGCGCGTTCAGACCTCTGTTCAGGTGACATGGGTTATGAAACGTAGCCTTGATGTTAATGGATTTCATGTCCTTCACGTCGACGTCAGTTCTTCTGGCCAAATATTCCGAAACATGCAGTGTCTCGAATTCAAGTTTTCTTCCAACAAGCTCTGGATAGTTTAGCTTTATTGTCATAGCGCATCCTGGGCAACCTGTGACAACAGTCTTGACCCCCAGTTCTTCTAATATTCTAACGTTTTTGGGTGCGAGTTTTTCTCTTGCTTCATCAATCATGCCTGTTCTTAAAAGTGGGGAACCACAGCAAGTGAATTCGGAAGGCACGATGACCTCGATGTTGTTTTTGGTGAGGATCTCTATGAGGGCTTTGCCGACTTCTTGGAGTCTGTAGTCGGTTAGGCATCCTGGAAAGTATCCTACAGTGTCTTTGGGGTTCTTCACTCTGGCAACGTAGCCTGTTTGAATCATTTCAAGTAGTGAGGTCCCTATCTTGTCTATTGACCTGCCCGACGCAATTGCCCTTGTCACATATTCCTTATGTCCTGGAAGGGGTCCAAGTCCAGTTCTAGCGGCGATTGCCCTCATTTTTTCAATTGCTTTTCCTGGAATGTCTATCTCTTTGGGGCAAACCTCCACGCAAGCCCTGCAGGTTGTGCATTTGTACAGTCCGTCTAGGAAAGCCATTTTTACACGGTCTTCTACATCTCTTTCATCGAATTCGAGTCGGGCCAGTTTGGCATGATACATGGGACCAGAGAATTCTTGCCATGCCTCAGCGACTGCTGGACAGGCTGAGATGCATGACCAGCATTCGATGCATTCTCGAACCTCTTTTATCGGTTCTACTGCTTCCTTCGTTATTATTTCTGGCTTTGTTGGACTCTTAAGTCTCTCAACATAAGGTCGCATCTTTGCGATTCTTCTCATGCCTCTTTGTAAGTCTACTACAAGGTCCTTCACAACTGGAAACTGAAGGAGAGGCGCGATTGTAAGTGGTTTGCCTTTCTCAACCATTGTTCGACATGCGACTCGTGGTTTGCCATTGATTATAACAGCGCAGGAGCCACATTGTCCGGCTCTACAAGCCCAGCGGTAAGCGAGGGAGCCGTCAAGCTTCTCGTATATGTGATGTAGAACGTCTAAGACCACCATGCCTTCTATGTAAGGGACCTCGTAGGTTTCGTAATGAGGAGTCCCGTCAACGTCTGGATTGTACCTAAAAACTTTGGCGTGAACAACTTCTGACATGTTATAGTCCCTCGGGTCTCATCATAATAGTGACAACAGGAACCCTTTCGAAAACCATTTTCCCTTGTTCTTGTCTAATCACAATGTTGACAAACCAGTTTTGGTTGTCAGTTTTTGGGAAGTCTCGGCGGTAGTGTGCACCTCGGCTTTCTTCTCTCATCAATGCTGCTTTTGCAACCATTTCTGCAACTGTCACCATGTTTTCAATCTCTAAGGTTTCTATCCATTCACGATTATACCGTGTTTCGTTGTCCATGACGCAGAGTTGTGGCAGCTCCTTATCTCTTATGCGTTCAATCTCTAGTGTAGCTTCTTGTATCTCCTTGCTTGTTCGGAAAATGCCCACTTTGTCCCACATCAGGCTGGTAAGTTTGCTTTTGATTTCAACGGGGCGCACACCTGGTTTCTTCTTCAAGAATCTTTTAGCGCGTCTTATTTCGCGGTTGATTTGTTTTCTGTCAACTGTTAGCATCGTGTTTTTTAGGGCGTGCTTTGCAGCGTTTTCTCCAGCCCGCTTGCCGAATACTTGAGTGTCAGCTAGCGCGTTTCCACCCAAGCGATTTCCTCCGTGGACGCCGCCAGTTATTTCTCCTGCTGCGTACAAGCCTGGAATATTGGTCTCTGCGTTCTCGTCGATTTGAATGCCGCCCATGAAGTGATGGGCTGTTGGAGCCACTTGCATTGGTTCTTTTCTTATGTCCACGCCCACGTCTTGAAATTGTTTCAGCATTGAAGGCAAGCGTTCCTCTATTACGTTCGCAGGCAAATGTGAGACATCCAAGTGAAC
>Ga0315308_1000170_pt1 | contig 35019 bp, 42 predicted proteins | sample TDP3_MG_FD_203078 | JGI IMG/M metagenome (GOLD analysis project Ga0315308, IMG submission 203078) | Freshwater sediment microbial communities from Lake Towuti, South Sulawesi, Indonesia - TDP3 | ecosystem: Environmental > Aquatic > Freshwater > Lake > Sediment | place: Indonesia: South Sulawesi...
ACCATTGGTGGTCGCTCTCTCAACTTCCATAACCGCAAAGAGCGGCATCTTAATCCGCGACAGAAAAGCCTTCGAAATGGTTAAAGACGTAAACGCTATTGTTTTTGACAAGACTGGAACATTAACGTCAGGCAAGTTCGGCGTTAGCGACGTCGTTTCCTTCGTTCCAGAAGATGAGCTTCTAAAACTAACATCAAGCGTCGAACTAAACTCAGAGCACATAATAGCCAAAGCTATCGTAGAGTACGCAAAAGAAAAAGGTGTGGAAATTCCTCAAGTTAAGGAATTTAGGGCATTGCCTGGAAAAGGCGCCTACGGAAAATTTGGTAAAAAAGAGGTCTACGTGGGAAGCACAAATCTTCTAAGCGACATGAAGATAGACGTAAACGATCAGAAAATAAAAGAGCTACAGGAACAGGGAAAAACCGTAGTTTTCACGGTGGTTAACGGAAAACTCGCGGGTGCGTTAGCACTTTCTGACAAGATAAGGGACGAATCCTTTGAAGCAGTTAAAAAGTTGAAGGAAAGAGGGTTAAAGGTTTACATGCTCACAGGAGACTCTGAAGAAGTGGCTCGCTGGGTCGCGAAAGAACTCGGAGTAGACGACTATTTTGCGCAGGTTTTGCCCGACAAAAAGGCAGAAAAAATCAGGTTCCTGAAAGAAAAGGGCTACAGAGTTGCCATGGTTGGCGACGGCATAAATGATGCGCCAGCCCTTGTTACCGCAGATGTGGGCGTCGCCATAGGCGCGGGAACCGATGTGGCAATTGAAAGCGCAGACATAATTCTGGTGAGAAATGACCCTAGAGATGTCCCAAGGGTCATAGACCTCTCCCAAAAAACGTATTCGAAGATGGTTCAGAACCTATGGTGGGCAGCCGGCTATAACGTCATCACTGTACCATTAGCAGCCAGCAGCGTAAATCTAAATCCAGCAATAGGAGCAGTCGTTATGTCCTTAAGCACAGTTATAGTTGCGTTTAACGCCCAGACATTAAGAAAATACGAACCAAAGGGGGTGCAGTTTATGAAGAAAAAACAACTAGTTACGGATCCGGTTTGTGGAATGAAAATAGAACCCGAAACAGCCTACAGCAAAGTTGAGTATGAAGGACATGCCGTTTACTTCTGTTCAAAACACTGTGAAGATGAGTTTAAGAAAACTCCGAAAAAATACCTATCAAAAACAAAAAAGTAAGAAACTAAAAAACATGAGCACGGTCACCCGGTAAAAGTTAGAAATTTCTAAAATATTTAAGTAGGATTGGCGTCGAAATGGTTGGGGGATTGATTTGCCGATAGATAAGCAGGAGTTTAAGGGGATGATTGAAGAGCAGATTGAAAATGAGAAGAAAGTCACTGTACTTCTACAAGATTCGGTTGAAAAAACAAGTAACACCGTTATTCGCCTTCTGCTTTACCAGCTTGCTTTAGACTCGGCAAAACACGAGCGCATGTTGATGACTATCTTAAAATTGCTAGAATCACCATCAAAAGAGCAGTTAAAATGCGAAAGCGAAGAATTCCGTAAAGTTCTTGAGAAGCACGTTGAAATCGAACGTAAAATGCTCGAGAATTTCGAGAAAATCGTTGACAAGACAGAGGATAACCGCATACGGTTCATTCTTCAAGACATTGTTAGCGACGAGAAAAAGCATCATGCAATAATGAAACGTGTGTACGAGTATGCTTGTGAAAGCGCGAAGATTCGAGACGAGAAATGGTGGGATTTCCTGTTCAGATATTCCCGCCTAACAGGCTAAAATCAAGAAAATGTGTGTATATCCATTGAAGAGGCTGCAATTAACACCGCATTTAACAATGTGCATGATGGGTTTCAGCTACATAGCGTCTCTTTCTGTGGTTTCACCCATACTGTCGATTTACGTTAAAGACGTAGTAAAAGCGCCCGTTGAAATGGTCGGTTTGGTAACAGCCATGTTTTTTGTAGCTTCTTCTTTGACGGATGTTTTATTAGGAGTGTTTGCGGGCGGTAAAAAGACAATAACTTTTTTGTTATCTGTCTTTGTGGTTTTTTCCATCTGTCCTTCGCTTTATCCTCTAACGGACAGCACCATGGTGCTGATTATTTTGCGTTCTGTACAAGGTTTTGCCTACGCCTCTATCGGAACAGCATCCTTAATTTTAGCTGCTTTGGCAATCTCAAGCGCTGAAAGAAATAGAGGGGTTGGCACTTACACTGCATCGTTAAGTCTCGGCTTCTTGGCTGGACCAGCGATAACTACATTTTCTATTCCGCTGTTTGGTGTTTCAAAAACGTTTTATTTTGCCAGTCTGATGGGTTTTGTTGGAATTTTTGCAGCTTTTTTTCTTCAGAGGAAGGTTTCTTCGATTGAAAGGAATTGGCAGATTATCGGCGTGACTTTAAACAGAGAACCCCTCAAAAGTAAGATTTCAGCCATCATACATAACCGGATGTTTGGCGTAGCTTTTCTGGGAAACCTTGCTTTCTTCGTTCTTTTCGGAGTGATTCTAGCCTATGCTCCGATTTACGCAAAGAATAAATTCAACTTCAGCGATGGACTTGTTTCCACGCTTTTCCTCTTATATTACATCGCAACTACGGTTACGCGCCTCTCCATAGGAAAAATCGTCAGAGACGGCAAAGTAAGCAAATCAGCGCTTATGATTCTGGGTACAATGTTTGCAGCGTTGTTTTCCTTGGTTCTAGCGGTTTTTACAGATGATTTCATTTTTGCCGGAACTTTCGCCTTAATTGGTGCAGTTCAAGGTGTAATCTTCCCCGTGGGCTCGATGCTCATTGCAGAATCTATTCAGCCTTCTAGGAATGTACTTGCGAACTCGCTTTACATGATGAGCACGGATGTTGGTCAAGGGATAGCGCCTTTGATTACGGCAGGCGTGATTGTTCAATATGGGCTGGAATACAGTTTCATAGTATCAACAGCAATATCTGCAGCGACAACACTGTCACTCATCTGGCTAAAAACGTCCAAATCACCGAAGCAACATCTATAGCCCAGATAGGGGTTCTGTTAACTCTTAGGGGCTTAGGGATAAAAAGAGCGAGTTTTAACTGATGGGATTTCCCTTCAACTACGTGACAGGTTCCCATGCACTCATCGAGAATGTAGCGGTATCGATAAGGGTCATTAGCTCTTGATAGATTTTTGAGAACTCTTTGTCTTTTAATAATCTCGTGTAACACTTCTCAAGTTCTGCTAAGCTGTCGTATTCTACCTGTTCAACGTACGCACCAGAGATAGTGCCAAACGTTTGAGTGAAGAGCTTCCATGATTTTATCTCTTTGAACAAAGTTGGATTCTCTTTCATGTACTTCAGAAATCTCTGCAATAATGACTTGAACTCCACATGCTTTTCTGGTTTGACGACATATGTTTCTACCACGAAAACGGTCATTCTTTCCACCTCCTTTTCCTCTACCGTTCCATTTCAACTTGTATTAATAATTTAGGGAGAAAAGCTTAATTGCCCCCTGAAAGTCTATCCAGCAATGGCGAGGACATGGTCAAGATAGTAATCGACTATGCCAAATGTGTTGAAGATGCCGATAGAATCTGCGTGGAAATATGTCCCGTTTCGGTTTTCCGCAATGACAAGTCGGAAAAGCCGGAAGTTGTGAACGAAGAAAGTTGCATGATGTGCAGAGCGTGCCAAGTTAACTGTCCATGTCAAGCCATAAAAATTTTGACCTAAACCCCCAAAGTTCTTAGCAATTCGCCCTTGCTGTTCCTTATTTCAACCCTTAAATCTCCATCAGCTTGTCTTGTCGCGCATTTTATGCATGGGTCGTAAGCCCTTATAACCATCTCAATCCTGTTCAAAAGTCCAGGCTTAATTTCGCCGTGACGTATGAATTCCATTGCCGCGTCTTTAACGTTAAGGTTTATGGCGGCGTTGTTCACCTGAGTCGGTATTATCAGCTTCATGTTTCTTAGTCGTCCATTTCTAGTTAAGACATACTCGTGGGCAAGTGTTCCCCTAGGAGCCTCAACAACCCCTATTCCTCTGCCGCCTTTAGGCTTAACCTTAACTCTCGTGTCTGTTCGTGTCAAGCTATCGTCCTCCAAAAGCTCCCTAGCCCTTTCACACGCGTACATGAGGTCTATTAGGCGGGCGTAGTCAAAGAGCAGAGTGGCATAGGCTGGACTTCCAAATTTCCTCTTAAAACCTTCTAATTCCTTATTAGCGAACTCCGTCGCCACCCTCTTATTCACGTTCGCTCTGGCTGTTGGTCCAACCTGAACTATTCCTTTTGGCCATCCTAAGGCTTTTAAGTAGGCAAACTTTGCGTAGGTCCATTCATAGCGTTTTTCTTCAACATGCTCCATGTAATCTTGCGAAGTGAATTCGGATAGAGTTTTGCCTTCAGGGCTTATAATGTGGATCTTGCCGTCGTAGAACTCTATGGCGTCGTCCTTTGTTAAAGCCATGTAATAGGTCTTGTAGTCCCCTGCCTTCCTAAAATCCGGCCAATTTTTCTCAAAAAGTTCCTTTCCAAGGTCAAGGGCTTCTCTCGTAATTGCGCAGGCCATTTCCGCCGCTTTGAGCAGTTCTTCTCTTTCCCTCTCCTTAAGCGGGTTGATTAAGCCTCCAGGTACCACAGAAACAACGTGGACTTCACGCTTTCCGACAACATCTAAAATTTGGGTTCCAAAATTCCTTAACGCAACGGCTTTTCTGCCTATTTCAGGTTTTTCACGCATGATTTGAAAGACGTTTCTTTTTGAAGGATTTTCCTCCGGAGAAAACCAGAAGTCTGGGAGTATCAGGAAAAAGAAGACCAAGGAATGATTGCTGATTATTTGTCCCATGAGCAGAAGTTCACGGAGTTTTCTCGCGGTTTCCGTTATCTCTGTTCCATAAATGTCTTCTATGGCTTTAACAGAGGCGATTATGTGGGCGGTGGAGCACACTCCGCATATCCTTGAAATTATGAAGGGAAGTCTTTCCGCCTCCATTTCCCTTAGAAAGTAGTCGAAGCCGCGGATTTCAGTGGCGTAGAAATGAGCGTCTGAAACATCTCCAGACTCATCGAGCGTTATTTTTACTTTTCCGTGTCCTTCGATTCTCGTTGTCGGAGAAATAGTGATCTCCCTTTTGTGGCTCAAATGACTCTTTCCCTCGCTTTTGAACGTTCAAACTTTGAAAAGATGAAGGTGTGGAAAACGAAAGGATTACGGTAAAGTTCCTCCTTAACCTTTTCTTCGGGAATACTTGTTCTTTTGGATATTACTTGAGCAAGGAAAGCGTACATGTCTCTTGATCTGTACATAAGCGAATCGGGTGGGCCTCTACATCCGAAACATGTGAAACCCGCTCTTGGGCATGGTGCTCCGCAGCCGTCGCGTGTCAAAGAACCCAAACAGACGAATCCTTGGCTCACCAAGCATAGCACTGGATCTGCTTCTTTCTCGTATATTCCATGAAGGCGGTCGAGTTTCGCTGCAATTATTTTTCTGTGGCATTCTGTGCAGACCACGCTTTGATGGCGGACGGGTGTTTTCCCGCTTACTATGCTCTTTAAAGTGTGAACAATTGGAAATGGCATCGGAGGACACCCTGGAACATAGTAGTCAACATCAACAAAGTGGCATATTGGATACATCAAATCCTCCAATTCTGGAAGCTTACTTGAATCGAGAATAAAATACTCCTTTTCTAAGAGCTTCTTAAGAGAGAGTATGTTCCCTAGACTTGTTACTCCGCCGTGGGTTGCACATATTCCCAAAGCGACAAGAATACGGGATTTAGCCCGCACCTCTCTGATTAACTTCTCGTCCGCTTCGGTTCTGACTCCACCCTCAACTATCGCCAAGTCAACCTCTGGAATCTCCTTCAAATCAACAAACGTGGGCGAATAAACTATCTCGAAATCTCCCGAAAGAATCTCCAGCAAAGCATCGCCAGCGTTTAAAAGGGATGATACGCACCCAGCACAGCACGTCAAGGAAATTACGTTAACCTTCACGAATCCACCACATTCAATTCTTTAGAAACGTCATTAACACATTGAATTATATTTCGAACCTCCTTAAAATTTTTCTATTCCAGAGGATTCTGGCACAACTTATGCCCTTTCGCCGCGAAAATTGAATAGCCCTCTGAAGAAGAAGTCAGTCTTGCTTAATACGTGCGCGATGTCGTCAGAGGGATAACCTCGTTCACTTTCTTTTCCAGCGCGATGTAAGAAGTGCCCAGCGTTGGTAACCGACGAGTTTCTACATCCCTGAAGTACTTTGCTGCCGTTCCCAAAACTTCCGCAGCCAGATTGCGTACTCCCTCTAACGTTAAGGCTGTTTGAACACCCTTAGCGGTTAACGCGTAAGATTTCGGTCTCTTCCTCGTGAAGACCATCTTCTTTCCTCTAAGTCTTCTTAAATACTTGTATGTCCTTCTCAGCGAGATCCCAGTTTTCTCTGCAAGTCCCCGAGCGCAGATGCCGTCTGCAGAAATGTTTTCATAAATCCTTCTTTCGGTCGGAGAAAACTTCGCATTGTTTGAATCTCTTTTTGTTCTAAAGTAGAATACGTAGTTGTTTTCTTTGGCTGTTTCTATTAGCCCCGCTGTTTGAAGTCGGTTTAAGACTCGTGCAACGCTCTTTGCTGGAATTATGCCTTCCAAATCCTCATGGGTTTTCGGCTCGTTTAACAGCGTACACAAAGCTGTTTCTTCATAGCATTCGGAGTGAGGCGGCAAAATGTCTCCGATATCATGGAAATTCTTTATTAATTCGGTTAGCCTATGGCCGAACACGGTTGCATGGTACCTGTCCTGATCTTCTTCTGCTAACCCAACCTCTGTTAAGGGAGCGATGTATTCCTCGGCTATTGTCTGCTGGCTGTGATGATATCCCAGTTTTTTCAGTTCTTTTTGGAGTGTGGGTAGTGAGTAACGACCTTTCGAAATTATTTCCAATACCTGTAGGCGTCTCTTGTTCTTTAATGCATTTAACAGGTCTCTCATGAAGCTGGAGTTTTTCACTTTCTCGCAAAGTTTTCTAAGCTCGTTCTTCAGTCTCCAAATTTTGCAGCTAGTTACACATGTGGTCGGCGTTAACGGATTGCAGTTTTTGCACGTCTCCTCTGATTCCTTGAGTACATCTGCTAAGCTTTCCTTTTCCCGTGTCCCTTGTACCGAGTTTTGGTAGTTTCCTGTTTTCATGTCGGGGCACTTCTGAACGTATGCCATGACGGTCTTGGGAGAAAGGAGGGGAATTCTTAAAAGCTAGTTAGACTGCTCACCCGTCATGACATACGTCATATTATTTATGACATACGTCATCCTTATATACCTTTCCATCAAAATAGAACAGACGGTGACACGCCTTGATAATCCCGTGCGAGATCGCCGTAAAATCGGTCATACCCGCAGTAAAAGCGCTAATAGCAACGGAACTCACGGAGAAACGCGGTCTAAAACAGGAGGAAGTGGCTGAAATTCTAGGAATATCCCAATCAGCAGTAAGCAAGTACGCCCGAAGGGTTAGAGGCTACGTGATAAAAGTCGATGACATAGAGGAAATAGAACCTTTGATGGATAAGCTGATAGGCTTACTTGTAAGTGGAACGTGCAAAAGAGAGGAGTTTCTAAGATTTTTCTGCCAAACATGCGTGACCGTAAGAAAAACGGGCCTCATGTGCCAATTCTGCCAAAAGACGGACCCAAAGATCAGAATGGAAGAGTGTGGTTTCTGCTTAAACCCAAACCCGTCTCAAAAACGAGCTAGAACTCTGAAATAGTTAAGACTTATTAGAGTCAAGGTTAGACAAGTTTTAGAGGTGGAAGATTGTCTTCGTTTGACGAGAAGACTGTTCTCGATATTCTGGAAAAAGTGAGCAAAAGTGTTGTCAACATAAGCACGATTAAGATCGTTCATCACATGTTTTACCAGGCGGTTCCAGTGGAGGGAATGGGCTCCGGAACTATAATCGACCCCAAGGGCTACGTTTTAACCAATAATCACGTGGTTGGCGGAGCGGAGAAGATAGGCGTGACACTGTGGAACGGCGAAGTTTTAGAGGGAAGGCTTGTGGGTTCATGCGCTGTCCATGACACGGCGGTTGTGAGAGTTGATAGAAAAGGGTTGTCGGCTGCGGAGCTGGGAGACTCGGATAAGTTGAGGGTCGGGCAGAGGGTTTACGCGATTGGGAATCCCTTCGGGTTGGCGGGCGGTCCAACGGTGACTTCAGGCGTCATTAGTGCTGTGAACAGGACTATAGAGTCGCGGAGAGGACTCGTGGAGAATCTTGTTCAAACTGATGCGGCTATAAACCCTGGGAACAGTGGTGGTCCGCTTGTGGATCTCGAGGGGAAGGTCGTCGCGATAAGCACTGCGATTATTCCTTTTGCGCAGGGAATCGGGTTTGCGATTCCGATAAACTCGGCGAAGAAGTGTACAGGTGGAATAATAACTGACGGGATTTCTGCTAGGCCTTGGCTTGGAATAGTCGGTTTGAGCGTTACGGGGGAATTGGCGCGCTATTACGATTTGCCTATTGATCGTGGAGTTCTTGTGACTAAGGTTGCTGACGATAGTCCTGCGGAGCGTGCTGGGGTTGTTGCTGGAGACATGATTTTGAGGCTGGACAGGGGGGCTATTTATAGCATCGAGGATTTGCTTAGCGAGATTCATAACAGGAAGATCGGAGACCGTGTGAGGATTGCTGTGTTTCGCAGAGGAAGAGAACACACATTCGAAGTAACACTAAGCAAAATGCCCTAAACAGTACAGGGTGATATCTCCCGCAATGAGAAATCTAACTTCTGATTTCTACTTTCTCCAAAAAAGTGAGGCTCTGGTTGGTTCCTCATAAATATTGATAGAGGATAATTCTACAATGCTTTGCTACATACTCAATAGACGTGTGGATTGCTGAATTGTAAGTCAAAGCAGTTACGAAACATCCTCTGGAAAGAGTTTCTTTGCTTTTTCTGTGTATTCGATAGCACCTAATTGCTTGTAGAATTCCAATGAGTCAAAGACTGATTCTCTCTCTGCAACCTTGCCCTCAACTATACGATAGATGCTAACAGCCGTCATTGTAAACTTCTTGCCTGTAGGGGCTATTCCACGATATTCGCCTGTGTGTGTTCCCTCATATTTCACACGAACCCACACCTTGTCCCCTTCAGCGGTTATGTCCTCAATAGTCGTATGCAAATCGGGAAAACCCTTGAAAAACATAGTCTCAAATTGCTTGACACCTTCCGGACCTCGCAGGTGAAGGTCATGGTCAACATAATCTGGTGCGATGAACTCGACTAGTAAGGCTACGTTTTGCTTATTCGCGGCTTCATAAAGACTTCGAATGATAGCCTTATTCTTTTCTAATGACATACAACATCGTTTCCCCTTTACCATCAATCCTAATCGTCTCTTTTTGGTATTTAATGGTTGTTCAGAAAATATTACCATTTTTGTCCAAGTGCTCCCGCATACTCCCCTTTTTGTGGTTCGCCCTTAAACAGTGCAGAATGAATCCAAGGGAGCCATCGCGACTGGACTTTTTCGTTTCCTGTTTTACGACTTTCTAATTCTGCCACTTATCACCGTATCTGTTCAGGTAAACCCTTTGTTCTAGGGGTTTTCGGGCGCGAGTTTCAGGAGACGGTCTTTCTGCGGGATTACCTATGGGCAAGATCGCGACTGGATGATAATCGTCGGGGATTCTTAGTAACTTGTTAAGAAAGACCGTTTTTGAAGGCGTATAGGTGAGGGTTCCTAAGTTTTGGGCTTCTACAGAGAGCAAAATGTAGGCGATGGAGATCCAGGTGGACTCAAGCCAGTAAGGAGCTTTGGTTAAGCCAGCGACTACAATCAGAGCTGGGGCTTCTGTAAGAAAGCTTTTTTCTGGAGTGATTTTCTGTTCTTTTAACCACCTTCTGAGTTGAACGGGAGCCTTTTCGTGAAAGCTCCTCTCTGTCTTTTCAGCTTCCTTTCTAATCTTTTCTTTCAACTCGTTGTCGGTAACTATAATGTAGATCCATGGTTGTAGGTTGGCTCCAGATGGAGCGTATGTTCCAGCCTCTAATATCTGAAAAATTTTTTCCAATGGAATAGAGTCTCTGCTGTACTTTCGGATACTCCTTCTATTTTTCATCAGTTGCCACAACTTAGTCTTCAAGTCTTTGTCTCCCCGCCTCTTCTCATGGCTGTGCCATTAATATAGCGCGTGCAAATGGTTAGCTAACCTTTTGGTGCCTCAGCTCTTTTGATTGCCGCCCTCGCTAAGGTCTCTCCAAGCCTCTTGCAAGCCGCCAAGTCCTTTTCGTTTGGCGCTCCCTCCGAGACTACGCCCTCAGCCACTTTTTGAAGCCTGAAGGACGAAATCATCCTCTCTAGGCTCAGTAGGGCAGAGTTGCTGGAACTGCCTCCAGAGGTGAAGGCCACTGCTGGTTTGCCAGTGACCATTTCTCGGATGCTTAAAGCCTTGTCGAAGAAGTCTTTCATGAGTCCAGCCATATAGCTGAAGTAGTTTGGAGACCCGAAGGCCACCGCATCGCACGAGATGAAGTCGTTGACAGTTGCGTAGTCTGCACGCTTGACCGAAACAGAGACGCCCTCCACGGTGCGCGCGCCCTCTGCAACGGAGTTCGCCAGAGCTTCGGTTCTTCCGGTCCTGGAGTAATACAATACTAGCACTTCAACCAAACTGAATCCCTTCATTCATTCGTTCAGCGAGTATTCTTAAATAGCTTTTTGGCTCTGGAAGAAAGACTCAGAACACATCCTGAACACGATTAGGGCCTTCTCTGTAAACATCCTAATTGAAATCACAAACAAGATTTAAGTGGCTTTCAGACCACAACTGAAACTATAGGAGAACGCCGCAAGAAATGGCTGAGAAAGATGAGATACAGGAGAAACCCAACCTTTCCATATTGGCCATGGTCTCCTTCATAGCCTCCTTCGCAATCGCCAGAACATTCACAACCCTAAACCCCACCACAGTCCTAATCGGCGGAGATTATCACATCCACCATTTCTGGTACGGCATAGCCCTCCTCGCCATAGGCGGCTGGTTAGGCATCAGCTACCAGAGCGAACGAACAGACCGCCTAGCAGCAATCCTCTTCGGCGCGGGAGGCGGGCTCATAGGAGACGAAGTCGGGCTCTTGCTTACCCTCAGCGCGCACGCTTACTGGGCAGAAATCACCTACACGTTCGTGATTGTATTCCTAACTTTCGCATCAATGCTAATTCTGGTAAGCAGATATCACAAGACAATCCAAACAGAATTCACCCAATTTCTGCGAAGCAACGCAAGTCTATACTTCGGTGTTTTTTTAGCGGCAGTCTCAATAGCCTTCATCTTGGAAACCGACAACGCAACAATCATCACCATTTCAAGCGGGCTAACAGCAGTGGCTTGCGTTGTCATTTTAGCATATTTTATCCAACAAATCAGGATTAGACTTTAAAAGATACTCTCAGCGAAGGAAATTGTGGCAAAAGACCTAAAGTGTGGGTTTTTATTCCTTTTTTAATCTTTTGGTCCAGTCGACCAGGCCCTCTAACAATTGCCCTATCTTTTTGCTTGTTTTTTCATCTATCAAATTGCCTTTCTCATCGATTTTCTCATCAGCAGACGCCACAATGACCTCTGGTCTGTTGATTGCATGCATGTTAAGGCAGACAAGAACTTGTCTGAGATGATATTGCGCCCTCGCACCTCCTAGCATTCCTGGAGACGCGCTCATTATAGCGACGGGTTTACCTTCAAAAGAGTTATCCCCAGGAGGTCTTGATGCCCAATCGATTGCGTTTTTGAGAACCCCTGGTATCGAATAGTTATGTTCCGGCGTGGCAATAAGTATTGCGTCTGCCATCCTAATTTTTGTTTTGAATTCCTTAACTTTTTCTGGCATTCGACTTTCTAAGTCTTGGTTAAAAGGAGGGATCCCTTCAAGGTCGAAGATTTCGAGTTTTGCGTCTTTGGGTACTAATTCCATGGCTGCGCGCAATAATGCTTTGTTATAGGAATCCTTCCTTAAACTGCCTGCGAAACCGAGAATGGTTATGTGTTTGTCCATAATTAATGTCATCTCCATCGTTGTTTTATGTCGGTTTCCCTATCGGATGGCTATAAACAACGCTGAAACCTAAAGCCTTTTGGCGATGACCAGTCTTCATGTTTTTGCCGGAACTATCAAAACTGAGCATTTTGCTTTGTGGGTCACGTCGTCACTTACGCTTCCAAGCAAGAAACGCTCAACAGTTCCTAACCCTCTGCTTCCTAGAATAATCAAGTCATGATTTCCTTTCTCAGCAACTTCCGCTATGACATCTGACGGAACCCCAAACTCCAACTTTTTACTAACTTTCACCTTTCTTTTCCCAATGGAACCCAGAGCCTTCGAAAGAACCCTCTCACCTAACTCTTCAGCGGCTTTGGGCGATGACTCGTATAGCCTTCGCTCTTGAACATTAAGCAGAGTAATGCTTGCGCCAAGTTTTTCAGCAAGTTTGACCCCATAACTCAAGGCTCTGATTGCGTGCTCAGATCCGTCAATGCACACGAGTAAGTTGGCCAGTGGGCTGACCTTTTTTACGATTAGTGTTGGGCACCTGGTGTGCCTTACAACTTTTTTAGTTACGCTTCCAAGGGCGTAGGGGTCCTTCTCATTTTCTCCACGAGCACCCATTATAACTAGGTCATAATCTTTCTGCGAGAACTCTAGAATGCTGTCCGCTGAATCACTGCCCCCCATCATTTCTGCGTCCACTTCTACTTTTTCTTCATAGAACAATGCTTTAGCGTTGTCTACTGTGCTCTTTGCATGCTGCTCAATGCTGCCGAGAAGCTCATCTTGTATATTGCTGGGAAGCCGATAGCCCAGTCTCAGCTCTTGCATGACGTGCAAGACGGTTACAGAAGCCCCAGTCTTTTTGGCAATTGTGGCCGCTGTCTCTTCGGCCATGATGCTTGAAGCAGAACCGTCTATTGGAACAAGAATTTTCCTTAAAGGTTCTTTATCTACCATTTTGTGTCAACCTCATCTATACAGATTGAGATCATCGGCTTATAAAACTAGGGCTTATAACCCTAGTCAAAAGTGAAAGCTGAGGGGCAAAGCTTTTAGTTTTCTAGCAACAAGACATTTTGTTTCGAGGTGATGCCCTTGGATGTTAAACTTCTTGTTGACGGTAAGGAGATAGACCTTAACGAGTTTGTTGTAAAGATCTTAGGCGGAACCATTGTTGGAGCGGTGACTTCCTTAAGGGGGATAAAAAGGGACTGGAAGGAGATCGAGATAAAGGTAACAAGATAGAAAGGTTTTAACTATCCTAGCATGTCTGTGCGTATCGTTATTTCAGCAAACATTTCCCTTTTTGCCTTGCATATGGGGCAAATGTATGGCGGGTCTTCGCGAAAGACCACGTAGCCGCACTGTTTGCAGTACCACAATTTCAGTTTGATCTCAGAAGGTGCTTTGGCACTCACGGTAGCTGTTTCTGAGGGTTTTTCAGTGGCAGGGGTTTCTACAGCTACTCCATAAGCTCTAGCTTGCTTCTCTAGCGGTCTACGCTCTGGAACCGGTAGAATAGGAGCTTTTCCCTCAAACAAGTCTTTTCTAACGTAAAGGGCGCAGTAGCAGGCTCCATACTCTTGAACATCGGGGTCTCTGTAATCGCACGGACATATTATGTCTCTGTCAAGTTCAAGCTTCCCGGAAGCAAGTCTGCATGGGCATGAGGGATATCCATAACGCTCTTCATTCTGTTTGAGCCCCTCGAGAAGGTCTCTAAGAAATTCTCGGTCAGGGTTCAAGTAGTAGCCATAGGTTTTCGCGTCGCTTTCCGCCCTTTGCCGCACTCTTTCCAAAGTTGTCAAATCCCCAAAGCCTCCTTTATCCTGTCCTTGAGAAAGCCATTGAGCAGAATCTTGTCGTCTATTATGATTGCGGGATAGCTGAGGCTTCCACCTCTCTTTACAATGTCCTTTCTAACTTTTTCTCGGTCTTCCTCGTTGCAAAGGTCAACATCCACGTACTCGTATTCGACTGCATTTTCTTTCAAGAAATTCTTCGCTAATTTACACCATGCACACGTGCTTAATGCATACACCAAGACTTTGTGCCTCTTGTTTTTGCCTGGAACCTTAACAAAGTTCATCTTCTCACTTAGCATCCTCTACATTTCGTGTTTGATATAACTATTTGGTCAGAGAACAGTTGAAACCGTGTTGCAAAAGCCCTAAAACTGTCGAATCAAAAGCAGAAAAGCTAATATTTTCACTTTTTAACCTATGAATGGGTGAGATTGTTTTGCCAATAGACCCGGATTTCCAGAAGAATCGAAAAGTTGTGAATCAACATCAAGGACATAACGTTTGGGGACCCGTGGAGCCTCCCACGAAACTTGGCATACACGGAACAAGCGTGGCGGTCGACTGGGACGTTTGCACCGGAGACGGCGTCTGCATAGAAGTCTGCCCTGTAAGCGTGTTTGACTGGGCGGACACCCCTGGACACCCAACTTCTGAAAAGAAGTCTGATCCAGCCAAGGAAGCAGACTGCATACAATGTCTTGCCTGCGAAACTTCGTGTCCAACCCAAGCCATAAAAATTACCCCTCCATAAAAGGGTGTAAGCTAGAAAATACCGACCCTTCTTTTTCGCCTCCTCGATGCTGCAGAGAAAAAGACGGATGCTACAGTTTTATGGACTTTGACGCATATTTACTTCAATGTTTCTTCAAGCCTTTTGTTTACTCCATCCCAGTTAACAATGCTCCAGAAGGCATCAACGAATTTGGCTCTCTCATTCTTGTAATCAATGTAGTAGGCATGCTCAAAAACGTCCAGAACCATCAAAATTCGAAACATGGGATAAACATTTGTGTTATGCTTTTCCACCTGCATTATCATTGGCCTATTGGTTTGCCTGCAGAAAGTCAACGCTGCCCATCCAGAGCCTTCAACACTAACAGCAGCATGTGTGAACTCTTTTTTGAACCTTTCAAAACTTCCGAACTCCTTCTCCAAAGCATCGCCCAGAACTCCGCGGGGTTTTCCGCCGCCTTTGCCGGCTGGTGCTAAATTGCCCCAGAAAAGCGAGTGTAGGAGGTGTCCCCCTATGTTGAAGGAAAGCTCCTTTAAAGTGGATTTAACGTCTATTTCGGTGCCTTCTCTCCGTGCCTTATCCAGCTTCTGGAGTATTGCGTTGGCACCATTAACGTATGCTTGATGGTGCTTGCTGTGGTGTATCCTTAATTGCTCCTCAGACATATGTGGCGCTAAGTCCTTGTAATCGTAAGGCAGCTTTGGCAAAACGTAGAACTTGGCTTCTTCCAAACTCCATCACCTCAAATTATTAACTATTCTGGATGTGAACCGTTTTATATTTTGCCATTTTGGACGTTTCAATAATAGGCGTACACTTTGTCCGTCAGACTGGAAACAAGCGAAGGATTTCTGTTTCATGGTAGAGCTTAAATAAGCTGAAATGACAAAATCTTGCTCTCGAAGTGGTGAACACGCTGGACAAATGGGAGTGCATAGTTTGCGGTTACATATACGACCCCGCAACAGGAGACCCGGAACACGACGTAAAGCCCGGAACACCCTTCGAGGCTCTACCTGAAAATTGGGTTTGTCCAGTTTGCGGCGCCCCTAAGGATCAGTTCGTCAAGAAAGGATAAATGGACTAGGTCGGGGGCTAGGCGGTGAGGAACATTGGTTGACTGACATTCAAAATTTCAAACTTTTTATATTTAATTTAATTAATTTTGAAATGATTAGGCTATGTCAATCACGAAAATAAGGAAGAGAGACGGAAGAATCGTAGATTTCGATTCTAGCAGAATCAGAGATGCGATTCACAAGGCTTTCATTGCGGTTGAACTTGAGGATGGAGAAAGAGCTGAAGGCATAACCAGAGAAGTGGTTAAACTTTTGGAGGAAAAATTTGAGGAGAAAATTCCGTCAGTTGAAGATGCGCAAGACATCGTTATAGAAGTGTTAAAGAAAAAGGGCTACGAAAAAGTTGCAGCTGAATATCAAGATTATAGGAAGAAGAAAGAGGAAATAAGGGAATTAATAGAGAAGTTTGGAATATTAGAGCCAAAATTAACGGTCAACGCCCTCGAAGTCTTAAACAGAAGGTATCTTTTGAGAGACGAGACGGAAAGAATTGTTGAAACTCCTGCTAAACTGTTTATGAGAGTTGCCGAAGCCGTAGCAAAAGTCGACGGAACATACGGCGGAGACCCAAAGGAAACCGAAAAGATTTTCTATGGTATGATGACGAGGCTGGAATTCATTCCCAACTCTCCAACCCTCTTTAACGCGGGAACAGAACTTGGTCAACTCTCAGCGTGTTTCGTCTTGCCTGTTGAAGATTCTCTGGAAAGCATTTTCACCGCAGTTAAAGACATGGCTTTGATTGAAAAGAGTGGGGGAGGAGTTGGCTTCGATTTTTCTAAGTTGAGACCGAAGGGCGACATCGTCAGGTCAACCAAGGGAGTAGCATCCGGCCCTGTGAGTTTCATGCGGGTTTTTGACACAGCCACCGAAGTAATAAAGGCCGGAGGAAAACGTAGAGGCGCCATGATGGGAATTCTGAGAGTCGACCACCCAGACATTATTGAGTTCACAACTTCCAAACAAAAACCCGGGTCTCTTTCAAACTTCAACATTTCAGTCGCCATCACCGACGATTTTATGAAAACCCTTGAAGAAGATGGAGAATATTGGTTAATCAACCCGAGAAACAAAGAAAAAGTAAGAAAGCTCAAAGCCAGAGATTTTTGGAATCTGATGACAACATCCGCCTGGGCCAGCGGAGACCCCGGAGTCATTTTTGTCGATGAGGTTAACAGGCACAATCCAACACCAGATGCTGGAAGAATAGAGGCAACGAACCCCTGCGGCGAGCAGCCCCTGCTGCCCTATGAATCCTGCAACCTAGGCTCAATAAATCTTTCAAGGATGGTTGAGGACGGAAAGATTAACTGGGAGAAGCTGAGGGAAACCGTAAGGAACGCTGTTCACTTTCTTGACAATGTCATAGACGAAAACAGGTATCCTTTGAAGGAAATAGAGACAATAACCAGAGCCAACAGGAAAATAGGCTTAGGCGTGATGGGATTTGCAGACATGCTCATAAAGCTTGGAATTCGCTACGACTCTGAGAAGGCCTTGCAGCTCGCTGAAAAGCTGATGAAGTTCATTGAGGACGAAGCCCACAAGAAATCCGCGGAGATGGGAGAGGAAAGGGGTTCCTTCCCAAATTTCGAAAAAAGCGTCTGGAAAGACAAGCATGATACTATGAGAAACGCCACGGTGACTACCATAGCGCCGACAGGAAGCATAAGCATAATAGCCGGCTGCTCTTCCGGAATTGAACCCATATTTGCGATTTCCTTCATAAGAAACGTACTAGGCGGAACAAGGCTTTTTGAGACTAATCCCTTGTTCGAGATGATGACGAAGGAAAGGGGGCTCTACAGCGCCGAACTTCTAGAGAAAATAGCAAAGACAGGTTCGGTTCAGAAGATTGAAGGGGTGCCGGAAGACGTTAAGGGGCTTTTTGTCACGGCCCTAGACATTCAACCCGAATGGCACGTTAGAGTGCAAGCAGCCTTCCAAAAGTACACAGACAACGCTGTGTCAAAAACTGTAAACTTGCCAGCAGAGGCAACCGTTGAAGACGTAAGAAAAATCTACGACCTCGCTTGGAAGCTGAAATGCAAAGGGGTCACCGTTTTCAGGTACGGAAGTAAGCCAGAGCAAGTTCTGTACATAGGGGAGATAAAAACTAGAGAGACAAAGTTTGTTGCTGCAGAGTCAGAGTATGCGGGTGGCTGTCCAACTAAAACTTGCCCATTCCCAAGTTAAATAGAACAAGACAGCCCTATTCTTTCTCGGTTCTCATGTTGTAGTTTGTTTTAACTCCCGCTTTTTCAAAGAGTTTTCCAACAGGACAGTTTTCCAAAGTTAACTTGAAGATTCTTTGGATTCTATCTTCTGGAGCTTCTGTTTTAACTAGAATTTCGAAGTTGGCTTCAGCTATCGTTCCAGCCTCCTCAGATTTAACAGCTTCCAAATTAACCTCTAAGTCCTTCAATGCAACACGCATCTTCTTTGCCGTTAATGCGAAAATAGTCGCAAAGCAGCCCGCATAACTCATCACACAAAGCTCAAGCGCTGTCGGCCCCATGCCAGTTCCAAGTTTAGGTGGAAGGTCTAGGCATACGCTGTGGGCTCTCCCATTATCGACATCTATCCTAAAGTTTTTAACCAGCTTTGCTGTTGAATGAAGTTTTTGTCCCAAGTTCTCACCTCAGCTCCCTTTATTCATGTTACAGGAAAACAAATAAAGATTAAGGCATAGAACCCTTGTAATGTATGACGTCACTATTCGTTGGAATGTGACAAAATGAGTTTGATACCTGCGGAGCATAAGGAACATTTAAGAAGCGAGCTTAACGAGAAACTGGAAAACCCCGTAAAAATCATCATGTTCACCCAAGAGGTTGAGTGCCGGTTCTGTGCGCAGACTAGACAGTTGATCAAAGAATTGGCAGCTTTAAACGATAAGATTAAAGCTGAGATTTACGATTTTCTTGCGGATTCTCAGAAGGCTAAGAACTACGGCGTCGACAAGGTTCCGGCAATAGTCGTTATGGGCGAAAAGGATTATGGAATGAGGTTTTATGGAATGCCACACGGTTATGAGCTGCAAACCCTTTTGGAAGGGTTAATAAACGCTTCAAGGGGGAGAACAGACATTTCAGAGGATGTCAAGAAGAGGCTTAGGGAAATTAAAGCACCAGTTCACATCCAGGTTTTCGTGACGTTGACTTGCCCATACTGCCCAACGGTTGCGATTATGGCCCATAAATTTGCTTTGGAGAGCGACCTGATAAAAGCCGATGTCATCGACGCAAGCGAATTCCCGCATCTAGCTATTAAATACGCCGTCATGGGCGCCCCAAAAACGGTCATCAACGAGAAAACAGAGTTTGTAGGAGTGCTTCCTGAGGACCTCTTCTTAGAGCACTTGCTACTTGCCACTCACTGAAATGCCACGTTTGCGATTGAGTGGTAGGTTTGAACTCAGCTAGTAGCAAAAAAATGCTGACTTTGACCTTCATTTATAGCGGAGAGTATGCAGAAAGAGTGATAAGGAACCTGATAAACGACCCTAGCTTCTGCAAGTCCTGCGGGCTCTATTGCGACTCCTGCAAATACGACGTGTACAGCTTTGTCCGTAACGTCCGAGCTGCGATACAAATGCCAAGTCCATCCGAACTACCAGCTTTCATCGACAACCCAGAGAAATACATGCCTAAGAAGATTCCGAAAGCCGATTTGTGCATAGCCTCAGGGCTACATAAAGACCTGCTATTGGAACTGCCACATCACATAAAAAAAATCGGAGTAAAAGGACTGATTGTACCAGTAGAAGACTTCAATGAAGTTCCATCCGGCCTAAGAAAGCAGGTTGAAGAGAGATGCCAGGAACTGGGCCTAGAAAACGCTTTTCCGAAGCCTTTCTGCTCGCTGGAACCAGCAGAGGACAAACCAACAATCTCTAGGTTTGTGACTGAACTTAAAGTTGGAAGGCCCTCGTTAGAGATTTTAACAGCAAAACGGGGCAGGCGTGAATTTATAGACTCTGCAATTGTTAGACGAAGTGCTCCATGCGGTTCCACATGGTACGTCGCAAGGAAACTCGTAGTAGTTAAGACAGAAAGGGAAATCCTCTACGACGCTGTTGCAAAAGCCCACCACAGCTATCCATGCACAGCAACAATGAGCATCGACCCAGAGGCGAAGGAGCCAATACTTCACATTGGAGGTTACATAATAAGAGAAGAGGTGGAGAAAGCGCTGAGAAAGTCAGGCTGTGAGTGAGGCTTGACTCATTTGTGGAACCTAACAATTTTACAATATTCTTAAATCGGGCTATGAGGTAGGCTTTTTTATGCACGAATGGGCTTTAGCCGAGGCAATAATCTCCGCAGCCTCAGAAATAGCTGAAAAGGAAGGATTAAGAGAAGTTACAGAAGTGAAGATAAAGGTTGGCGAACTGCAGCAGTTAGAGCTGGACACGCTAGAATTCGCCCTGTCACAGCTCAAAACAACCAAATTCAAAGACACAAAATTCAACATAGAGACCGCGAGAGCAAAGCTGAAGTGCAGAGTTTGTGGAAATAGGTGGTTTTTCAGTAGAGAAAAATTAAATGAAAACATGGCGGAAGCCATACACTTTGTTCCAGAAGTCGCCCACGCTTACATTAAATGCCCAAAATGCGGCAGCCCAGACTTCGAAACACTGGAAGGACGGGGAGTCTGGCTTGAAAGCATTAAGGGAGTGAAAAAGGGCGATGGTTGACCCGCGAACAAGTATAATAGACGAGAGGATGAAGGGCATAGGCAAAATTATTGCTGTTTCGAGCGGTAAGGGCGGAGTGGGCAAAAGCCTGGTGGCAGCCGCACTCGCCTTAAAGTTAGCCAAGAAAGGCTGTAGCGTAGGTCTATTCGACTTGGACTTCACAAGCCCATCCACGCACATCATTTTAGGCGTTGAAGGTTTGCATCCCAAAGAGGAGAAGGGCATAGTTCCGCCAATAGTGCACGGCATAAAATACATGTCAATAGTTTACTATTCAGGCGAATACGCTACTCCGCTTAGGGGCGCGGATGTTTCAAACGCCTTGATTGAGCTGCTTTCAATTACGAGGTGGGGAAAGATGGATTTTCTGGTCATAGACATGCCTCCGGGAATCGGAGACGCAACACTCGACTTGATTCGGTTGATCAAGAATGTAGAGTTTCTCGTTGTGACGACGCCTTCACAGCTTGCCTTCGAAACTGTTCGAAAACTGGTAAGCTTGCTTAAGGAATTGAAAATTTCAGTCATAGGAGTTATTGAAAACATGAAAATGAGCAAATCAAACGTTATTCAACAACAAAGCTTGAAGTTAGGCTTAGAGTTTCTTGCAGAAATCCCATACGACCCGAAGGTGGAAGAATCCATAGGCGACACAAACAAGCTTCTAAACACAACGCTTGCCGAGAAAGTAGAAGAGATGGTTCCAAAAATCTAAAAATGACTTCATAAAAGAAAGAGCCGCAAAAACGGCTCATGACACGCTCGCCTTAACCACCGTCAGAATTTTTCTAATAACTCTTCCAATGTGCACCGTCAACTTTTTTCCATTTTTTGTTCAGCACGACATCCATTTATCGTAAATGAGTCGAAAATAAATCCAACCTACTTTATAGGAAGGAACTTTGCTCTCTTTTCTTCATTTCATTGTAAAGGTATTCAAACCACCCAAATGACTTTGGCATGTTATACTGTTTTCTCCAACCATATACTAGAGGCTTGATTTTTTCCCATGCAAGTACAACTCCATAGCCAAGGAAGTCATCAACCAATCTGATGTCTACGAATTTTCTGTGTACAAGAAGACCTATTCCATTGAAGAACCACCCGATTCTGTCTATGTCTTCCCAGACTTGCGAGCGCTCGGGCTCGGCAGAAATTACTGGACCATACTTCTTCACAAAATCATCATAGTCCTTAATTTTCAGAGCCAAGAATCTCCCAGTTGCTTTTTTCATGTCCTCGCTGCCCCAAGTTAAATACAGCCTCATGAACAAGTCCATTTGTCTCGCTTTAGCTTGATTTCTCAGCATAAAAGAATAGTAAATGACTCCTGCCACAACACTTGTGGCTGCAATCACTATTGAAATTGTTGATATGTCAACCATTCTTGACACCTAAACGATTAGAATGATTGTTAAGTGAATATTAAAACTTGACATAAGTTAAAAGAATCTGATTAAGTTCCAAATGATGCAATCCATATTTCTCTTCTCCTTTCCTTAACTGTTATAAAGAGAAAAGGCAAACCAACAGTTCCTTCCTATTTATAGGGGGGTCTAGGCTCCGCAGAGAGCAAGAGGCGAACAGCATTCAAAGGCCATGTGCCAACGTTCACGAACATGCCTTTAATATAAGCTGGTAACCCTGTCAACAGCAAAGCTGCAACCAAACGCAAACGAACTAAACATTTTTGTTCTTCTTTTTATGCGGTCTTTTTGGCGTTCTTTCAATCATCCTCAATTCTTCTATAGAGTTTGCCTTACGCAGTTCCTGCATGTACCAGCCTCTGTCACGGGAATAGCTTAAGCCAGCGACTATTCCAAAAACTATGAGGGAAATGCCACTCATTATCAGCACCAAGCCTAAGACCGCTCCAGGAAGGGGCTCTGTGTAATACGGTATGAACAGGAACCAATTCGGTTCTCCAGTCAAGCAGAGAGTTTCCACCGTGCCGCCCACAAAAAATACGGCTCCTGCCAGAAACATGAGATAAGCTACGGTCTCGTTGTGCCTTGACTCTTCTGCTTTTTCATGCAAATACTCTCTGAAAGACATGGAAGTTCAATGTGTAAAATTAATGTACGTACACGTAAATCTTATTATGCGAAAATAAACATTGCAAAAACGAATCAGCAATAACTAAAGTGGAGAGGACTGTGCATTGGCGCTTGTAAGGGCGATAATCTTCGACTTCATTGGCACACTGGCAAACGTCAAAAATTATAGCTTAGAAGCCTCAAAAATGAGGCTGCACAGGGCTATTGCGGATGCAGGCTTCAATGTTGACGTTGAAAGATTTTTGGAAGCATACAGCCAATCCCATGAGAAATACCGTGTTATACGCTACCAGAAACTGATTGAGGTAACGAACGCTGTTTGGATTTCTGAAGCCCTAAACAGTTTGGGATTTGAGACAAACCCGGAAGACACGCGCATAAGGGCGGCTGTTAACGTCTTCTTTGAAGACTATTTGAACTCACTGGAGCTTAGAGCTTGCGTAAAAAAGTTGTTGAAAAAGGTTTCTGTGGAGTACAAATTAGGTTTGGTTTCAAATTTCACATACGCTCCAGTAATCTATGCTGGAGTCAGAAATTCGGGCATAAACCAGTTTTTTAACGCCATTTTGGTTTCGGAAGAAATCGGCTGGCGAAAACCCCACATAAAAGTCTTCGAAGACACCCTAAAAAGGCTTAAAGCGACGGCGGAAGAAACAGTTTATGTCGGAGACAGCCCCCTGGAAGACATAAGAGGCGCAAAGGCTGCAGGTATGAAAACGGTTTTTGTTCCCTCGCAGTTTTATTCGCTTGAAAACTTGTACGAAATCCAAGAGAAACCAGACATGATCGTGAAGGACATGTGCGAACTCCACAAAAAATTTCCGAAATTCCTAAAAGACATCACCTAAATGGTGCGGCCGCCGGGATTCGAACCCGGGATCGCAGGCTTGGAAGGCTTCCACACGCTCGCAAAGAGCTTCTGTGTCCTAACCAAACTAGACGACGGCCGCCCTCTTTTTAGCATTCTATTATCTCTATTGAGGTGAGCTAGATAAAACTTCTTTTTAGCGCTATTATCGTGGTTTCTTCTCCGGTTTGAACAGTTTTTTCTCGTGTTTTGGTTTTGGCTTAAAACTGCCACGATATTTGGGCATAGAAGCCTCCTGTCGCTCAATATTCTTTAATTTAGCATAAAGCCTAGCCACTCTGGTTTTTGAAGGCTTCCTGGATTTTGGAAAGTGAACGGGAACCGGCGCAAACGGCTTTTTTTCTACGCTACTGGAAGGTCTTTTCCTCCCACTTTTCGTTGGCAAAGCCCTTACTTTCTGGAAAACCACATAGCCCCTTTTCAAATCGACCTCCTGCACTTCCCATCTAGCATTAAGCCAAGCTTTAGCGTGTAATCTGCGCAGCGAGTTATCCCACCAACCTTCATCCCTATAGGCGCTCAATGGCAAATTGTCCCGTATTATTCCATCCACCTCCGCAAGGGAAAGCTTCACAACGCCCGTAAAGGCCGCCCTAAACTTTAGATAACGCGTGAGCCCCTCATACCTGCCAACGGACTTTGGCGAAACAATTTTCCTCGCACAGTGAAGACACAACATTCTGGTTGGGTCGCCAGTTGCACCGTCTGGAACCATACAATCTCTGCAGAATAACCGTCCACACCTTTGACATCGTCTAAGATAGCTGTACGGTAGAACTCTACCGCAGATTCCACATTCATCTTTAAGCGGCATCCAATCACACGCGCAAGACAATTTCTGTTAATTATAGCGAAACTTTTGATATAAACTTCACTTAGCCTTTTCTCACTTCTAAGAGAGTAAAAGTTGAAAGGAAAATGAAGCGTTATTGACATGTAAAAATGGGGAGAAATTGCTTAAACTTTAGCCTTTTAACACGGCTATGGGAACAATTCTAGCAACCTTCGTGGCTATTCCAACCTTGTCGCTTACCTCTGCAACTATGTCAACGTTTTTGTAGGCTGGATCCGCCTCCTCAGCCAGAACGACCGAGCTGGCAGCCCTAACATAGATTCCCCTTTGTTCTAAAGCCTTTTTTATGTCGCCACCCCAGTATCTTCTTTTTGCAGCCGTTCGGCTCATCATGCGACCAGCTCCATGGGCTGTCGAACCAAAACTGATTTGCATGGCTTTTTCGGTGCCTACCAGAAGCCAAGAGCTTGTTCCCATGCTCCCGGGAATAAGCACTGGCTGCCCTGCAGAGCTATAGTCTGCCGGTATTTCTGGATGTTCAGGTGGAAAGGCTCGTGTTGCGCCTTTTCTGTGAACCCAGACTTTCTTTTGTTCTCCATCGACTTTGTGGTTCTCTATCTTTGCGATGTTGTGAGCTACGTCATAAACAAGTTTTAGCCCAAACCTTTCCGGGTCTTCTTTAAAAACCTGCTGGAAGCTTTGCCTAACCCAGTGCATTATTGCCTGACGGTTTGCGAAGGCATAATTGACGGCGCATGCCATTGCCTTATAATAGTCTTCGGCTTCGTTGCTGTTTCCGGGTGCGCATGCAAGTTCTCGATCTGGCAACACGATTTTGTATTTGTGAACCGCTCTTTCCATGACCCGCAGATAGTCTGAGCATATTTGATGCCCAAAGCCGCGGGAGCCACAGTGAATCATAACTGTTACTTGCCCTTCATCTTCGATTCCAAAGATTTTAGCCGTTTTAGCGTCGTAGATTCTGTCGACTTTTTGGATTTCCAAGAAGTGGTTCCCTGAGCCTAACGTGCCAACCTGCGGTAATCCCCTATTTTTCGCTGTGGTTGAGACTTTGTCTGGGTCTGCGTTTTTCATGCATCCACGTTCTTCGCAGTGTTCAGCATCTTCAGACCAACCTAATCCTTGGTCAATGACCCATTGAACACCATCTACAACAAGCCTATCTAGGTCGTGGGTCGTCACTTTGAAGTCTTTTCGGCGGCTCCCAAGTCCACATGGAACATTTTCAAAAATTGTATTCGTTAGTTCGGCAAGCTTTGGCCTTATGTCCTGCTCTGAAAGATTTGTCGTTAATAAACGAACCCCACAGTTTATGTCGTAACCCACCCCTCCTGGGCTGATTGCGCCTTCATCATAGTCCGTTGCGGCTACGCCGCCTATTGGAAAACCGTAGCCTTCGTGTCCATCCGGCAAAGTTATGGAGTATTTGTAAATGCCAGGCAAATGGGCAACATTTGCACATTGCCAAATGGTCCTGTCCGTCTGCATTTTCTCTAATAGGTTTTCATCAGCAAATATTATGCCTGGAACTCGCATCCCCGGCTTATACTTGGGAATTCGCCAGGTGTAGTTGTCCACTTTTTCAATCGGAACTTTTTCTGAAGGAAGTCGCCCTTCTCCTTCTTCCATTATATCACCTGTTACACAAAAAGAAAAGGGCGGAATATAAACGATTTTGGCGTTTACACCAAAACAACTATGTCGGAATTTCTCGGGATTTCCCCACGAAATCGATAAAACCTTGCACACTCTCGTTAAGTATAGTTTTACTCCAGACTGGATGCGCCTTAATGTATTCTTCTGCTTTTTGAATCATCCTATCACTTTCAACTATTCTCTTACTTATTGCTTCCAAGCTTTCCTTGTTTTCCATTCCCCGTTTCACGACTTCTGCCCAAAGCTTAAGCTGCTGTGCATAGGTTTGGAGCTTTCCCACAGCGTTGTGGGCTTTGCCAAAGTGACTATAGTAAAGATGCTTAGGTTTTAGGCTGATCAGCTTGTCTAAAGAGGCTAACATGATGTCCAAGCGGAAGAGAGATGGCGTCGTTGGCACAGTCACGTCAAACTCGCTTAGATAAACGCCAGCAGCATCTCCCGTGAAGACTCCCTCGCTTAATGTTTCATAGTAGCTTAGATGATGTGAAGCGTGCCCAAGTGTCTCTAAGACTTTTAGCCTAACGTTGTTTCCAACGTCTAATGTCATGCCATCTCTTGCCTCAATAATTCTTTCTTCAGAAACAGCTTCTGGTTTACCATACATTTCGGCTATACTTCCAAGAGCCTCCAATGATCGTTGCCACAACTTTTCTGGATTTGCCAGGTGAGGCCCTCCCCTTGAATGAACAATAACTTTGGCATTAGGCAGATGTTTCAGCAACGTTCCAACGCCCCCGCCATGATCTAAATGAATATGTGAAACAGCAACATATGCTACGTCTTCCGGCTTCAGGTTTAATTCCCTTAAGCCAGAAAGCAGATTGGGTATTGACGAAGTTGGACCTGTTTCAATCATGGCCGCCTGCTTTCCTTTCAAGACGTAGCTCGCGATAAAATTCTTAATTCCAGCAGTTTCAACATCAATTAGATACAAGTGTTCCTCAACTTTTGTTACGTGCACTTCCACACCGCACCATCATTTTTTAAGCCGGAATCCTAAAGTCCTCATCAACCGCTTTAAACATTTCCATCGTGAAGATTTTAAGCTGAGGATCGCACCTTTAATTGTGAAACACTTATGCTTCTCAAAATTATCCGGAATTTAACATCCGAGGAGATAGAAGAGAAAATCAAAGGGTTTGAGAAAGAGTTCGGCATGAGTTTTGAAAGGTTTGAAGAACGTTACCTTAAGCAAAAGCTGGACATCAAGCTTGCAAGAACCTATTTTGAGTGGGCAGAGCTTGTGAACAGCTATAAAGGCTACATTGAAGAGGGACAACTAGACTACACCGTTGAGGAAATCAAAGATTTTAAACCAGAACAAGCCGCTTTGCTGACACCCAGAAGAATAGAATTATTGTATCAGCTTGCCGCTTTAAGGGTGGAGTCAATAAACGACCTAGCTCAAAAAGTGAGGAGAAACGTGAAAAACGTATACCAAGATTTACAAGTGCTAAGCAAATTCGGCTTCGTTAAAATGGATAAGCGCAAAGGAAGAGCCCTCATCCCAGAGACCCTTGTGAAGGAAATAGCATTTCTAATCCGCTAGAGAGCGCCAAAACATGCACATACCACATTGCACATTCACAGTTTCAATTAGCCCAGACAGAATACTTAATTATCAACCAACCATCTTCTTAGGAAAACAACACAGGCTGATAAAAGCTAATGGAGAGTAAAAACGTGAACGCTGTCATTTTCGGTCCACCGGGTTCAGGTAAGGGCACTTATGCTTCACGACTGCAATCTAAGCTCGGCGTAGATGTGATCGCTACGGGTGACATTTTTCGGGAAATCATAACAGAAAACACAACTTTGAGCAGAAAAGTGAAGGAATACGTTGAGAAAGGCTTACTCGTTCCGGATGACGTTGTAGTGGAAGTTTTGAAGCAACGCATAGCAAAAATCTCCACCGGAAAAGGCTTCATTTTGGACGGTTACCCACGCACTCTTGAACAAGCAAAAGCCCTTGAGAACATCACCAAAATAGACGCCGTCATCCGGCTAATAGTGCCAGACTGGATAATCATAGAACGTTTATCCACGAGAAGAATATGCAAGAACTGCGGCGAAGTCTACAACATACGATACTTAAAGCCAAAAAGAGACATGATATGCGACAAATGCGGCGGAACCCTATACCAACGCCCAGACGACACCCCAGAGGTCATAAAAAAAAGAATCCAAGTTTATGAGCGGCAAACCCAGCCTATTCTAAAATACTACAGGGAAAAAGGCGTTCCTTTCGTAGAGTTCAAATGCGAAAGACTGGAAGTGCAGCCTGAAGTGGCGGTGGAAGAGATTCTGAAGGGTTTAAGGAAATTAGAGTTAGTTTAAAGTAATTTGAATAAAAATCTAAGTTGCTCATATATCAAGGATAAATCTTAGCGTAACTTTGTTTGGTCTTTTGATGATTTCCATTCGATGATACGTAACAGCCTTCACGCCAACCTTCTGAGAATGTTTTTTTGGATTGTACCTCTCTCCCCAAATTTTCGCTTTAAGTCTAAAATCGCTTGAAGTTTCGTCCAATTCCAGGACTTTGAACTTTGAATAAAGCATTTCGTTGACGTCAAATTTTACAAGCAAAGCCTCAAGCCAGCTGTAAAGGAGAGCGAACTCATCCTCAGCTGCAACCTCAACATAATCCTCGACTTTCGGAATGACCTTTTTCACTTCTGTCATGACATCAAACATTGCAAGGGCAGCGTTTTCGAGAGCCTCAGCTAAATCCTTTCCGTAGGCGGCAATGTAGGCGTCTGCCGTATGCTCCAAAAACTCAAAGTCCTTATTATTATCCATAACTTCAGCCATAGGAGTAATAGAATCTCCCTCATTTTAAAATCGTTCTGTTTCTTATTAGTTAGTTCTTCATTTGATAATGCTGACATTTTTCTTAATAAGCTGCTTTGCGAGGGAAAATTAATGTTCACCCAAGCTCAACCAAGGTTTCAACAACATCCCTTACAAAATTGACGCACTTTTCTTCAAACACCTTCGACTCCCTAGCCTTTTCCAATTCCTCAGGATTTGAAAGGTCATAGCCGATGAGTTCCCGACACAATACGCTTCCATGCTGCCTTTCAAATCGTTTGTAGAGTTTCTGTGCAAGCTCATAGGCTTTTAGTCGCTTTTCCAAAAAAGGCTCATTAGTTCCATATTTAATTCCTATAGCCATAATGCCGCCAGTCAAGGCTCCACAGATAGACCCGCATCTCCCTATTCCTCCACCAAAAGCTGTAGCGATCTTCGGGATCAATTCGTTTTCGCCGTTCCAGTGCTCAAACACCGTTGATAAGACGCTTTGGGCGCAATTGTAACCTTCAAGAAAACGTTTTACCGCCTTTTCACAAGGTACATTTTTCTGTTTCATATTTTCAGCATCTCATACAGTTTTCGTTCAACTATACTCTTCGAAAAGTCTTGGTAAGTGCGTCAAAAAGAAAAGTGTCAGAAGTGTTTTGGAATTTTTGAAATAGCTGCAACCGCCAGTTTTACAGCTTTTTCCGCATCCTCTAGGCTTAGCAGGGACGCTGGGCTGTGAATGTAACGCGTTGGCACTGAAACGACGCCACTTGGCACGCCTTCCCTTGTCAATGATATGCGGGCTGCGTCGGTTGAACCTGGCAATCCCGCCTCAAGCTGGTATGGAATCTTGTTTTCTTCAGCCGCGTCTATCAACAGCCGCAAAACCTTTGGGTGCGTAATCAATCCTGCATCAGCAACTTCTATCGTCGGCCCTCTTTTCAGCTTTATTGGCGCCTCAACCTCCTTTACTCCAGGCACATCGCCTGCTATGGTCACGTCAAGCGCGATGGCAACGTCAGGATATATTCCGAAGGCAGCTGTCGTTGCCCCTCTAAGGCCGACTTCTTCCTGCACCGTTCCAACGGCGTATACTGTGCATTCTGTTTTTTCCAAACGCTTCATTGCCTCAACCATGACAGCGCATCCAACACGGTCATCAAAAGCCTTGCCAACTACTATGTTTTTCCCAACCTTGGCGAATTTTATGTCAAAGCCTATGGGGTCTCCGATTTTTACTCCCATTTTCTTGGCTTCTCCTTGGTTTTCAGCTCCAACATCTATGAAAAGCTCATCATAGGTGAAGACCTTTTTGCGCTCCTCTTCTTTCTGTATGTGGGGAGGTTTTGAACCTACTATTCCGTGCAAAGGTCCTTTTTCTGTGTAAACTATGACTTTTTGGGCTAGTAGGATGCGGTCGTCTATCCCACCTATCTTCGTGAACTGCAGAAAGCCTTCCTTCGAAATAGTTTTCACCAGCAAGCCTATTTCGTCCATGTGGGCGGCAAGCATCACTTTAGGCGCGTCTTTCTTTCCCTTTTTTATTCCGATAACGTTTCCGAGTTTGTCCTCTTTGACCTCATCCACATGGGGTTTTAAGAAGCTCTTCATCAAACTTCTGACTTCTTCCTCTCTACCAGCAACGCCGCAGGCATTTGAAAGCTTTTCTAGAGTATCAGCAAGCACCATAATAAATCCTCTTTAGGAGTTTACCTAGAATTCTAAACCTTTATATTAAACAATTGCGGTAATAGAACACGAATTTAACATGGGCTATAACGCTTCGCCCTTTCAGGGTGCAGAGATAACAGTTGAGTAAACTCTTCGGAAAGTTCTTCAGAAAGGTTAAGGTCTACCTCAAAGTAACAAAGGCAACCGGCATAGCCAGAAGATACTTTGTAATGAACGGGTTCGACGGAGCCATGACGATTTTCGGCATAGTTCTAGGTTCATGGATAGCTGGAGTTTCAAAACCAGGAATAATCGTACTAGCTGGTTTAGGCGCATGCCTAGCAATGGGGCTTTCAGGTTTCTTTGGAGCTTACATGGCTGAAAAGGCTGAGAGAGAACGCCGTTTAAAAGAAATGGAAGAAGCGACAAACAACAACGTTAACCCAATACATTATGAAGCAGCCCGCTTTGTTACTTTCTATGTGGCACTCATCGATGGATTATCACCAGCACTAACAGCGATAATTTCCCTCATACCATTTATCCTCGTTTCCATAGGATGGATGCCAATATGGAACGCCTATGTAGTTTCGTTAGCACTTTCTTTGGCCACACTTTTTCTGTTAGGCATATACCTTGGAAAAGTGGCAAGAGAAAACGGTTGGCTTTATGGTGTAGCAATGCTTACAGTAGGCGCCTTCACGGCCTTGATAATCTTCCTCATCCAACTCTTCGCCTAAAAACAGTAGCAAGACATAAACCCGCAAACAACATACAATATTTTTTTAAAAAATCGAACGTAAAAATCAAAATGATGGATGAGGAGTCTTTGGGTGTTTCTGGTGAAAAACTAAAGGATTCAGTGCTTGTTTCATTAATTGCTGTTTTTGCCTCATTTAACGTGATTTGCGACTTGTTGGTAGGACTTCCTTTGCCTTTTTCTGGCGTTTGGGACAGCGCGATTTTCATATCTGCACCCATTACTGGAATAACGTTGGGGCCATTGGCTGGTTTCTTTTCAAGCTTTATAGGAGTAATGACTGGTCACTTCATTTACTTCCGAGATGTCTACGAGTTTCTCTTCACGCTTGGCGCTCCAATTGGAGCCATGATTTCCGCTCTTATTCTTAGGGGGAAATGGAAAATAGCGTTGACGTATTATTTGGCTTTGCTAGGAGCTTTCTTCGCCACACCGATTGCGTGGCAACTTCCATTCTGGGGCATGTGGGATGTTTATCTTGCCTTAGGATGCCTTTTTGCTGTGATTGTTGTAGTGAAGAGATGGAAAGAGCTGTGGAACGCAAAATCAAGCACTTGTCTTTTTCATATTCTTGCATTAAGCACTTTCATTGGATTGGAGGCGGACGTGCTTTTTCGTATTTTCATCTTTGTACCGTGTCAAACGTATCATTTGTTTTATGGCTACGACACGAATGCTCTCCAAGCCATATGGGTTTTGGGCGCTATTGAAACGTCAACAAAAGCTGCGTTGTCCACGATAATTACTGTGATAATGGGGCTACCCATAATTACCCTTGTCCGAAAAATGGGCTTTATCCCTTCAAAAGACTAAGCTGAACGAAGCACGTTATAAATCGACTCAGCCAATTTTCTAGCCTTCTGAAATGAAAAGTCCCGGTTCTCTCCCTCGGTTATAATTGAGCACAGGGGTTCTCCTTTCTCAATTATGCTCTCCGGGAGGGGAACATCCCTAACTTCTCGAGAGGCTGTCAAGTCAGGAGTTATGACACGTTTGGGTGAATATAAGATTAACCGAGTGCAGAAAGTTGATGTTTTTTCCTTTACGGTTGGCAAGGAATTATGCAGGCATGCATTAATATGCGACTCTACTAGGTTAATCCCGAGAACCCTTTCAACACACTCTAGAGAACCCTGGAATCGAGGGTTTACCTCCACTACGTAAGGCGTGCTTTCTTCGGAAATAACCAAGTCAATACCGTTGGAACCTTGAAGACCGAAGTGTAATGCTATTTTCTCGGCTATGTACTCACATCTTTTAAAAATAGAGCCAGCGACTTGTAGAGGGACAACGTTCCCACAATATCCAAAGGCCTCTTGCTGAAAGAGAAAGGGCAATCCTAACAGTTGCTCGTTTATCGCTAAAACTTTAACATCTTTGGTGGTGGTTAAGAGAGATATACTTGCGTGAAGACCGCTTATAAATTTTTGAACCAAAATCTCTTCATTAGCAAAACTTAATTCAAAAAGTGTTCTTTCCAATTCCTTAAAGTTCCGCGCAGTTCTAACGCCTACTCCTCCAAAGCCTTTTGCAGGCTTTACCACAACAGGAAACCCGATTCTAGCCGCTGCGTCTTTTGCCTCATCAATATCTTTCACAATTGCCGTTTCAGGACAAGCTATTCCCAAACGTTTGAGCTCTTTAAAAAATCTCGGCTTTTCTCTAACTGTCTTAATAACCCTAGGATGGTTCCCTAGAATTGGGGTCAAATCGTTTAACCCATACAGAACATTGAAATCATCATCTAGACCGGAAGAAAGCAATATCGCGTCTATACCATATCTTTCAGATAAGGACTTTGCCATTTTTAAAAAGGCTTCTGGTTTAAATTTTGACCCCATTCTTCCACAGCTTTTTCCACGTTTTTGTTTGATTATTGCTCTAACCCCGGAACAGACACGTCGGAGGTCCATATCACCGAAATAATCTGCTGCGTAAACCTTGTAACCTGCTTTTTTTGCTGAGTTAGCGATTGAGACTGTGTCTATTCCAACAACTAGGAGATTCTGGGTCTCGCTCTTTGGCAATTACCTTTACCTTTGGTTGAAATGGAATTGCTGATTGAAAATGAAAATGAAGGATAGATAAGCTTTAGGGTGGTGGAGGCGGTGGCTGCTGTTGTTTCCTGAGCTCAAGATAATCCGTGAGCAGCAGGATGCCCTCTATTATGAGGAAGATGCCCACTATGATTCCGAGGAGGTCTGGTTTGACTATTACTATTATGCCGAAGACTATGCAGAGAAGAGACAGAATCGGCTTAGAAACTGTTATTCCGATTTTTCTCAATCCTTTCTCAACAACTTCTGTCATGTTATGTTCATTCTCCTACATATACGATAGCCACATTAGATATTCAGTTGATATTTAAGGCATTCGACAACCGTGCAAGCAACGGCAATTTTTAAACGTTTAAACAATATTAACAGTAAAAGGGTGTAACCTTGCAAGAACAACAATTTAAAAAAGTGTTCATCTTTTTAGACACAGATAAACACGCAAGCCCCTTTGACATACTAACAACCATAGACGTCTTTCCAGACGCCGCAATACTGAAATACGAAGACGTGACGGTTGAGGATGCTGAAAAAATCATTTACGATGCCATGTTTCCAAGGGGTCCAGAAGGAGCAAAGCACACGAAAATTTTCATTAACGGACGCGACTTTAAACGAGTAAACGATATCTTAGAGAGAGCCAAAAAATGCATGTTTCCACCCTTCGAACTCGCAGTAATAATCGACCCAAGAGGAGCCTACACAACAGCCACGGCTGCTGTTGCAAAAACTTTCGAGCTTTCAATTGAAAGGGGATTTGGAGGCTTAGAGGATAAGGCGGTCACAGTGCTGGCTGGAACCGGACCAGTTGGGCAGACTGCTACAAGGCTTTATGCATCGGAAAAGGCCAACGTGATCGTCACTTCCCGCGACCTTCAAAGAGCTTCATCTGTTGCAACAAAGATAAATGAAGAGTTTGAAAACGAAATAGTTCGAGGCGTCGAAGCCCAAACCTCTGACGAAATCGGAAAAGCCATAGAAAATGCAGAGATAGTTCTCTCGGCTGGAGCTGCCGGAACCCCGCTTCTTCCGTTAGATGTGCTCAAAGAGTATGGAAAAAAATGTAAGATAGTAGCTGACATTAATGCTATCCCCCCATTGGGAGTTGAGGGGTTGAAATCAAAAGCTGATGGCGAAGAAATCCTACCGAATATTTTTGGAATTGGCGCGTTGGCTATTGGGAAACTCAAAATCAAGGTTGAGGCTGAATTGATTAAGAGAGCTGCGGAGGAACCGAAGGGAATATTCGATTATAAAATAGCCTATGGAATAGCTAAGAAGGCTATTCTCGAAAAGCTCGAAGAGAAAAAGAGGCTTAAAGGCGAATCTAAAAAACACTGGTTACCTTAATGTTAAGGGAAGAGAAATCTATGAGTGAAAAAACTTTTACCTATAGAGCGGAAAGTGGAAACGTCTGTGAAATTGTGGATACTTTCGCTGAAATGTTTCCTATGTGGGCTGGAAGAGTATTGATTACGGCTGACAGCGAGAGATGGGCTTTGACCGCGGCAGCAACCGCAACGGGCTTAGCAACAAGCGTGATTATGTCTCCTGCTGAGGCTGGCATGGAAGGCTCAGTGCCAGCAGACAAAACTCCAGACAACCGTCTGGGCGTTCTAATCCAAATATACAACCGCAACAGGTTTGAATTGAAAAGCCAGATGATACTGCGCATAGGACAGTGCATAATGACATGCCCAACAGCCTCAGCCTTTGACGCGATGCCAAACGCCAAAAGGAAAATGAAGGTTGGCAGAAGCATAAGACTGTTTGGTGACGGATTCCAAAGAAAAGGCTTAGTTGGAAACAGAAAGGTTTGGAGAATCCCCGTGATGGAAGGCGATTTCATCATTGAAGACACATTCAGTGCAGCAGAAGCAATAGCCGGCGGGAACTTCCTCATATTAGCCAAAGACAAGCCTTCAGGGCTTAGGGCTGCTGAAGAAGCTGTGAAAGCCATAAAAACCAAAACAAGCGAGGTTATT
>Ga0315308_1000171_pt1 | contig 34949 bp, 36 predicted proteins | sample TDP3_MG_FD_203078 | JGI IMG/M metagenome (GOLD analysis project Ga0315308, IMG submission 203078) | Freshwater sediment microbial communities from Lake Towuti, South Sulawesi, Indonesia - TDP3 | ecosystem: Environmental > Aquatic > Freshwater > Lake > Sediment | place: Indonesia: South Sulawesi...
GACTTTCACAAGGATTCGCAAGGACGACCGAAAACATGGGTTGGACCAGCATCAATCACGTATGATTCTCCTTCGGAGGTAGATCCCGTCCACAAACTGAAGGTTGTTGAGACGTTAACCGCACTATACTTCAAGTTTGACATGGCACTTAAAACGAGGGAAATCCAGAAGAGCTACCTTTAATCACGTTACACATAAATTGATAGCTTAAAAAATAGACGTCTATTAGCATAGATACCATTAGTAGAGGATAGGGCAGAAATCAAGAGTTAACAATCCTTTGTTTCAGAGTAAAGTAACTAATCCCTTGTTCATTTTGGCATGCAAAAATTATTTAGGCTATTAAACAATCATAAAAGCTGTGGAGATGATACTATGCCCTTGGCTTTCGTTTTAATAAACACGGAGATAGGGTCAGAGAGCGAGGTTCTTGGATCACTTAAAAAAATCGCTGCAGTGGAAGAAGCCTACATGGTTTACGGGGTCTACGATGTTGTGGCGAAGGTCAGAGCCGACACCATGGACAAACTCAAGGAAATCGTCACTTGGCACGTGCGACGATTGGACAAGGTTCGATCAACCCTAACAATGATAGTAATCGAGGAGACAAAGTAGGTCTCCTACCTCCTTTTTCTATATTTCATCTGGCAAAGAAACAAATTTTACAACTGAAGGTTCTTATCATCGCGACGTATCTAGTGTTAACGATGTTGAGCTGACGCAAATGATTAACATGCACATTGGATTCGACGACACAGACTCCCCTAGAGTGGGCTGCACAACCTACATAGCTGCCCTCCTCGTCGAAAAACTAGTTTCAACAGGCGCTTCCTTCACAGACTACCCAAACCTCATACGGCTTAACCCAAACGTTCCATGGAAAACCAGAGGCAACGGCGCCCTCTGCCTGAGAATCAAATGCCACGACAACCTCATCGACAAAATCATGGAAACCGTGATCGATACGGTTGAGGAAAACTCTGACATAGGCTATGAGGGCACAGACCCGGGCGTCGTTTTTCTTTTCGGCAACGTACCCCAAGAGGTCAAAGACTTCGCAAGGAGAACGATTCAGGGCGTGGTAAAAATTAAGGAAGCCTTGAGGCTCATTAAAAAGTTTAAGGCTGAAGCCGTGGGTTTTAAGAGGGGACGAGGAATCATAGGGGGCTTAGCCGCCGTAGGAGAAACCCTAGAGGGAGACCACACCTACGAAATTATAGTTTACAGAACACCAGAAAACCGTGGCACACCCCGAAGATTAGAAGCCTCGTCGATTAAGGAAATGAACGAGAAAACCTCGCATCTCACCTTCAACAACGTAGATCCTGAAACAGGTAGAATCCTCATAACCCCTAGAGGACCTGACCCAATCCTCTACGGCATCCGAGGGGAGAACCCAAAAGCTGTTAAACAAGCCCACGAAATGATCCGACAACAAGAGCCAGTTGAGAGACGGGTAATTTTTCGCACAAATCATGGAACCGATGCTCACTTGCGAAAGGTCAACTCAGTCAGCGAGATACAGCCCTTCAGCCCAGTTGTTGTTCAGGGAGTTGTAGCAAAGATGCCTCGAGTCATTCCAGGAGGACACGCCATATTTTCAATCAAAGACGAGACTGGAGAGATAGACTGTGCTGCTTACGAACCTACAGGGACTCTCTGCGAAGCCTCTAAAAATCTGATCGTTGGAGACTTTGTGGAAGTTTTTGGAGGTGTTCATTCCGCTTCGTCGAGGCATCCGGTTACCATCAATATTGAGAAGATGAGAGTTTTAAAGTTGGCTCCTAAGATCACTTTCTTCAACCCACCTTGTCCTCAATGTGGAAAGCGGATGAAGTCTATGGGGAAGGAGAAGGGATTTAGATGTGACAAGTGCGGCTTTCGCTCCTCAGAGCTAAAGAAGTTAGCTGTTGAAGTTAGACGAGATTTCAAAAGGGGACTTTACGTTACCTCCCCTAGATCCCAGAGGCACCTAACAAAGCCGTTATGTCGATATGGAAGGGAAAAATCCGATGCGCCGAAGAAAATGATTAATGGTTGGCACTTTCCTTAAAGGCTGGGAAATTCATGGGTTTTCCACCTTGAACATTTCGCAGAGCATTTCGTAGAGTTCTTCTCCACCCTCAACTTTGATGAAGAGGTCCTTCTCCGCCTTCAAGATTCTTCCCACAGTTTCGTAGGTTCTTCTCCATTCAAGCTCCTTCCACATCATCCTAAAGTTTTTCAGTTCTATCCATGCTCGAAACACGAGTACGACGAATATAGCCAAGGTAATCATCAGGTTTAGCAGATAGATACCTAACAAGTCCACTTACATCACCATCAAACCTGTTTCTGTACTTAAACCGAAAGTAATGAGGCAAGATGATTTAATTGTTTTATTGTTTTACTTAAACGTAACATAAGCTGCGAGTGCAGCGAAGAGGGAGAGAACACTAACAAGGATGTAAATTACTTGTAGACCAAAGACATCTGCACAGACTCCTGAAACGTAAGGGAAAAACGATCCCAAACTCCATGCGATGGCGAATAAAAGTCCGTATATGAAAGCCCTTGCGCCCAAACTTGTCGTATCAGCAATGACGGAATAAAAAGAGGGCCAAACACCTAGCAAGAAGAAACCTATTACGCAAATCATGCCAGATAGGAAGTAAACATTACCTATGTAAACAGAGACCACTGATAATACACTCAGCACGACCATTTCAATGGCAACCGTGTTTTTTTCGCCGAATTTGTCAGCCAAAGTTCCTCCAACAATCGACCCAACAGTGCCTACGACCATCATCAAAGCGAGTACAAAGTTGGCTGATTCGACGCTTAGCCCAAAAAAGTCTTTCAGGTAGGTTGTTATAAAGGAAGATACAATTCTATAGGAGGCGGCGGCAAGGCCCATTACAATAATTACCGGAATTAATATTCTAACAATCTGTTTAGTAGAGTTACCCGTGGCGTTTGAGCGGAAGCCTTTCTTTCTAGGTTCTTTTATGATTAACGGCAACATTACAGCGGCAATGATGGCAATTAGACCCCATAAAATGAAGAGGTTGCGCCATCCCAAAAATAAAACTAGGAAGCCTGATGTTGCAAAGGCTACTGGAACCGCCATATCTCCTGCGGCGCTTCCCAGTCCTAGGGCTTTACCTCTATTCCCGGACTCAAAAGCGTCGGACAATAGCGAGTAGCCAATTGGATGAAAGACGCTTCCTCCAATTCCCATAAGGCATCCGAAGGCGAGAAGTTGAACATAGTTGGTGGAAAAGCTCATGAGGATAGTTCCTACGCCTAGCGTTGTCAAGCCCAAGCGTAGGAGGGTTATCCTATTCCATCGATCAGCAACATACCCTGTGATAAATTGTAACGACGTCATAAAGAAGGCTGACGCAGTAATTACAGCCCCCACAGCAGCATAATTCAAATCAAACTCTTCTCTCAGAATAAGAATAACCGCTGCAGGAAGAGTGAGAGGAACATCGTTGACAAAGTGTGCTATAGAGGTAGCAACCGTTATCCCCGAGCGAGTAGTTAATTTCTCCAGCAACTTCACCTTCTAAACGGAAACTTTTAGGCACTATCGAACAATCGAGAAACTTAAACGTTTGCCATCTCTAACTCCTTTTGACAGTAAACTTAAATGCCCTCTACCGGAAAATGTAACGGCGTAAAAGGGGAAAAAATGAAGTTCTCATTTATAAATCCAGGTCCCAACCCAGAACTCCCAATCGAAGATACAAAGAAGATGGTAGGCGCAGCCCCTCCCCTAGGTATGCTATACATAGCCACAATTCTGAGAAGGGAGGGAATAGATGTTTCCATGATAGACGAGGCAGCTCAAGGCTTTTCCATGAAAGACACTGTTAACTGGGTGAAGAAGGAGGACCCTGACATTCTAGGCTTCTCTACATTGAGTAGTTCAGGCCGCAAAGCGGCGATAACTGCGGAAGCGGTGAAGAAGGAAAACCCCAATTTAACCATAGTCTTCGGTAATTTTTACGCAACCTTCAACGCTGAGAGAATTCTCAAAAAATATCCTTCCGTAGACGTGATCGTTCGAGGAGAAGGGGAATACACTACCCTTGAGCTGGTAAAGTGCCTGGAGAAGGGAAGAAACCTCAAAGAAGTTTCGGGAATCACCTTCAGGAAGAAGGACCGGATAGTTTCAACTTCGGATAGACCGCTGATTAAGGACGTTGACTCCATACTTTTTCCAGATCGTGGTCTCCTAGAAGTAGAGTATCACAACACAACTGCTGGAATAAATGTAGCCCCCAAAAAGTTCAGCAGCTTTGTTTCTTCTCGCGGATGTGTTTTCCAGTGTCGTTTTTGTGGATGCCGAAGGTTAGCCCGCAACCTCTGGAGGTCTAGGTCCGTTGAGAATATACTGGAAGAGCTGCACCTTTTGGCTAGCGAAGGTTATAGGCAGTTAATGTTTGTAGATGACAACTTCACGTTGAACCCGAAAAGAGTGATTAAGTTATGTCGAAGGATAAGACAAGAGAAAGTGGACATAGAATGGATTAGCGAAGGAAGAGTTGACCAGTGCCCCTATGATATGATACGAGAAATGGTGAAAGCCAACTGCAGAATGATATATTTCGGAATCGAGAGCGCCAACCAGAAGGTTTTAGATTATTACAACAAACAAGCCACCCCAGAGCAGGCAAAACTCGCAGTGAAAAACGCTAGAAAGGCTGGAGTAGACGTTATAGTAGGCTCCTTCATATTGGGCGCCCCCAACGAAACTAGGCAAGAGATTCAAAACACCCTAAAGTTTGCAGAAAAACTGGAAGTGGACATCCCACAATTCAACATCCTTGCAGCCTTTCCGGGAACCGACATCTGGGACGAACTCAAAATGAAGGGACTCTTGAACGAAGACCAGTACTGGGAGACTGGCATCCTGGTGCCTAATTTTTCTCCTAACGCCGTGCCATGCGAAGAAATTGAAAGAATGATCCATGAAAAATATCGGCATTTCCTCCTTCGCCCAAGCTACATTTTGACGCAGGGATTACGGATGCTAACGAGCTCCTATCGCTTCAACCTTTTGATCAACAATCTAACGCGAATCGACACCATAGCTGAAAGCGTGCGTTACATAACCTAAAATTGAAAGTTTGAATGAAAATAAGATTAGACGCTCAGCCGCCCAGTCGGTGGCATAGTTCTTCCAACGTTTACTCTGAGTACTTATTGTTATTTCACAAGAGATTTTTGACTCACCTACCTAAAGTGTGTTTTACGCAACTCAAATTGAGAATTCGTCTAAAATTGGAAAACAAGATAGGAGCCAGTAAATCCATGCCCTTTCCAGATCAAAAAACCGTTGAAAAATATCGGGAAATCAGCGAGAAGCTGGCGAATCCGTCTTTGCTTTCTGAGCTGAGAAGCTTCTTTGACAGAAGGTACACTTTGGTGGAGTTGTTGGAGTGGCTTCATAAAAAAGTGGAATGGAGTAAAGGTGACATAGTTCGGCACAACGACCCCCTAGAAATAATAGCTTATGGTAAAGGGAGATGCGGAGAGTTTGGCATCTTGTTCACCGCCCTCTGTCTGGCTCACAACTACCGCGCAAGATTAATCCTAGACATGACTGACCACGTCTGGACAGAAGTTTGGGACAACAAAACGAAAAGATGGATTCATGTGGATCCCTCGGAAAAGAAAATTGATGATCCCCTGATGTACGAAAGAGATTGGAAGAAAAATCTGAAAGAGATATATGCTTTTGAAGATGGCAACATGGAAGATGTGACAAAACGGTATAAAATGATGAAGGAATAGGGCGATTGTAAAACTGGACAGCCCAAGGCGAAAGGAATGAGAAGGAATATTTCTGTTAAAAATAGAGAAATTCGGAGTAACCCAAGGTTTTTTCAAGGAAATATTCTAGTTATTGCGGTTAGTAGCGCCATCAGGAGTTTCGGAGGAGGATTCATAAGCACTTACGTTTCCCTTTATTTCGTTGAACTTGGTGGAAGCCCTCTAACGCTAGGATTAATGGCATCGATAGCCCTTCTTGTCCAGTGCGGTATGCTTCTTCTCGGAGGCTTCATAGCAGACTACTACGGCAGAAGAAGGGTAATGGTGTTAACTGCCTTTTACGGCGTATTCTTTCCATTGCTTTATGCGGTTATACGGGACTGGCGCCTATTCGCCGCGTTAAGCATAATTGCTGCGCTTGGAGCCGTATCTAATCCAGCCTCCTATGCCATGGTGGCCGATTCTATTCCTCCCGAAAGGCGAACCACGGGAATAGCGTCTCTTCAAGTCGTTTCCTCTTTTCCAGTAACAGTGGGTCCTCTGATTGGAGGATGGCTTATTTACAACCATGGTTTACTCGACGGCTTTAGACTGGCGTGTATGTACGCCGCAGCCACAGCTTTCGCTTCGGCTTTGATTGTCTTCCTGTTTCTCAAAGAAACGCTACGGCCTAGACCCGCCACAAAACAAAATTTCTTGAATCTTAGCAATTTGATAAGCTCCATGAAGCCTCCGGGTCCTTTGCCTATCGGTCTGAAGGCGCTGATGGTTTCATACGCCTTGGTGATGTTTGCCAACGGAGCTGTGGGACAATATTATATTATCTATGCGAACCGTGTGATTGGTCTTACGCCATTGGAATGGGGTATAATTGCTAGTTTGCAGTTCCTATTGCTCAGTGTCTTGAAGATTCCTGGAGGATGGTTTAGCGACAGATTTGGGAAAAGGAAGGTTATGGTAGTTTCGGTTGTGACATGTGCCCCTTGCACCATACTTTTTACTTTGTCCCACTCTTTCGTTGAAGCCTTGACCGTTGCCCTCCTTCTTATAGTAACGGGGATATATTATGCACCGGCTCATGAGGCCCTTCAAGCGGACTTGACTCCTAGAATGATGAGGGGACGAGTAACAGCACTTTGGGAGGTAGGTAACTCCTTTTCAGGAGCCCTAGGCACCCTTATAGGAGGCTTCCTATTCCAAACAGTTAACCCAGCGATGCCATTCTATTTATTCACAGCCGCAGAACTGACTGTAGCCCTCCTCCTAATCAGCATCGTAAAAGAACCCACCAGAAAAGAAGTCTAGCCTCTACATCAGCCCCACAATGGTGCGGGGGGTGGGATTTGAACCCACGAACGCCTACGCGACAAGGTCCTAAGCCTTGCTCCTTTGACCAGACTCGGAAACCCCCGCCTACACCATGTAAAAGACATATCTAAATTAAACATTTCTCAGAGCGCGCCTCGAACAAAATCCTTTAAACTTCTTTATGTCTCTACAATACTTGAAGCCTCGGTGGCCTAGCTGGTTAGGGCATCGCCTTGGTAAGGCGGAGGTCGCGGGTTCAAATCCCGCCCGAGGCTCCACAGTTCACCTTTTCAAGCGCATGCCCTACGACTTTACGAAAATTAACCAAAATTCTTTAGGGCTGTATTCCTCACATTTATATACAACTGCAAAACATGATTCTGTGGAAGGGAACTTCGGTGGATTTTGGCCTCCTGCTAATCATAATAATTTCATGCGTTGCGGTTCTGGTGGCTATACTATCGCTTTATGCGATGAAGGGTGGAAGAAAGAAGAAAGAAGAGCCGTTAGAGGTGCCTGAGGCTAAAGAAGGGTTGCCCTCGAAAGTGGAGCGAAGCGTGACATCTGAAGACGCCAAAAGGGCTCGAGAGGAGCTTAGGATGCTGGACCTTGAAAGGGAGATTCTCAGTTACGCCATTCGACGACTCTACGAGGCCCAAGCAGAAGGAAAAATAAGCGAGGAGGAACGGGAACGCTTAGCGCTGGGGTATAAAGACAGAATGCTGAAAATAAAAGAAGCCATCTCCAGAAGCGAATCAATCGTCGCGCTACACGAGCTTGAGACCATGGAAGAAGACCTCATAAAGCTATTTAGTGAACGTTTTGACGAAATAACCAAAAAGATCGAGGACCTAAGGACAAGCCTTGAACTAAGGCCGATAAGGGAGGTCCCCGTACCCGTGCCGTCTCCGGCTCCGCCATCCGCTCTCCCTGAAAGGGAGAAAAGAAGCATACGCAAACCTCCAGCGCCGAAGAAAACAGAAGCTGAGAAAAGAATCGAAGAGATTAAGGCTGAGGTTGAAAAGGTTCTGGAGAGGCTTGGACAGATCGAGGTTGAGGCGTGAAAACGTGGCTTGGAGAGAGGAGGCTAAAAGGAGGGCAGCCTTAGAAGCGGTGAAACACGTTAAAGACGACTTCATAGTTGGGTTGGGAAGCGGAAGCACAGCTGCCTACGTCATTCAAGAGATAGGGAAAAAAATTCGACATGAAGATTTGCGGACTTTAGGGGTTCCAACCTCTCATCAAGCTATGATGCTGGCGGTGCATTATGGCGTCTCTTTAACAACGCTAGATGAGCATCCTGAGCCCGACCTTGCGATAGACGGTGCAGACCAGGTTGATAAGGAACTCAACTTGATTAAAGGCGGAGGCGGAGCTTTGACAAGGGAAAAAATTGTTGCTTCGGCGGCTAAACAGTTTGTAGTAGTGGCTGATGAAACGAAACTTGTTGAAAGACTGGGAACAAACCATCCGGTGCCGGTCGAGGTTTTGCCCTTTGCTCTTCCAACCTTTATGGCTAAGATGAGGGAGATGGGTGGGAAACCCGTTTTGCGGGAGGGGAAGGGGAAGGTTGGACCTGTGGTGACGGATAACGGCAACTTTATTGTTGATGTTGATTTTGGGCCGATTAGGGCTCTGAATGAACTGGATTTACAGCTCAAATCGATTCCTGGCGTGATTGAGACTGGTTTGTTTCTTGGAATCGCGGATGTTGTTTATCTGGGCAAGCCAGACGGCGTTCTGAAGCTGGAAAAGAAAGAGACGTAACTATTTCATGTCTCTCTGTAGATAGACTCCCCTATTTTTTCTTTATATACTCCTAACATTCTCGCCGCCAGTTGCGGTCCTGCTTGTTGATGTCCTTCCCTTCTGGGTGTAGTGGTTTGGGTGGTAAATAGTTAAATTTGTGCTTTGCGTTTTAATGGATGTAATGTTGTAAGCCGGGGTAGCCTAGCCTGGTTATGGCGCCAGACTCATAATCTGGAGAGTATGTCTCCCGTTAAAAGGGGCCCAGAAGTCGCGGGCTCGAATCCCGCCCCCGGCACCAACAAAACTTTATGTTTCTTATTCCGTTAAGAACTTGGGTTAGTGAAACATTATGTGCCTTGATGATTACCGAAAATTGGCTAAAGCCTTAAAGACACCGCCGATGTTTACGGCTGTCCTTCCAATGATAGTCGAGCAGAACGAGGTTGAACTGCTTCTCAGGTTGTCGGAAAGAGAGCAGTCAATTAGTCAATTATCCAAACTGTTAGGTCTTTCACAGAAGACTTTAGAATCAAAGGTTAACAGCTTGTTTGTTAGAGGTTTCCTCAAAAAGAGAACAAACGGAGAAGCGCATTATTCGACAAAGTCATTCGAGAGGATAGTTGATAGGTATATTTCTGAGGGCAGGGGAGAGGTCTTAGGAAAATATGTGGTTGCCCTAGCGAATTATCACTTGGAAGAACACGTAAAACGGGGAAGAACCGACCCCTATCCTGAAGGAAAAGTGTTGCCTGTTCCTGAGGCTGTTCTGGAACCAGTTTCAATTATCCTGCCTTATGAGACGGCAATTAACGTCTTGGAAAATGCGAGGTCTTTCTCGCTTCGTGACTGTGACTGTCGGGTGACATATAAGAACTGTAATAAACCCCTTCGAACGTGTCTGGGACTAAACGAATTCTCCGATGAACTTGTAGAACGAGGAGTAGCAGAAAATATCTCCTTCGAAGAAGCAAAGCGGGTCTTGCATCTGGCCAATGAGCATGGTCTTGTGCATCAGGTTCTTTACACCGACTGGCTCAAAGGCGAGGTCTTTGACATCTGCAGTTGTTGTCCGTGTTGCTGCGTATACCTTAGAACTCTCACGCGCTACGGTCTTAAACATCACATAGCAAAGTCAGGGCTGGTAGCGAAAGTTGATTCTGAAAAATGCAATGGCTGCGGCACATGCATTGAACGTTGCATCTTTAGCGCAAGGAAACTCAAAAATGGCGAAAGCTTCGTAGTGGAAGAGAACTGTTACGGATGTGGCCTTTGCACCACAACATGCCCCACTGGAGCCTCAAAATTGGTTTCAGCATCTGTGTAGATGTAATTTCTCTAATACATGGGCCCGAATCCCAGTCCCTGGCACCAAAATTTAGGGTGAAGTCCTTTTCTTTCTCTTTTTTAGTTTCCTTGCTGCCTGCGTAAGGTTTCGGATGGTTTTCTGAAAGACTTCTCTCTCTTTGGTAAGGATTTCAACAGAGTTTGAGAGTTCGCTCCTTTGAGCACGTAGGTTATCTGTTTCCTCTTGAAGCTGAGATATTTTCTTTCTGGATTCCTTCACTCCTTTCCTTAACTCCTCAACTTCTTTCCTCAGCGTTTCCACTTCACTGGTTAAGACCTTCACCTGCTTGTCTAAATCGTCCCTTTCATTCCTTAACTCCTCGTACTTGGACTTCCGAACTAGACCGAAAACCATGCAAACTCCCCTTAAGCGAAATGCGATGCCTAGATATACAAATTCAAATGAAGAGATAAAAATATTAGGAAATCGGTGTTCATGATAGATTGCTGATTTCAATCTTTGTGGAGGCTTCTAGCCTTTAAGGCGGGGCCGTCGGCTAGCATGGTCTAGGCTCTGAGACTTGGGCTCTCGGGACCCCGGTTCGAATCCGGGCGGCCCCACCAATCACTATTTTTGATTCATATTCCAACTTCATAATTTATTTTAGGATAATGAATCAATTTGTTTGCAGAAGAATGATTAGGAGACTAGAGAATGGATTTCATATCTAGAGAACGGCTTGGAATCTTTCTGATAGTCGTATCTTTTTGGTATCTCATCAACATAAAAATCTTCGACGCGCTTCATCCAGCTTTAGCAATACCCGGCTCAATAATCTTCATAACCGGCCTATGGTTCTTACTTTCGCTTCCGATACCCCCAACTAAAACAAGCACCTACGCCCCAATGGAAACTCCAGTACAGGCAACAGCACAGCCAGTAATAGAGCCTACACCAAAACCTGCGTCAAAGCCTAAACGAAAACCAACAAAAAATCCCAAGTCAAAGCCCACAAAAAGGCTAAGCCGTCCTAAAACTAGAGCCTGAAAACACTTAACTAATTTTCAAAGGCAAAGTTTAGCTGGAACCCCAGCCATCCCATCATGTAGTGGATTTTCACGTTCAAAACCTTTAAAAGCAAGTTGTAGTAATCAGAGAGTCAAATTTTACGTTTGTGTGAGTGAATGAAAATGACTGAACGAGTCGACAAAAACTCTTCTTACCTAAACGCCAAATCCACAGTCGGAACATTGACTAGGGTGAAGGACGTAAGTCCCACGAGCGGTATGTGCCCCCTATGCATCAGGGATTGTCCTTTCCTATGCGAAGTAGGGTTATCCACCTTCAGAGGGAGGGAAGCCCTTTACCCAGAGCCTGTGCAATTTGGGTACAGCACAGCCAGCGCCCTAAAAGACTTTCGCCTAGACTGGTCTGACTTCAACATCCAATCATCCCTTTTCAAAGTGGAGGGAATAGAGGCAGACCCCAACAAGGTCATGTTCCATAACGCGAACGTGGAGAGCAAAGTTGCAGGCGTTCCCCTAAAAGTGCCCATCTTGACAGGAGCTTTCGGATCCACCGAAGTAGCTAGACTAAACTGGGAAGGCTTGGCCATAGGCGCCGCCCTTTCAGGAGTCATCATAACCATCGGAGAAAACGTATGCGGGATGGACAGCGAATCAAAAATCACAAACGGCAAAGTAACCTACTCAAAGGAACTGAAGCGCAGAGTTGAAACCTTCCGAAAGTTCTGGGACGGGAAGTACGGTGATGTGGTTGTTCAAACAAATGTTGAAGACCAGAGGCTGGGCGTAGACGTATACGCCATATCCAAACTGGAGGTTAACATAATTGAAAGGAAATGGGGACAAGGAGCCAAGGCCATAGGAGGGGAAGTTAGAATAAGAGACCTAGAAAAGGCTATTACGCTGAAAAAACGGGGATACTTCCTCTTCCCAGACCCAGAAGATAAAACCGTTCAAGAAGCCTTCAAAGATGGGATAATCCAATCCTTCGAGAGACACAGCCGAGTAGGCACCCCCACCGAAAAGGGATTTCTAGAAGACATAGACTGGCTTAGAAGCCAAGGAGCCAAACACGTAATCCTAAAGACAGGAGCCTACAGAGCATCCGACGTTGCTTTAACAATGAAGCTGGCTTCCGAAGCCAAAATCGAAGCTGTGACTTTCGACGGCGCCGGAGGGGGCACAGGTATGAGTCCAGTACCAATGATGGATGAGATGAGCACACCAACAGTCTACCTGGAGGCTCAGATTTTGAAGTGCACAGAAATTCTGAGGAAAAAGGGTAAATACGTACCAGACATTGTAATGGCTGGCGGTTTCATAAAAGAGTCTCAAATGTTCAAAGCCATAGCAATGAGCAACTTCGGCAAAGGACCCTACGTAAAAGCCGTTTTGATGGCAAGGTCGCCTCTCTTGGCGGTCATGAAATCATCTTACTTCCTTGAACTATCCAAGAAAGGCAAGCTGCCAAGAACGTTTGTAGAACGATACGGCACAACGCCCGACAAATTCTTCATAATAGCGCCTGAACTAAGGACAAAATATGGGAAGAGATTCGACGAAATTCCTTGGGAAGCGGTTGGCCTCCACACATATCTGAACGAGAGAATTAAGGTTGGGTTGATGCAGCTGATGGCTGGAACAAGAAAGTGGAAACTAGATTTACTTGACAGAAACGATCTTGTGGCGCTAACGGAAAGGGCGTCAAAGACTACTGGAATCCCGCTGGTGGAAGAGGCCGAGGAAGACGCCATCGAAAGAATACTAAGTTAACCTTTTTTCTCTTTTTTTATAATTTCTTCAGCAGCAATAACGCCTGAAGCAGACGCTTGGACGAGCCCTCTACTTACTCCAGCCCCATCGCCTATTGTAAACAAATTATGAATTTTTGTTTCTAAGCTGCGGCTCAATTCAAGTCTTGACGAATAGAATTTTACTTCCACGCCGTACAGCAACGTGTGTTTCGAGTATATTCCTGGAGCGATTTGATTCATAGCTTGGAGCATTTCACGGATGTCTGCCAAGTATCGATAGGGCAGGACAAAGCTGAGGTCCCCGGGCGTAGCGTTCTTTAGTGTCGGAACAACCAAGCTTCTTTCTATCCGCTCCTCGGTGGATCTCCGTCCAGCTTCAAGGTCGCCCAGCCTTTGAATAATTATGCCTCCGCTAAGAATGTTCGTGAGCCTTGCAAGGTATTTCCCATAGGCGATGGGTTCCCTGAAGGGTTCTGTGAAAGAGGTGCTCACCAGAACGGCGAAGTTAGTGTTTCCAGTCTTTCTCTCGGCATAACTCTGACCATTCACAGTCAAAACACCATTATAGGATTCGGTGATGACTTCTCCCTCGGGGGCAACACAAAATGTTCTGACTTGGTCGTCGAAAGACTTGGAATAGTAGATAAACTTGGGTTCATACAACGCCTTTGTAAGTTCCTCCATAACCGGGGCTTGAACTTCGACTCTGATGCCCACATCCACAGGGTTGTTTAGCGTTTTCAAACCCAACGATTGTGCCTCAAACTTTAACCATTCAGCCCCGCTCCTTCCCGGAGCCACGATAACGTATTTAGCGTAAAGTTTTTCACCCTTCGTGGTTTCGATTCCCTGGACCACGCCTTTTTTTACGAGAAGACTTTTCACTTCAGTTCTGGTTCGAATATCAGCCTTGTCTTTGAGATGCCGACGCATTTTGCGGAGAGTTTGAGCACATTTTTCGGTGCCCATGTGACGTACTTTTTGCGGAATGAGCTTTAATCCGGCAAGGGACGCTTTTCGCTCGATTTCTTCGATTTTGTCGGGGTCAGCTCCGTAAAGGTGCTTGGGTGCCCCGAACTTCAGGTACACGTTGTCCACGTAGTTCATGAGTTCGCTGAGTTTTTCCTTGGTGCAGTATTCATTGAGCCACCCGCCGACCTCTGTTGATAGGGTGAGTTTTCCATCGCTGAAGGCACCGGCGCCACCCCATCCCGATAGCAATGAACAAGGATCACAATTTATGCATCCCATGCCCCTGTTGGCTGGGCACTTGCGCTGATTGATGTCTGGTCCCTCATCCAGCATAAGGAGGCTTAGTCCCGTGTTTTCAGCCAACTTGAGAGCGGAAAAGATGCCTGCTGGACCAGCCCCAACGATTATCACATCGAATTCCAAGGAGCATTCCCTCGAAGACCCAAAACTACATGTAGCAAGTGTAATATATGTTTTGGCTAGAGCCCCACCGAAGACTTTCCCAATTATTTAGATGCTAAAAGGATGTACTGGACTTAAAGAGTTGCTAAAACAAGTAGCTCCGATTCGTCTTATTTGCGTGAAGATTGAAAAAGCTGAGGAAAATGTATTCGTATCGGGTATAACTACTGGCACTTACCCCAGAATGAGAAAACGTTAAAAACTTCTTCTTAAAAACACTTCTCTGTTGGGATAGCCTCAATGGTCAGCGCGGCTCAGAGTAAAAAGACAAAGGATACTGAAGGGCGGATAAATGACCCTTTCCTACTTAATTTATGCCGACTACTTCCCATAATTTATTTAGTGGCTTTATGCATTTTCTGCGCAGTATATAATATATTTCCGGGACCTGATTTGCTGGTTTTGTGCTTCTTCATATATGCTACATTCGCGAAGCGGGCTCAACGTTTTATAAAGGATTGGGTTCCCTTTATTGCTTTATTTTTTGCGTATGAGGCTATGCGTGGAATTGCGAATAACATAACTGGTATCGTCCATGTTACGGAACTGATAAGTGCTGAACTGCAAATATTTGGTACAATTCCAACTCTTGTGCTCCAACAATTTTATAGGAGCCCGATTCTTGACTGGCTTGGAGCCCTTTTCTACTCGTTACACTTCATAATTCCCACCGTGTTCGGATTCGTATTATGGAATCGTTCTCGAGAAAATTACCCAAAATACACCATTGCTCTTCTGTTGAGTTCTTATAGCGCCCTAATAACCGTTCTCTTATTTCCGACTGCGCCTCCATGGTTTGGTGTAAAAGCTACGCGGATTCTGTTTCAAGTAGACCATGCAATGGGCATACCTTTTTATGCCACCCTTTTAGTTCTCGTTACGCCTAACCCCTTTGCCGCCTTTCCAAGCCTTCACGCCACATATCCTTGGTTGGTTTCACTATACTCGTTCAAGATTAAGCGAATCAAAGCATTGCCTATCCTTATAATTCCGTTAGGGGTCTGGTTCAGCGCTGTTTATCTTGGCGAGCACTATATTATTGACCTGCTGGCTGGAGTTGCCTATTCAACTGTGGCTTTCTTTTTAGTTGAGAAATTAACTACACGGTTTTCTCTTCACAGCCGCATCGTTCAGATTTTAAAAAAGCGATTTAAGGCCCTTTCGTCAAAAATCCGTTGACGGTTTTAGCCTAATTCCTATATGTTAGGGACAGCATTAGAGTTTTAAAAGTGCTAAATTGATGTTTGGGGGTTCTCCAAGTGAGTGCTTTAAGCGGAGTTAGAGTGTTAGACCTAACCCGGTTGTTGCCAGGAGACTACTGCACAATGATACTCGGAGACATGGGAGCCGAAGTTATCAAAGTTGAGGAGCCAGGTCTAGGCGACTACATACGCTGGGTGCCTCCACTCATAAATGGTCAAAGCGTCTCCCACCTAATGCTGAACAGAAACAAGAAAAGCATGAAACTAAACCTAAAGTCCGGAAGGGGCAAAGAGGTTTTCCATAAGTTGGTGGAAAGATCCGACGTAGTCATTGAATCCTTCAGACCCGGCGTTGTGAAAAGGCTTGGCATAGACTACGAGTCTGTCAGTAAAACCAACCAGCACATAGTTTATTGCTCAATGTCAGGCTACGGCCAAGATGGACCCTACAGAGATATGCCTGGGCACGACGTAAACTACATAGGGTATGGAGGCATCCTTGGCATAACAGGACCATCCAGTGGGGCTCCTGTAATACCCGGAATTCAAATTGCAGACTTGACCACAGGATTAATGGCAGTTACGGGGATACTTGCCGCCCTCTTGGCACGGGATAGGATAGGAAAGGGACAGTACATAGACATGTCATTCCTCGATGTTGTAACCTCCCTCATAGTTTTACCTGCAGCATTCTATATTGGTGAGAAAAAGTCTCCGAAGCGAGGGGAGTGGCTGCTAAACGGCGGTTTTCCCTGCTACAACATTTACGAGACCAAAGATGGAAAGTACATAACCATAGGATGCCTAGAAGAGCAATTCTGGACCAGCCTTTGCAGCGCGTTGAACGTCACGGGCTTTGTCAAGCATCAGTATACAAACGACGAAGCCAAACTCAGAGAGATGTTTCAAACTCTCAGGGAAATCTTCAAAACGAGAACACTAGACGAGTGGCTTAAATTGCTGTTAAAGGAAGATGTGCCATGCGGGCCAGCCTACGACTTGGATGAAGTGTTCAGGGACCCTCAAATACTGCATAGGAAAATGATTATCGAGGTTGAGTATCCAGACGTGGGTAAAATTAAACAACTCGGTACAGCTATGAAGTTCTCCAGAACCCCCTGTGAAATGAGAAGCCCCCCTCCATCCTTCGGAGAACACACAGAGCAAATTCTGGAGTGGCTCGGATACTCGGAGAGAGATGTATTAGATATGCGAAAGAAAGGTGTCATATAACGCGAAGGTGGCACCATCTTTTAAAATACTCGTTGTGCAAACTCTCGAGACTTATTCCTATGAAAACTTTGATGGTGAGTTTACATAAGAGGCAACATGCGCCAATGGTCCTCTCTTAAGCATTCAGTCCTTAATGGCTTCGAGTAGGCTCATCACGTTCCAAAGCTTCACTCTGGTGTAGGGTGGCATGTTTGGGTCCTGTAAAATGTCGTCGAGAATGGATATGGCGCTGGACGCTCTGACGGCTGGAGTGTTTTCAGTCATCTGGAGGGCTTCAATCGACTGCTTCGCCGCTCTCCTTATGTTGCGTGGAGTCGTCGTGTCTTCGGAGACCAGTCCAAGAACGCCCACAGCCTCTTTTATTCTTTCCTCATATTCCTGCAACTTCTTTTTTCTTACCATATAGAAGCCTCCGACAAGACATATTCAGCGGTGCTCAAATTGTTTACTTAATACTGGGCGCCAATTTATACTGTTTGCGGATTATGTACCGCATAATTGGCATCAGCATATATTAGGCACCGTAGACTAAGTTTGTTCTGAGGCTTAAGGTTGCCTAAGGAGTCGAAGAACCTTCAAATCATGGTGGACATGCTTAGGCAGGGCGCAGCCCTTACAGAGCTTCCTTGCCCAGCTTGTTCTTCACCTCTCTTCAAACTGAAAAGCGGGGACCTCTGGTGCGCTCAGTGTCAAAAGCGTGTGATAGTTGTGAAGGAAGGAGAATCGTCAATAGGGGCGACGAGCCCGATGCTCCTCACCAGCCTAGAGTCAACAATTCTAACGAAGATTGAGGAAATAGAAGGAAAACTTAGGGATGAAAAGAATCCGGAACAGCTTCAGAGACTTGGAGCCCTTCTGTCTACGCTGCTCGAAAATCTTGAAAAGATAAGAAGGATGAAAAGAACATAGTTCTGGCGAAAGGGCGTCTGGATTGTTGGGGCGATACGAAAACTTTCCTGAAGTCATCCATGGCGTTGCCCGATTCGCTTTTAAATCCCCGACAAAAAAGGTGCAACAGGCGGTTCTTCGTGCTCTCCAGCAATTAAATCAAGAAGCTTGCGGTTTAAACGCCATAGCGCTCCATTTATCTCCAGATATTGAGGTTAGTTTCGAGGTTGGAGCAGCAGAAGACTTCGAATTCAACTATTTAGACAAGGAAGAGCTGGACAGGTTTCAAAAAGGCATAGTTGAAAAAGAAATGGCAATACTGGACTTTTTTTGTGTTGTCCGTTATCACGTGGTTAACGATAGAGGGAAACGAGTCCCGCTGAAGTTTGATTACCACCTTCTCCGCTTCATGTTCCAAGAAAACAGCATGGAGCTGCGAATCTGCCATGAACGAGGAACCCAACGAGTTCCCCTAGAAGACCTAGTTATCTTCATAACAAAGCGCATAAACGAAGAACCCTCCAAAAAGCGGCAAAAACTATTAAACTTGGAATACCTACGAACCCTCTGATAAAATAGACCCAGCCTTACCTTCAACATAGTTATATGCGCGCGCTGTGCGCCTAGGCTTAACGTTCCCTCATTTATCCCTTAGTGTTTGCCGATTTGCTGGTTGCACGTACCGTCCCATCGGCATTTTGTCCTATTCCGATACACCTTCTTGAAATCGCATGGTTCTTTGAATTTGCAGTTTGGTAGTTTAGATTTCTGGTTTGACATGGGCTAAACGTTGACTCTCACATTTAATATGAGTTATGAATTGTAAATCCGAATTCAAAATCCATAAAGAAGATGCCAAAAGCGTGTGCTAACCCGTAAAGCTAAGCTTATAACATTGTCTTCATTTTATACGGAGAGGGAAAACTATGCCAACGAAAAAGAAGAGTTGGACGGAGAAATTGGCAGATAATAAAGGTCTGCCGAAAGTAGAAAAAATTACTGAAAAAATGAGTAAGAGATGGGGCACAGGCACGGTGGTTATTCCAGCACCAATAGAAGTAGACGAAATAATGAGAAAAGTGCCTGAGGGCAAACTTGTCACCATTAACGAAATTCGCGCAGCCCTAGCGAAAAAACATAAGGCAACGATTGGTTGCCCTATAACAACTGGTATTTTTGCTTGGATTGCGGCTCATGCTGCTAAAGAACAAAAACAAGAGGGCAAAAAAGACATTACACCTTACTGGCGCACCTTGAAAACTGGTGGAGTGATAAACGAGAAATATCCAGGCGGAGTTGAAGGACAGAAAAAACTTTTAGAAAAAGAGGGGCATAAGGTAATTCAAAAAGGCAAAAAATATATCGTTGCCAATTATGAAAAATCATTGATAAAACTTTAATAGTCTTGGCAAGCGCTCTAGTCAGACAGATCGGAAATTCTATAATTCTTCAAAAATTTTAGGACAACCGTTAAAATGTCCCTTGCCACTTCATTCTTCTCTCTGTTTCCATTAATGGGCACCAGTCGCCCGTTCTCTACGAACTTCATGTAAACGTTTCGAACCCTTCGCTGAGTTTCTAGGTTTTCCATAACCGACTTTTTTCGCTTCATTCTTTTAACAACGACTTCCGGTGGCACATCAATGTATATTGCCAAGTCCGGCGGCAGAGCCCACCTGTTAATCTCTTCAATCCATTTGAGGTCTAGTTCTGCCGCCCCCTGATAGGCTAGGGATGAATACACGTATCTGTCAGAAACTACGCTTTTTCCCTTCTCCAACGCCGGCTTGATCCCTTTCTCCATGTGGTCAACCCTGTCAACGGCGAAGAGAAGAGCTTCCACAACGCTTGGCACCCGCCTCTTCCTCTGAAGAACATACTTCCTTATGAACCTCCCAATTTCGCCTAGACTAGGCTCAGTGGTGTATACAGCGTCAAAGCCTCTCTTTCGCAGGTTCCTTACAAGCCTTCGTGCATGCGTGGTTTTTCCGCTGGCGTCAAGCCCCTCTATGCAGATGAAAACTCCCTTCTTCTTCACCAGTCAGCCCGCCACTACCATAATAAATCGATCACCTTAATAATGATGCTCAAGTTCAAAAATTAGGAGAACCCGCTATGCGAAAGTACTGGGGCGAAATTAAGGATCCCGTTCACGGTTACGTTTACATTACTGAAGCCGAAAGGGAGATCATCGACTCCTATCCGGTTCAGAGGCTTCATCGACTAAGACAACTCGCAGGAGCAGAATTCGTTTATCCTGGCGCCAACCACACTAGATTCGAACACTCCATAGGTGTCATGTACCTAGCTGGCCTCCTATCGGAAAACCCAAACCTTTCGCAACACCTCTCCGAAGACGAGGTTCAAACCATAAGAATAGCCGCCTTGCTTCACGATGTTGGGCATGGTCCCTTCTCCCACATTTTTGAACACCTCCTCACAAAGTTTCTGAACAAAACCCATGAAGACATGACCACCTGGGTTATCCAAAAATCCGAACTAAGCGACATAATCAACGGACTTGGATACGACCCAGACGTAATCAGAAAACTTGCGGTGGGTTCGCTGCACAAACCCGGAAAGGCCTTCATCGACCAGATTATCAGAAGCTCCGTGGACGTGGACAAACTCGACTTCGTGGTCCGGGACACCCACCACACGGGCGCAGAATACGGATACGTGGACATCTTCCGCCTCATCCACATGCTGGACATCCTAGACGAAAACCTTGCAGTTGACTTAGGAGCCCTCTCAGCCCTCGAATCCTTCATGCTAGCCAGAATAGAATCCTTCAAAAGCATATACTTCCACAGGGTCGGGCGGGCAGCACAAATAATGATAGCCATGGCCATGGAAGAGGCAAAAGACGAACTAGGCCTAGTAAGCTTCAAGACGCCAGAGGAATACCTAGCCCTCAACGACTACACGGTTTGGACCATGCTGAAAAAATGCGAAAAATCCAGAAAAATCATGGAAAACCTTGAAAGGCGTAAGCTTCTAAAATGCGCTTACGACCGAACCTTCTACGTGCGAGACAAAACCATATCCAGCATCTTCAGCGTCGAAGAAATCAGAAACCAGATGAGAGACAAGATAGCCTCAGAGGCAAGGGTTGAAACGCAATCCATTGTGATTGATGTGCCGACCTTGCCATCGGTGCCTTACCATCACTCTGTTTTGTTAGAACCAATGGAAGTCCCGGTTTTCCACAAAACACTGGAAGGAAGAAAGGTTCCTCAGCGACTAAGCGAAATTTCCGGAGTATTCGAAGTCCTCAAGGGATTCATAAACATTCTGCGCGTTTACACGGAAGAGGAGCACCGTGAAAAAGTGGCGCTGGCCGCGGCGAAACTGCTCGGCGGAACCCCTTCCTCAGTGACTATATCCTACTAAGCTCGGTGACAAACCATGCCTCTAGGGAAAGGGAAAAACTTGAAGGTAACGATGCTAAGGGGGCGCCCAATCGTTCCAGGACTTAGCAGGGGACGGGCATTGGTATCCATGAAGCCCATCAGTTTCCTCGGCGGCGTGGACTCCAACTCAGGGTTGATTATTGAGAGGAATCATGATTTAAAAGGGAAGAGCGTGAAGGGACGGATTCTCTGCTTTCCACATGGACATGGCTCTACAGTTGGCAGTTACGTGCTATATTCGCTAGCTAAAAAGGGGCTTGGACCCAAGGCAATCGTCAACCAAACAGCTGACCCCGTCGTGGTGGTAGGAGCCATCATCGCCAACATTCCCATGATTGACCAAGTTGACATCCAACAGATCACGACTGGTGACAATGTTGAAGTTGACTGTAGTAAAGGCTTAATCAAAATCATGAAGGAGAAACAATGCACCTAACAAAAGAAGAAGAAAAAATACTTGACGGCGAATACGGCTGGGCCTACGAGATATCCATGAAGATACTTGTTCGCCTAGGCGACCTGTTCGGGGCTACCAAACTGATACCAATCAAGTCAGCTCACATATCAGGAGTCTCCTACAAAACCGTGGGAGAATCCATAGATTTCCTCGACGCCTTGGCAAGGGCAGGCGGTAAGGCTCAAGTGCCTTCTACCCTTAATCCCTCAAGCTTTGATCCTGAGTACCTAGCCGGGAAAGTTCCGCGTGAGTGTAGGGAAGGACAGTTGCACATAATCAATCTGTACAAGGAAATGAGAATTGAACCCGCCTTGACATGCACACCCTACTACCTACGCAAACCAGGAAGAGGCTGGCATCTGGCTTGGTCTGAATCTTCGGCGGTGATGTACGCAAACTCGGTTCTGGGAGCTTGGACAAACAGGGAGGGAGGACCAAGCGCCCTAGCAGCAGCCCTCATAGGTAAAACGCCTAACCATGGTATGCATCAGGCTGAAAATCGCCAACCGAACATTCTCATCAAAATAGAATCCAATCCAGCTAACGAAACAGAGTTCGGAGTTCTGGGAATTCATGTAGGCAAGTTTTTGAAAGAAAAAATTCCCCTCTTTACGGGTCTGTCCAACTACACTAAGGAGGATTTAAAACAGTTGGGTGCTGGAATGGCAACTACCGGCATGACCTCAATGTTTCACTATCGTGAATCGCCACAAACGAGAGATTTCGAAACGGTCTCTGCGGAACCAAGGGACATACAGAACACCATCGAAAACCTATCCACAACCTCGGCGACTCCAGACCTGATTTTCATTGGATGCCCCCACTGTTCTTTAAAAGAAATCCAAAAAGCAGCAGAATATCTTAAAGGAAAAAAGGTGAAGACTGAAACTGAACTGTGGATCTGCACGTCCCAACACGTGAAAGAAAAAGCGAAAAAACACATGGAAACTATTGAAAAGGCTGGTGGCCATGTTCTATGTGACACTTGCCCCATTGTGGCGTGGACAAAAAATCTTGGAATAGAAACCGTGATGACGAATTCTGCGAAGGCAGCCTATTACGCGCCCACCTACAACAAGGTTGGCGTAACCTTGGCACCACTGAAACAATGCATCGACATGGCATGCTTACCCTAGGCGGAGAAAAGTTAAAACGAAGGAATGGATTATTGCATGATGCTCCGGTTTGGGCTCCGGTAGAAGAAAGGACAAGACTCCTCTTCTGCCAAATATAGCCAGGTTAAACCACGGGACCAAGTATTTCGGCCTTTCGACGCTTACGCGGGAGAAAGCCGAAGACCCGGGTTCAAATCCCGGCCGGAGCACCACTATGGTAGTTTTGGAAGGGGTCAGAGCAGGCGCTTGGCGTGCACTAGACTTGTCAACTCATGGCAGCGTAGACGTCATTCAAAGAAGCCCGTTAACATTCATACTGTGAACAAAGTAGTTATCTGAGAAAGGCATAATACCGCACAGTGGTAGAAGGCTAGTCGAAATATAGGCTGCCAAAGTGACTTTAATTGCGGGTCATTAACCAGAATATAGAAAAGAAAATCCAGCACGGTATAATAGCTGGTGTTCTGCAAGGGGAATACGCTTCAGCTATAAGGCATATGCCCTCTGTCTTAGAGGCACTCTACGAAAATATCCCAAAGCGCAAGCGTATCTCTTTTGGCAGAGTTTACATTGTTCAAGTACTAAGCAGGTATTTGTTTTCAAGCCTCTCTGAAATGGGCGCAAACACATACGAAACGGCTGCAAAACTTTTCCTCAAGAGCGAGGATTTTCAGAGTAAGGGCGTCGCGCTGGGCATTCTTTCTTTTTGTGGAATCGATGATTATGAGAGAGTTTTTCCCTTCTTTGAAGCTTCAGCATCTTCAGAAAATTGGGAAATGAGAGAATTCGCTCAGACGTTTTTCCGCAAGCTCATTCAGAAATGGCCCAATGAAACAAAGATATTCCTGCTGAAGCTAACAGGATCCAAAGACCCAAACATCAGAAGATTTGTCAGCGAAACTCTCCGGCCCGTAAAGGAAAACAGATGGTTCTACAAGAACCCTGAATATCCTTTGTCCATTTTGAGAAACATGTTCAGAGAAAGCTCAGCATACCCGCGCGCGCGCGCGCGCGGAGCCGAGTACCCGTACATGGCTCCATTTCAGTACGTTTTCATGAATGGATTTCTCTATTTTCATTTTACCGATTATGGTAGGAAGATGACGTTGCTTGAGAAGGATAAACGTGTTTGTGTTGAGATAGAAAAGTATAAGCCAGATCTGAGCGCATACAAGTTTGTTGTCCTACGAGGATCCCTGAAGGTCGTCACCGATCCTCAGGAGCGAGCCATCGTAATAAAGAGAATGGCTGAAGAAGGTGAACAAAAACTCTCAACAAACTTTCTCGCTGCTCACGGTTTCAAAAAGGAGGAAGGCTGGTCTTCATTTACTCCGGAAAAACCTTTGGTTATTGTTAAGCTTGAGAATGTAGCTCAAGAAATAGGCCTGAAATCTCCCTGACTCAATGCTAAGCTTTTATGCCAAGGTTTTTGGGCGCAAGAATAATCTTTTCTCAACTTGATTACACTCTAGTAAACGTGTGTTCATATCTTTCTCTACATCTTGAGCAACGGCTGATCAGTTGTTTAAGATTCTTGTCTTTGTCTATGGAACCTAATTTTCTGGCTTGTTTCCATTTCTTACTTATTGCGGAGCCATGTCTGTAGTTTCTGCTTTTCATCTCTCTAACTAGCTCATTGTGACGGTTATACAAATTATGAATTTCAAGCAACCCTTTCTCTAAGTATCCTTTTACAGAATTCCCACGATTGATAGTTCCGATAAACATGTGAATTTCGGCATGCTCTCCCAGCAAATGCTGCCTACACATAATGCTGGGGTCAACCATCCACATTCTCATAGTTTGTTAACCAGTAGATCCAGCATTTTAAGTTGTTGTGTGGAACTGGAATTATCTTTGATGGCGTGCGCCTCAATTTCTTTATATATAAAGGAAGGAACAAAACTGCGCGCGCAACAAGTGATGTTTCGATGCGTTCAAATCCCAGCCGTCCGCCACAAGCATGTCTCATTCACGTTCTTTCTTTTCATGAAAGCGAGGTAGTAGTCGTCCGGTTCGTTTCATATAGGCATGATATTCTTCGCCAAAGCTGTCCAGCAGCATTTTCTCTTCTTTTGGGATACGTAGCGTGATAAGCAGAATTGTAAGAATGTAATTGATGAACAGGAGTAGGTTGGCGGAAACCAACATCCAAGCAAAGAAATATACTAGGTGGACGGTATACATCGGATGTCGAATCCGCCGATATGGTCCGCTTGTTACGAGTACGTGGTCTTTTCTGAGTGATAAAGAAACGTCCCAATGCTTGTCGAGGGAATAATGAACCCAAGCAAGAAATGGTAGCGACAAAACCCCTAAGGCTACGCCAATCCACCGCAGCCAATCTGCTACAGGGAGGTCAAACCGAAGAGGACTTGGCGATAAGAGCAGGTAGAGTAGCACTGCAATAATCAAGTAGATGCCTTGGCCAATCAAGAGAATGGCCCCTGTTCTCCCTTCGGCCTGGACAGTATCCCTCAGCCGTTCCTTCCACGAACGTCTTTTCCTTGTAGCTCTTACCTTGGCCGTGTAGTAGCCTCTAACGCCTATCCCTGGAACGAAAAGAACAAGGAAGAGAATTCGGAAGAGTATTTCACCGCTCATCCCTGAAACCTGCAAGAATGTAGCTGAAACTGTTATGTAAGATTAACCCCGTTCACACGCGCGCGGAATCTGGTTTTCTTCTCTTTGGCTATTGCCGACTATTGTGATGGGAAGCTCTGTCATAGCGATCGATCGATGAAAGACTTTAAGCCTTGGGTTTATGTAATCACAGAAACACAACTCTCCCCGCCGCTCCCAATCACTCCATAAAGCCGGCTCAGAAAAGCCATACTTCTCGACTTGCAAATACATTGCTAAAGCCTATATTGAACCCTTAGCAACGTTTAAAAGTCCAAACACGAGCAAAGCGGCTGTTCAGAGGTTCAAAATGGATATCCCCACAATCACGCTCATTGCGTTCAGTCTTGCAATGGATGCCTTTGCGGTTTCAATAGCAAACGGGATAACAATAACACATAAAAGAAACAGAAGCGCTCTAACAATAGCATTATTCTTCGGAGCGTTTCAGATGTTCATGCCCATAATCGGATGGTTAGCTGGACTCGGCTTGGAAGAATTCATTATGGGCGTAGACCATTGGATAGCCCTCATCCTCTTAAGCCTAATAGGCTCCAAAATGATTTATGACTCAACAAAAAAAGAGGCTAAGAAAATAGAAAACCGCCTAAAAATCATTACCCTGTTAACCTTATCTGTCGCCACAAGCATCGACGCCTTAGCAGTAGGTTTAAGCTTCGCATTCTTGCAAACATACATCGCAACTCCAATAATAATGATCGGAATCGTAACATTCACCCTTTCACTCATGGGCTTCTTCTTCGGCAACACTGCCAGAAATCTCTTCGGAAACAAAATCAAGATCATCGGAGGGCTCATCCTGATAGGGATCGGAATAAGAATTCTCATCGAACATCTAGTTTGAAAACAAAGATCATTTGGAACCGCTCTAATCCAAAAATATCCTCAAAAAGACCGTAAAATCAAATTTTGAAGTAGCAACCCGGGATAGTTCAAATGCGCGCGCGCATCTCGCCCATGTCCGCATCTTCTTCGTGCGCGCATGTTCATTATTTGACAATTGTAACATTGTCCACAGTCACGTATGTCATCTTTGCGAGGGCTTGCTCAATCGTCTCGCGAATCTCTGTTTCAGACTCCTTACTGTTTTTGTTTTCTGCTTCGCGTTTTATGGTGATTAGGATCACTATCGCGATTTTTTTGATCCTCTTTTCATGCAAGTCTTCAGATGTGTTATTCAAGTCCATATTGTGACCTCGGATTCATTGTAGCTTTAGCCGATGATCGCAACAAAGTCCTAACATGGAGGCGTAACGTAATAAATATATGTGACTGTGATATAACAGTAACAGCTATCATCTCGGAGATTTTGCCTTGTCATCTTTAGATAGAAATGTTGAGATGTTGATGGGCTTCGGGCTCACCCCTAATCAGGCAAAGGTGTACATAACCATAGCTAGACTGAAGTTGGCTCCGGTCGGCCAAATTTCAAAAGCGTCAAAGGTGCGTCGAGAAGATGTCTACAGGATACTACCGAAGTTAGAAAAAATGGGACTGGTTGAAAAATTGTTAGGAAAGCCAACCAAAATCAGAGCCACACCCGCAGAAGAGGCGCTTTCCATTCTGATAAAACATGAAGAGGATGAAGCCCGCGGGAGAGTGTCCGCATTGAAAGCTAAAACAGAAATGTTTTTGAAGAATTTCGCGAAAGAGCCGAGACTAGAAGTGGAAGAAGCTAATTTTGCTTTGCTCTCAAACAGAGAAAGCGTACTGAGCAAGATGTTGACTATGATGAAGAATGCTGAGAAAGAATTTGACATAGTATTTTCAAGAGGTCAGATCATGCAGTTTGTACACGCTTTCACTGAGCAACTCAAGAAGAGCATGAAGAAAGGGGTAAAGATACGCGTAGTATCGGAATTGCCCGATTATGAAGATTCCATTCCTATGGTCATAGAAGAGCGACTGTCACCAGGCAACTCCTTCGACTTGAGGTATGGGGATATGCCATCAGGCCATTACGTGATCGTTGATTTTAAAGAAGCTTTGATCTCGACATCCACTGAGGGGAACATGGCAGAAAATCCTTGTCTGTGGACCAACAGCGACAGCCTCGTGGGAGTCTTTCAAGGAAATTTTGAAAACCTTTGGCACAATGCTGTAAGCTGGAAGACTATTGAAACGACCGCTGTTCCTGAAAAACTGATTGGTTATATGGAACGATTGAGCCCCTCAAACCATCTGATATTCGTGTACGATTCTCCAGAAGCCAAGTACAACGTTCTTTTCAACTACCTTAAAGTTGGACTGGAAAAGGGCGAAGCGGGGGTCTATGTAACTAGTGATGAGGGCCCAAGCCAAATCAGAGAAGCTATGAAAGGGTTTGGCATAGAGGTGGAAAAATACGAGAAAACAGGCGGTTTAAACATCTCTAGATATGAGGACATTTACATTGCAGATGGAGAATTTAATATGGCCACCTCGATGAATTCATGGAACAAACTTTACAGTAAAGCGTTGGAAAATGGCTTTAAAGGATTAAGAGTCGCTGGAGAAACCGCATGGTTCTTCAAACGCAAATTAATCCCAGAACTGGTAGAATATGAAAAATCATTACACAAGGTCTTGGACATCCCAATGATTGCCATCTGCGCCTACAACGTCAAAATGCTAAACGAAAGCAAAGATCCCCTAAACTTATACAATGAATTATCTAAAGCCCACGGCACAGTTCTGTTCACAGGCTTGGACAGGAAACTGGGAAGAATGGAAATCAGAAAATTATAGCACGAGCATACACGCGCTCGTCGAAAGCGTTCATTGCTTGAAATAGAACTTGCTTAAAGTCTTTGGCAAGATTCGACCGCGTATTAGTGACGGGGCGCTCGCAACTACAATTTAAGAAACCTTTAGTTGCTGAGAGAGAAAGGAGTTTTCCGACGCTTGGCCCCGCCACCAATATTTTTGAGGCATCAGGTACTTAAGATTATGTTACTGTGGCGCCACAGTCACACGTACTTATTAATGACGACGCGCGACAAAATTGGTGGTCGATTTAAATGGAGAAAAAGAAAATGAAAAACAGTTCAATCGCATCAATAGCGACTGCATTGGTACTAGTAAGCATAATTGTCTTTACCATTCCAAGCTACGCTGTGAAGCCAATACCGCCAGTCGTTGATGTCCCAACCTTGGATCCCATGCTCATACCGAAGTTCGTTAACCAGCTGGTTAAGCCGCCAGTCTACGCTAATACAACTATTGCTGGAGTTGACCATTACACGATCAACATGACTAGGTTCATGCAGCAAATATTACCACCGCCCTTTCCAATGACAGAGGTGTGGGGTTATGGCGGTATAGTGGACTATAATCCACTCACTGGATTATACAATGACTATTTCAGATTTGCGCCTGGCGCTACCTTTGAAGCCATGAGAGGGACTCCCATCAATGTGACGTGGCAGAACTTTATAACATCCCCACACATATTTGCTGTTGATCCAACCCTTCACTGGGCAAATCCCAACAACATCAACATGACACGAGTAATGGAACTAGCGATGCAGGGAATCTATCCGATGTTCCCTCCCGGATACAGTGGCAGTATAATCTCTGGAAATCCGGAAGGATACAACGCTCAAAGCCCTGTTCCGTTAATCCCACACCTGCACGGTGGCGAAGTCCACTCTACCTCTGATGGCCATCCCGAAGCTTGGTTTACGAATAATGGAATGCGGGGAGATGCCTTCAACGTAACCGCAGTTGGAACAGGACAAGCTAATGAAGCGAGGTTTTACTACCCCAACCAGCAACCTCCAACAACCCTGTGGTACCACGACCACGCCCTTGGCATAACCCGCATCAACGTGATGTCTGGCCTCGCTGGCTTCTATCTACTCAGGGATAGTTGGGAATTTACACCTGATGCAGTTACTTTGAAACGTCCATTGCCCTTTGACAATTATGAGTATCCCATAGTGATCCAGGACCGATCGTTCAATGTTGACGGCTCAATGTGGTTCCCAAAAATTGGCCTCGATCCCATGGTTCATCCTTACTGGCAGCCAGAGTTCTTCGGCAACACAATCATGGTTAACGGCAAGGTCTGGCCCAACCTCAACGTGGAACAAGCCTTATACCGTTTCCGTCTTCTGGATGGCTCAAACGCCCGCTTCTATACTCTATGGTTCCAAGTCAAACCCGCGAATCCGCTGCTGAACCCTCCACCCTTAACGTTCTATCAAATCGGAACCGATGGAGGCTATCTGTCAGCACCCGTTCCACTCACTCGCTTGACGATTGCACCTGGCGAGAGGGCGGATATTATTGTCGACTTTTCAATGCTTTCTCCGGGTGACAGGGTTATCATCAGGAACGGCGCTAACGCTCCATTCCCGTCAGGCACCACACCAGACCCAAAAACGGTTGGCCAGATCATGCAATTCACTGTCAATGGTCCACTGAGTGACGTAAATCAACCTACAACTATTCCACCGACACTCCCCAGCACAATACCAGTACTGACTAATAATGCGCCAAGCAGAACCTTGACTCTCATTGAGAAAATGGGAATGCTGGGACCAACAGAGATATTCTTGGACGGCCAAAGGTGGGCAGGAAATCCAATCCAAGCAATTTCAGAAACCCCACAGGTTGGATCGACCGAGGATTGGTATATCGTCAACCCCACGGCAGACACTCATCCTATCCACCTGCATCTTATCCAGTTCCAGCTCGTCAGCCGCCAAAAGTTCAATGTTGGCAAATACTTGGCCGATTGGATGCTTTTGAACGGTGTCGATCCAGTTACTATGACAGGTCTACCACTGAATCAACCCACAGTCAACGTACCCTCTCTTATCCCCTACCTTAAAGGCAATCCTGTTGGCCCTGCTCTGAACGAAATGGGCTGGAAAGACACTATCCAAGTGAATCCTGGTGAAATCACTATCATACGGATCAGGTTTGCGCCTTTGGATTTTGGGTTGCCAGGAAAACCAGCATACGTTCCATTCACTAACCAATATCCCTTTAACCCTACCACTGGTCCTGGATACGTCTGGCACTGCCACATCCTAGACCACGAAGACAACGAAATGATGCGTCCATACAAAGTATTACCACCATAACCCAACCCTTAGGTCAAGCATTTCCTCCTTTTTTCTGTATGCATAAAATAGCTCCTGCAAAATGCGTTTGTATTTTCTAAGGCAAAATGTGATAATCGCGGTAAAAAAGAAAGAAATCAAAAAGTAACATGCACATTTAATAAACAGGTTTGCTCCGAGTCAAAAAGTTCTGCAAGGTCTCTCCATTTCTCAAGAAAGTTTAGCCCTTTCGTTGTTGTTACGTATCTGGTTGAGCTATGATGTTTAACTTCCAAGAGCCCTAGTGATAGCGTTTGATGAAGATACCTCTGGAGCATTCGCCACGATAGGTTCGTTTCGTACAACACTCTCGTCTTTGTTTGTGGCTGTCTGCACAAAGCCAATATTTCTGCTATAATTTCGAGATTATTTCTCTTTTCCATTCACATCACCAAGGAAGTTTCTCCATCCATCTTTCGCCCCACGTTCACTTTCTCAGACGTGAGAAAAGTACCAAAGTTCTGCTTCGTCTTTCTCAGCAACCAAAGTCGCGTTCAATCTCTGCCTACCTTTACGCGTGATGAAAACTGATTCTCCCCGTTCAAGACGTTTTCTGACTTCTTCAAAATTGATCTCTTTAACTTCTTCAACCTCAACACTTCGATCTTCGTCATCTTTCAAGAAGAACAGTTGAAACAGTGGCCGTTCTTCACTGACTTCCCCAAAGTTTCTCAAGACCATTTTCTTACCTTCCGTTGCGCGCGCATGATTCTCAGATTTGGAGGTGTAACCTTTTAAGTATGTGTGACTGTGACGCAACAGTAACATAATTTTAAATAACTAATACTCGGATATGTTTGTTGGTATTATCTGTAAACTTGTGGAGGTGAGATTGTGGCAAAGTGTGGACTCTGCGGAGCAGAAGTACCTCAGCAACCAAAGATTACAGGAGAAGGTAAGTGCTCTGTTTGTGGTGCAAAGTTGGCAATCAAAAAATAAACCAACGAAGAACTAGGAGGGTATACACTCGCACAATACCTTCGCAATAGAATCTAAGGTGGGAAACTCAATTGAACAGATCAATATTTGCCGTTCTTCTTCTGATTTTTGCCTTCCTATGCCTGGTTTTGGTGCCGAGTGTGCTGGCCCATTCTCCTCTGAAACCGGGTGACAACGAAAGCTTGGCTACAGCGACTTTGATACCTGCCCCTACAAAGTCTTGGGCTATATATGGAGAGTTGCACGAAGGAGGCGAAGCGCAATATTACCGCTTCAACATGACCGAGGGACAGAAGATACACGTCATGTTATTCAAGTCTACAAGACCTGAGGAGGCAGAATTTCTACCCAGCTTTGTGCTAATGGGTCCGGGAATAAGCGAGCAGGGCGATGTCCCTGATTATGTGGAAAAGCCTCCAGATGCCAGAACCTTCGTGGCAGAAGGTGAACAGCCAGTTCAAGCTACTTTTGAGCCCTTTTCTCCAAGTAGTTTCTATTCGCTTGCTGACGTTATTCTGGACGCTCCTGCTACAGGTACATACTACGTTGCAGTATTCGAGTCAACAATGGGTGGCCATTATGGTCTTGCTGTGGGGGATCGCGAGTCTTATACGCTGGACGAATGGATCTTGATCCCGTTCAACCTATTATCGATTTACCAATGGGAAGGTCAGAGCATTATTTTCGTATTTGCACCTATGATGTTGACGCTTGTAATTGGCGTTGGAGTGATGATTTTGCGAAGCAAGAATAAGAAAACGCCGAGAACACTTCATGGTTGGATTGGAAGTATTGCTGGGCTCCTTTTCATAGGCAGTGGTGCAACGATTCTTTTCCAGCTGGCTTTTTCTCTGATTCAAACTTCACTCGGGTCGGAAGTGGCGATCACCATCGTGTTTGCTTTGATTCCTATTCTTTTAGGAATTGGCACTCTTCGCTTATCTTGGACAGCTGAACGAAAAACGGATCTCAAAAGTCGGATTTACCTTGCTGTTCTAGGAGTTGCGGCCTTATTCGCTTGGGCTGGTTTAATTATTGGATCTGCTCTGGCCATCATTGCAAGTGCTTTACCCCGCCGCCAAAATACAGGTAAGGCTTAGACATCGCTCAGTGGGGTGCGCCCCGCCCCACAGACCCCTATTCTTTCTGAGAATACACTCGCAGGGAGATTCGTTCGGATGGTTGCAACAATGCGCGCTGACATAGATCACCCGCGCCCGCCGCACACAAAAGATTCCGTAGAGTCAGATGCTCTACCCTGTAAAATGTCAAGAATTTAAACCAAGATTTGAATCTAGGCCGGAGCACCATTTTGCCAACTTCTAGGGTTTCATGCCTTAAGAGCGACTGGTTAACCAGTATATGCGCATTAGATTACTGTTTTCAAACTCTGGTTATATAAATCTTAAAGGTGTGTTAGAGTACCGTTTACGTGGTGTAGGCTTTGTCTCAGCCAGTCACGCTAAATGATGTTTACGAGGCTCGAAGAGTCATAAGCAAGTATCTTCCCAGGACACCCCTCATAAGGTCTTCAAGCCTTTCTAGGCAGCTAGGGTTTGAAGCCTACGTCAAATGCGAGAACCTTCAGCCCACAGGCGCCTTCAAGGTTAGGGGCGGCGTATACCTTGTTTCAAGGCTTTCAGAAGAAGAACGGCTTAGGGGCGTCATAACAGCCTCAACTGGTAACCACGGTCAGTCAATAGCCTACGCAGCATCCCTTTTCGATGTGAAAGCTATTGTCGGAGTGCCTGAAGGCTCGAATCCAAACAAAGTTGAAGCCATAAAGAATCTTGGAGCCTCTGTCGAGTTTCGCGGCTCAGACTTTGACGAAGCGAGGCTGTGGGTTGCGGCTGAGGCTAAAAGGAAGGGCTACAGGTATGTTCATTCAGCCAATGAACCTCTACTAATTGCGGGGGTTGGAACCCTTTACCTTGAAATCATGGAGGACCTTCCAGACGTTGAAGCCATAATAGTTCCAATAGGGGGTGGCAGCGGCGCCGCAGCAGCATGTATTGTAGCGAAATCCATAAACCCGAAAGTGAAAATCATCGGAGTTCAAGCAGAGAAGGCGCCCTCAGTCTACCTATCCTGGAAAAACAAGAGATTTATCAAAACCAAGTCAGCTGAAACTTTCGCCGACGGCCTCGCTACAAGGGTTCCCTTCAAACTTACGCTTGGCATCATCAACAAACTGATTGACGACATCATTCTTGTAAGCGAAGAAGAGATGAAGAAGGCAATCCTAACACTGCTTGAAACAACCCATCAACTTGCTGAGGGAGCTGGAGCCGCCTCAACAGCAGCCGCGTTTAAGCTTAGAAGGAGACTTCAGGGGAAGAAAGTTGTCCTCGTCTTAACGGGAGGAAACCTAACCCTCCAAACTCTCCGAGACATCTTTAAAAATTCATACGTTGCCTAGGATTTTCCTGAATCCATGCACCGCCCCTTGTAATTTCTATGTTGGATGTATATATAGGGGGCCTATATAACCTCGATCTACAGAGAGGAGGAAGATCACGGAATACCCGCAAAAAGAGGTCAATCTAAACTAATCATACTTTGGATGGCACGGTCCTCTCTATTTTCACTCCCTTCTCCAAGGCGACAACTTCTACGAGGTCTTGTATGCCAGAGGTCTTTATCTTTCTCTCCAGCACTTCTTCAATCTGGAAAACACCTGCTGGATTGTTCATGTTCACTAGGATTTGAACTGGCTTCCTGTTTCCCCTCTCAATTTCAACTTTTGTTATGGAGAGGGCGGAAAGGGAGTGGATGTCCACCTTTCCTGTCTTGTAGGGAATTCTCGCCCTCCCTTCAGCCATGTCGGTTCCATCAGCCACTTTCGCCGCTCCCGCCTCCATGCTTAGGCATTCAACTTCCTCGTCGTGAGAGAAGATGGAGTGAAGTATTTCCGACCTCAGCCTTATCGAGAGAGCCGGGTCCTTAGGGTAGACTTTTCTGAGAAGCCTGTCAAGAATTGGATTCGCAATCGTGCAGCCATGAATGTGATGGTCAACGCGGTGAACAACGTTTCCTATGTCATGAAGGTAGGCTCCGCAAAGCACAATGACCTTCGCGTCTTCAAGAGAGCACACATCATTCTTCACGGTTGTAGGCATAACCTTCCCAGATAGGATTTCAAAGATTTGTAAGGCACTGCCAGAAGCGATCCTAGAGTGAACGGGACCATGATCGTTATACATCAAACGATCCACAGCCATGACGTTTGCCATACGAAGACAACCTTGAACTTCCGCATCGTTTTCTAACAAACGAAACATATTCGCAACCTGAGGTTCTTTCAAATGGGAATACACGAGATCTGGTGAAACAACTACCATCTTAGTCACCACCTTAACACTATAAGATAACATAAAAGAATTAATAGAATTTTAGAAGAAACATTAGTCTTGGAATAAAAAGAGGAAAGATTAAGTTTGCTGTTTCCTTTTACGTTTGACAAGGATGCCCGATATAATTATAGTGAACGCTACCACTGAGACTAAACCAATCCATAGAGCTATTAATTCAAGCTTATTTACTGAGATGCCAATGCCACCAACAGGGGGAGGTGGAGAAGCATGAGTGCCAATTATTCGGACTTCTCGAGTGCTATGTTTGTAGGCGAAGAATATGTAGGTGCAGTTTGTG
>Ga0315308_1000172_pt1 | contig 34847 bp, 38 predicted proteins | sample TDP3_MG_FD_203078 | JGI IMG/M metagenome (GOLD analysis project Ga0315308, IMG submission 203078) | Freshwater sediment microbial communities from Lake Towuti, South Sulawesi, Indonesia - TDP3 | ecosystem: Environmental > Aquatic > Freshwater > Lake > Sediment | place: Indonesia: South Sulawesi...
TTTCGGATTAACGGCGGCTGAAAAATTCTTCGGTTTAATACTTGTTATTGTTGGCACATTAGCCACGTATTACACGTTTACGAGCACCAACGCTTTAGAACAGTTCACATGGTTTTTCGGGTCCCTAAGCATCATACTATTAGCCTTAGGAATATTTTTGATAACTGCAAAAACAGAATAGCATTTTTAAACTTGAAGACTTCACTCTCTTCTCTCAACAACTATCCTACAATTCGTGACCAAGGCAGCTATCACGCCTAGAGCCGCGAGCCAAGGGGCGAGGACGGCGCCTATGACTCCTACGGTGGCGGGTATTTCAAGCAGAACGCTTCCCTTTTCGTCCTTGACGATTATTCTGGTCACATTTCCTTCATGGAGGAGCTCCTTAACCTTTTCGATAAGGTTATCGGGGGAAACCGAGAATTCCTCTCTAACAACCTTGGCAGCTGGAGTGCCACAAACATGACAGAATTTGTCTTCTTCCTTCAATTTTGTTCCGCATTTCGAACAGTAAGGCAAACTGTTTTCACCTTTTGGAACAGATTTTTGCTGCGGATTTAAAAACATTGTGCATATGTTGTGTAGATGGTTGAGGGTTTATCTAGGTGACAGTTTATTAATTCTAAAGTGTGTCATTGAGTGACTGGTTGTTCAATCCTGCTGAGGGAGATGCAGCGAGATGCCTATTCGCCAACCGATCGTGTGCGTTCTTGGTCACGTTGACACTGGAAAGACTCTGCTTTTGGACAAAATCCGCAAGACAAGCGTTCAGGCTCGCGAGGCTGGAGGGATTACGCAGCACATTGGCGCGAGTTTTTTCCCTGTTGACACGCTTAAGCAGCTGGTCGGTCCTTTGCTTTCTATGGTTAAGGGTGAAATAGAGATTCCGGGCTTGCTTGTTATTGACACGCCTGGGCATGAGGCTTTTACTAATTTGCGTAAGAGGGGCGGCAGCGTCGCTGACATAGCCATCCTCGTGATTGACATTTTGCGGGGTTTTGAGGCTCAGACTTATGAGTGTATAGAGATTTTGAAGGCTCGTAAAACGCCTTTTCTTGTTGCTGCCAACAAGATAGACCGCATACCAGGCTGGAACTCTTATCCGGACACGCCGTTTTTGAAGGCTTATCAGATGCAAGACCCTTATGTCCGGCAGGACTTGGATAATAGGCTTTATGATATTATTGGCGTGTTTTCCCGTGAAGGGTTTAGGGCGGACCGCTTCGACCATATAAAGGACTTTACGAAAACTGTGGCGACTGTGCCTACGAGCGCGAAGACTGGTGAGGGCATAACTGAGCTTCTCATGGTTCTTGTGGGCTTGACGCAACAGTATTTGAAGAAGGAGCTGCAGACAACAGAAGGCCCTGCAAAGGGCACCGTTTTGGAGGTTAAGGAGGAGCCGGGCTTGGGTTTGACGCTGAACACCATAGTTTATGACGGGACTTTGCAGAGGGACGATTTGATTGTTGTCGGTGGTAAGGAGAAGCCTATTGTAACGAGGATAAGGGCGATTTTGGTTCCCAAACCCTTAGACGAAATCAGAGACCCGAGGGACAGGTTTTCTTCTGTGGACTCTGTTTCTGCCGCGGCTGGAATCAAGATTGTTGCGCCGGATTTGGAAGGGGCCTTGGCTGGAGCGCCTTTATACGCTGTTCCTGAGGGTGAAGAGTCCGAGGGTTATGTGAGGCTTGTTTCTGAGGAGATTGAGAGGATTAGGATTGTGACGGATGTGGATGGGGTCGTTTTGAAGGCTGACACGCTTGGTTCTTTGGAGGCTATCGCTGAAAACCTAAAACGCAATGGTGTGCCGGTTAGGCTTGCTGATGTTGGGGACGTTTCAAAGCGGGATGTCACAGAGGCTTCGGTTGTGAAGGGACACGAGCCTTTGTACGGCGTTGTTTTAGCCTTCAACGTTAAGGTTTTGCCAGACGCCGAAGAAGAAGCATCAATCAAGGGCGTTCAAATGTTTAGGGAGAAAATAATCTACCATTTGACGGATAATTATTTGTCTTGGCTTAAAACCCAACGTGAAGCAAAGTTTGAGCGGGAATTTGAAAATCTGGTCAAGCCTGGAAAGATTCGCATACTGGAAGGGTATGTTTTCCGAAGGGCAAAGCCAGCCATAGTAGGCGTAGAAATTCTTGCTGGAAGGGTAAAGCCGAAGAGCGTTCTCGTTAGGGCTCAAGACGGCGAGGAAGTAGGGGAAATACAGCAAATCCAAGAGAAGGGTAAAGCTTTGCCAGAGGCTCAGCAGGGGATGCAGGTGGCGATATCCATAGACAAGCCGATGGTTGGAAGACACATATTCGAAAAAGACGTACTATACGTGAAAGTGCCCGAAGACCACACGAAGGCTTTGTTGAAAACGTTTATAGACAAACTAACAACTGAGGAGCAAGAGGCACTAAACGAATACGTAAGCACGATGAGAAAGAAAACACCATTCTGGGCGGCATAAAAAGCAGCCTGAATGTTGAAACCCTTATAGTCTGTTAGGCTCTAGCCCCTCCCTTATATATAGATTGAACCCCAAAACCCAAAAAATTTATCCTCACATGGACGTAAATTCTTTTCATTTGATAGTCAGAAGAGTATACCACAAGTTATTAATACAAAATTAGATGAGCCTTCCAGCTGCTACATATAAGCTTCTTAAGACAGTCGCTCCAGAGCCTATAGTCAAAGTCCATATCGAATGTATGAATCTCTACATGTTTCTTACAGTTAGAAAAATGGGAATGTTGTTGTTTCTGAGTTATATCAGTCTACAGGACCACGAGTAATCTTTGTGTGTTCAGGCAATATATCGAATACTTTTGCTTCGATATTACTTAGGGCAGGATGCTTCATTAACCATGCCACGATTTCTCCATTTAGGTATGCCTTTACTGAGGCATCATCTTCAAACAGGTAGATACCGCCTGCCGATTTCTCAGCCTCATTCATAAGCCATACCTTCCAAATGAGCCCTTTGACGTCTGCTATAGCAGGAGCACCTTCTAGAAAGGCTTTTTCAAGCTCAGGTCTTGTCACTTTGAACTTTAGATTTATTTGTAGAATTTTCTTCATTTCCCTTTCTCCGTCAATCTATTGTTTACTGAAAAGTTGTATTTTACATTTTCCAATATCAGATTACAGAAGAGAATTTTACTTGTGTTGGGTTCTGGGTTTTGGGATATAGATTGAACCCCTAATTGACTCCCTCTTTTCATGATAGTAGGTGGATGTTTCCTATTCTTGTGCTTTTTAAGTGCTTTTCCGCCACTTTTTGGCACTCTAAGGCTTGTTTTTTGCTTGTTGTTGGCAAATCGTTCATGACATAGCATGGATAAAACGCTAACAGCGTGTATGGAATATTTGCGTCTATTTCGCTTATGAACTTGGCAATGTTTTCAACCTCTTCTACGTCTATGTAGCCCGGAACAAGCAGTGTGCTGGCGCAAAGCACTGGCAGTTCCTTTCGTTTGGTATAGAATTTTTCGCCCATCATTTTGAAGTTCTCAAGCGACGGCTTGTTGGAAACTCCGCACAACGCAATATTCAATTCTTCACTCCAAACCTTCAAGTCGAATTTTATGTTGCCCCCGCTTTCTAAAGCGTATTCCGCAGCCTTCTCAGCCAACTTCGGATTCATATAACCATTAGTTTCCCAGCAGATGCGAAGGATGCGCTTCTCAGCCCTAGCTTTTTCCAAGGTTAATCGGCTTACTTCAAGAGAATGCGGCATCTGAGGCGAAGGGTCCCCGCCAAAATAGCAAATGCAAGAAACGTGCTTATCCACTTTATCTGCCAAAGCCTCAGCGCTCATAACAGGCTTATGCTTCACTGCGAGGTTGCGGTAGTGCCAGTTCTGACAGAAAAGACAATCGTAACTGCAAGCTCCGTAAAAAACCGCCAAATTCGCATAGCCATACTCCGCCCCCTGTTTATAGGCATATTTTGGATAGCCCCTTCCAGTGCAGCCCGGACAAAACCACCAGCTGACACAGTTTGTTGGCAAACCATCATAATACCACTGCAAAACGCCCTTGTCGGCTGTGCCGCCGAAGCGAACCAGACGCCCGCCAACATTCCAAACGAGCCCACAAAAACCACGATTACCCGCGCCAATTACACAATCGTTGGCACAAACCCCACAAGGCAGCCCACCAGCATCCCTTGGCGGTTCCGATGGCAAACCAAAAACAGCACGGCTTTTAGCATGCACACGCTTTGTAATTTCCAAGGCTTTTTCAGGCTTTCCTCTTGTGCACTTTAAACAAACCCCTAAACTATCCGAAATTGTCGCGGCTTTCTCGCCGCAAACCAAACACTTTCCCATTAATGTACTCCACGAAAAATAACAAACATTTGGAATATAACCTCTCTCCAAAACCGCAAGCCTCTAGTTGAAAGCTAGCATAGAATTACTGCCTAAAAGTTTAACAAGCCTTTGTAATAATAACCTCTCTTCAAGGAAAGAAAAGGATGAAAAACAATAATGTCTCTAACGCCAGTAAGTTCTCATCAGCCACAAAGAAAAAGGCGTACGCAATTGGCATAATCATTGTCCTAGCATCCGAATTCATATTACGAGACATTCTTCTTCCCGAGAAACCAAGCGACATTTATATTGGAATGGCAATCGCAGGTGAATGGCTAATCCTTCTAATATTACTCGTTTTCTGGATTCCCAAAGTTGAAGGCAACGATTTAGGAAGCATTGGCTTCGGAAATTTCAAATGGAGACATTTGTGGATTGGCGTTCTAACTTACTTCATACTTCTAATAGCTTGGATTGGCAGCTATTTCGCGCTAACAGCAGTAGGATTTGAGGGATTGAGGAGTCTTCAACCAATGATAAGAGAACACAGTTTCCCAATACTCTTCAGCCTTTTCCTCACAGGAACTTTTCTTGAAGAGATATTTTATCGGGGATACCTCATTGAAAGATTAACTTCATTAACAGGAAAAAGATGGTTGGCAGGAACCATATCTTGGACAGCCTTTACTTCTGTGCACCTCAAATTTTTCGGTTTAGGACCAACCTTGGATGTGGGCGTACTTTCAGCAGGGCTTGCAATTCTTTACCTTAAGGAACGAAGCATCTGGCCATGCATCGTGGTTCATGGAATAAACGGCGCGTTCAGTTTCTTAATAGCGCCTTTATTCATGCTATAATGGGGATGAAAATGTTAACCGCCGCCAACAGGCGGTATTATAGCCAAAACATCGCCATCCGCAAGCTTTGTATTCAATCCATTAAGTGTTGACGCGCTTCTGCCATTCACCAGAAACTGCAGAAAACCCTTGACCTCACCAGTCTTACTATCAAAAACATACTCAGCAAAGCTTTTCCCATAACGTTCAGCTAACCTCTTAAGAACCACATCCACCGTTACTGTTTCGCCGCTAGAAAACTCCAAAGCTTGCTCTCTCTTACCTGTTATCTCCCTCAGACTTGTGAAGAAGCGCACCGAAACTCGCATTGCACAGCCACCTATAGTCAAAAACTGCAAGCCGAAAATTAAACTGTTACGCAATGGAATACGCAATTCGCATAAGCAGAGGTAAAAGTTTATATTTCTGGGCATTTTTGCTTATCCCGATTGGTTAAAAACAACGTTTTAACCTTGAATGGAGGGTTTGTATGGCTTACCTGACAACCACACCAACGGGACAACCAGTCCTGATCCTCAAAGAAGGCACAACCAGGAGTAGGGGAAAAGAAGCTCAAAGAAACAACATAATGGCAGCCCGCGTAATCGGCGAAGTGTTAAAGACAACTCTGGGACCACGCGGCATGGACAAGATGCTCATCGACAGTCTAGGAGACATAACGATAACCAACGACGGGGCAGCAATCCTAAACGAGATGGATGTGGAGCACCCAGCAGCCAAAATGATGGTGGAAATCGCCAAAACACTAGACGATATGGTGGGCGACGGAACAACTACCGCCGTAGTCTTGGCAGGCGAACTGCTAAAAAGGGCAGAAGAGCTCCTGGACCAGAACATCCACCCAACGATAATCGTGAGCGGCTATCGCAAAGCAGCCCAGAAAGCAGTGGAAACCGCAAACAAAATCTCAATACCAGTAGACATCGAAGACCGCGAAACACTGAGGAAAGTCGCCGTAACGGCTATGGCAAGCAAAGCCGTAGGTCCAGCAAAGGAGCATCTGGCAGAAATCGCAATAGACGCCGTGAAACAAATAACTGAAAAACGCGGAGACAGAAGAATCGCGGACATAGACAACATCCAAATAATAAAGAAGACAGGAAAAGGCCTCTTCGAGTCCCAACTCGTCAGAGGCCTAATAATAGACAAGGAAGTCGTCCACCCGGGGATGCCCAAAAAACTAGAAAACGCCAAAATCGCATTACTTGACTGCCCATTAGAGATTGAAAAGACAGAATTCAGCGCCGAAATAAGAATCCGCGACCCACTTCAGATGAAAGCCTTCCTAGACCAAGAAACAAAAATGCTGAAGGAAATGGTGGACAGAATCAAGGCTTCGGGCGCCAACGTGGCCTTCTGCCAGAAAGGCATAGACGACATGGCTCAACACTTCCTAGCAAAGGAGGGAATAATGGCGGCCAGAAGAGCAAAACAATCCGACATGGAAAAACTGGCAAGGGCAACAGGCGGAAGAATAATCACAGACTTAGATGACCTAACATCACAAGACTTGGGCGAAGCCGGCGTCGTCGAGGAACGAAAAATAGGAGAAGACAAAATGATTTTTGTGGAAAAATGCAAAGACCCCCGCTCAGTCGCAGTGCTCATACGAGCCGGACTTGAAAGAATGGTTGACGAAGCAGAGAGGGCCATGACCGACGCCCTATCCGTCGTATCAGACGTGATAGAAAACAACAAAATAGTCGCAGGCGGCGGCGCAGTAGAAGTCGAAATAGCCAAAGGACTTAGGGATTACGCCACAAAAGTTGGTGGAAGAGAGCAACTCGCCATAGAAGCCTTCGCCAACGCCGTTGAAATCGTACCCAGAACCCTAGCTGAAAACGCGGGACTGGAACCCATAGACATAGTCGTGGAGCTAAGGGCAGCCCACGAGAAAAAAGAAGGAGGATACATGGGAGTAAACGTCTTCACAGGAAAAGTCGAAAACATGCACGAAAACGGGGTGGTCGAGCCACTGGTAGTCAAAGAACAGGCAGTGAAATCAGCCGCGGAATCAGCGTCAATGATACTCCGCATAGACGACGTGATAGCAGCCACAAAACCAAAAGAAGGAAAAATGCCAGAAAGGCCGCCAGGCGAAGGCGAGAGCGAAGAATACTAAAAGTCTCCTCGGTTTTTCTCACACCCCACCCTGTTGTCCCACATCAAAATTTAAACCCCGAAACACATTTTATGTTTGAAGGCTCCGGTAGTATAGTCCGGTCAAGTATAGCGGCCTCTCGACGCAATCAACAGCGAGGGAAAGCCGCGGACCCGGGTTCAAATCCCGGCCGGAGCATTCTAATTTCGGGTTCATTTTAGTCAGAAAAGCTTGATTTGAGCGATTTCGAAAGTATGGTTAAAACTGGAGCACGAATTTACTAGTAAAACTAGGTCATGGCACTATGTTAGCGGTGGTCGCGTTCCAAGCCTAACTGAAAAGGTCATTGTTTGGTTGCTTCTAACTATTTTTACGTCAACCGTTTGGTTTGGTGAAGTGCACTTTTCTAGGTAGGTTGAGAGATCGTCCATGTTAGTGATTCTTGTTTCGTTTATTGCTATTATGATGTCGCCGCCTATCGCCACATACTCTCCTGCAATTAGGACTTGCTGCGTTCCGCCTCGCAGGTTTGCTTCATCGGCTGGTCCACCGCTTGTAACTTGAACGATTAGCCATCCATAGGTCACGTTTACGCTCATTGCTTTTGCGATTTCATAGGTCATATCTATTCCTGTAGCGCCTAGCCAAGGATGCTGATTGTAAGAACCCTTCGTTACCAAGGACTCGATTTCTCGTAGTATTGTACTGGAAGGAATTGCGAAGCCTAGCCCCTGAGAATCGCTCACGATGGCTGTGGTTATGCCAATGACTTGACCTTGGTAATTCAGAAGCGGGCCCCCAGAGTTACCGGGATTTATAGGAGCACTCGTTTGTATGACGTTTGCTATTGGGTACCCACCTGTCATTTCTTCAGTTATCGTTCTGCCCAGTGCACTTACTATGCCCGTAGTCATTGACCCGGCTAGTCCATAGGGGTTGCCGACCGCTATCACCGGGTCACCGACTTCTAATGTTGATGAGCTGACGATTTCAAGAGGTCTGTATTCGCTCTGAGGTGCGTCTGTCGAAAGCACCGCGAGATCAGCGTAAGGGTCTGAACCCAGTACCGTGGCTGCGTATCCATCTCCGTTTATGAAGGTTATGGTAATGTTGACTGTATTTTGGACCACGTGATAGTTCGTGATGACCACCATTCGTCCCGTAAAGTTGTAGACGAAACCTGAGCCTTGGACTTGTGTATAGTAAGGGCGCCCGAAGAAGTCGTATTGAACTATTATCCCTCGGATTACGACGACGGATTCTTTAACTTTCTCGTATAGCTCGGAAAGTGAAACATTTTCTCCTAGGATGTAGGTGTTGTTTTGGTTTACCACATTCTGCGTAGATTGAAGATTTGATACCTGTTCCTGAAGTGTTGAGATTTGATCTTGCAGCTCGTCAATTCTTCCTGAAATAGCCAAATTGCCTACTGAATAACCCAATAGTCCCCCGGCCATAAGGCTGACTACGATAATCGTTGCTATAAGAGCCGTTGAGAAGCGAGTTGTTTTTGATTTTTGAGTGCCCCCCAATCATGACCATCCTTATTTGTTCATAGTCTTTTCTTTTACTCGCCCTTTTTTCATTGTATGTTTGAGCCAAAACAATGTGAACTATTAAAGAGTTTTTCAGAATTAGACCCAAATTTATCCCCCAATCTAATTGCATAAAAATTCGCATCTATGAACAAAAGCAAATACAAAACAAAGAATAAATAGAAGAGCGTTTGCGCTCTTTCTCAACACGTTTTAAATTTTGCCGCAAAAAAGGGGGAGTTCTCGTTATCTAGGCCGTATGCTTAAGGCTTTTCGATCACCGTTATAGTTAAGATCACTATTCTCGTCACTTTTCCCTGTTCCAGATCCACCCATACGGACGCGTGTCCTGTTGTACCTTTTTCTAGCATTACGATCGCGCTGGTTGCTTTTGTCACAACACTGCCATCTCCTTCAACTATAGTTTTGATGATCGGTATCACTCCTGTAATGTTGTAGCCATTGTTAAGTAGATTTTGTACGTCTGAGTCGTTTTTGGCTATGTTAATTACGTTCTCTTTAAACTCTTCGCTAACTTCAACGAATCCGTAGCATCCTCGTCTGGGCATCCATCCACGTGACCAGCCGTGTGTTCCCGCCATCATTCTCCCATTGATCCATCCTGCAAAACCATTCCAGTTCTTTTCTTCGTTAACAGCTGAACATGCGTTAGCAGTCGAATACGCGTTTAGTACTATGCCGCTCATGATCGCTGCCACAGTTACTACTGTCAACAGGATTAAGGCTTTCTTTCTGTCCATATTCATCACATCCTTCTATTATTGTAGGCGCGCGTATGCGTGCGCCTCACGCTCGACTGAGCGATAAAAATATTAAAAGATTTTTCAGAATTAGACCCAATTTTGACCCTAATCTTTGCACGGCAATGGAAGACACATTTATTACTACAGTCTAAATATGTTTAGCCAAATCTGGAGCTGTGCAGATGTCTGCCAGTGCACGCCCCTTTAAGTACTTGCTCGGTTGGCTAATTGCAGGTACGAGAGGGGGCCTAACTCGTGCTAAAATAATTATGGCCTTAAAGGAGGCCCCCCAAAATGCAAACCAGTTGGCAAACCTGCTTGGAATGGATTATAGGACAATAAGGCATCATCTTGAGGTTCTTGAGAAAAACAAAATAATCACGTCAGTCGGGGAGGGGTACGGTACCGCATATTTCTTATCTCAGGTAATGGAGGAGAATTACGCTTTATTTGAGGAGATTCTGAAGAAAATCTGGAAAAAGTAGAAAAAGGAGTAAAGCAAATGAAGCCTCGTATGAACCAAAAACCGAGAACTTGGCTACTGCTGCTGTTACTACCCACTCTAGTAGTGGCAGCTATCTTAGCAGCACTCTGGGCTACTTCAACATTCTGGTTTCCCCGTCCTTGGGAACGCCGCTGGCCACCTCCATATGAGATTCCCGGCGACATAGAGTTTTTCTACACAGCGAAAACAGTAGTCTCCACGATCAATGTGACGCTTTTAATTTTCCTATTGCTCGCATACATCAGCATATACAAAAAGACACGGTCAGAGTTCACAATTGGACTGATAATATTTTCAACGGTTTTACTTCTGAACGCTCTTGCCTCCAATCCCATAGTAATGTGGGCTTTCGGCTTTCGACCATTTGGTTTAGGACCATTTGCCTTATTGCCAGACCTGTTCACATTTGCGGCGCTTCTTGTCTTGCTATACCTCAGCGTCAAATACTAGGAATGACACTCATACTGATGTGGATTTTTGTGGGTGCGTGCGCATCGGTGAGGCCTATGCTGACATATATGATCATGTTTTAACCAGTAAAATCGTGCTCCAATCCCGGCTGGAGCACCATAATTTTGGGGGTTATTCTGTTCTAATTTGAAATAGGCATAGAATTTCTTTGCGGTTCATCTCATCATGATATTTCAAAAATTATAAGTTATGGCATTCCGTGATTGGTGAGTCATAAAATTTATTAAGTGTTGCGATAAACGAAAAACATCAGATGGTGTCAAGCAATGGGAGGACCTTCTGAACGTGAGTATAGGGAGAAACTGATCAAAATAAGAGAAGATTTGTACAAAAGAATAAAAAATGTTCGAAACGAGTTTGCAAAGATGGAAAAAATCAAATTAGATGCGCTGAAGAAAGCCGATGAATCAAGACGTTCTGCGGAAAGTCACATAAACAAGATGGAAGGAGATATAACAAAATCGACGGATTTGGCGCCAGAATCCAAGAAAAGACTCCGCTCAGAAATCGACATTTTAAGGAAAGAAGTTCAAGAAAAATACACCGAACTGAGGACGAGAATTTCTGAGACGATGATCCCTACATGATCGGAAGGAAAGTCTCGACGAAACGATGAAAAGCAATGGAGAGTACTGCGACTAAGCTTGCTACGCCATTGTATATTAACCCTACAACCTCTAAATTTCTAAGCAAGCCTCGTTCTGAAACTTTAATAGGAAAACTTTAATTCAATTATTTTTTTGTCATGTGAATAGGACTGGTGTAGTATTGGGCAGACTGGCCGAGCTAAAGCTTGCGATGGGAACCTCCATATTTCTAGTGGCCTTCATATTCGCTGTTTTCTTGTCGGCGATAATGCTTATCCTTAGTTTTCCTTTAATCTACGCGTTAATTGGCACGATTCTCTTTATACTACTTGATTATCTTATCGGACCGGCAATCGTTGTAAGTTCAACGCGCCTTCGCTATCTAAAACCAGAAGAAAACCCGTGGCTTGAATCCACGGTAAAAGAGTTGACAGATAAGAGCGGAACACCAATGCCGAAACTAGCCATAGTCCCAGATAACACGCCCAACGCCTTTGTCTTTGGGAGAACCGCCAGCGACGCCACTCTAGCAGTTCATGAAGGTCTCTTAAAGAATCTAAGCAAGGATGAAGTTGAAGGCGTGATCGGTCACGAACTAGGCCACATAAAACACAAGGATTACATAGTGATGACTGTTCTTTCAGCGCTGCCGTTACTCGCCTATTTGGTTGCACGGGGAACATGGGAAGCAGCTAGATTTGCTGGTTCATCTTCAAGCAAAAAGGAGGAGGGCAGCATCAAAGCCGCATTCTTCGCTGTCGCAATGATCTCATACGTGGTATACATCGTTTCGCTTTTTTGCGTGATGAGGCTTAGCAGACTTCGAGAGCACTACGCAGACGCTTATTCTGCCTACGTGACTGGCTCGCCTCGAATTTTACAAAGCGCATTGGCGAAGATCACTTATGGGTTGTCACTCTCGCCGAAACCACCATCCGGAGCCAGAGCCTTCTACATAGGAGACCCTGCAATGGCTAGACAGGAGGTTCAATTCATAATGGAGAAAAAGCAAGAGTACGACTTAGACAGAGATGGAGTGCTTGACGAGAGAGAATTAGAGTTAGCTATGGAAAAAGAAGCCAAATCCGCATGGATGAAAATAAACACTTGGTTTTCGACGCATCCACCCACATTTAGGCGAATATTGCTACTGCGTGAAATAGAGGGGGAAATGGAGAGCGGAAGATACACGAGCGACCGCGTCTACGCTCATGTTTAGTTCAGCGCGCGCCATAGTTAGCATGTTGTAGGACATGAGTTTTGCAAAAAACCGACAGTGTGTACCTTGCTGTGAGGTTGACCTAAAAATTTTTTGCACAAAGCAAATTTATTACTTTCATTTTAAAGTGAAGGATGAGGTTTAAAATTGAAGGTTAAGCTTCTCTCCTACACGGCAGATGCAGAGCTTTTATGCGGAGCCGCTGCTTTAACATCGACAAAAAGTGGAAGTCCCTCGGAAATTTTTGAGAAAATGGATTTGGAGACAGCGAAAAGAATAATCAAGAGAGTGACTGGTTATGGGCACGTTTCAGTGGTTGAGCACGCATCCTTCACCTTCAGCATCGAAGGCGTATCCAGAGCCATGACGCATCAGCTTGTCAGGCACCGCATCGCATCCTACACGCAGCAGAGCCAGCGCTACGTTGCTTATGACACGCTGGAAAAGTATGTGACACCCCAAAACATCACAAACAACGCGGATGCAAAGAAAATCTTTGACGAGACATTAGAGAAAATCTCTGAAGCCTATCAGAAGCTTTTGAAGTTGGGAATCCCAAAAGAAGACGCGAGATTTATTCTTCCAAACGCCGCCAAAACAAACATAATCGTGACCATGAACGCCCGTGAACTACGCCACTTTTTCAACCTGCGATGTTGCACACGCTCGCAGTGGGAAATAAGAGAAGTTGCGACGGAAATGCTTAAACAAGCGAAGAAAACCGCGCCAGCGTTGTTCGAAAACGCTGGACCATCCTGTGTTGAGTTGGGTTACTGCCCAGAGGGCAAGATGAAACCGCCAGAGTGTAACGTGGAAGAAACAAAGAAAAGATTCCGAAGCCTCTGAGTGTCTCATGATAGATTTCGAAGAATCAACGCGATGCAAATGCCTAGATATAAAGTGTTAGCCGTCACCACAAGATACTGGAGACCTGGAGAAAATTGCTTAGAAGAGATCATTAAAGACATTAGGGGGAAAGTAGCCGACGGAGATTTTGTCGTGGTGTCAGAAAAGGCAATCTCAACCGCGTCAAATAACATTATCGACGAAAGTTATGTTGAATCGAGCTTGATTGCGAGACTGATTGCTAAGTATTGGATGCGAATAGTGTGGGGCTATTTTCTTGGTAGGCTGTGCCATTTACGGGAAGGATTACTTCAGCGACTCCGCGAATATCCATTAGATATGGGTAGCCGCCATAAGCAAGTTGCCTTAAAAAATGCTGGCCTCTTGCAAGCTTTGATGTTTGGCTCCGAAGGCGGCATTGATGGAAGTAATTTGCCATATTCTTATGTGAGTTTACCCTTGAAGAACGCTGACGAAATAGCTCTAAAAATCCGCAAACAGATATGGTCAAGATTGCGGAAAAGAGTTTTCGTAATAATCGCTGATACGGACAAAACCTATTCCTTCAGAAATTTTCATTTCACACCAAGACCAAAGCCTGTTAGAGGCATCTATTCTTTTGGCGGGTTTATTTCTTATGTTGTTGGGCGAATGTTGAAGCTTAAGAGGAGAGCTACACCGATAGCTGTGGCTGGATGCAAAATACCCGCTGAAAAAGCCTTAGAAATCACTGAGGTCGCAAACCGTGCAAGGGGTTTTGGTGCCGGAAGAACAGTGTGGGATATGGCTGAGAAATTTAAAGTGGGGTTGACTGAGGTGAAGTGGGAAATGCTTGATACAGTAAAACATAAACCCATAGTCATTGTTAGAAGCAAAAGGTGAAAACACACATGGAAACATCACTCAAGCAACTAGACGCCTTTTTCAACCCCCGCTCAGTCGCTGTTATAGGAGCAACAAAAAAGATAAACAAAGCTGGACACGTGATTTTCAAAAACTTTGTAGAAAACAAAAGGAGAGGAGTTTTTAAAGGAGAAATCTTCCCGGTCAACCCCCACGAAGACTCTATTTTGGGATTTCCATGCTACCCTTCGGTAACAAAAATTCCTAGAGAATTAGACCTAATCGTAATTGCTGTTCCTGCAAACACCGTCCCAGAAATAATGGAAGACGCGGCGTCAAAAAAAGTCAAAGCCGTTGCCATAATCAGCTCAGGTTTCGGTGAGATAGGAAACCGCGAACTCGAAAATCAAGTTGTATCTATAGCCAAAAAAGCGGGAATGCGGGTTTTGGGCCCCAACTGCCTAGGAGTTTACGATTCAAAAACAGGCGTGGACATGCTATTTCTGCCAGAGACAAAGATTTTGACAACGGGAGAAGAGGTCATTGCAACCCCACGCCCCATACCCGGAAACATAGCGGTGGTCACCCAAAGCGGAGCCTTCGGTGTTGCCGCCCTTGATTATTTGGCTGGACGACAAATCGGAGTCAGCAAGTTCGTAAGTTTTGGTAACAAATGCGACGTAGACGAGGCGGAAATGCTGCGTTACCTGTTGTATGATGCGGAAACCAAAGTGATGCTGCTGTATGTTGAAGACATAAAATCTGGAAGGAGATTCATCAAAGTCGCAGAAGAGGTTACAAAGAAAAAACCCATTGTAGCCCTTAAGTCCGGGAGAACAGAAGCCGGGGCAAGAGCCGCGGCTTCACACACGGGCGCCATGGCAGGCTCAGACCGCATATACGATGCCGCTTTTGCGCAAACAGGAATTCTGAGGGCAAAGGATATGGAAGAATTCTTCGATGCTGGGAAGGCGTTAGCCATGCAGCCACCAGCCGCTGGAAAAAACATAGGAATAATCACCGATGCTGGCGGTCCAGGCATAATGGCTGCTGACGAGTGCGAGTTGAAGGGCTTAGCTGTTAAACGTTTTTCTGAAAAAACAATCCAGAAATTTGAAAAATTGAAGAAAGAAGTAAAACTTCCGCAGTTTGCTACAAATCTTAACCCAGTGGACATAACTGGTTCTGTAACATCTGAAATGTTTGAGCTAGCCGCAGAAATCCTCTTCCAAGACCCGGAAATTCACGGTATAATACTGCTTGGTTTACATCATACACCAGGGTTGCAAGAGGACTACGTCGACAGAGTGGCAAGGGTTGCCACCAAACATGCCAAGCCTATTGTCGCATGCGACATCGGAGAAACGGAAATGGCTTTACACACACGTTTTAGATTTGACAAGTTAGGCATTCCAGCCTATTCTTCGCCAGAAGATGCTGCAAGATCTATGAACGCCCTTGTGAGGTACGGTCTCTATCTAAAGAAAAGTAGATGCCTGGAAGAATATGTGCAAAAGTTTCTGAAAAGGAAGCAGAAAGTGAAACTTAACAAAGCGTGATTTTAACCCCAACCAAGTCGCCATCTTTTAGTTGAAATTTTTCTCTCAAATTTATTGGTGCTATAACCTCCATGACGCCTTCTGGGTAGTTCTCAATTTCCGGGATAACGATTGCACACCCCATGTTATCTATAAAATATGCTTTGAAGCATCTTCCACGACGAAAGCCTTTGGCTGGCGAAATTTCTATGGCTTTTGCCTTCTTTAACAATTTCTTAAGGTTGACGTTATCTTCAGTTAGTTTCACGTTTAATGTCCCGTAATATGGAAGAAAACCAAACTTTTCAGCAATCTGCTTTCTTACCCATGGAAGTTCGATGAATCTTGCTCCTTCTCCACCTCCAGAGAAAACTTTTCCTTTAACATGCACTGTTTTCAATGAGTTTAAACTCCCCAGCAAAAACTCTTAAGTACGCGTCATTAAAGATGATGGCGTTCAATGCGGGAATTCACTTTTGTTCCTTCAACCAACTCGCAACCTTTCTAAACATCGGATTAGAAGACATGTCAATGACTGGAACAATTATTTTCTCTTTCGTTTCGATGGTCGACTGATATTTTGGCATAAGGGAGTAACCAACAAAGGTCCAGTAAACCCGATTGTTTTCAATTAGCGCCTTTGCAGCTATTTCTGTTGACGCCGGAAGAGGGAAATAAAGAAATACCACGCCTTCAGCCCAGTACAGCCCTGCAAGTTTGCCTCCGGCAACGACTGATATAAACCTCGCCATATCATCAGGAGTTGAAAAGAAATTGCGCTCCATGATTACGATTTCCTTAAAGGGTTCAAATTTCACGTTTACGTCACTTTCATCCAAGAACGTTCACCAATCCTCCGAGTCTCTCTTACTTGAAGTTCCCTTTTAATTTTGCTATGTTTCTTAGATAACCAATTTTGTTTTTAGGACAAAACACCCATTTAAATTCCGAGACAAACCTGAATCACCGGGAAAACTAAAGAGATATTTATTTAAGAAGGCTCCCCGCTCATCAAGAACATGACAAGGTTATATTTTCTCGGCGGAGAAGACGTAGTAAAAAGAGATTCAAAGGGAATTAATAAAAAAGCATTCATTGACGCTGGTGGAGCGCCGGTTGTTCTTGTTTTTCCTTGGACGGCGAAATCTGTTGATGAAGCAGACAAGTATAGGAAGACGATGATTGATTATTTTAAAGAACTTGGTGCAAGCAAAATAGAAATCGCCGAACCTTCAGACTCACTTGAAGAAATCGCCGAAAAAATTAACGGTTCAGATTTAATATACTTGCCAGGCGGAGATGCAAAAATATTAGTTGAACGAATAAAAAATGCAAAAGTCGATAACCTATTGCGAAAGTACAGTAAGGTAATAATTGGAAACAGCGCTGGCGCTCTAGCCCTCTGTAAAGATTGCATACTTACAAAAGGCAAGGACAACCCAGTAACCACAATAATCTCAGGTTTTGGATTGGTGGACTTCAGTGTTGAGGTCCACTACGATGCTTCGAAAGATGAAGAATTAAAAAAGTTATCGACAAGGAGAAGAATATATGCCATACCTGAGCGGCGTGCAGTGGTATACAATAATGGCAATCTATCATTTATTGGCGACGTGTACTTGTTTTACGGGGGCAAGAAGACAAAGTGTTAAAAGGCTTATTCATCGCCTTACTTTGTGAAAGGGTTGTTCTAGGAAGCCTTGTTCAATTGTTAATTAAATGAAAAGAATCTAGAAAAAGTTATAGACCAGACGATTCCTAAAGCTTTGACAAACCGAGTGCAGAGGAGTTTGGCTTGCCAGAAATTCGCGTAGCAATTGTAGGTGTGGGCAACAGTGCGTCCGCGCTGGTCCAAGGAGTTGAATATTACAGAGGTGCGAAGGAAAACACCAACGTGTCTGGACTTATGCATGTGAATTTTGGCGGATACCATATAAGAGACGTGAAGTTTGCTGCTGCCTTTGACGTAAATAAAGACAAAATCGGAAAGGATTTGGCTGAAGCCATATTTACTGAGCCAAATTGCGTGGCTAAATTTGCGGATGTACCACATTTAGGCGTGAAGGTTTCGCCTGGTCCAATATTGGACGGCGTGGCTGAGCACATGAAAGAGCCCTTTAACGTCTACAACAATGAGGAAGTCAAAACATCAGATGTGGTGGAAATTCTGAAGGAAGCCGAGGCGGAGATGCTTATTAATTACCTGCCCGTCGGAAGCTGGAATGCCACTCGACTCTATGCTCAAGCGGCTCTGGATGCTGGATGTGCCTTCATAAATTGCATGCCTGAGTTTATAGCCTCAGACTCCACGTGGAGCAGAAAATTCGAAGAGAAGGGACTGCCAGTAGCTGGAGACGACGTGAAAAGTCAGTTGGGCGCAACTATCCTGCATCGAAACTTGGTTAAACTCTGCGTAGACAGAGGGGTGATAGTTGACGAAACCTACCAGCTGAACCTCGGCGGCGACACCGATTTTCTGAACATGACTGTTGAAGAGCGTTTAAAGACCAAACGCATAAGCAAGACCGAAGCCGTTAAAAGTCTTGTTCCATACGATTTGCCAACAAGGATAGGACCTTCGGATTATGTTCCTTTTCTAGGAAACAAGAAAATCTGCTACGTGTGGCTTAAGGGTAGAAAATTTGGCGACAGACCGCTGGCGATAACTGTCAAACTTGAAGTTGAGGATTCACCGAACAGCGCGGGAGTAGTGATCGACGTGATAAGAGCTGCAAAACTGGCCCTAGACCGCAAAATAGCAGGTCCACTAATAAGCATATCCTCATACGCGTTTAAACATCCACCAGTTCAAGCGCCAGACCCTGTGGCAAAGGAATGGGTAGAAGATTACATAAAAGGAAAACGCGAACGCTGATTTGTAAAAGTAATAAACCGTTTCTAATTGCTACGCTTTAGTTGCTGGCTGCCATAAACACAGATTTAAATCGAATCATTGGTGTAACCTAGAGAGTGGGATCAACATGGATTTTACAAAAGCTGTCGAGCTCGTTCGGAGGATGGGCAGCGAAGAAGAAGTGGAACGTTTGGAATGTATTTTGGAGGGCAGAAAGCCTAAAACTCGTTTCATTGAAGGGTTAAGGAGGCTCCAGAACACTGATGGCGGGTTTCCCTTAGACATGGAAAAAGGCAAACCAAGCACTTTAATGGATTCCGCCGTCGTTCTCCTTCACTTGGAAGATTTTAACTCCTTACAAATCGACATAGCAGAGAAAATTGTTGACTTCTTCTTTGCAAGGCAAAATGAAGACGGTAGCTGGAATGAGGATGAAAACATACTTCCGTACAATCCTCCACCATGGATGAACCCCAGGGACACCCGTGCGAAAATTCTATCCACCGCGTATACGGGTTTTTGGCTTGCAAAACTCGGCTACCCCAAGGACAACAGAACAAAAAAGGCTTGCGATTTCCTAATCAACCATAGGAAGGAAAATGGTGCTTTCGAAGGGTTTAGGCATAACACATGGATTGCCACCAGCCTCTTTGCGATGGTCTATGGCAAGAGATGCAGAGTAACAAGAGAAGGTCTAAAATTTCTAGCCGAAATCCCTGACGATCAGTGGATTGCTTCCCAAATCGCGTGGTTGCTTTGGTGTCTAAGCTCCGCAAGCTTTACAAAGAACAACAAATTCGTAAAGCATTTCCTAAACTTGTTGTCAAAAAGCCAGAATCCCGATGGAAGCTTCGCAAGCGAAGACGGCAAAGAACTCTCGGTCAGCGCCACACTAGAAGCGATAGGGGTTCTAAAATATCTTAGAGCGAAACTAGGATGGAAAAGGAAACGTGGTGATGCCTCTCCCATTAATCCCCTTCATATCGAGGGATAATCTTCTTAAGGCTCTGTTCCTCTTCCTTTAATTCCTCACGTAGTTCTCTCCAGAATTTGGTGGCTTTTAGATAGCCTTTTCGACCAAGTTTTCGCCCCGTTTTGGTGTAAAAGTTTTTTCGCGGACCCTTTCTACCACTGCCTATCTCCATCATCTGTTTGATCGTGAATTTTTCTTCTGTTATAAAATAGTGAAAAACTCGAGCGATTCCAACATTTCCACACGAACAAGAAAGCACATCCACATCGTAGCACACTTTCGCTTCAAGAGTTCTGGGCTCTTCCAACCCTCTTGGACCGTGAGAGCGTATACAATGGATTACCTCTTTAATCTCGGCTTTTGTAAAACTGGTTTTCGTGAGGTATTTGGGGGCTACTTTCGCACCTGCGGTATAATGATTTTCTCCCGCTTCTGGATAAAGCCTACCTATGTCATGAAGCAATATGCCAGCCAAAACAATCTTCATGTCAGCGCCTTCCGCTTCGCCGATCATAATGCCTCTGGCGAGGTCTCGAAGCACATGGTTCCAGTTGTGATGGACGAGTCCTTTAGAGGAGAAGTCACGCTCAACAAGCTCATACAAAGCCCTTAGCTCAGCGCACCTTGAAAGATAATGGTCAAGCCTCATGCCTCTCTTCCTCGTTGAGCTTTAATTTCGGACCTAGCTTTATATTCATTGTAGAAGCTCAACACCATGAAACAACAAACAGGCGACAGTTAATTTTAAAGGCTAAAATGCGAAAGAATAACAACTACTTAAAAGGTGAACAGACATGGTCAAAGTAGACGGATACGAGGTGCCCGAAGGCCTATACTACACAAAGGATTTTGAGTGGATAAAAGTTGAAGGAGACAAGGTTCGCGTTGGCATAACAGACTACGCTCAAAAACAACTCAGAGAAATCGTTTACGCTGAGTTGCCAAGCTCAGGAACAACAACGCAACAGAACGAACCCTACGGCACGGTGGAATCTGTAAAGGCCGTTTCAGACCTAGTCGCCCCAGTAAGCGGAACAATAGAAGAAGTGAACGCAGAAGTTCAATCAAAACCAGAACTTTTAAACGAAGACCCATACGGAAAAGGCTGGCTGATGGTAATGAAACCAGCGAACTTGCAAGCAGAACTGGCCAACCTAATGAACTTCAACCAAGCGGTTGAGTGGCACAAAAGTTTGATAAAATAGAGGATTAGCAAATGCCGAGACGCATAGTAATAATCGGAGCCCACGCCGCTGGTGTGGACGCAGCCTCAGCCGCAAAGAAGACGGACCGCACAGCCGAAATCACCCTAATAACCGAAGAAAAGCATGCTGGTTACTCTCGCTGCGGGCTTCCCTTCGTAATAGGCGGCCAAATACCAAGCTTCCAAAGTCTAATCGTTTTTCCACCTGCCTTCTTTCAAATGCTGAAGCTGAACCTCAAAAACGAAACCAAGGTTACAGCCATAAACACCGGAAACAAAACGGTTGAAACCGCAGATATGGCCGGCAAAACCGAAACCGTTCCATACGACAGCCTGATCATAGCCACAGGTGCCAGCTCGTTTATCCCACCAATAAAAGGCAAGGAAAAACAAGGTATACATTCCCTCAGAACACTGGAAGACGGAGAAAAAATCGATCAAGCCATAAAAAGCGGAGCAAAGACAGCAGTGGTTATGGGAGCAGGCCTAATTGGTCTTGAGACAGCTATAGCCCTCCATGAGAGGGGCTTAAAGACCACAGTTGTCGAATTACTACCCCAAATCCTGCCCCTGATGCTTGACGCTGACATGGCAAAGATAATTCAAGAAATGCTTCAACAGAGGGGAATGAACATCCTTACGAGTAAAGGGGTTGAAGAGTTTCTCGGAGCAGAGAAGGTGGCAGGAATAGTCGCGGGAGGCGAACAAATTAATGCAGACTTATTCGTTAGCGCGTTCGGCGTCAGAGCCAACACTCAACTTGCTGCAAATGCGGGCGTAGCTTTAGGAGAAACAAAGGCTATAAAAACAAACGCCAGAATGGAGACCAACATCAAAGAAGTTTACGCAGTGGGCGACTGCGCAGAATCAACGCATATAGTCACCCAGAAACCAGCCCTACCGCAATTAGGCACGGTGGCCGTGAGGCAAGGAAAGGTGGCTGGAGTCAACGCTGCAGGCGGCTACGCGCTTTTCACGGGCGTCTTAGGCTCGGCGGTTACGAGGCTTTTTGACACTGATGTTGGCGTAACAGGTTTAACTGAAGCCTTTGCTCAAAGAGCAAGAATTGAGACAGTGACTGGAACAATTGCCTCAAAGACCAAGGCTGATTACTACCCGGGCGCTCTACCCATAAAAGTAAAACTCGTTGTTGAAAGAGAATCACAGCGGATAATCGGCGCCCAAATAATCGGAGGAGAGGAAGTAACCCAACGCATAAACGCCATATCCTTCGCTATACAGAAGCAGATGACCGTGCGGGAATTGGCTAAAGCAGACACTGCTTACGCACCGCCTCTGTGCGAGACTTGGGAGCCGCTGGTTCTTGCCGCAGAAATGGTGTTAATGAAGCTGAGATGACCACAAAAAATTAATTAGGTAAATGATATCTAAAGGACTCTTAACATAAAGGTGATTTGAATGGCGATAAAAGTAGCCATAAATGGATTCGGAAGAATAGGAAGACTTCTGTACAGAGCGGCGATGGAGAGAAAAGCCAACATTGACTTTGTGGCAGTAAATGATATAACTGACGCTAAAACACTGGCGCACCTTTTAAGGTACGATTCAGTACACGGTAGACCACCATTCGATATAACGGTTGAAAAAGATGCCCTAATTGTTGACGGAAAACGAGTACAAGTCCTGAGCCAGCGTGACCCAGCTCAGCTGCCTTGGAAAGACCTAGACGTTTACTTGGCAGTGGAATCCACTGGTTTGTTTACCGATAGAGAAAGCGCTTCCAAACACTTACAAGCAGGAGCCAGAAAGGTACTGATTTCCGCTCCAGCTAAAAACCCCGACATAACCATAGTCCTAGGCGTTAACGAAGACAAATACGATCATGAGAAACACAAAATACTTTCTAACGCCTCCTGCACAACCAATTGTGTAGCACCTGTAGCCAAAGTGTTAAACGATAACTTTGGCGTGAAGGCCGGACTTATGATGACAGCGCACGCCTACACAAGCGACCAAAGGCTCGTAGACTTGGTACATAGGGACCCACGCCGGGCTAGAGCGGCTCCCCTCTCGATCGTACCCACAACTACTGGCGCAGCTGTGGCAGCTACCCTTGTACTGCCAGAACTCACGGGAAGAATGGACGGAATCGCCTTACGGGTTCCTGTTCCGAACGTTTCCGTGGTGGACCTTACAGCGGTGCTTGAAAAAGACGTCAGAAAAGAAGAGGTAAACGCCGCATTTAAGAGGGTTGCTGAGGGCGAACTTAAAGGGATTCTAGACTACACAGAGGATCCTATCGTATCTATAGATGTAAATCATAACCCGTACTCAGCAGTCGTTGACGGACTCTCCACCATGATCGCAGGCGGCAACCTAGTCAAAGTGCTGGCTTGGTACGACAACGAATGGGGCTTCTCTTGCCGAATGGCAGAACTGATCGAGCTCATAGGCAAGAAAGCCGGCTTCTAAACAGCGAGCTCCAATGATCCCTTCAACGCTTCAAAACTTTCGTCTGCCCATAGGTAGGTGGGAATATGGCTAAGTTTTTGACAATCGATGATTTTGATTTCAAAAACAAAGTGGCCCTGGTTAGAGTAGACTTCAATTCGCCCATCGACCCGGAAACCAAGAAAATTCTCGACGATACGAGAATTCGAGCACATGGCGAAACAACAATTAAAGAGCTGGCGGAGAAAGGTGCAAAAGTCGTGGTTTTGGCGCATCAAGGGAGACGAGGTGACCCGGATTTCATACCATTAAAGCAACATGCGGAAATTCTCAAAATAGTTCTCGGCAAGCCAGTTAAGTATGTGAATGATGTTTTCGGAGAGAAAGCGCAAAAGGCAATTAAGGAGTTGAAAAGGGGCGAAGTGCTCGTACTAGAAAACGTTAGAACATTTGCAGCGGAAACAAATAAAGGGACACCTGAAGAGCATGCAAAAACCGAGCTGGTCAGCAGGCTCGCACCACTCGCCGACTTATTTGTTAATGACGCATTCGCAGCCGCGCATAGGGCGCATGGTTCAATCGTGGGCTTTACGGCGGTACTACCAAGTGTTGCGGGACGCATAATGGAGAGGGAGCTGAAATCTCTAAGAAAAGTTTTAGAAAACCCGGAGAAACCGTGCATATACATTCTTGGCGGAGCTAAGGCTGACGATTCCCTTAAAATTTCCAAATACGTTTTGGACAATGGCATAGCGGATTACGTGCTGACAGGAGGAGTTGTAGGTCACGTTTTCCTTGTGGCTAAGGGCTTTGACTTAGGTAAACCTAACATAAATTTCCTTCAACAAAAAGAGCTAATGGGCTTAGTGCCGGGTATAAAAGAGCTGATGGCAAAGCATCCAGACAAGACTAAGGTTCCAGCAGATGTTGCCGTAGAAGTAAACGGAAAAAGAAAAGAAATCTCTGTTGAGAAACTGCCAACTGATTACCCAATGTTTGACATAGGTGCAGAAACTGTTAGAAATTATGGTAAGATAATACGGAAAGCCAAATCAACAGTGATTAGCGGACCGATGGGAGTTTTCGAAAACAGCGAATTTGTCTATGGAACAAAGAGCGTTTTCGAAGAAATCGCAAATTCAAAAGCGTTTTCGCTTGCTGGAGGAGGCCATACGATAGCAGCCTTACAAGAACTCGGGCTATCCAACAAGATTTCTTATGTCAGCACTGCTGGCGGAGCATTAATCGAGTTTTTGATGGGTGAAAAACTGCCAGGTGTTATAGCACTAGAGAAGGCGGTTGCTAGAAAAACCTAAACATCCCACTTTTTATTTTCTTGTCAATTTCTCCATTAAATCTACTACTCTATGTTCCTCTTCTGGCGGATGCTGAAGCGTCTCGTATATTTGTAGAGTTTGTTCTGCAACCTTCCTCCACGTAAAGTATTGCAGCACCCGTTTTCTACCGTTTTCTCCCCACTTTTTGGCTCTATCAGAATCACACAAGACTTCTTTTATGCCCCATGCGATGTCGGCTGAATTCCCACCATTTACGTGAACACCGTTTTGGTCTGGTCCAAATGGAACGACTTGCTCTCTGAACCCGACCACGCCTTGTGCCCCCACAATTAATGGTTTAGCCATCGACATGGCCTCTAGGCTTACTATTCCAAAAGGCTCATATGTGGAGGGGAAAATGCAAACATCTGCCGCTGCGTAGTGCAGAATGCGCTCGTTTTCTGGCACAAACTCGAATTTGCAAGCAACTTTACCATTTATTCCAAGTCTGCTTGCGGTTTCGATTATGTCGTTTTGCTGTTCACCCTTGCCTAAAATCACGAGTTTAGTGTTTGGGTGTTCCTCCATGACCATGGGCATTGCTTGAACTAAGTTTCTAACACCTTTCACCCACGTGAGCCTCCCAAGGAAAAGAATCATTTTTTCGTCAGGCTTTATGCCGTACTTGTTGCGAATTGTCTCTACTTCCTCAGCCTTGCAATTCTTCGGATTATAACGTCCAGGGTCTACTCCGTTCCACACCACGCTTATTTTTGACTTTGGCCATCCATGCCTTATCAAGTCTTCTTGCATTGCGTGGCTCACGGTTATTATTCTGTCCGCCCTTTGAGCTGTCTCCCATTCAAGATACGAAACAACTTCGGAGCCTTGTCCTCCGGCTCTACCCCATTCGGTGCTGTGAGCATGAAAGGCTAGTGGAACCTTTGTCTCGTTTTTCACTATAATACCAGCCATACTGCTTAACCAGTCATGCACGCAAACAACATCGTAGCCGCATCCTTCCTTTTTCAGCATGCTGTTTATGAATTTCGTCGCGCTGAGTATATTATAGATGAAAATGTCGTTGAACAAGCGGATGTTTGTTCCCCATTTTTTCAGGTCCTCAGTGACAAACATTGGGAAAACGTTGCTTGCATCCGCAATCAAGGGTCTATGAACCTCTACGCCCTTTATGATTTCTCTGGTTTTCAGGTTTCCAGGGTTAAGGGTGAAAACCGTTACATCATTACCCATGGAAACGAATTCACGCGTTATGTACTCAGCATAAGTGCCCAAGCCACCAACAAGCGCCGGTGGATACTCCCAAACAAAAAAGCCAATCCTCAAGTTCAAACGCCACCAACAGCATTTTTCATAATGTTTAGTTTAAAGTTCAGAAGGGCTGAGGAAAGAGAACGGGTTAATGAGTTTTAGAATAGTTTTAGCTTCCTTTTCGGCGGCTCTTCTTTCTTTGGCTTAAAGCTTTTCTCTTCTTCCGGCTTTTCTGGTGGTGGTGGAAACTGTGGAATTTCCTCTTCCGGCAACTCTGGCTTTTTTGGCGATTCGGGTTCAGGCTCCTCCTTCTTTTCAAGCGTAGGTGCGGGTTCCTTCTTCTTTACAAGCTTTGGTTCGCGTTTTTTCTCAACTGGTTTTTCTTCCTTTTCCTTTGACTTTTCAGCGGGAGCCCAAGTAAAAATGGGTTGAAGGCGGAGGCCCTTGTGGTCTCCGAGTTTTAGGTATTCCCACTCGTATAAGTCGATGCGTATTCCTTTCATGCCTTCAACGGCGAGTCGGAGCGCGCCTGAAAAACGTGGTGCAATCAAAATTAGCCGTGGTTTCGCCTCATCATCAATCTTGTGTTTGTTGTAGGTGGCTTTCAGAAAGGACTTGAACTTGTCAATGTAGTCCAAGCTTTGTAATCCATGCAAAAGCACGACATCGTCTTCGTTAACGCTCAACTGCACAATCACAAGTTGCCCATCGCTGTCATGGCACAGAATGTCCAATGTTGCCTGTTCATTTACTGGAATGTTACTGCAGATCAGCGTCAGGTCCTTTTCGATTTTGTCTATTTCGTTTGTTATCATTTGCTCTAATTCTTGACGGTTCTCAATTTTGAGTTTCTCAATTGACAAACGGATTCACCTTTTGTTAAGGAAAGATGTGGATGCAACGGATAAATAAATTATGAATTCGAAATCCGAATCCCACATAAGCCTTCCTAATCGTTGCGTGCCACATAGCAAATTAAAAATAAACGCTTAGTCTGATAAGATTGGATAGAGGCTGAAGCTTTGACAGACATAGTACTTATATTTGAAGTCCATCAACCCCACAGGTTAAAAAAGAACTTCTTCTGGGAAAACAAAGCATTCAAACGCATAAAAAAGAAGGAGCTCTTTGACTACTATTTTGACCATGTAATAAACAGAGAGGTTTTTGACAGGGCATGTAAAAAATGTTATTTTCCATCAAACCAGATACTGCTTGATCTCATTGAGAAATACAAGAGGGAGAGAAAACAAATAAAAGTTTCATTTAGCATTTCAGGCGTTTTCTTAGAGCAGTGCGAGATGTTTAGCAAAGACCTATTGGAATCCTTCAAACAACTTGCAGAAACCAGTTGTGTGGAATTTCTAAGCCAAACCTATTACCATTCACTGGCAAGCCTATACCCCGAAAGAGAAGAATTCATTGAACAAGTAAAAATGCACGAGCAAATAATGAAAGACTCACTTGGCTATACGCCCAAGGTTTTTGAGAACACCGAATTGCTATACAACAATGCCATAGCAAGAACCATAGAAAAACTGGGATACAAGGGAATTTTCACGGAAGGTGTAGAAAGAATATTGCACGGAAAATCGCCAAACTATCTTTACACACCGAAGGACTGCAGGAAAATCAAAGTGTTGCTGCGGAATTATAAGTTGACGGATGACATAGGGTTCAGGTTTTCAGCGAGATGGTGGAGCGAGTGGCCGCTGACAGCAGATAAATATGGAAGTTGGCTTGGAACAACACCTGGCCACTGCATCAACATCTTCCCAGACTATGAAACCTTTGGCGAACATCACTGGCCAGAAACGGGTATACATGACTTTTTAAGGTACTTACCAAGGGAGATTTTGAAGTGGTGGCACCTGCACATGGCTACACCTTCCGAAGTTGTAGAAAAGTACGATCCCGTAGGGGAGATTGATGTTCCCGAACTTGGCGGGACTGTTTCTTGGGCGGATTTGGAGAGGGATGCAAGCTGTTGGCTTGGAAACACTATGCAGTGGGCTTACTACACAAACGTAAGAAGACTAGAACCGCTTGTCAAGGAAACCGACGATAAGGATTTTTTGAAGATGTGGAGGTATTTTCAGACAAGCGACCATCTCTATTACATGTTCACCGCAGGCGGAGCACCGGGCGAGGTTCACTCCTATTTTAGCCCTTTCAATTCTCCAATAGATGCCTTTGTAACGGAACAAGCGGCAATATTAGACTTTGAAAACAGGGTGCGCCTCGCAGCTGCTGCCGCAAATGAACCATTCCTATTCTACACTGGTGTAGGACAAAACCGCTTTACAGGAATAATGGCGTGGAGCTTAAAAGGGTTCAAAAAAGCTCTTCAAAAAGTCAGCATAAAATCCCTTGAGTTTCACAATAACCGTGGAGACTTTGAAAAGTGGGCAGAAAAATCGCTTCACAACAAAACATTAACGAAACAACTGAAGAAGATAAGACTTTCAAAACTTAAAAGAGAGGCGCTAAGAAAATCGCTAATTAAAGCTTTCAAGGAAAGATTCGACGAGCTTAGCATGCAAACGCAAGCAGCAACAAAGTACTTTTGAAATCAGTTTGTGCATGCTTTTATAAGAAAACCTCACTAAAACTATGTAAAAGGCTATTTAAGGTGAAAACGTTGAGGGAAGAACTTCCGCTCTCGGAAAAAATTTTGCAAACATTACACAACCTATGTGCGACAGCCACGGATCTAGCCAGAAGAAGTGAAGAGTTGGCACAAGTTTTACAAATCGACATAAACGAAGTGGAGAAAACTCTAGACAATTATAAGCTTGAAGGCTTTGTGGAAAGCTTCGTGGATAACGAGGGAAAAAAGCGGTACTACTTGACTGGGCGCGGAATAATAAAAGTCTGTGCACTCTTTACGTAGTGAAAGACGATGCATGCGATAATCTTCTCATGGGAGTATCCGCCGAGAATAGTTGGGCAGCTTGCGGACTATGTTAGAGAGCTTGCCGCGCAACTTGTCAAAAACCACGTGAAAACCCACGTAGTTACCTATCATGATTACCTGACCGGAGAACATGATGAGCTGGAAGGCGTCAAAACTTATAGAGTAACGAACCCTGTTCGCACGCATATCGGCGTACTCACATGGGTTCTCACAATAAATCAAGAAATAGAAAGGGCAGCAGCAAACATCTACTATGACGCGAGTAAGCAGATAGACCTAATAGACGTGCACGATTGGCATTTCGTACCAGCCGCGGTCACCTTGAAAAAAGCGCTTAACATACCGTTTATTTACTCGGTGGAAAGCCTAGAAGAACATCGCTCTCATGGTGCAGATTCTCCATTCAACATGGCTATCAAAAGCATTGAGTGGCTGGGTATGTATGAAGCGGAAAGGCTAATTGTAAAATCTGAGTGGATGCGAGATGAGGTTTTTAGATTATACAAGGTTCCACTAGAAAAAGTGAAAGTGATTTCACCGAAATCTGGCAACTGGATAAAGAACGTTTTAGCAACTTACCAAAATGTTGGGGGAGGCAAAACCTCTTAATGACTCAAGAATTGACTGTCATGATGCTTACATGGGAGTTTCCACCAAGGGTTATCGGCGGAATATCTCCCCACGTTTATTATTTGTCGAAGAGTCTGGCTAAAAATGGTGTGAAGGTTTATGTCGTTACATGCGATTTTCCTGGAGCACTTCAACACGAGGTTGTTGATGGCGTAGAAGTTTTTAGGATAGATTCCTACAAGAATCCTTCCCCAGACTTTGCAACATGGGTTTACCTGATGAATGTGAACATGCAGAAGGAGGCGGCGGCTCTCGTTAACAGTTTAGGTGGAAGGGTTGATGTTATTCATGCTCATGATTGGCTTGTAGCCAACGCGGGAACAGGTCTCAAGCACGTCTTCAGAAAGCCGCTTTTAGCTACGATGCATTCCACCGAAATTGGGCGAAGGAATGGAATCCATTTTGATTATGAAAGGATGATTCATGAGACAGAAACATGGCTCACATACGAAGCCTGGAAGGTTATATGCTGCAGCGATTACATGGTTTCACACGTCCGATGGGCTTTTGGGCTTCCAGAAGACAAGATGGTTATGATTCCAAACGGTGTTAATGCTGGGACATACACAAAAACCGAGAATCAAGATTTGAGTCTATTCAGAGGCAAGTTTGCTCTGCCAGAAGAAAAAATTGTGCTCTTCGTCGGAAGACTAGTGCACGAGAAGGGGGTTCATGTGCTTGTTAATACTGTTCCTAAAGTGCTCCAAAAGGTTAACGCGAAGTTTATAATTGTAGGGAACGGCTACATGAAGGAACAACTTTCAAACCTCGTTAGAAACATAGGACTAGCCCACAAGGTGCTGTTCACAGGATTCGTGGATGATGAAACCCTAAGAAGATTGCAGAAATGCGCAGACGTTTCTGTCGTGCCATCCCTTTTCGAACCCTTCGGAATAGTTGCCCTTGAGGCGATGGCCGCAAAAAGTCCGGTTGTGGTTTCGGATACGGGTGGTTTATCAGAAATAGTTGAACATGACGTAACAGGTGTTAAAGTTTATCCGGATAATCCGGATTCATTAGCATGGGGAATAACAAAGGTATTAACTGATGAAGCCTATGCGAACAGGATAAAAGCGAACGCGTACAAAAGGGTTCAGGAGAAATATAATTGGGATAAAATAGCTCAGCACTTAAAAGCTGTCTATGAAGCCGTCTTGAAAGATTATTCGAAAAGCATTTGGGTCTGAACAGGTCAAACGGAAAAACCTTTGGAAAGTCTATGGATATTTTATTCTGATGGCTTTATTTGGACAAGCGTCAGCGCACTCTAAGCAGTAGATGCATTCTGGATCACTGAATTTCTCCCATGGCAAATCTAAAATCCGGACACGCATGGGACACACTTCAACACAGAGGCGGCACTCGCCCTTGGCACATTTAGTCAAGTCCCTACGCAAACCAAGGAAACTAAACCTGTTTAGGACAGCCATGATTGCCCCGTGGGGGCAGAAGTATTTACACCAGCTTCGTTGAACGTAAGCCGCGAAAAAAATGACGCCAACCATAATAAACAGTTGCACCCAGAAAAGCGGAGGCAAACTCGCAATCCAAGAAAAACCGTCCATAACTTGTTTCTCCAACACATTAACACGATAATCACGAATCGTTTTGGGTAAGGTTCCAAACAAAGTTTCCGCTGGGCTTAGCGTGGTGAATGGCGCATTTGCAAAAACGCCCAAGGCGTTTTGGTAGCTTTCATGAACCCCGGCAAGTCTTGCACCAGAAAATGTTAAACTAATAAACAAAGTAATGCCTAAAACACCGTATTTTATGTAGATCATGCTTTCATGGGTTCTCGGCGAGATTTCTCCTTTTTTGCGCTTTATAAAGCCAATTAAATCTTGGATAAAGCCGAAGGGACAAACCCAACCGCATAACGATTTACCAATTAATATTCCTACAATTAGAAACGAGGCTACTGCCAACCATGGAAAAACAGCGTCATGGAGCATGAATTGTATAGCTGTATAGGCGTCGCCAACAGTGTTTGGCTGAAGACCCCATGTCCAAAGAACAGGAAGCAAAATTGGTAACGCACCCAAGTTGAAGACTATCGCGCTGAAGAATATGAAGGAAAGAAACTGGACTATTCTGCGGGGCGTGTTAAATTTAAGTAAGCCTTCTTTGATTTTGCTTTTCAATTTCTCGCCTCTTTTATGCGGTCAATGAAAGCTTGGGTTATTTATTTTCCGATGACTTTAACGTTTTCTACAAGAACCCACGGTGCGACTAATTGCCCAATCTTTCTTTCATTATCTGCCAGCGCTGAAATGTTTTTTAGCGCTTGGAAAATGTTGCCAGCCAACATTGCTCCTTTGGTGGCATAGGCAATTTCGCCGTTTTCGATTTTCCAAGCGGGGTTTGCAACCACGGAGAATTCGCCGCTGGCGGGATTGCTACTGTGTGCGCCTTGCAAATAGTATACGAGAAGCCCCTCATCCACTTCGCTGACAAGCTCTTCGGGTGACTTGTTTCCGGGCATAAAATGAAAGTTTGTGGCTTCCACGTTTGGTGTGGATAAGTATCCGGCTCTTGTAGCGTTTCCAGTGCTTTCTTTCCCCTCTTTTTTAGCTGCGTAATTGTCATAAATGAAGTTGCGTAGGACGCCCTGTTCTATGATGAGTGTCTTTTGTTGAGGAACTCCTTCACCATCAAATTTCCATGTGCGGAGACCACCGCTGAATAGGCCGTCATCATAAATTGTCACGATTTCGGAGGCGACTTTTTCTCCCATCTTGCCTTTAAACACAGATTGATTTCTCTGCACATAATCCGCCTTAACCGCGTTAACAAGGGTGAAATAAAGAAGCCCTTGAAACGCAAATTGAGTGAATATTACGTTGGTGCTCTTTGTTTCCATCTTCCTGGCTTTTAGTGCTGACGCCGCCAGCCGCGCGGCTTCTTTTCCAACCCACTCAGGGTCAATGTTATAACTTCTTTCGGCGTTAAATTCGAAGCATACGGGTGTCACTTCATCTCGTTGCTGACCTACTGTCGCTAAGCTGCACTCGATTATTGTTCCGTGGTCGAAGCCTGCAACACCGTTAGAGTTGGCAATAGCCGTAGACAAGTATGACGCACCCGCTCCTCCCTCTATCGGAAATACGCGTTTGTCCGTTTTTTCGGCTGCATCCAACATCACCGAGGCAACTTTCACTAAATCCTCAGAATGAAGCTCAACAATGCTGCGGTCGTAGGTTTTTTCCACAGGAACTGATGGTTTCCTGGAGGCAAGGCTGTGCCAGTCTCCGTCTGGTTTGCTTGCCTTGGCGGCGCTTAACGCTTTGCGAACTGTTTCCTCGATTGCTTCCTTGCTTTCTAATACGTTCGTGTAGGAGAAGCCAACGGCTTTGTTAGTTATGGCTCTAATCCCTACTCCTCGGTCAATTATCCGCGAGCTTCTAGCAATCTGTCCTCGTTCAATGACAACATTGTTCGTTAGACCTTGATATGCAAAAGCCTCAGCTTCATCAGCACCCCCCTTTAAGGCAGACCCAACGGTATCTTCGGCTAAACTTAGCATCTCTTCTCGCTTAAGCACCACCACCAACGAGCACCCCCTTCACCCTAACGTGAGGCCCCCCACCGCATATGAAAGCCGTTTGGCCTTTTCCGCATCTACCGGGCCATAATTCGAAGTCCTTCCCAACAGCATCCACCTTAAATAAGGTTTCAAGCGTGTTGCCACTTATAGATGCGTTACGAACCGATTTACCCAATTCACCATTAACTATCTCATAGGCTTCTTGAATGCCAACCTGAAAAGTGCCGTCTAAGTTTGCTTGACCCCCTCTAAAACTCTTAAGGTAGTATCCAAACTTTATGCCATTGACCAATTCTTCGAACGAGTAGTCTTTTGGCTCCATGAATGTGTTACGCATCCGAATTACAGGTTCTACCCTGAAGTCTTCAGCCCGCATATTACCAGTTGGCTTTGCGTTGAATTTCTGTGCGGTTTCACGGCTATGCATTAATCCAACTACAATGCCTTCTTTCACAAGGAGGGTTTTCTGCGTTGGAGTGCCTTCATCATCATACTTGAAGGAACCGAAGGCACCGTCCATTGTTCCGTCATCATAAAGAGTAACCACTTCGGAAGCGATTTTCTTTCCGAGCTTATCTAGCAATATAGAACCGGACAGTGTTAAGTCTGCTTCAGCTAGGTGTCCAAAAGCCTCGTGAACGAAGACGCCGACCACGTTTGGTCCTAGAACTACTGGGAATGTTCCACCTTTTGGAGGCTTCGCTTTCAACTGTTCAACAGCACGTTTCGCAACTCTTTCACCCACGATTTCTGGGGTTTCCACATCAAACACTTCGGAGCCAGACGTGGAACCTATTTCTTCCCGGCTGAAAGTGAAGACGTCAGCCTGTTTGGCTGTGGCTGTTATCCTCGACCAAACGTAAAGCTTATCTTGCTCAATGTACGCGCCTTCATTATTTATAAAACAGCTTGTTCCAGTCAAGTCAAGGTAGTCTATCGTGCAACTCTTGACACGGTTGTCGTAGCCCAAAATCACATTGTTCATAGCTAACGTCGTGTTTATCTTATCCTCTATAGGGACTTTTGACGGATCTTTTCGAGGTCTCACTACAACCTTATCGTTAACAGCTTTGGTTTCGATGAGTTTTATTGGTGTCTTAAGTCTTGAACTCGCAGCCTTCGCCATTTTACACGCACCTGAAATAGCCTCATTTAGAGTCTCAAAATTAAGGGTTCCAACGGAAGCGAAACCCCATGCACCATTCACGAGCACCCGGAAAGCTGCGCCGTTTTCGATTCCTTGCTTTGCTGCTTCAACACGACCTTCTTTAAGGGTAAGCATGGTTTTGGAAAGTTTTTGAGCGCGAACTTCAGCATATTCAGCGTCAAACTTTTGAGAAGCTCCATCAACAACTTTGATTAAAATGTCTTCCAAACAGTGCCTCCATGAAATGCTGATGTTAGAAGGGATTTATTCAGAAATGCAATTATAAAACATTATGGTCTTCTTTATTTGAATTATGGATCCTGAGAGTTTGGGTGGTAAGCGGCTTGGTGATTATGATGTTATTGAGGCTATGGAGGATAAGCATAGGGATTACGTGTTGAGTTTGTGTCCAGAATGTGAGAGTAAGGTTGTGGTGTGGAATGTTAGAGACCCGTACTTTTTGGATAGAGAAGACGCTTGGAAAGTGTATGAGCAGATTAGAGAAAAGGTTGCAGAACTGGCTAAGTCGCAGTGAAGTTTCAAAGTGGGCTTGGTTTGGGGATAAAGTTTTATCCAACAACAAACTGAAAGTCAGTTTTTGGTTTTGCGGAAAAGTTATAACGTGCGCTTAGCCATAGATTTTATTGAAGCAACCAAGAGGAGTTGTTTATGGACATCAAGTTTAAAGAAGATTTTATTGTTCTCTGGAAGAAATTTTTCGGTGAAGCGGAACTTCCTATCGCCTTCTATTACACGAATGAAGAAGGGCACGCGGAACTCTTGAAGCCCGATATAATAGCGCCCAGCAGATGCGTCATAGCAGCGCTTTCACTCGTAAGGAAGGGGAGAGCTTTATGTTTTGATGCAGAGTCAATCGGCTGTCCTGGCGGACAAGAGTATCTGGGTCTTAGCGCGCCAGCGCACGACACTGAATACTTAGCACTATATTCGCACTTCATCTCCAGTGGAATTCCTGGAAAAGTTGAAGGTGAGCGTTTCTTGAAGACGCCTGAGATTGCTGCTGAGGCGCTCAAGCTGATGCCGT